>Ga0307479_10002882_pt1 | contig 15639 bp, 15 predicted proteins | sample atmos_gasesECM4C_FD_203743 | JGI IMG/M metagenome (GOLD analysis project Ga0307479, IMG submission 203743) | Hardwood forest soil microbial communities from Morgan-Monroe State Forest, Indiana, United States - atmos_gasesECM4C_515 | ecosystem: Environmental > Terrestrial > Soil > Temperate... | reverse complement strand
TGCAGCGGCACCCGGTGATCGGGGTCGACATGCTGAAGGGCATCGATTTTCTCGACCCGGTGCTCGCGCTCATCCGCAATCATCACGAGCGCTGGGACGGTAACGGTTATCCCGACCAACTGCGGGAGGACGAGATCCCGCTCGGCGCCCGGATTCTGGCGGTGGCCGATGCGCTCGACGCCATGACCTCCGACCGCCCCTATCGCGCCGCCCGGACCTTCGAGTACGCCAAGACCGAGATTCTCAAAGGCTCGGCGACCCACTTCGACCCCGAGGTGGTCACCGCTTTCATCCAGAGCCAGCGCGCCATCGAGGACCTGCTGCGCGAGGCGGCCGAGGAAGAACTCGAAGACCATCCGGAGCCGGACGACCTCGGCGGTTGGCGGCTCCACGTCGCCGGTCGCTAGCCGGTCACTTGATCGGGGCCTTCTCCCAGAAAGCCAGGCCCCTCTTAAGCCGCTCCATCTCCGCCTCGAGGAACGGGATGTCGACTCCCGCCAGCTCCTTCTGCGTATCAGGAACGTCCTTGATGTGGTCACGCGTCTTGCTCAGAAGCTGCTCCTTGAAGCGAATGAGGTCGGCATAGACGGCACGCCAGTGAGTGATGTCGGCGGCGTCGTAGTTGACCCGGTTTTCGCCTTCCATCAGGCGCGTGAAGTCCACGATCTTCTTCAGGAAGTCAGGTGGCTCCATCGACGACCCATCATAAGGGGTTGTTTAAGCCCTGTTCCAGTGGGTAGGACCGACCAAATGGTTTCTGATGTCGATCTCCTGGACGCCTATTCCCGCGCCGTCATCTCGGTCGTCGAGCTGGTGGGACCAGCCGTCGTCGGCGTCAGCGGCGTCGGCACCGGGATGCTCATCACACCCGACGGCTACGCGCTCACCAACAGTCACGTCGCCAGCGCGGTCAAGGCGTACGAGCTAACCCTGCGCGATGGCAGCACCCTGAAGGCTGAGCTGGTCGGCAAGGATCCACATACCGATATCGCCGTCTTGCGGGCATCGGGCACGGGCCTACCGAGTGCACGGCTCGGCGATTCCGGGGAGCTCAAGGTCGGTCAGCTGGTGGTCGCCATCGGCCATCCGTTCGGCTTTCAATCGACGGTGACGACCGGCGTCGTCAGCGCCCTGGGCCGCACCATGCGCTCGCAGAGCGGCCGCACCATCGAGAACATCATCCAGACCGATGCCGCCCTCAACCCGGGAAACTCGGGCGGCCCCCTGGTCGACACCCGCGGCCAGGTGGTCGGCATCAACACGGCCATCATCGCCATGGCGCAGGGTATTTGCTTCGCCGTTCCGAGCAACACCGCCCAGCGGGTCGTTTCACTGCTGATTCGGGACGGCCGGGTGATTCGCTCGTACCTCGGGATCACCGGTGAGACCTGGCCGATTCACCGCCGGGTCAACCGTTACTACCAGCTCGAACAGGACAGTGGCGTCCGAATCGCTCGGCTCGACCCGAACGGGCCGGCGCAGACTGCCGGGCTCCAAAAGGAAGACGTTCTGGTCGGCCTCGCGACGCACTCGATGAAAGGCGTGGACGACCTCCAGCACTTCCTCACCGACTGGCCGGTCGGCATCCCCGCCGAGGCGCAAGTACTGCGCGGGACCGAGCTGCTCAAGCGCACCATCATCCCCACCGAGCTCAGAAGCTAACCCCTCAGCGCCGCCCCGATCGTCACCACGCCGAACCCGATGAGGGCGATGCCGGAAGCGGTGCCAATACAGCGAATGGTCGGCAATGTGAGCCGCTCGCGCAGGCGGCTGGCGACGCCGGTCAGGACCAGCCACCAGGTCAGCGACCCGAGCCAGACACCAAGGACCAACGCGAGCGCCGGTCCCCACCCGCCAGTGACGTGAATCCCCAACCCCGCGAAGACGGCCGCGAACGACAGAATCGTCGACGGATTACTGAGCGTCAACGCCACCATCGACCCATAGACGCCTGCGAGCTGTCCGTTCCCCTCCCCCGCACGCGGGGGAGGGTCAGGGTGGGGGCCTTTGAGGGCCCGAAGACCGATCAGGCTGATCGCGACGCCACCCACCAATCCGATCCAACGGCGCTCCGCGATCAGAACCGTGCTGACGGCCGCGACACCGAACGCAGCCAGGGCCGCGTAAGTGGCATCGCCCGTGGCGACGCCCAGACCGGAAACGAGACCGCTACGCCAGCCGCGGGCGAGTGTACGCCGAAGGACCAGGAAGAAAATCGGTCCCGGCGACACCGCGATCGGGAACCCGACGAGAAATCCGAGTGCCAGCGCCCTGGCCATCACCGTCTCGCATTTGCAGCATTGTAGGGGCTCTCAGCTTCCTGAGAGCCCCTTCCAATCTCGCGTTATCGGCTGCTGGGCAGCTGCTGGTTGGCAATATTCGAGGCGCCGCTGTTTGCCCGGTGCTCCGACGACCTGCCGCCGCCACCGACGCGCAGCGCCGAGGTCGCGAACATATCTTCGGCCAGAATTTGTGTCGGGGTGCCGAAGCTCGCCACCGCGATTGTGGTCAAGGCCAGCCCGTTACTCAAGAACGACGTCGAGATGTAGTCGCCGACCATGAACCCCTGGCTGGTCAGTGCGAGCCAGGTGAGCGTCATCGGCCCTGCCAGCGGTACCGGACTGCTCCATGTGGCTCCGCCGTCAACGGAGGAAATGAAGGCGGCGTCGAGCTGACAGGTCGCAACGGTGCAGGCCGCGTTCGGATAGAAGTAGTAGGTGAGCCCGAGGTGCGCGCTGCTTCCCGATGTTGCCTTGTCGACGCCAAGACCCGGAATGAAATGGTCGACGCCGCTCCCGACCGGGTCGGCCGGCACGCGCGACAGGTCGGACCAGGTCACCCCGTCGCTCGAGGAGCTGAACACGATGTCGTTGGCCGTGCAGCCCGGTTCAAAAATGCAGTCCTCCCAGGCCACGTACACCTTGCCCGACCCATCGATCTCCGCGGTGGGCAGCGGTGAGGTGCGCAGGTTTCCGGCCACCGAGTGGAAATTGATGTCCGAGATCGTTACCGCGTTGGTCCAGCTGGCTCCGCCGTCGAGGGAGCGGAAGGCGCCGATGACCCCGTGGATGGTCTCGAACGGCACAATCACGGTGCCATCGGGTTGGACCACGGGTTGTCCGCCGAGACCCTTGGCGCTGTTGCCGGTACTCAGCGGCATTCCCCAGGTAAGCCCGCCGTCGGTGGACGTGCTCATCATTTCCAGGTCGGCTTTGGCGAAGTTGTCGAATTCCGTGTAGCAGTTGCCATAGTGCGGGCTGGTCGGAGTGTTGTCGCAGACCGTCCAGTTCTTATCCAGGTTGACGTGCCCGGCCGCCGATTGTGGAATCGAGACCGGATTGCTCCATGTCAGACCGCCGTCCGTGGATCGGTTGACGAACACGGTGGGGACTACGAGGCTGGTCGTCAGAGGAATAGAAGAAATCAACCACGTGCTGTGCTTGGCGTCAAAAGCGACCGAGGCGTCGCTGACTCGTTCGAAAGCCGGGTTCGCCGGGGTCGACGAGGTCGTCATGCCCGGCAGGAAACCATGGGTCCACGTTTTTCCGCCGTCATTGGAGGTGGCGAAGCCGATATCGTCGGCACCTCCGTTGAAAAAGCGCCCCACCTGGAAGGCGGAGACGATCGTCGATCCAGCCGTAAAGGTGTCGGGCTCCTCCTCGCTACGGTGATTGATGAAGACACCGTCGGCGGCCGTCGTGTTGGTATACGGATCGGAACTGATTAGCTGTAGGGATACGTTACCGGCGAACCCCGTAGCCGTGGCCGCGACGGCCATACCCGCCGCGATCGCCGCCGCGATTCCTAATTTTTTCATGGCTTGTCCTCTCCCGATCCTCCTCAAATTCCTGCTGCCGTGCGACTGATGGTGCCCAGCACCTGCTGCTGGTAATACAGGAAGCCCGGCAGTGCTGAACCCTTATCGGCTGTCACATTCGACGGATAGTGCGTCGAGACCGCCAGGGTGTAGATGCTGCTTCCTGAGATGGCGAGCCCAAAGTAATCGCCGATGAAGGAGAGCCGGCAGGGGTCGTTGTGCGAGGCGCACGCCATCTGGCCAAGGCCCCCGACCTTCTGCAGGTCAGTCGTCGTGCCATCGGCATTGACCAGCAGTCCCGGTTGCTGCGGATCCCAGGTGGCGCTCGACGCTCGGATATTCGACCCGACCGCAACGGCGCCGGACCCGCTGTCCTTGTACGGCTGAACCGACACGTCGATGCAGAAATTCGAGCGGCCGCGGTCTTGTGGAATGATGCTCGCGTCGCTCGGACAGTCGGCCCGCCGGTCATAGAAAGCGACGGCCACCGCCCCGCCAGGCCCGGCCGCGACGGCCGGCTGGAAGTGGTCCGCCACCTTGCCCGAGTTCCAGTCGTCGTTGACGTGAACCGGCGAGGTCCAGGTCTGCCCGCCATCCACCGACTGAATGAAGAACGTGTCGTACTGCGTCCCGTTGAAGTCGTTGTAGGCCAGGTAGAGGTGTCCGGGGACGTCCGGCGAGACGGCGAACGCGTAGTTGATGCCGTCGCGGAAGGTTGTGTTCGTCACCCGCCCGCTCGCCACGCCGATCGTCCGGCCCGAGCCGGCGAACACCGGGGTGCTGAATGTATGGCCGTCGTCCGTCGACCGCGTGACGAACAGGTCCGCGGTATTGGATTTCGTCCCGATGTTCGTATACGCGACGTAGAGGTTGCCTGCCGGGTCGACGGCTGGCTGGCTGAACTGGTCGCGGAGCTGGTCGATCGAGCTCGAGACAATCGTGGTCGCCTTGGAGAACGTTTGTCCGCGGTCGCCTGAGGCGGCCGCACGCAGCTTCACCGTGCTGCCGACGTTCCCGTCGATGATGTCCCAGGTGGCGTAGACGTGATCCTGGAACTTGTTACCGAACTGGTTGTTGTTCGGGTAGTGATTGACTGCCACCCACTGCTTGTCCTCGACATGGCCCAGCTGGAAGGAGCTGGCGTTCGGCACCTGCTCGAGGGCCTGGCCGCCGTTGTCGATCGTCCATGTCTTCCCATTGTCATCACTGGACGAGACTGTGATTTCGCCGTCCGGGTGAAGGTTGGTCCAGAAGGCGTTGAAGGGCAGCATCGTCTGATAGACGCGACCCTTCGTGTCGAAGCCGACGTTGGGGTCCGTGGTGTTGGTCCAGCTCGGCGGCATGCTTTGGACGAGGGTGCCGGGCGTGATCGTCGAGCAGTCATAGCCCTGGATGATGTTGTTGCTGGCCAAGCCGCTAGCCCCGTCGATGTTGTAGCTGCCCAGGTAGAAGTTGTAGATGGTAGAGAACTTGTCGAAGAAGAACTTCGACGATCCGACGATCTGCTCCGTGCCTGGCTTGACGGCCAGATGGGACTCGGAGTGGTTGGCGTTGAAGTTGTTCGGGCTTGGCCCGACACAGCCGCCCGCCACTGGTGGATTCTCCGGATAGCCGCCGCCGCTCGTGGGCGAGCTGACCACCGCATTGATGGCCGTGACCGACGACTGCCAAAGCGGCGTTATGTGACCGGCGTTTCCGTTCCCGGCGACCCCACTAACCGCGGCACCCGTTGTCCCGCCGACGACCAGGCCGACGATCAGGGCGGCGCGTCGTAGCCGTCGAATCGTTCGAAGCATCCCCAATCCTCCTTTCTCCTACTTGTCGATCTCCGGCCTCTTGCTCACGCCGAAGGCAGCCGCCATGAAAAGCGGCATGGCGACAGCGATGAGACGTCTCCTTCCCACGCGAACCCTCCCGTCTGCCCGGCCGAACGGCCCGGCAATTTCCTCGCCCTGTGTTTCCAGAAAACGTTACGCCATTAAGGTTTGGAAAACAAGGGCTGTAATTCGCCTAAATAATCTCCACAGGTCTGCCGGACTCGGGAAGGCAAAGCCGGCAGAACCTGTAGAAAAGTGAAGCGACCCATCGTTACGGTTGATAACCCGCCGGTGTGACCCAACGAGCCCTTACCGCCGCCCAGTCCAGCCGTTTCCGGAAGGACCTTCACTCCGTACTAGCCGAACCCTTGCGGACTCGGTTTTCGGGAGCCCACCGATGTCGTTTCCTTCACCGGCTGGCTTTCTGACAGGTCGCGGGCGTAGCGTAAAGGGCAGCGAACAGAGCCGCAACTCCAAACTGCGGTTCGCAAACGGATGATCGCTCTCATTACCCTCTCCTGCTGTTGGAGGTCCGTTGTACCCTCCCCCGCTTGCGGGGGAGGGCAGGGTGGGGGCTTTCAGACCCCTTTGGTCGCGGTCACGAGGTTCGACAACATTTGAGTCCGCACCTGGCCATCAACCACGAGTGGCGCGAGGTGACGAGCCGCGGAGCTTCGCAGCCGCGTGCTCGTGTCGGCATCGAGCCCGGCGACGGTGCTGGCGATCGGCACTTGAGGACAGCCTCCGCTAGTCCGAAGGATTGATGTTCTGATTGAGCCGGAAGAAATTGTCCGGGTCATATCTGCGCTTCAACTGCACGAGCCTCTGATACTTAGCGGCGCCGTAGGCGGCACGCACACGCTGCCGGCCCTCGTCGCCAAGGAAGTTGATGTACGCCCGGCCAGTCGAATGCGGGCTCATCTGCTCAAAGGTCTTGCGGACCCAATCACTGTCTTCCTGTCGGCTGTCTTCGGCAGTCCATACGCCGTTAATGTTTAGTTCGTGCTCGGCGTCACGCCCGCTATAGGCCATGGCGCCCTCACTCAGGTCACGGACCGCGCCGCCTTTGTGAAACAGCATTATGAAACTGCGCGGAGAGCGTTTGCGCCATGCCACGGTGGCGAGGGTCTCGATGGCAGCATCCGTCAGCGGCGGCAGCGAGACCGACTTCCAGTAGTAGTGCCAGCCGTGCGGGACCGTGGCGTCAAACAGCGCCTGGAGATCGACGTATGGCTGTCGGCGGACAAGGTCTGCCGCGGGCGGGCCAAATCGGCGGAGTGGTTGGAGCAGGCGCTCCCCCTCTGCCGGAGGCCCTGTGTAGCAGACCGTGAGCGCGACCACCGGTTGGCCGTGGAGTTCCTGAGGGATCCAGGCAAGCGTCGGTGCCGTACGGAAGCTGACGACGCTTCCAAAATCTCGAGGCGCTTCTGCAACAAAGTCCCGGTACATTCGGACGACCTCCACCGCTCGGTCGGCCCTGTACAGAACCAGGCCCGCAAGCACGCTGGGACCGACGCGGTGTAGGCGGTACTCGAAGCTCGTCACAATCCCGAAGTTGCTGCCTCCTCCGCGCACCGCCCAGAAGAGCTCGGGCTCGTCGGCCGAACTGGTCCGCACAAGGTCACCATCCGAGGTCACGACCTGCATCGACCGCACGTTATCGCACGTCAGCCCATACTGCCGCATCAAGTGACCGATTCCGCCCCCGACCGTGAGCCCGGCAATGCCGGTGTGGCTCACGATCCCGGCCGGGGTCGCGAGCCCATAACGCTGGCATTCCCGGTCGAACTCACCCCACAGCAGTCCTGCCTCGGCCTTCGCCGTGCACGCTACGGGGTCGATCGAAATCCGCTTCATCGGACTCAGGTCGATCACGAGGCCGCCATCGCAGACGGCCGTACCCGCCACATTGTGTCCGCCACCGCGGACAGCAACCGTCATTTGCCTCTGGCGGCCCAATCGGACCGCGGCGGCCACGTCGGGTGGTCCAGTGCACCGAGCGATCAGGGAAGGCCGCCGGTCAATTAACCCGTTCCAGACCTTACGGGCCTCGTCATAGTCAGGGTGGTCCTGCCGGATGAGCTCGCCCCTGAATCCAGGGATTACATCTAGCCCGTACGTGTCTGCTGTGGCCATCAGGAAGTCCGCTGATGCTGCGTCGTCTGCTTGCCAGCAGTCTATGTCACTAGTCGCCCTCGTTCTCCGGCGCCCCATGCCGCAGCGGAAGCATCAGCTTGCTCTCTACCTGACCGGCGACTCGCTCGCCCATGTGGATGGCGTCGTCACAGGAGAAGCGGAGGTGGAAGCCGGCATAGACGCGAGCATCGGCAACCTGAGCGACCGCTTCGTTGAAACGGTTGAAAGTGCGAACGACGCCGGGCAGCCCTGCAGACGTGACCGTGAAAATCGTGTCCTGACCAAAGATGGTGGCCAGCACGGACGCCGCGGCGCTGCTCACGCCAGAGTGTGCGGATGGATACTCCTGGAAGTAGGGGGTTGCCATCAGCGGGAGCCAGCCGGCTTCTGGCGTCGTAGCCGAGTTGCCGAAACCGCCAACGGTATTGATCGCCGTGACTGGTCGCCAGGTATTGAACGCATTCTTTGCATCCCAGATCGCGATCGTGGCGTCGGCCAGAGCCAGATTCACCAGCGCGAGAACCCGGGCGTTCTCGAGCAAGCTGTTGCCTTGGTGCTCGGCGAGCATGTCTGCGACACGATCCCACATAGCGAGCGGAGTGTCCAGCTGCCAGAAGATGGCCGTCTGTGTTTGGAAAGCGTTGCGGGCGCCGCCGGTCTTGCTGCCGAGGCTCTTCACCTCGTTGTAGTCCTGCGCATAGCGAGCACTGTCGAGCGCTGGCGGCCCCGCCGGCCGGAATTGAGATGGTGATGTGAGCGCAAAAGGCACAGTTGTCGCTAGTGAACGGAATTTCGGCGGCCCGGAGCCCGGTACCCCGTTCGCGTCCGGTGTCGCCTGCCAATCACCAAGCGTAGTGCCAAATGTGTAAGGCGGGGGCGTTGTGAAAAACCCATCGCCGGCCCGCCAGGCGACGATGTCATCGGCGACCGTCTTGCCCCAGGCGAGACCGAGCGCGATGGACCGGTTGTCGTCCTCCTCGTCTGCCGTGATGGCGCCCAACGAGACCTGCAGCGCAGCGTCGAGTGACGCTTTCTGCGCTGGGAAGAGCGATACCAACGACATGTAAGCCGCGTTGGCTGCAGCTGCTGACCGGGACGTTCCATGGGGTGCGGTGGGGGCGACATGAATCGGTGTGTAACGTGGCTCGATTCCGTTGACGGCGTCGAAGACAGCGGCCTGCACGATGGCGCCGTCGCGGCTGGCGACGGGTGGCGGAAGGTTGACGCTGGCAAAGGTCGAGAGCATGGTCAGGTTCCAATCGACCACCATGCTGGCGTGGTCGGCCTGGACAGTCGCTAGTCCATTGCCGGTCACAGGCGCGATGCCTGCAAGGCCAACGGAAACGGGCATCAATATTCCGAGAAGCGCGGTTCGTCTCATGATGAAAACCTCCCTATCGCAGTCTTTGCCGACGACTACGGTAGGTGGCTGGCGGCGGCCCGGCCACTACGGAGAACGGAGTTGTAGCTACGAAATTCGTACTTGCGTCCCCCGAAGCAGCCCCGCAGAATGAGGCTGTGTCGGAATACGGACAGTTCTGTCCAATTGCGCGGGCCTCAGAGATCTTCGCCGAGCGCTGGACGCCGCTGATCCTGCGCGAGATCCTGGCGGGCCGGCACCACTTCAGCGAGATCCTCAAGGGCCTGCACCGAATTTCACCTAGCACGTTGGGCGAACGGCTCCGCAGCCTGGAGAGAGCGGGCGTGCTCCAGACAGGACCTAACCCGTCCGGCCGTGGCGCGACTTACCACCTCACCGATGCAGGCGCGAGGCTTGCCGAACTGGTAAAGGAGCTTGGGGTCTGGGGCCAGCAATGGCTGGAGTTGCGGCGCGACCATCTCGATGCTGACTTCCTCATGTGGAAGATCTTCACGCACCTCGCACCGGAGAAGCTCCCGCTTCGGCGCTGCGTTGTGCGATTCGAGTTTCATGGCGAGTCGAAACAGTACTGGCTTGTCCTGAGAGGCCGGGACTCTGATCTGTGCTACAGCGATCCATGCTTCGGAGACGACCTGGTCGTGCGAGCCGATCTCGAAGCCATGACGCGAATCCATCTTGGGGAAATCGAGGTTCATGACGCCCGTCGGGCTGGCCTACTGGAGATCGAGGGGCCGCGCGAGCTTGTGCGGGGGTTTGCGCAGTGGTTCCCTCGCAGCCGGTTTGCTCCCTATGCGCAACGGGTGCAATATGAGCTGTCGACGAGGTCGTTCACCCGTGCTGGCCAGGTTGTAGACCGAACGCCAGTAGCGATTGGCCGGACGTAAACAGGCCGCGATGCGCGCGACGATTCCCGGGCCGGTCGCGATGTCGAGCAGGGCTTCGCCCGGTCGAAGGGCCGCCCGTTCGAGCAGGAGCCCGCCCCAGGGGATGACGATCCGCGGGACATAGATACCTCGTGGGTCCCGGCGATGCTGCCGACCGAAAAGCAGCTGAAGGTGCGCTCGTCAGCCACGGCGATAATGCCGCTTGACGAAAGCCTCGATTCGGTTCGCCGCTTCGACGAGTCGATCCGCCGGCTCATTCGTAAAAATAAAGCGGACATGATGATCGCCGAACTCGTCCGCGCCCCAGGCATTCATCGGCGTGATCGCGACGTCTTCTTCTTCGAGCAGGCGCCGGCAAAAGTCACCGGCCGCGACACCGAGTGCCTCGATGTTGGCGATGAAGAAGTAGCCTCCTTCCGGAGCGACCAGGCGCAGGCCCTCGATCCTTCGCAGCCGATCGATGAGCGCGTCACGCCGGCGCTGGTAGGTCTGCACGGACGCGGAAACGTAGTCTTGCGGACCGGAGAGCGCCGCGGTGGCTCCTGCCTCCGAGTACCCGCTCGCCATGATCCCATTAAAGATGTGGACATCGTGGACCGGCTGCAGCAATTCACGCGGACCAACGGCCCAGCCGATCCGCCAGCCCACCATGTTGTAGTTCTTGGTCACGCATCCGACCGTGATGGTCCGCTCCCGAAGGCCGGGCAAGGTCGCGGGATTGATCACGGTCTTTCCGTCATAAAGGACCTTGTCGACCGCGCCGTTGAAGACGACAAGTGCGTCGTTCTCCACTGCGGCTTCGGCTAACGCGTCGGTCTCCTCGCGACCGAAGACGACGCCGGTCGGCATCGATGGCGAGCCATAAAAAATTACTTTGCAACCCTTTGCCGCGCGCCGAAGGTCCGACGCATCGAGATGCCAGCCCTTTGCTTCGACCTGGTTGGTGAACACCTGCACGCCCCCGGCTAGCCGGACACGTTGGGCCATCCCGTTGTAGGTCGGGTTGGTCATCATCACCCGGTCCCCTTCGTTGACGTAACTCAGCAGCACGTCCAGCATCGCCTCGCCGACTCCCGAGGTCACGACGACTTCGCCGTCGGGGTCGTAGCGGAGGCCGAGGTCGGCACGATAGCGATCGCTGATGGCTTGCCGCAGCTCGAGCAAGCCGTGTAGCGGCAGATAACTGTTGTACCGGTCGACGCCGACCGCGTTCCTGGTGGCCTCGATCGCATGCGCCGGCGGGGGCAGATCGGTATCGGCATTCTCGAGCCGAAAGCTCCCGGGTCGCTGATCGGCGAGCTCGGCCATATCGGCCATCGTCATGCGGACCATGGATCGCGCTCGGCGTGAGGTTGGCGGTGGCATCAGTACTTGCTGGCCTCGAAGAAATTTCCGCAGGCTCGGCACTTGCACTGCATCGTCATCACCTGGCTGCCAAACAGTGAGATGACCTCGGTGTCCGTCGATCGACAGAACGGGCAACGCTGGGCCTCTACCCCCCCGCTTGCCGGGGAAGGCAGGCCAACCATTTCCCCTCCCCCGCTTGCGGGGGAGGGCAGGGTGGGGGCCTCCTGCTCCTCAGGCATTGGCAGGCATGTACCTCTTCTCAGCGAGGCCCTGCAACATGTTGAGCGTCAGCTCGTCGATCCCGCCTGGAGTGATACGCCGACGGATCGGGTCCCACGCTTTCCAGTCGATCGACGACGTTGCAGGCGCGACGCCCACCTGTTCGTCCAGCCGGCGACGAATCTCGCGGACCCCAAGGCTCAGGGTCCCCTTCTGATGCAGGTCGTCGACGTCGCCACCCTCGGGCCCGATCCATACGACGGCGTCACGATGCGCTTGCTCGGCAACGGCCGCCGCCGGCGATTCGCGCATCCAGCTGCGGCCGTGCATGGCGTGATAGCGCTCTTCCTGAAGCATCTTCTTCAGACGGCTGCGCAGCACCTCGACGTTGCCGCCGGCCAGGGCTTCGATCATGAGCGTGAAGGCGCTGTCCAGCACGCCGTTGGCGGCGACGAACGCTGTCCACTCCGTCCAGGGCCGATCGAGGTAGGGCACGTTCGCGTAGCTTCCGGGCTCGTCCGGGACGTCAGGCGTACCGAGCTCGCGCAGCGACCCGTACAGCACGCGGCTGTGCCCGATGTCGTCGAGTCCCATGGCGGCCGCCGCGATATCGGCCTCCAGCGTGGGCGCGGCGATGCACCACTCCGCATAGCGCATCCCGAGCAGCTGCTTGTTGTCGGCCAGGCTCTTGACCAGCGAGTAGAGGCTCAGGCTTCGGCCTCGCCCGGCGCCCAGAGCTGGATGACGGCTGCTTTCGGCACGATCATCATCTCCACCCAGCGCTCCTCGTCATAGGTGGCGCGCGCGTACGCCATGGCAAGCTCGTCGTCGGGTGCGACGACGGCGCCGACCTGCCGCAACGGCTCCAGCCTCGTCTTGCGCGCGAAGACCTCGTACTCCTGGACCTCGTCGTGGACGCGAACGAACCCCATCAGACCGAGAGCCCCCAGGCCCGCAGCGCCTCGCGTCCGTCCGCGGTCATGCGCGACGATGACCAGGGCGGGTCCCAGACGACATCGATCGCGACCTCATCGATACCGGGCTCGGCCAGCAACCGCTCCCTGATGTCGGCGATGATCATGTCGCTCGCGGGACACCCCATCGCCGTGAAGGTCAGCCGCAGGCGAACCGTTCGCTGCTCCAGCGCGACGCCGTAGACGACGCCGAGGTCCACGAGGTTGATGGGCATCTCCGGGTCGTTGATCTCCGCGAGCGCCGACCAGACCCGCTCTTCCTGCCTCCCCCGCTCGGGGCTCATTGCTGGACCTGGAATTTGCTGAAGCTCTCCTGGAAGAGGGCGACCATTTCGGCGTTGCGCGGGCCGCGCGCCCGCCAGCGCGCCAGGACGTCAATCCAGCTGCACGGATCGTTGAAATCCCAGCGCTTTGCCTCCGCGTCAAAGGTGCTCGGGAACGGGTAATCGAGCACGTAGTGGCTGTTTTCCTGGTGCGCGGGCACCTGGATGCCGATCGATGTCATGAACGGGACGACCGTCGACAGCCACTGCTGGCGCAGCTGGTCGTTGGTCAGGCCCTTCAGCCGGTAGTCCAGCTGGGCGCTGTGCTGCTTCAAGTTGTCCGGCAGCCCGAACCACTCGACCGTGAGGGGAAACATCCAGTCGACGGCCCGCTGCAGTTCTTCCTTGGCGGCGCCGCCAGCCTGGCTGATTCGCTTGCTCCAGTTGCGACCATTGCGCAGGTGAAAGTTCTCCTCGGCCATGACCTTTACGAGTCCCCGTTTCCACGGGCCGTAGGAGCATTGCTCGTGGATATCGCCCAGCAGGCAGAAGCCAGCCTGGTCGTACATGGCGTTTGCCACAACCAGCTCGGTCCAGCTTTCCAGTGGCACATCGAAGGCATACGGGTAACGAAACGCCTTGGGGTCGCGCTTGAAGATCAGCGCCTCCTGGCTCTCGCCCAGCTCCTCGAGGATGTGATAGGCGATGTGCGCGTGTGCCAGCTCGTCCTGAATGATCGCGATCCCGGTCATGAAGGCGTTGACGCTGGGCGCCTTGCGGGCCGCCAGGTAATAGGCTGGCGCGGAGATCAGTTCCGTGTCGCCGGAAACGATCAGCGTGTGCTTCAGCTCCCGCAGGTAGTCCGGAGTCATCTCGGAGACCGACTCGATCAACTCCCCTCGTTTGATCAGGCCTTCGAAAGCCGCCGAGTTGGAAGACTCCATTCGGGATGATTCTAAGATGGTGCCGGCTTGACCGAGTTGATCGAGGCCAACGGGCTGCAGTTCTATGTCCGCGATCAGGGGTCTGGCATCCCGGTCATCCTGCTGCATGGCTTTCCCGACACCGGGGATCTCTGGCGCAACCAAGTGCCGGCCCTCAATACGAGCGGCTTTCGGACCATCGTCCCCGACATGCGCGGGCGAGGAAGGAGCAGCAAGCCGGATGACGTCGCCGCATATGGAATCTCGTCGATCGTTCGGGATGTCACCGGCATCATGGATGCACTTGGCATCGAGCGCGCGCATGTTATCGGCCACGATTGGGGCGCAGCCGTAGCCTGGGTCCTCGCGGCGGTTGCACCCAAGCGCGTCGATCGCCTGGTCGCAATCTCGGTTGGTCTTCCAGGAGCGCCGGGAAAGCCGACGCTGGAGGAGTTCCAGAAAGGCTGGTACGGCCTGATGTTCCTGTTTGAAGGCGTCGCCGAGGAGCTGCTGCAGCACGACGATTGGTTCCTATTTCGCTTGCTCCTCGGCGGCGCGAAAGACACGCAGGCCTACGTGAAAACCCTGTCCAAGCCGGGCGCGCTTACCCCGGCCCTCAACTGGTACCGAGCCCTTCCACTGCGGTCGCTTCTCGGCCGCGTCGGCGGGCCGCAACTCCCGAGGATCAAGGCGAACACACTCGGGATCTGGAGTACTGGGGATCTCTACCTGACCGAGGAGGTCATGACGCGATCCCATCAAGGGGTTCAGGGAAGCTGGCGCTACGAGCGCTTCGAGGGCTCTCACTGGGTGCCGCTCGACCAGCCGGATCGCCTCAACCGGCTCCTGATCGAATTTCTCTCGTAATCAGCCCATGAGCCTGAGCGCCTCGCGGAGCACCGTCCCTTTCGGGCTGTTCTCACCAGGCCCGTCGGGTCGGCGGAGCAAGGCGATGAGCACGGGATCGCGGCTGGCAACAATCGAATTGACGGCAAAGCGATAGAGATCGATCGACTGCGTCCGGTCCAGAAACGATTCGATGAACCCGGCAAACGCCGCCCGGGACGGATGACCGAGCAACAGGTCGAAGAGTCCGACCAGGACCGTGGCGTCCTTTTCGTCGCGATATTGCTCGAGGAGGCGGGTCACCAGCGAAACGGGAAGGAGGGTCAGCCCGCGAAGACACTCAGCTCGGACTTCCGGTGGTCCGCCGCCACTGGCGACCAGTCCGTACAGCGGCAGTAACTGCTCGCGCATCGTTAATAGCCGCGCGGCAGTCAGCGCCGGCTCGCCAGACATCTCGTGGGCGTCGCTCAGCAGACGCACGGCGTGAAAGCACGCGAGTGCACCGTCGACATCGTTCAGGATGACCAGTGCCGCGGCCCGCAGTTCACTGGCGGCGTCGAAGCGCCCGATGATTTCGCGCGTCCACAGGGCCGTCTCGAGCAGCGGGATCTCGGCCGTTGTTGCGCGGCCGCTGAGCGCCCGAACCAGGGCCGTCCGCTGGAAGCATCCCGAGTCACGCCGCCGCGGCTCGGCATTCAGCCATTCGTACTTTTGCGCGATGACCTGCCGAATTCGCGGATCGGCGCTCTCACCGAGCGTGCCGACCGCCGACGCGATCGCTTCCGGGTTCTTCGCTCGGCCCAGCACGACCATCCCCAGCTCGACCCGGGCATCCTTCTCCGCCATCACGCGAGACTAGATCACGAAGGCCGGAAAAAGAAATGCGACCTGCCGTTACGGTTTACAACTCACCGGTGTTACCCAGCGAGCCTTCATCCCGCTGCCCAGCCCAGCCCTTGCGGGCCGAGCCTTCGCCGCCGACAGAACCGGTCGCCTTGCGGCAACCGACTCCCCAGCCCTTTCGGGCCGGGC
>Ga0307479_10002881_pt1 | contig 15639 bp, 15 predicted proteins | sample atmos_gasesECM4C_FD_203743 | JGI IMG/M metagenome (GOLD analysis project Ga0307479, IMG submission 203743) | Hardwood forest soil microbial communities from Morgan-Monroe State Forest, Indiana, United States - atmos_gasesECM4C_515 | ecosystem: Environmental > Terrestrial > Soil > Temperate... | reverse complement strand
ACGGCGCAGGACATCGCCGACCGCGCGGCCAGTTCCTACACCAAAGAGTTCCTGTTCAGCCAGAGCAACAACGAGCGGCAACTCCTGCAGATGGTCGAGAAGGCGCTGGCTCGCATTCGCGAAGGCACCTTTGGCGAATGCATCCACTGTGGCAAAGAGATCAACCCGAAGCGGCTGGAGGCAGTGCCGTGGACCCGCCACTGCATCGAATGTCAGGAAAAACTGGAGCAGGGATTGCTCGAAGAAGCTCCGCGCTAAGACGACTTTGCGATCAGCAAAGCCGCCAACTTTGGCGGCTTTGCTGTTTCTGCCGAGAGGCACGCCTTAGGCCACAGGGTTCAACTGAAGCGGCAGCCTCCGCAGCCGTTGTCCCGACGCCGCGAAAATCGCATTCGCAACGGCCGGCGCGATCGGCGGCAAGGCCGGTTCGCCCATTCCGCCAGGGTCATCCCTACTCTCGGTCAAGTGCACTTCGATCGTCGGAGCCTCGTTGATCCGGATGGGATCGTAGCCGTCGAAGTTCGTCTGCTCAACTGCGCCATGGTTGATCGTGATTTCATTCTTCAGCGCCGCGCTCAATCCATAGATGATCGCGCCCTCCGTCTGCGAACGCACCGACTCCGGATTCACGATCCACCCGCAATCGACGGCGGCCACAATGCGATCGATCTTGAAATTGCTGCCGCTGACCGTGACCTCTGCCACCTCGGCAAAGTAGCTGCCGAATGACTTGTAGCTAGCGATGCCGCGCCCCTGGCCTTTCGGCAGGGGCTTGGCCCAGTCGGATTTCTCGGCAGCCAATTCAAGTACGGCTCGCAGCCGTGCCGGGTCCACGTCTTCGTCGTCCTTCGGCTTCCAGTTGGGCGGCTTCACCAGCAGCATTTTTCGGAACTCGACCGGATCCTTTCCTGCTGCAGCCGCGAGTTCGTCAATGAAGCTTTCCACCGCGAAACCGTTGAACGAGTGCTCGACCGAACGCCACCACGCGCGCGGCACAGCGCTCGCTGCGGGATTATATTCGAGCCGCACACTTGGAATTGCATACGGCATCTGCCGGGCCCCCCCGGATTCGTCGTTCCCCGCCGGAGTCTTCGGGTCCCAATATCCCTTAATCGACGTAGAGGCCAGGGTATGGAACCAGGCAACGGGGCGGCCGGAGGCGTCTATCGCACCTTGCATGTGATGACATGCGGCGGGCCGGTAGAAGTCGTGCGTCATGTCGTCTTGGCGCGACCACACTAGCTGCACCGGCTTGCCGACGATCTTTGCGATCTGCGCTGCCTCCGCCGGGAAGTCGGCCATGTAGCGGCGTCCGAACGCACCGCCCATAAGGGTTGTGTGAACGACGACCCGTTCGTTCTTGACGCCCAACACTTTCGCCACGGTTCGCTGGACCCAGTCGGGCGATTGTGTCGGTGCCCACACCTCCGCCTCGGTCCCGCGCGCGTGGACCGTGATATTCATCGGCTCCATGGTGGCGTGTGCCTGCAGCGGAAGCTCGTACAAGGCTTCGACCTTCTTCGCGCCATTGGAGAGCACCGCCTCGACGTCTCCGTCATTGCGCAGGCGCTGGCCCGGCTTCTGCACCGCTTCGTGCAGGGCGGCGCGCATGCCATCGCTCGACTCGGAGACGGCCGCGCCGTGATCCCAGGTGATCTGAAGAGCGTCTCGACCCTTGATCGCGGTCCAAGTCGAGTCCGCCACGACCACGACACCTCCGGCAGTGAACATGTCGCCCGGCATAGCCGGGATCTCGAAAACATCGCGCACACCGGGAACCGCCTTCGCCTTGGCCGCTTCGAAGTGCGCCGGTTTCCCGCCGAACGTGGGACACCGCGCCACTACCGCAAACAGCATTTCTGGAACGCGGACGTCGAGTCCAAATTGTGCACTGCCGTTGACTTTCGCCGGGATGTCGACCCGTGGCACGGCATGGCCGATCAATTCGAATTTTGAATCGTCTTTCAGGGACACTTTTTCCGGATCGGGCCTTGGCAGTTTCGCCGCCGCCTCCACCAGTTCCCCGTAGGTCGCCTTGCGCGAAGATTTCTGGTGCAGCACGGTGGCCTTCTTCGCCGCGCACTCAGCCGGCGGCACACTCCACTTCGCCGCCGCCGCAGTGATCATCAATTCACGCACGGTCGCGCCCGCACGCCGCAGCGGCATGAAATTCTCCATCGTGCTGCCGCTTCCGCCCGTGCCCAAGTGCGGATAAATATCAGGCCGCGTTTCGGCTTGTTCTACGCTGACCGAATTGAAATCGACCTCGGCCTCTTCGGCGAGAATCATCGCCAGTCCGGTCCTGATCCCCTGACCCATTTCTGACTTGGCCACGATCAGCGAAATCTCTCCGCTGGGCTTTAGGTGAATCCAGGCATCAAACGGATTCGGAGCCGGCTTCTTCGGCCCACGTTCGTTTTCCTGCGCCTGAAGGAGCGGCTCGGAAAGACGGACGCCGATCATCATCCCTGCACCTGCCACGGTTCCTCGAACTACGAACTCCCGGCGGCTGATGGTCATGGTTATGCTCCCTTCCCGGTGCCGGCACTGGCACGATGAATGGCTCGCCGGATCCGCTGATACATGCCGCAGCGACATAGATTGCCGATCATCGCGGCTTCAATCTGATCGTCGGCGGGATGAGGAGTTTTCGCCAGCAGCGCCGCCGCCGACATGATCTGCCCCGGCTGGCAGTATCCGCATTGCGGCACCTGCTCAGCAATCCACGCCTGCTGCACGGGATGCGAGTTGTCCGCCGAGAGGCCCTCGATCGTGGTGATTTTCTTCGTGCCGACGGAAGACACGGCGGTCTGGCATGAACGCACCGCCTCGCCGTCCAGGTGGACCGTGCAGGCCCCGCACACTCCCATCCCGCAGCCGTACTTGGTGCCCGTCAGGTTCAAGTTGTCGCGCAACACCCACAACAGAGGCGTGTCCGGAGCGATCTCAACCTCATGCGGGCGATTGTTGATGAGCAGATGAATCGCAGCCATGGGAGACCCCAGAAGTGGAAGTTATGATGTTAGACGAGGCTACCCCAACAAGGTTTGCACGAGCAAATGAGACGTCAATAAGAAGCTATTGTTGTCGAGTAGCCCGTCCCTCGGGCTGCGACCTTTTCCGAAACCACATATGGACACTCACTTCGTCGTGCGTAGCCCAGAGTAGCGCTGGGGCGGGACAATCCGACACAAGATTACAAGTTCGCGCCGAATGCAAGCAGTCGGCCATCGCGATCCTTCACTACAAACTCACGCGACTGCCATGGCATGTTGGCAGGTCCCCGCGTGAATTCGACGCCTCGAGCGGCATACTCAGCGTAAAGCGCGTCCGCATCTTCGATGAATACGTAGGCGTCGAGCAGTTCGTCCGAATACTTGTTGGGATTGGGTGTGGGAGGTTCGGCACAGCGGAAGTGAATCGCCTGCTGGTCGCGTGCAACGATGGCGTAAACCGGCGGGTCCTGCCACTGCCCAAACACTTGAAGCCAAGCTTAGCTTCGTAATAGGCAAGGGTGCGGGGGATGTCCAGGGTGAAGAACTGAGGCGCGATCTGACGAATCATGGGGCAAGTTTACTATAGAAAATCCTGGGTGATGCCGACCGCGGTCACCGGCTGTTTTCTCCTCCTACTCGCGAGAACGGCGTTCTGATGACTCGTAAAATTTCGTGGCCGGTACTCTTCGGCAAACTGGAAGGAATCTTCAAGCGTCTGGTTTTGCCAGTAATGCGGGAAATCGATAAACGCTAGACGACTTTGCGCGATGGGTTGTTCTTTTACGTGTCGCCCCGGAAATCATAGAAGACACGAATGAGGTTGCCATCAAGATCGGCGGCCATAAACTTGCGCAGCTTCCACGGTTTGTCTTCGGGTTCGGAAACGATCTTCGCGTGCGGCCTTCCAAGGTGCGAAGAGTTGGTCTGCCCCAGCCTTGCGATCGAGATTGAGCCAGAAAAGGATCGGGCTAAGTTGCCGTAGGACTGTCGGAAGGATTGGTTGGTGATCAACAGACTGCAATTCTCCCTTGCGATGCCAGCAATGCCGCCTTGGTCATCGCCCCAATCGAAGCTAAAGCCCAGCGTGTTGACATAGTAGGCAGCGGCTTTGTCGACGTTGGCCGCGGGTATTTCCGGAACCGGAGCGGGGAACGTCATGCGGTGAACCGTACCACGAGAACGCGACTTGGATACCCAGGAACTGGAGGGGGTCGAGTTCAAGGAATTAGTTCGACGATCGTTCGCGATTAGCCCCGGAGTGTTGATCAATCCGACAATTCCCTATTTTCCGCAATGCAGAAAAAATTCTGCTTAAGTCAACGCGTATGGGTTTCGCCCTCGCTGGCTGCTGGCGGGACGCCCGACGGACCGGCCCTGAACGGTCAAAGCGACGATGCTCCCTAGTTCGCGGCTTTCTGGCGTTCCTGCGCCTCCGCTCCCGGCATCACGTTGTTGAGCGGAGCTTTCCGCTGCTCCTCAAGTTCCGGGTGGGGCAGCGGCTTGCGCGGCAACATCTGGTCGCGCATCGCCGTGTTGTACACGAAAATCGCTTCCACCACGGCGGCCTGGGCCAGATCATCGGGTTGCAGGCGTTCGTAGGTATCCATGTTGGAGTGATGTGTGCGCGAGCCGTAGTCGAGCATGTCTTGAATAAACTGGAATCCCGGCACTCCCACCCAATCGAACGCTTCGTGATCGGTGCCGCCTGTGTTGCGCATCGTGATAGTGCTGACGCCCAGGTCCTTCAGCGGCTCCATCCACTGCTGGAAGATCGGCCCCACGGCAGCATTTTCCTGCAGGTAGATGCCGCGAATTTTTCCCGAGCCGTTGTCGACGTTGAAGTATCCGGAAATCTTCTGCTGGTCCGGTTTCAACTGCACGGGACCGGCAGGCTTACGTAGGAAATCCGGCAGCTTCACCTGGTCGGGAGAGGTCGAGAGCGGCACGTAGCCGAAATGCTGTTTCACGTAGCCGTATGAGCCGAATTCTCCTTGTTCTTCCCCGGTCCACAAACCCACACGGATGGTGCGCCGCGGCTGCACGTGCAGGACATTGAGGATGCGCATCGCCTCCATCGCTACGACGGTTCCGGCGCCATTGTCGGTGGCGCCGGTCGCGGACGCCCATGAATCAAGGTGTCCACCCACCATGACGACTTCATCTTTGAGCTTGGAATCGGTGCCGGGTATCTCAGCGATGGTGTCAAAGCCGTGCTCGTGATCTCCCGTGAACTCCGTCTCCACATCCATTTCGACATTGACCGGCGCATTCGCTTTGAGCAGCCGATAGACGCGCCCGTAGCTCTCGATGGCCATCACGACCAGCGGAAGCGGCTCGGCGTGCTCCCGCTGGTACGTAAACCAACCCATGCCGCCACCACCGTCGTCAAAAATCGTCCCGCCCGATCCGCCGTTGGTGCGCCCGTCGCGGCTCGGAACCACGATTCCGGCCGCGTGCTCGGCGGCGAAGAACGCTCCTGCTTTTTCGCGAAATTCCAGCCGCTTGATGAATTCCTGGAAAAAATCCTGGCGCTGGCCAACACGTACTGGATATTCTGCGGTCTCCTTTAGATTGGCATCGTCCCTCCGCTCAAACAGCGGCTTGTCTACCGGCTTCACATCACGCATCTCACCGAAGAAGACGATCTTGCCAGCCAGTTGGCCCTTGTACTTTTCGAGGTCCTTCTCGTCCTTCGCATCAACCCAGATCGCGCGTCCGTTGATGGGCCCGTGGCTCGACGGCGACCACGGCAGCGCTTGCGCGATGAACACGGCTGTGTCCGGAGCCGACATGCGTACCCATGCGTTCAGCTGGCGCCATCCCATGCCAAATTCGCCCCAATCCTCGAGGTGAGCGTTGCTGCATCCCATGGCAGTCAGCTGGTCGCGCGTCCACTCGTTGGCATGCTTCAGATTCGGAGACCCGGTCAGCCGCGGTCCGATCCCATCCATTAACCCCGAGGCATATTCCATAACGTGCGAATGCCCCAGCCCCTCGTCGCGAATGCGCTGGTACATGGTGTAGTCCAGGCTCTCGGTCGCAGGTTGAGGCAATTCGTAAGAAGGCTTGCTGTCTTTGTCGGCTTTCGCGTCCTTCGTCTGCTTATCAGCCGCGAGCGTGGAGAGGCTAAGACACAGAAGCACTGCAAAAATTGAAAGCGAATATCTGGGCGATGGCATTATTCGGTTCCTCTGAAGCGGAAAGCAGAGTAGCAGATGCCGCGGTCGTCGCGAAAGCCGTAAAGTCAGTGGGAAGCGGCCGCCAACCCGAGGCCGGGGGCCCCGTCCTTGTCGCGTTCTTTGCGACCGGGCGGGTCCTTTGATTTTCTTTTCACAGCCCATTCTGGTGACGTCTGGTGACATCCAATCTTGCCCCCAAAACCGAAAGAGCAGATCATCGTCAAGGCGAAGCCGTGCACGCAACCGCTGCCAAAAAGGCCGCAACTCTTTTGTTCTCAATATTTTGGCCTCTAAATCATTGGGGCTCAAGATTTTGCAAGCCATTTTTGCAAACCTCGCGCCCGTCGCGGCTTTCAGAGAGGTGGGGGGGTTACCCCGTAACCCGAGCGTTTCCCAAGTGAAACTGGCTCATGCGAGGGTGATCGAGGCGATGAACGAGTATTTTTTGAGCCCTATTTCACAGGGATTGAGGCTCATTTTTGACGCCCCCATGTGCCCCTGTTAGACTGTGTGTTTATCCAGCCATCACCACCACTAGAAGGGAAGTCTGTGCGCGCAGAAACCCGCCATCAACTTAAACAGGACGCATTCAGCCGAGCGACGATCGATGCCGCCGAGCGAACTGCCCATTGGACGGTCGAACACCGAACCAACCTGATAATCTCCGTGGTCATAGCGGTCGTGGTGATCGCCGGAGTCGCTGGCGGCTGGTTCTACTTGAGCGTGCAAGACGAAAAGGCCAGCGCGGAACTCTCGCAGGCTGTGCGCACACTGCAAACCCCGTTGCGCCCTGCCGGCACTCCGGCTCAGCCTGACTTCCCTACCTTCACCTCGGCCAAGGAGCGCAATGAGGCCGCCAGAAAACAATTTCAGGCGATCGTCGACAAGTATGCCCACACCCAGACGGCGGATATGGCGCATTACTTTCTGGGCGTGACGGCATCGAATTTGAGCGACAACACCGCGGCCGAGAGGAACTTCAAAGAAGTAGTTTCGTCAGGCAGCCGCGACCTGTCGTCGGTGGCTAAGCTTGCCCTGGCTTCACTCTATGGCCAGACCAACCGCACGAAGGAAGCCGTCGCTCTCTATCAGGAGTTGATCAATAAGCCGACGACCTCAGTCACCAAGGTAACGGCGCAATTGCAGTTGGCCGAACTCTACCAGGCTTCCAACCAGCCGCTCGACGCCAAGCGCACCTACGAAACGATCAAGAAAGAAAATCCCACAGGCGAGGCCGGACAGATCGCCACCCAGAAGCTAGCCGAACTGAAATAGGCAGGAGTCGAATCATACTCTTCCGGCGATATAGGAATGCGTATGACGGTAGGTCATGTTATTATGACCATAGTCTCTTGGAGCAGTTATGAAGATCATGCCGGCGGGTTATTTCAAGGCGCGCTGCCTGAAAATCATGGACGAAGTACGGACCACTCGCGAGCCCGTGACCATTACGAAAAAAGGAAAGCCGGTGGCCAAGCTGGTCCCCGCCGACGGGCAGCCGGAAGATGTCTTCGGCTGCCTGAAAGACGAAATTGAAATCGTGGGCGACATTTTGTCCCCGCTTGTCCAGCCCGGGGACTGGGAGGTTTTGCGCTGATTCTCCTGGACACTCACGCGCTCGCCTGGCTGGTGGCGGAGCCGGAACGTCTCTCGCGACCTGCGGCTTCCGCCATCCGCCGTGCGCGGATCAACGACGGCCTTGCTGTCGCGAGCATCACCGTCTGGGAACTGGCACTCCTATTCGCGCGGGGTATTCTGCGCTCCCACGGCACTGTGGAAACGGCTGTGCAGAATCTGCTGCGCCGTTCCGGAGTCGTGATACTGCCCATCACCGCAGAGGTCGCGGCCATCGCCGCTCAGTTTTCCGACGACTATCCGAAAGATCCCGCGGACCGGCTGATCGGCGCGACCGCCATGGCGGAGGGAATGGCCCTGGTAACTCGCGATCAGCGCATTCGCTCCCACCACCGACTGAAGACCATCTGGTGATCAGGGGGTGGCGCCCCCGAGCGGTGCCCATTTCCCCTTTTCCCATTGGTTGCGTACCATGTTGTCCAGTTCCCAACTCTACAACTGGAACAACATGGCCGACATCACACTCCGCGTTAACGGAAGTGCCAAGAAAGTCAGCGTCTCTCCTGAAACTCCGCTCCTCTGGGTTCTGCGCGACACTCTCGAGCTCACCGGAACAAAATTCGGCTGCGGCGCCGGATTGTGCGGCGCCTGCACGGTACATCTCGACGGCACACCGGTGCGCTCTTGCTCTATCCCGGTCGCGCAGGCCGCAGATAAAAACGTCACCACGATTGAAGGGCTCGGAGCCAACGGTCTACACGCACTGCAGCAGGCGTGGATCGCGGAAGAAGTCCCGCAATGCGGCTACTGCCAGACGGGACAGATCATGTCGGCCGCGGCACTGCTGGCAAAAACTCCGAATCCCACCGACGACCAGATCACCCAGGCGATGAACGGCAATCTGTGCCGCTGCGGAACCTATGAGCGGATTCGCAAAGCGATCCATCGCGCCGCCGGGAACGGAAGTGCGCGATGAGCCCACTCTCCCGCCGCGAATTTGTCACCGCCGGAGTCGCGGCCGGCGCAGGACTCGTGATCGGGTTCTACCTGCCGCGCGGGACCAGTTCCGGGAAAAAATCTTTCTCGCCCAATGCGTATCTGCGCATCACGCCCGACAACCGAGTCACAATCGTAGTCGCGCGTTCCGAGATGGGACAGGGCGTGCGCACGGCGCTCCCGATGATTCTTGCCGAGGAACTGGAAGCCGATTGGAAGCAGATCGAAATCGAGCAGGCCGGGGCGAGCACGTTGTTTGGCGACCAGACAACCGGCGGAAGTGCCAGCATTCGAACCACGTGGGATCCCATGCGCAAGGCCGGTGCCGCGGCACGCGAGATGCTGATTTCCGCCGCAGCGCTGACCTGGGCGGTTCCGCGATCCGGGTGCACGGCCGAAAGTGGCAACATTAAGCACGCCGCGACCCATCGAAGTCTGAGTTACGGAGAACTCGTGAGTACGGCGGCGACGCTGCCCATCCCCACCGACGCTACCCTGAAGCAGAGCAAGGACTACAAGCTTGTCGGCCAACGCCTGGCGCGCCTGGATTCGCCCGCGAAAGTGAAGGGCGAGGCCGTCTTTGGAATTGACTTCCGCCTGCCTGGGATGAAGTTCGCGCTGCTCGCGCGTTGTCCCACGATCGGCGGCAAAGTCGCGGGCTTTGACGACAAGGAATCGAAAAAGATTTCCGGCGTGAGCTACGTGGGGAAGATCGGTGATTCAGCGGTGGCCGTGGTTGCCGACAGCGTGTGGGGTGCGATGGAAGGCCGCCGCGTACTCAACCTAACCTGGGATGGCGGCGCAAATAAAGACCTGAATACCGCCGCAGAGATGGCGTCACTCAAGGCGGCCCTAACCCAGCGGGACAAAGCATCCATAGCGAGCCTGTACTCGGCCGGTGATCCCGCGAAGGCCTCAGGACGAAGAATCTCCGCCCAGTACGAGTCGCCATTCATGGCTCACGCGCCCATGGAACCTGGCAATTGCACCGCGAATTTTCAAGGAACGAAATGTGAACTCTGGGCGCCGACGCAGGTACCGCAGGATTGCCGCGACTCGGTGGCGCAGGCGATCGGACTTGATCCTGATCAGGTCAAAGTCAACGTGACGCTGATGGGCGGCGGATTTGGCCGGCGTCTCGAGCACGACTACGCCGTCGAGGCCGCACAGGTCTCGAAGGCAATCAATACCCCGGTGAAAGTTATTTGGACGCGCGAAGACGATATGAGATTCTCCACTTACCGTCCGGCGAGCCTGCACCAACTCACTGCGACTCTTGACGGTTCGGGATTCCCGGTCGCGCTGACCCACCGAATCATTTCACCCTCGATCAGCGGGCAAAAAGGATTAGCGACTCCGAACAACGTCGACCCAGACCTGCCCGACGAGGCCGGTCCGGTCTACGCCATCTCCAACTATTCGATCGAGTACATCATGACCAAGACTGCCGTCCCACTCGGGTGGATGCGGTCGGTCTATGCGCTGCAGGCAGCCTTCGCTCTGGAGAGCTTCGTCGATGAACTGGCAGTTGGAGCCGGCAAAGATCCGCTGCAGTATCGGCTTCATCTGCTGGCCAAGGACCAGGATCTTCCCTACTTCACGACGACGTGGCACACGGCCCGCATGCGCGGGGCTCTGCAACTGGCCGGCGAAAAGGCCGGATGGGACATACCGCTGCCCGCTGGCCACTATCGCGGAATCGCGTGTTTTGGCTGCTTCGCATCGTATATGGCCGAGGTAGTCGAGATCACGATGGAAAACGGTCAGCCTCGCGTGCATCGTGTGGTCGCCGCCGTTGATTGCGGTCAGGTCGTAAACCCGAGCATTCTCGAGCAGCAGATCGAGGGTGGAATCGTGTTCGGCTTGGCCAATGCCCTGCGCGCCAAAATCACGCTCGACAAAGGCCGAGTGGTGCAGGGCAACTTTGATGATTACGCGCCGCTGCGCTTGGATGAAACGCCGGCGGTCGAGGTCTATACAGTTGCCAGTTCGGAGGCGCCGACGGGGATCGGCGAGCCGTCGATCCCTCCGCTCGCCCCGGCGTTGTGCAACGCGATTTACGCGGCGACAAAGAAACGCATTCGGGCCCTGCCAATTTTGAGTTAATCGCCCAACAACAGCCGGGCTGCGCCCGGCGGACAGCCGAGGGCGGCTGTCCCCACATGTTTCCCCTTAATCTTTCAAGAATCCGAAGGAGATGTTCTTCATGCGCAGGCGGATGGTTAACCTTTTCTTCACTTTGATTATTCTTGTCTCGTGTGTGCACGCTCAATCTTTCTCTACTGTTCCGGCCTCTCGCCTGGCGCACCTGCGCCGCGGCGTCAATCTGAGCGAGTGGTTCGCGCAAGTTTACGATCCCAAGGGATACACGAAGGAACACTTCCAGAACTGGACCACGGCCGCCGACATCGCTCTGATCAAGTCCACCGGCTTCGATCATGTGCGGCTCAGCGTGAATCCCGAACCGATGATGAACGCCGCCCATCGGCACGATGGTACGGCGGAATACTTCGGCTACCTCGATGCTGCGGTCAAAATGATTCTCGATGCGGGGCTGGCCGTCGAAATCGACCTGCATCCCGACTCCGACTTCAAAGCGCGCCTGAAAGAGGACGAGTTCGTGGAACGCTTCGCCGATTTTTGGCGCCTGGTCGCACAACACTATTCTTCGTGGGATTCCGAGCGGCTGTTCTTTGAGATTCTGAACGAACCCGAGACGCGCGATGCCTACCGCTGGTACGGCGTGGAAGCAAAGCTGGCTGCGGCCATCCGTCAAAGCGCGCCCGCGCATACGATCCTCGCGGCCGGGGCGCGCTGGGACGACGATGACGACATGGTCTTCCTCGAACCCCTACGCGATCCCAACGTGATTTACGTCTTTCATTTTTACGAGCCGCACATCTTCACCCATCAGGGCGCCACCTGGGGCGCGTACTACTGGCACTGGCTGAAGGGCCTGCATTATCCGTCGTCGCCGGAGAACGCCGCGCAAGTTGCCGCCGGGGTCCCTGAAGCGGTCGACCGGCTCTACGTGATCCGCTACGGGAAAGACCATTGGGATGCGTCGCGCATTGAAGCCGAGATCAACCAGGCCGCGGATTGGGCTACGCACAATGGAGTCCCGCTCGTCTGCAACGAATTCGGCGCGTTCCGCTACGGTGTCGATCCGCCGGACCGCGCCGCCTGGATCAAGGATGTCCGCACCTCCCTCGAACGCCACAATATCAGCTGGGCCATGTGGGATTACTCCGGCGGCTTCGGCGTCGTCACGAAGAAAGACGGCAAGGCCTCGCTGGATGAAACTACCGTGAACGCGCTCGGGCTGAAGATGCCGGCGGAACAATAAATGTTGCGGGCGCCGTTTAGTGGAAAGCGTCCACGCCATTTTACGACGGAACTTATCTTCCGACGCCGGTGTCTATGCAAGAATCATCGGGTACTCTTTCGCTCTGCCGCCGAGACTTCGCCTTGCGAGGTGGCCATGCTCGAAGCCGTGCACCTTACCAAGCGCTACGCATCGTTGCCCGCCGTGCAAGACCTGTCGTTCTCGCTCCGCTCCGGAATGGTTCTCGGCTGTCTCGGCCCGAATGGTTCCGGGAAGAGCACCACAGTGAAAATGCTCACCGGCTTGTTGGAGCCGACGCGGGGCGTGGTTCAGTTCGACGGTCACAACATTCAAGACAATCTGCAGGCGTACCGGAAACGCCTGGGCTACGTCCCGGAAGAGGCTCATCTCTATCCGTACTTAACCGGCTGGGAATATCTGGAAATGGTTGGCACCCTACGCGGCATGGCTTCTCACACGTTGGGAATCAAGCTTGATTCCCTCCTGGAATTGTTCTCCTTGCATCCGCACCGGCACGCCAGCATCGGCACTTATTCGAAAGGAATGCGCCAGCGCGTTCTGCTCATCGCCGCAATCATGGACAATCCCGATGTCTTTATTTTCGATGAGCCACTCTCCGGCCTGGACGTGGCCTCAGCGCTGATCTTCAAGAACCTGGTGCAGGCGCTGGGCCAGCAGGGCAAACTCGTCTTCTACTGCTCGCACGTGCTGGAGGTCGTCGAAAAGGTCTGTTCTGATGTCTTGATCCTGCGCAAAGGCGTGGTCATCGCCCAGGATTCAGTAGCGAACATCGGCCAGATTCTCGGGCAATCGCTCGAGAGCACCTTCCTGCACCTGGTCGACGACGTCGACACCAGGAATGTGGCGCACGCTATCGTCGAAGTGATGAACGCCGCATGATAAGCCTGCTGACCGATCCGATTCGCCACTGGTGGGGATACTACCGCCAGCGTCCCTTCGGGCGGATGGTGCAACTCTTCGTGGCTCGCATCTTCCGCGGCGGCGGCGATTCCGACACGGAGGGGATCGATCTCGGCATCGGCCTTGTACTCACCTTGCTCGCCCTGCCTGGCGGATTCGTGTCGATTCTCTTGCTGGACAAGTACGGGACTCTGCTGCAGTGGATGCGCGGGACCCTGAACGTTGATCCGCTGCTGATGTCCGTACCGGACGAGTATTTCTTTATCGTGCTTTCCATGACCGTAACCGGCGGTGCCGCCGTCTGGCGATGGGACGCAATCTTCCCCGACCGGCGTGATTACATGAACCTGGTTCCGCTGCCCATTTCCACGCGGACCATCTTTTTTGCCAACCTTGTGGCAGTTCTTTTTCTGGCGGGCTTGATTGCACTCGACGTCAATGCGGCGTCGTGCATTCTGTTTCCGATGGTTGTAGGAGCAACGCAGACCAAGTTTTTGTTCTTCGCGAAGTTTGTGGCGGTCCATGCCGTCGGAGTTGTGCTGGCGAGCGTCTTCTCATTTCTGGCGGTGTTCTCAATGCTGGGTCTGTTGATGGCACTGCTGCCCGCGCGCGCCTTTCGCCGACTCTCCGCTTACATACGCGGCATCGTGGTGGTCTATCTGGTCACTCTTCTCTGCACCAGTTTCGCGGTCCCAGACAAGTTATTGCGGACGACAGGGGCGCTGCCCTCGTGGACACTGCTGTTTCCGTCGTGCTGGTTTCTGAGTCTGTGCCAGTCCTGGCGCGGCCGTGCGAGCCCCGCACTGACGGAACTCGCCCGGTTAGCGCTTCCCGGGATTGCAGCCCTGACTGTGGTCGCACTGGGCTGTTATGCGATCGGATACCACCGCCATTTCGTGCGCATTCCGGAGCTTGCCGAGGCAGCGGTCACCGCACCCAAGCCTCGAAGGTCGCGGGTAGGGGCGTTCCTGGGGCGACTGGTGCTGCGAACGCCATTCCAGAAAGGCTGCTTTCCCTTTGTGTGGAGGACCTTGGTTCGCAGCGAGATGCATCGCCTCGTTCTGACTGGGATTGGCGGGCTGGGTTTGGTTCTGTCGTCGCAGGCTCTGATGAATGCTTTCGCCGGCGCGAAGTCGCTGCATCAAGCAGCCCTTTCGCCGGACGCCCTCTCGATTCCTTTCATCCTTACCTTTCTCATCATCATCGGCCTCCGGATTGTCTTCGAGATTCCGGTTGAGTTGCGCTCCAACTGGATCTTCCAGTTGATGCTGGATCCAGATCGGCAGGAGTGTCAGAGCCTGGCAAGAAAGGTGGTCCTCACCTTGGCGTTGCCTTTGGTCTTGGCCATCACATTTCCGGCTCATGTCTATCTGGAAGGCCTGCGGGTCGCATGCCTTCACACGCTGCTGGTGGCGACATGGTCCGTTTTGCTGACAAATATTGTCTTGATTCGTTTCCGCAAAGTGCCGTTCACCTGCACGCTCCCGATCTTTAAACAGCATTCCATCGTGCTGCTTCTAGCCGTGTGTTTCGGATACTTAATGTATGCGATTTCAACGCCGGAGTTCGAATCGTTGGCGTTGACGGAACCTCTGCGAATGATCGGCCTTGTCCCAGTTGCTGCAGTGGCGTGGTTTATTCCACATCGTCTGGATAAAAATACCGTCGATATCGAGAGAAAGCTGATCTTCGAAGAATCTGCCACGCGGACGATTGAGGCGCTGCAGCTGAGTGACTAAATCGTGGAGTTGGAATCGTTCCAGCGCGCGGGTTAAAATGCGCCCAGCCACTTCACCGGCAAGCGTGCCGCCAAAGCATTGGCCAGGCGCTCATCGGCAGTGATCATGTCGGTCTTTGACTGCACAGCCAGCGCCGCGTACAGACAGTCATAGACGCTCCGGTCGTACAGGAAGGCAATCTTCAAAGCTTCCGGCAGCAGCACGAGAGACGAGACTGTCGTGAAATCTCGCGCCTTCATGTCTGAGGCAACGTTTTCGGCTTCGTCTCGTTTCCATCGGCGCTGCCGGACACCCTTCCACAAAACGTTGCCGAGTTCGGCCCAGAAGACATCAGGCACGATGAAGTCCACCTCGCCGGCAATGTAACGCTTGAGCAGTCGTAAAGACTCGCCCGTCAGAGGTTCCCGGGCGGCCAATGGCATCGCCCACTTTATGGCGACGCTGGCATCGAGAACAAACGTGATCACCGCTCGCGGTCCTCGCGAATCATTTCCTCGGCCGAGGGAAATGGCCCGGGACCTTCGGGCTGCCGTGCCCGGATTTCGGCTAGCCGGTCGTAAAATTCCCGTCGCCGTTTCAGTTCTGCTTCGGTGGGGACGTTCTGCTCCAGCAGCGAGATCACCTCCGCCGCGATCGACTTCCGATTTTTGCGGGCGCGCTCTCTCAGCGCCTTATACAGGGCGTCTGGCACGTTTTCAACATACAGCGTCGCCATAGGCTTCTCCTAGGAAAAGTCTAGCAGAGTCCAAGCGGAATGATTTGCCTTTCTTGACACCCCCGCGCCTTCCCCTTTATCCTAAGTCTTGCTCCTTGCGGTACTTACGCCACTTGGCGTGCTTCCGCGGGCTGGTCCGGCACGATTGCCGCGGAGGTTTCGGTATGTTCCT
>Ga0307479_10002880_pt1 | contig 15640 bp, 24 predicted proteins | sample atmos_gasesECM4C_FD_203743 | JGI IMG/M metagenome (GOLD analysis project Ga0307479, IMG submission 203743) | Hardwood forest soil microbial communities from Morgan-Monroe State Forest, Indiana, United States - atmos_gasesECM4C_515 | ecosystem: Environmental > Terrestrial > Soil > Temperate... | reverse complement strand
ACCTGCCAGAGGCTCGGATCAATGAGTTGACCCTTGATGGGGTTGGGGAGATAAAATATGCCAACTCGCGATGGCAGAGGAACCACAAGCTCCTTCCTCCGCTCGCCTTGGGGCAGAAGCCGGCGAACACGACGATGGCCTTTCAGCTTTCGCGGGCGTGCGTCCGCGTCTGTTCGGCATCGCCTACCGCATGCTCGGAAGTGCGGCGGAGGCCGAGGATGTCGTGCAAGACGTTTGGTTGCGGTGGCAGTCTACCAATCGAAAAGTGGTTGAGAATCCGCCTGCATTCCTGGCTACGACAACCACACGACTCTGTATCAATCTTGCGCAATCCGCCCAGAAGCGCCACGAAACCTACGTCGGGACCTGGCTTCCCGAACCGGTGGATACCAGCACCGATCCCGGACTAGGGGCAGAGCGCAGTGAGGCACTCAAGCTTGCAGTCCTGCTGCTTCTGGAGAAACTTTCCCCCACAGAACGTGCCGCCTATGTTCTGCGCGAGGCGTTCGATTACTCCTACGACCAGATCGCATCCATTTTGCAAATGGAGGAAGCAAACGTCCGCCAACTCGTATCTCGCGCTCGCAAACATATCGTCGATGGCCGTCGCAAATCCGTCAGTTCAAACGAGCAAAGGCGCCTTCTGGAAGCCTTTGTCACGGCCGCGCAGAAAGGAGACATGGCCGCTCTGGAAGACCTTCTCGCAGAGGATGTTGTCGCTTACGCAGACGGTGGTGGACTTGTGCGCGCAGCGGGAGTTCCAGTCTCTGGTCGCGAACGTGTGACGGCATACGTCGAGGCTGTCTCCAAATATATCTGGAAAGGCGTGAGTGTTGACTTTGTAGAAGTAAATGGCCAGGCAGCTGTTCTCGTGTCGCGCGATGGCGTACCTGCGACGCTCGGGACAATTGATGCATCGGCACAAGGCATCGATCAGATCATGTGGTTCCTGAGGCCAAGCAAGCTTACTGCCGTCTCAAAGTCAGGCCAAGATCTGAGCGAGGGTCACGCGCCAGGACCGGCAGAGGCCTAGCGTCACCAAAGACTGTGAAGCCACTGACGACACGGTGCATTAGTGATCAGAAGCTGAGAACATGCAAGGAGTTCAGATGCAATCCGAAATTAAAGTAGGGCAACGTTTCAAGTTCAATGTATTGTCCGACAACCGTGCGCCAGAGCGGATGGCGGTAGTAACTCGCGTGCTCTCTGATAGAGAGGAAGGACTCGGGCCGGAAGTGGAATTCTATTTTGCATATTGGGTCGAGGCTCACGAACTTCCAGAAACAAGCGTTCCGACAACGTTGCTGTTCGAGCGTGGAACTGACGGAAACGTATACCTCGACGGATGTCAAGTTAGCATAACTCCGCTGACGTGATCTTCCGCTTTAGGAAGATCGACCTTCTGTCCCAACTCTCTGCCGTAGAATCGCGAGTGGCTGGCGTGTTGTCGGCTATTCGGAAACTGGCGACATTTCTGGTCTGGTCCCGAAATAGAGGCACACCACTCGCACACTAAGTGCTCGAAAAACCGCGCTTTCATCAGGTGCGTTGAAAATTAGGCGACTGATCGGCCGTCAGGCGTCCACTCTGATTGATCCGACGCACGCCGTCAGCTTTATACGTACTGTTACAATGCTCGCCCGAGGGGGAATACGATGCCCAATTTAAGTGGGATAGTCCAGCAGTTGAAAACGCAGCGAGATCGGGCGCAAATGGAAGCGGAGCGGCTGAACGCAGCCGTGATGGCTTTGGGAAATCTCGGCAATCGTGGCGGAAGATTGAGACGGGCCCGGGCTGTTAAGAAGCGGAAACCTCTGTCAGCAGCTGCACGCAAGAAAATTGCTGCAGCTCAGCGTGCTCGGTGGGCGCAGTGGAAGGCTGCACGGCGCGGCAAATGAGGGGGTTAGGATCGTGTTTTCCACAATTCCATTCACAGATATTTTGTTTTTACGCCGAGAATCGCATTGACACCAATCAAACAACTATTTAGTTTGTCTCACGTCGACGGCTGAAAGGATTGGCGAAATAAACCTTGGCAATCCGAAGTAGGCTGAGTGATCTGCTCTACGGGGTGACCTGAGGAGCAACCGGACCCGAAAAAACCGACTGACTCTGCGAGGAGCAGTTGGGGTTTGGAACTGCGAAAGCAGTGATCGCATCAAGGGCTGCGACGGTGCATGTATCCACGCTGTTAGCTTCCTCGCAGGAGCAGATGGCTGGAGCATAACCAATGTCGCAGCCTTTCCTATTTTCCGGCGCGGAAAATATCAGATGCATCTGGCGTTCTGCTTGACCGTGGAAGACTGAAGCAGACTGTTCCGCGCGGTGTTTCCCTTTCTCAACAAGAAATGTGGATAAGCCTGTTCACCACTCGCTCGCGACGGCGTCCTGCTTGGCTTTCACCTCTTTGCTACATGGGTTGGGCAGTTCACTTTGGAGACAAATGCACCGCGATCGGAGCTGATTAACTGGGAACGTCGGTTAACGCGGAGGAGCCAAACGCGACCCTTCAGAGTGCTTCATTGCCCGCAGGAAGTATGGCGATTTCCAGGCCGTCAATCTCATCCAGACTTTTGCCCGCAATTCCCTGAAGATCTCCGTACATACCGGCGGTCGCCTCAATCACTCCATGGATCTGTTCTTCGCGCTTTGCCCAGAGCCGAGTCATGGTCTTGCGTTCCCTATCGAGATCCTCCTGCATGTCACTGAACTTCTCAACAATGGCCTCAATACGAGTTCGGAAACGCGGACCAGTTAGATATTCGTAGACCATTCCCATCTTCGTGTACTGCCCCTCGCCTGCCTGGCGTACTGTCGCGACCTCGATCAGGGATTGGCGAAACGCAATCGCAACTGGAATGACACACTTAGGATCGAGTACCCAAATTCCATCGACTAAATCGAACAGTTCAACGCCTTTGGGCAGCGCACGAGAAACCAGAAGGGCAAAATCAGCCTTCGCGGCTCGCTGATCCTGGCGGAGCTTCGGAAGCCAAACATCGCTCCAGTTCTTCGTTCGTTTCGATTCCCAGAGCAGAATTCCGCAGGTCTGGCCAGCGTGGTTGAGCACGTGCTGCAGAATGTCACCACCAAACTCGCCTTTCGGGACCGGTTCGATTAAATCTGTTGGAAACTTCGCAGTCAGTCGCGATTCCAGCTCCAGTTCCTGGACTTCGCCCTGGAGTTGCTGCGAGCCCAGCTCGGCTTTGCGCTTCAGCGCCTCGATCTGGCGCTGCATTCCCGCGATCGTCTCCTCTTTTTCCGCCACCTTGAGCTTGAGTTCTTCCTCCGCTTCATGTTTCGCTTGTTGTCGCACAGCAGCCAACGACTGATTCACCCGAGTTTCGACGGTAAGGTCGACCTCGCGTTTGGCATCATCGAGCTCCCGCTGTTTGCGAACCACCTCGGCCTGCGCCTTCTGAGCCTCGGCCAGCTTGCCATCTTTCGTCTTCAGGATCTTTTCGAGGTCAGCGATCTCGTTGGACTTTCCCCGGAGCTCGTCTGAAACGAGAAGCCGAGCCTTGCTGGCTTCCTCGGCGGTAATCTTCTCGCGTTCCTTCCGAATTCCTTGCGCGATGTGGTCGTCAACGGCATTCTGCGCCTCTGTGACAACCTTTTCCTGCCGCCGAACTGCAGCTTCACGCCTTGCAATTTCGGAATCCTTGTCCGCCAACTTCTGTTCGTACTGCCGGCGAGTTGCTTCCACCAGAGGAGCGGCCAGTGATTCGGTGAGCCTAATCTCTTTCTTACAATTGGGGCAGACTATGGCCGGCTCAATGGCTAAGGGTTCTGTTCCATTTTTCCGTTCAGGCATCACTTTTTCCTCCAGGGTCAATAGTTCAGTGTAGGAACATGTGTCTCTTGGCGAAGTGATCTAACGCACAGCCTCGCGCTTGCGTACTCCAAGGTCAGCCCTTTGGGGCGTCTTGCGTTTTGATGGCGATGGCGGAAACAACAGTCCTTCCACTCGAGCGGCAGCCTCCTGCTGCATGTGCGGCAATAGGTGCGAGTAGACATCCAGGGTGAATGCAGCACTGGCATGACCGAGCTGCTCAGCAACGACCTTGGTCGGTACGCCGGCAGATAGAGCAAGCGTCGCGGCCGTGTGTCGTAAGTCGTAAAGTCGGATCATGGGCAATCCGTTCTGGCCGAGAATTGCTTTGAACCTTTTTGCCAACTTGTCGGAGTACATGGGGCGACCAGCAGGAGAGGTGAAGACCAGCTCCGAATTGTCAGGCCAGCTACATCCGCTCGGCCGGATCGTTTTTGCCTGCAAATTCTTAAGTGTTTCGAGCACCCAATCCTGAAATTTAATGATGCGTCGGCTGCGCGCTCGCTTCGTCTCAGCAAAACGCCAACAGCCCGCTGATCTCTCCAGGGTGCGCACGACGCTTACAGTGCCTCGATCCCAATCGATGTCCTGCCATTTCAACGCGAGGTATTCCGATGGGCGCATGCCGGTGGTGAGAGCGACTGCAAAAATAGGCCCGTAGTGAGTCTTGAGTGCCGCCGACAGGAATGCCCTGGATTGCTGAGCAGTGAGCACGGGCATCTCCCGACGTGCGAGCCGAGGCAGTTGGGCGCCGTCCGTCGGATCTTGCAAGAGAATCCTCCATCGGATGGCCTGGCGGATGGCGGAGCGAAGAACGGAATGGGTGTAGCGGACGGTGCGAGCCGACAGACCGCGGTCGATCATTTTCTGGTATGCGCTCTGCACGTCGAGCGGGGTGATTGCGGATAGTATTCGTTCGCCGAGCACAGGTCGGATGTAGCGCCGTAACAGGCTCTCATAACTCTCATAGCTCTTGTCGCGAAGTTTTGGTTTGGCAGCGGTCTCGAGCCATCGATCAAGGAACTCGCGGAGCGTGACCGTGACTCCATCCGCCCTTCGGCCCAGATCGCGTTCTCGCAGCACCTTATTAAGGTAGGACTGGGCCCGCCGGACGGGACCGTGCACGGTGCGGCTGAGGTAGCGTCGCCGGCGGGTTTCGCGGTCGCGGCCGAGGAATACGCGGACGAGCCAGCGGTGCCGTCGGCGTCCAACGATTTGTCCCGTCTTGCGAGCCAATCGAAAATTCTCCCGAAAATCTGGCACACCGCTGGCACACTGGCGCCAGGAACGATGCGGCAACTGCAAGTACTTAGGGGAGGAGATGGGTGAGGGGCAATCAGTCACCCTTTTTGACCAAGATCACCCGCCAGCGTTGAGTCACATTCAGTTCAGTGTTCTGCGGGACTTGGGCTACAAGGAGCGTTAGCGTGCTTCCGTGCATCCTCCGGCGTGAACCGCTGCTCGCACACCAGGCAGCGTCGCCAAGGCGACTCGACCTTAAACACCTTACCTGCTCGATCGTCAGGGCTTGCGCCGGGCGCAGGATTCGTCTTTACCTCTGCTTTCATCGCAACGCCTCCGCTTGCATCTGTTCCACGATCTGGCGGAACTCGCGCATCGCTGAAACCACACTCGACCGTTCTGCATCTTCGAACCAGTTGGCCGATATCGGATGGCGCTCAAAATCGTGTTCTACACCATGGGCTCGATGCGCCTCTGCGAGATAAATATCGAACGTCGCTCCAATGTTCTGGGCAACGACATGGCCCTCAGGGCTAATAGCCAGCCGCGTCAACACGAAGATTTCCGTCGGACGATTCATATGCCTCCAGCCATCGCCTGCTACACACACGTGCTGCCCAGAGCGGAGCAATCTTCTCCCACGACAAGCGAGCCATCCGCGCGCAAACCGATCCACTCTATTCAGCCGGAGGGGCTCATCCTGAGCACGACGAGTAGCACCGTAAAGGGCGCGACCAGCAATGTGGCAAAACACGCGGCTCGGGGCGCCACCCTGTGCCAAATCTAATTTTCTTCGTCGTCGACTAGGCCGGCTAGCCGGTTGCCGCTCCCAATGCGCACTCCCTCATTGTCGTAGGTATACCCATTGCGTCTATAAGTGGCCAGAGCGTTGCCGGTGCCGTCGTACAAGCGTTGTTCGTGCCCGGCGATCTCTCGAATTACGCCCTGCAACTTGCCATTTCTGTCACGAAGGATCTGCACGTTTTTTTTCCTCTCAGTGTATTTGGGATTCCTGGCTGCCCAAGGCCTAGCTTATGTCACGCTCCAACTCTGCTTGAGTCACTAGGAGAAAGTTCACACTCACCACAACTAGGTCGTCCTGGATTCCCAATTTGTCCGCGTGTGAAAAACAACGAGGCCGCATGACGACGCCGAAATGACTACTCAGAACGAGAAATTAACCAGCAGAATTCTGGGAGGGATCTATATCTGGAGTATACAGTCGGCGTCTTAGCTTTGGCTAACTGTAAACTATTGATTCCAGGCCATCTATTAAAAATCACAAGGTCGACGGAATCGTGAATCTGAATGCTACCTTTCTCTAGCCTATTACTCGAGGAAAGACAGGGTTTGTTTCCGGGTCGACAACGTGCTCGACAAATTCTTCGAAATGCCGGCAACACAAAGTCTGGTCCAATGATCCACCGGGGGCACGATGAATACCGGTACGTCGGCAGTCTGGGATGAGGCAGTTGGACTTACCTTCGTGATCATGTCCCGCGGCGCTTGAGGATTTCGAAGGTGAGTGCTCGAGCTCTTTCCGTAGCACTACAAGTGCGCTTTCAGGTGCAGCGGTCGGCCGCTGGCTCATCGCTAGCACTGGTGCGTTAGCACCGTAATGGGCGTAGGCCATGTTGTAGTCAATCCATTCCTCAGCCTCCAACTCAAAGTCGGGTTCGTCGTAATCCTCCGGGTCGCTCTCCGCGGCCGCAGCGAATTCCGCCGCTAGGATTTCAACCAATTTCCCCCGGTCGTATACGGCCACGGGTCTCGTATCGCCTTTGGCACGAAAGCCCACGGTCCAGCCCGCCAGTGCAGCGTCATATCGCTCGTCGTAGAGCAACGCATCCGGGTTCTGTTGTGCCAACACCTCTCGCACGGTCATAAGTGCTCCCTCGAAATAACGACTACCAGCAGCTTGCGCTGCACCGCCCTGTATTGCTCGATCCGTTCCTTGGTCCGCGTGTTCATGGCTCCTCCACCTTGGCGCCCTGGACCGCCGGGCGCATCGACGCGGCAAGCGCCTTGCGCTCGATCTCGTTGAGCGGCCGGTAGGCGACGTCCTCAGTCACCGGCACCACGGCCACGTGTCTGCCGTCCTCAGTTGCGATGTTCACGCCGTACCGGCCGTTGCCGTGGTTGACGCCGGTGATGCCCACAGCGATTGCCAGGAGGTGCCGGTAGGACGCTGCATCGTAAGCGTTGCTGCCCTCCAGGTTCGCCGCCTCGACGTCATCGTAGGTGGGCATTCTGCTCAAGCCGACCGGGGTCTCAACCTGGTGGGTCGCAGGGTCGAACTCGATGGCAAGGAAAGGCAAGCCTGCATCCATCAAAGGCCAGGTCATGAAATCTGCTGAGCCGGACTTGCGCCCTTACTAAACGTCGATCGCGCATCGTTCATCGGTGGCCGAGTATGGGTTCCCGCTGCTCGTCTGTTCTTCCTTAATGGAGCCCCTGCTTCAGAATTCCTGAGACCTTCTTGCCGCAACGGTGGCAGAGATTGTTGAGAAGCATCCAGTAGCACGGCTCCTGCGGCAGATTCTCGGGCTCAACGCCTAGGCCGAAACCCAAGTTCTCTGCAGTCACCACGCAAACGTTGCACAACGCGTCGCCCAGCTTCATTCGGCCCCAGCCACTTTTGCGAATCTCGTCCTCAGTCACGTCGATCATTTGAATATCTCCTCGTAGTCTTCCTTGACATTCTTCTTGGCGAAATTCGCCAGTAGGGTTGAGTGGCTGTAAAGCTTTGCCCATTGCTCCAAGGCGAAAGCGTCTGTGATGCCCTCCAAGGCGTTCTGCACGTCGTCGAGCATCTGCTTGTCTGCTGGTGTTACCACTCGTTGTATCATTGCCATACTCTCTCCTACTCCCACTTAATACTGTCGTGCGCTCCGAAACTTACCATTTACCGGGCGGGCGATCGTCAGAACCGTGAGGCGCGCAAGTCATCCGTTTGGAGCGACCCGCCGACTGCTCGTTCCTGTTGTCCCTGGTTACTCATTGATATTCACCTTCCACAACCTCACTTCACTTATTACTGGCTTCTGCCCGCAGACGCGACGTTTGTCTGGCGATCCCCGCGGGGCTCGTTCGCACAATGGCGGATGCGCATCGTCCGCGGCCTCGGATCTCACAAGCCGCGTTCAGCCCCTTCTGTGGTCGGATATTTCGGTTCGCAGTCAGCGCAGCCCTTGTCATCCAGAGGACCGTCACACACTGGGCAGATGTCCTGGCCGTCGTCGAACGGACCCTCTGAACATTGCCAGTCCATGATGTTGTCTGCCATCACACGCCACTCATCGCAGCGACCTAACAATGTGCTGGCGGCCTGGCACTGCGCGCACGATTCGACATGCATCAACATCTTTTCGGTTTCCGGCAGTCCGCCCATCAGAGTTCCTCCCGGTTGTCGCCCAAGACCGAATCGCTCGCAGAGGTGGTCATAGAGTGGAGCTCCACTCCGTTGTCGTACTCGTTCAGGGCAAGAGGGCGGCCTACCTTGCCCTGAACCAGTTCTGCATAGTCACCGTTTGCCAAATTGGTTTTCCTCCTTGGGGTTAACCTTCGTCGCCATGTCCAGCACCTCTTGGGGCACCGCACCTGGCCGGTAGTAGTCCAAGAGCGACATGCCGTCTTCGAGCGCTACAGTCTTGTGGAAGAACTGCATGCTACCGGTTTCGGAGTTGTCCAGAGAGTCGAACTCCATGGTTACGTTGATGCGCCGCTGGTAGGCCAGCTGGGCGATGGCGCCCACCGGCGGTGCCCACTTGGTACGGACTTTGATCCATTGGCTGTCCTTGCGCTGGCGGGCGCTGTAGTAGTTTTCTTCCTCGCTGTTGTACGTGCGAAGCGGATGAACACCATGCACCGCGAGGTTGACATCCTCGACGGTCAGCATCCCGCCGTCATGCACCAGGATGTAGCTCGTTACCGTATTGCTCACTTTGCCACCTCGATCCCGAACCCGTTCGGCATGGCATCGAACCGGGGCATCGTGCCGAATTCCTTCTCGTTCCAGGTACCGCCCTTGACCGCTTCCATCTCCGGCCATGCGACTTTGCCCTCGGGCGACATGGGCAATTCGTGGCTCGCGTCCCAGAACGATTTCCCGCTTGCTAGCTGGACGATGCGCGTATGGATGTGAAAGCCGCAACGTTCGGAGTCCCACCCCCGCTCGTTCGTGCGGATGTTCAGGTCGGTGTGCGCCGGGTTGACAGCGTCATTCGCGGATCGAGATGAGCGTGCTCCGCAGGATCGCATTGCGCCCACGGGCGCTTCGAGTTGTAGTCCTTCGAGTCGGCTGCGGCAAGCTCTTGATCCGCGCGCCATTGGCTCAAGCGTGCTCACAGGTTCTCCACATCATTCTTAGCCGTCAGGGTGTCGACGCCGAAGCCCGGGTCGAGCTTGTCCTCTTGCCGAGGCGCGACCCAATAGAGTTCGCCAGCAACCTCGAACGCCATGCCGTAATATCCGTTCCCGAAATTGACGGCGATGGATTCGTCCGCCTTCTCGAAAAGAAGCTTTATCACAGCGACCGGAATGGTATAGTCCGACATTTCGAGGTCGTCAATGTCCATTCCACCACGGCCCCACACGTGATCGACCGCAGGTGTGACCAACAGGTGGAAAGTTCCATGTTTCTGGAACTCGTTGAAAATTTCCATCCCAGCTCTCAGGCTCCGGATGGGCTCTGCGTAATTGCCACTTGCCATATCAGTTTTTCTCCTCGACATTTCGCTTTCTTTAAGCTTGAATTCTTAGTCCGACCAAAGCCCAGCTTTACCCAGCCGGGAAGTTGTGGTCGCGGGTCTCTCGCACCTCACGCCCACAGGACTTAATACTCATTACGGTGATGGTTCGGGGCGCTTTTTGCCGGCGATGTTTTTGTCGGTCTGTTCGTTGTTCGGGTAAGAAACAGGCCACCTCGACAGAGGGTTCACCACAGTCGCTCCTCTGGATGCGCGTCCAAGTACGCCTTGCGCTGGACAGCCTCGAAGTACCACGAAAAGAATTCCCCGTAGCTAGCTTCGCAGCTTGACGCTGCTCCTCGAACCAGCCGTCGAAGTCCGTACCCAGAGTGTGGAAGCCAAGCTCATAGTCCACGCGCTGCTCGTTGACGTTGTAGGCAGGCTTGCCGTGCTCGTAGAGCACGAGGAACACCTGCGAGGTTCCGGCAGCTGGAATCACGGACATCACAGTCCAAGGCTTTGTCTTGGACTTAAAGTTATCGTCTTCTGTGATCTGGACGTAGCTGCCATTCGTCTCGCTGGGATGCAGCGGAAGCGTAATGGGTTCCATGAAGATGGAGCCATATTCCGAGTCGCGCTGGATAGACCACGCGACGACGCGAAGAAACTCCAGCTTCACGGTATAGGTTTTAGGTTTGATTGCTGCTACCTGGGTTGCCATAACTACTCTGCTTCCTCCACTTGAAATCCAGTGTTGGTGCGATAGATTTGCTCTACGACCAAGACCAGACCGTTCGCCATGATGTTGCGCACCATGTTTTCGATACGCTCCTCGCGGTCCATTTCGCGCCATCTCAACCCTTCCAGCGGGATGATCGGATGGACACCCTGCACGGCGATCTCCGCGCCGTCCATCGAATCCTTCTCCGGCGCTGGCTTGGCGAGGATGAACCACTGCGCCTCCTGCTCGGCAGTATGTGCCTTCTTGCGAACCAGACCGCGCTGCGCCAAGGACTCCAGCATGCCCCGCACGTGGTCTGCGCTTTGCTGCCTTTTCTCGTCGCACTTGTCGCAGAGACTGTTGTGGTTGTGCAACTTGGCTTCCGCCATGTCGCATCCTCGGCACGCACCGTTCTTCCATTTCTTCCGGGCCCGGGCAAGCTCGGCTGCTTCCCAAGCCTCGAAATAGACGACCACGTTCTCCCACTGGGAGACAAAGAGCGACCGACCTGGATCGCGGCTCACACGGAGGTTGGTCACGGTGTACTCGTTCTCCAGCGCCGCCCAGCGCACTACCGTGCGCATGCGATCCCAATCCAGTCCGGCTTCTTCTCTGGCGCGGGTGATGAGCGGTATCCAACCCTCGACCAGATCGCGGTAGCGGGTCTTCTCGCCAAGCCACGACCAAAGTTCCCATGCCAGTGATAGCGCCTCCGCATGGTCTGGGTGTTGGGACTGGTCTTGGTTTTGTTCTTGCTTTGCTCTCATGCTTACAAACCTCTAAGCCTTTCTGTTGTTGACTTCGACGAAGTGCTAAGTAGAAAGATCAGGTAGATAGATAGCCCGTAGTACGAAGAAGAAGAACGCAAACCGAAAACCGAAGGCTGAACGTTTGCAGTTCGCAGTTCGAAGTTTGCAGTACGAAGTACGCAGTATGCAGGGGCATCGGTAAGCACGCAGCGAGCAAGTGCTTGTCCGATGTTTGTGGATGCTTCCAGCATTACTCCTCATCCATCTCCGCAACAGCGGGATTCTGCTGTTGCTGCTTCTGCCACCGGGCGGCCGCGCCCTTCTTGGCACGATTGACCATGTTGTCTTTGTGCTCTTCCGCGTCCTCGTGCGTGATCCGCAGCCGGACGTTGACCAGTCTGTTCTCGAACCGTTCGTCCTCTTGGAACTTGGCGAGGATGTTCTTCTTGATCAACTGCCACTCATCTTGGTCGGCTCCAGCAAGGCGGCGCTGTTGCTCCTCGACGACAGGGATCGTGCCGCACGGATCGGAGTCCCACGCGTGACACAGCAGCCGGATGTAGGCGCCCACTTCCGCACACGACATGTGTGCGGTTCCAGCGAGAAAATCCTTGGCGTAAAACTGAAACGCTGGTCTCTTGCTCATAGCTCCTCCCGGTCCGGCATGACGTCGGTCGGAATCTCGCGGCCATTTTCATGCTTCTGGGTGTTGCCAGTCGCCGATTTGGATGGCTCCTTTTGGGGCGACGGGACGTTCTCCGGTTTGTCGTGTTCGACCCCGGCGTCGGCGATTGGGTGTTTCTCTGGGTTGCTCATTGTCTTCAACCTTGTTCGGGGGCTGGGTTGAAGGATCAGCCCCCGTGATTTCCTTCCTTGGAGGGAAGAGTCGCGGTGATCAAACCGCTACCCTTTCTATTACTGCCTCCTGAAACTTTCGCTTATTTCAGTGGATCCTCCCGGTTCGCAACGATCTCTCTCGACGTGAAGCCGCCCCATGCAGTCCCCCGATGTCCGTGAATCGGGGCAATCGCCGCCCATCTCTCCTACTAGCCTGAACGTCTTACCGTGCCGATTGTGTTGATGTGCTTGCCCTTGCCTTGTTCGCTCATGCCCCGTCCACGTTCGTCGCAAACGCCGAATTGCTTGGCCGCGCTGCAGATGGCGCAAGGGCATTCGTTGTCTCGGGCAGACCTTCAGTCGAGCCGTTCTTGGCGCGGCGCTCCGCATTGATTCGGTCGCGCTCGGTTTCGCACAGCTGCCGTGCGCCGATTGCTAGAGCGTTGGTGAGCGTGAACTCCATACATGACTCGGGGTACACACCAAATTCCCGCGTGTCGCCGATGCGTACCATCTTGACTAACTCGGTTTGGGCAGGCTTTTGGGCTACACTGCTACTGTTTCGCTTTGACCGCTTTTTCACCTTTGCTGCTTCCGCCTCAGCCTTCTTCAACCGGGCGGCCTCCTTCTTGGCCTTGGCCTCGCTGTTGTGGCGCTCCTTCTCGGCGATCTTTTCGAGGTCACGGCGTGCGGCTTCCGCCTTCCGCAGTTCCTTCTGCCGTACCTTCTCGGCAGCCTTCGCCGCTTCTCGGTCTCTGTTTGCCTTAATCGTCGCCAGCTCACGGTCGCGCTGTTCCAGTAAAGTGGGCATCTTCGTCCGTGAGAACTTGCCGTGGCCCTCATACTTAAATTCCGCGCCGCTGTCGTCGCACAGAATCAGGTCGCCTACCTTAATCTTCTTTACTGTCGGCGGGTTGACTTTGCTTACGGCTTCAAGGGGTACGGTCTCGTTGGCTTCGCCGATCGTCACGTCAACCTTGTCTGCCGACTGGTGTACCTTGGCGACTGTGCCTTCAAGGGTCTTGCCATCTTTGGGAAACGTGACTACGTCGCCCTTTAACAAGTTGGGGTCTCTAAAGGTGCCTTCAAGCAGGTTCTTTTCAAGGGACTGGATGTAGCGGCGTGAAACCTTGAAGTGGATGTTAAGGAACTCGTGCCAGTAAAGTTCTGGGGCGTGGACTTCGCCGTTGGTGTTCTTGACGGGGAACTTCAACTGCTTCCCCTTGCTGCCGGGACGGACTTCCATCCGTTTCTTTAGTTCAAACAACCATTTGCTGTAGGTGCCGAAGAATTCTTTGAACGACGTGCCTATCATCAAGCAAGCTTCAATGACTACTTCGGTCGGCTGGTTTGCTGGGTTGAGGTTGGCAAGGGCGTTAAACGGGTTCCCCTGCGAAAGTAGCGAACTCTGTTCGCTAGTTTTCGGTATTGCGTCCTGCATGGAATAGCTCCCTTGAACCGGGAGCCGTTGCGCTTCTGGTGAGTCAGCCTATTGGCTGTCGTCTCGTCCTTTGTTCTGGTATAGCTTTTTTCGCTTGCTGTCGCTACTTTAATCGCCTGCAACCCAACTACGAGACAAGTCAATTATACACCGCATTCGGCAAAACCGTCACAGATGCCGCGCCCAGAGCGCCAGAACGGATTTGGCTGGGGCAGATAATTCGATGCATACTAAGGCTCTGTTTCGCGACGCAAATCCGGTCCGTTCTCTGCGCAACCGGCGAACCCAGCAATTCTGGCAGGGTGGCTAACTTGAGGTCTCTCGAGGTCAAGTTACGCAGCCCAGGCGCTCTCCCCGCCAATTCTCCCCTTCGATAATCCGGAGTTTCCTCCAGCAGCGGTATTTAGGTACAAATGGGCTCCGTGTGTCGTTGCATGACAAAACTGACCACAGCTTCGAAGGAAGAATTGTTTGGAACAGCGCCTCCACATCTCCGGCTCCTTGCCCGGCCCCAACCAGGCGGCGATCTCCGCCCTCGCGGGATTGGCGGTAAAAGGCGAGGTTAGCTCACTACAGGCTCCGATCTGGATTACCACATCGTCACTCGGCAACAATGCTTCAAGTCCCGACGAAGGACCTGCTATTGTTTTGACTGAGGCAAATCTCGGCCGGCCATCGAGAGGAGATTTTGAATCGATGGCACGCCGACGGTTTCAACACCCGAGACCTAAGCGGCGGGGCAAGTGGTGGACTATTCAAGTCCGCCGCGATGACTTCGTCGGAGGTCAGCTAGAACGAAAGAAAACGCGCGTCCGGATCGCGCCGGCAAGTGTGTCGGAGCGGGAAGCGCGCAAAATCGCAGCCGAATATCTCCGGCCCCAAAACCAAGGCTTAGAGATGATCGGCTCGGCAACGAACTTCAGCGAATACGTCGAGAACACCTATAAGCCTCTGCTCATGCCGCTGATGGCCAAAACGACTCAGGAACGCACGCGAGGCGTTATCGCCAATTACCTGGTGCCAGAGTTCGGAAAGCTCTCGCTTCGAGATTTGACACCTCTGAACCTACAGCGGTACTTCTCGAAGCTTGCAGCATCGCCCCTAGCACATGAATCGAAAGACAAAATAAAAGATGTGCTATCGAGCATTCTCGGCTCAGCATTGCAGTACGGACTGCTGGTTAAGAATCCAGTCGAGGGAATTCGCCTCCCCGCGGAACGGCGGGGAAAGCGAAAGACCAAGCCGCACGTCACCCCAGAGCAGTTCGAACAGTTGCTCGAACTGATTCCCGAGCCTTACGCGAGTATGGTCTTCGTGGCCGTTTGGACCGGGCTCCGCGTGAGTGAACTGATCGGACTGAAATGGGAAGACGTAGGAGCAGACTCGCTGAGAATCGATGAGCGCTGCTGCCGCGGTGACTGGGATGCTCCGAAGAGCGAGGCGAGCAATGCCACCATCGGCGTAGAACCCTGTGTGATTGAGCGGATCAACCGTCTCAAGCAGCTCACGGTTGACGTCAAAGCCGGACTGGCGGTCAGACATTACAAGGTGGTGAAGTCTGATCGGCCCGAGGATCTCGTGTTCCAGTCCGTTAAGACGGGCGCGCCCATGCGAGACAACAACATTCTGTCGCGGCACATCAAGCCGGCCGCGCGCAAACTCGGTCTGCCCTGGATCAACTGGCGTTGCTTGCGCACCTCGCATGCGACCTGGAAGGTCGAGGCAGGCGCTAACCCCAAAGACGTGCAAGGCCAGATGCGGCACTCGCGCATCTCGACCACCATGGATATCTACGCACAGTTCGTGCCGGAGTCACAGCGGCGCGCCCTGGCGAAGATGTCGGCGATGGTCGAAGCCCGTACGTCAAAGGCGATTGCACAGGCGAGTACAGCGAGTATTTCCACGCCGCCGCAATCGCGGATGGTCAATTAGCTAGTTGGAAATTATTTTGGAGCCAAGTGGAGCCAAATTGGGTGGGGCGATGGAGCTAAGTCATTGAAAACATGGTGGCCAGGGACGGAGTTGAACCGCCGACGCCAGCCTTTTCAGGGCTGCGCTCTACCACCTGAGCTACCTGGCCACGTTTTGTACACGCGGTTGGAGCCGCGCCTACGAGGACTGCCCTTCACG
>Ga0307479_10002879_pt1 | contig 15643 bp, 13 predicted proteins | sample atmos_gasesECM4C_FD_203743 | JGI IMG/M metagenome (GOLD analysis project Ga0307479, IMG submission 203743) | Hardwood forest soil microbial communities from Morgan-Monroe State Forest, Indiana, United States - atmos_gasesECM4C_515 | ecosystem: Environmental > Terrestrial > Soil > Temperate... | reverse complement strand
TGGAGCCGATGGGATTCGAACCCACGACCTCCTCGATGCCATCGAGGCGCGCTCCCAACTGCGCCACGGCCCCACCGAGCTGCAACGTTGTAAATGGTAGCACCGGGCGTTCTGGTTCGTCTACCGAGTGTCACCAATCATTGTGAACGAGCACACCGAGCGAAACGGGGCCGCGCCTTCAAGTTGGCCTTTTTTCCATCTGAATAATGGGTAGAGACTCGCCGTTCAGTAGCGGGACTTCCAGATTCCTGACGGGGAGATAGCCGCGTGCGCGAAAGAGTTTCGCGCCGGTCAGCGTGGCGCCCATCTCGAAGCGGGAAAAGCCGGCGGATTTTGCGGCGTTTTCGCAGGCGTCGAGGAGGAGAGTGCCGACACCGCGGCGGGCCCAGTCTGGATCGATGAAGAACGCGCGGATTTTGGCGGCGTCATGACGAGGGTCGAGGAGGTCGTCGTGGCGGTCGGTCCATTGATCGGCGCCGTAGAGCGTTTTGCGTTTGCTCCAGCCACCGCAGGCGATGATGACCGGTGAAGCTTGCGATTCCGCGGGACGATGCTCAACGACCAGATAAGTGCCGTCGGCTATGAGCTGGGTATCGACACCGAAGACGGTTGTCAGCGCGCCTTCCATTTGCGCGGGAGTGTAATCCTGGGCCTGCAGGCGGCGGACAGAGGCGTCGATGAGCGCGCGGAGGGCGGGAAGGTCCGCGAGAAGGGCGGGACGGATGCGGAAGTCTGCTCGCATGGCGGTCTCATGCAGATTGTAGCGGCAAAGGGGGCGACGCGCTTTTAGTTATTTACTCTTCAGCCGGGGTGGGTATGATGCGGGCGCAGCTCTTAGGGATGAGGAGATGGACGTGAGGAAATGGATCGCGGCGTGCGCTGGCCTGGCTTTGTTTGTTTGCGGTGAAGGTTTGCGTACGCAGCAGAGCGCAGGCCACGCAACTGCGGTTAGCGCGGCTGCACGACAGACAGAGACCGACGAATACACAAGGTACGAATTGCTGGCGCCCGACAGCGCGAGCTTTCGGATCCGTTATGAAGTGACGGCGACGACGGCGGGAGCGAAATATTACTACAACCCGATACGGAAGGGCAGTGTGGCCAGCGATGAGGCTGTTTACGACGCGATGAGCGGGGAGTCGCAGCAATTTGAAGTTGTGAGCGGGGAGGAGGCGCGGAAGGATCCGCTGATGGCGGATGCCGACGCCGGGACGAATTACATCAAGGTGCATCTGGCGCGGCCGGTGCCGACCGACGGGCAGGGGCGGCTGCTGATTCTGAAGACGTACAAGGATGCGAAGAGCTATTACCGGGCCCCCGATGCGATTGTGTTTAACCGATCGCTGGGGATCAAGAGAAACAGCGTGGTGCTGCCGGCGGGTTACGAGTTGATTGGATGCAATGTGCCGTCGCAGGTTCTGCCGGAGGCGGACGGGCGGACCGCAGTCAGCTTCATGAATGGAAGCGCGGGAGAGGCTCCGCTGACGTTGCGCGCGAAGTTGGGCGCGCAGACGGGTGCCGCTGCCGTGCCTTCAACTTTGACGACTGCGGTCAGTTGGGAAGCGCCGTTCGCTGGCGAAACAGAGAAGCAGCGGCTCTCGGAGCGGGCGCATCAGGACCGCGACATCGTTTATTTCCTGAAGGAGCCGGAGACGCACGCCTTTAGTCTGTATCACGATTACACGGAGTTGCGGCCGGGCGCGGACAAGTACTTGAACGTGGTGCGTGCGGGCAGCACGGTTTCCGAGCCGGCGGCGTACGTGCTGGATACGGGAGAAAAGCTTCCGGCGCAAATCATGATGGGAGATGAGTTGACGGCAGCGAAGATCGACGCGGGGGAAGCGGTGGCACCGACGGCGCAGGTGGTGATGATTCGGTTTACGCCGGTGAAGAAGGGGGAATCGATAAGGCTGCGGATTTCGGAGACGTATACGGCTGTCGGAAGTTACCGGTTGGAGGGAGACGATTTGGTGTTTGACAGGAGCCTGGGGCGGCCGCGCAATGCCGTGGTGCTGCCGCAAGGGTGGTACGTGACGGCCAGCGCGATTCCCGCGACCGTGAGTACGCTCGCGGATGGGCGCGTGCGGCTGGACTTCTGGAATGGACGGCCGGACTCGGCGGACGTATTGATTAAGGCGAAGCGGCGGGTGGCGTCCGGCGAGAAAAAGTAGGAGACGTTTTGGAGCGGCTGGCGTCTTTGCTTGCGGTGGCGGACTTTGTGGCAAAAACAAGTTGGAGCAGTCGAGGGGGACGTTGTGAAGAGACTTGTTCGGTTGATCTCGGCACCGGCGTTTGCGTTTCTTTGCGGCGGCACGCTGCATGCGCAAGCGACGAAGCATACGCCGTCGCTGGAGGATTCCTTGAGTTTGAGGGTAGTCAACGGAGCGCGCATCTCTCCAGACGGAAGATTTATCGCCTATCGAGTGCGCGAGACGGACTGGAAGGAAAATACCTACGTGCGGCAGATCTGGCTGGTGAATGTGGCGACGGGAACTAGTTTTCAATTGACACGAGGAAAGAAGTCGAGCGACGCGCCGGAATGGTCGCCGGATGGACGGTGGTTGGCGTTTATCGGAGAGCGGGAATCGAACGCGATTGCTCCGGCAGCTGGCGCGGAGAAGAAAGAAGGGAAGGACGACAAGAAGGAAGGAAAAGACGAGAAGAAAGAGGGAGAAGGGAAGCCAGCGGCACGGCAGATTTGGGTGATCTCGCCGGAAGGCGGAGAGGCCTGGCAATTGACGCAGCAGGAGACGGACATCGGAGGATTTCACTGGTCGAAGGATGGGAAACAGATTGCGTTTACGGCGCCGAGCGCGGAAAGCAAAAGCGAGAAAGATCGTAAGGAGAAGTACAGCGACTACGAAGTGTTTGAGGAGGATTACCGGCAGAACCAATTGTGGGTGGTGGATGCGGGGGAGGCGGAGGCGCACCAAGCGCCGGCGAAAGCGCGACAGATCACGCACGACGCGAGCTTGAACGTGAATGGATTTGCGTGGTCGCCGGATGGGAAGCGCATGGCGTTCGCGGCAACGCACAATCCGATCCTGGCGTTTGGTGGAGACGAAGACATTTATCTGGCGGAGCTGACGCAGGACAATGCGGTCCGCAAGATCATTGCGCTGGACGGGCCGGACAACGATCCAATCTTTTCGCCAGATGGGAAGCAACTCGCGTTTGCGACGGCGCTGGCGCAGCCTTATTTCTACTACGCGAACGGGCATATCGCCGTGGTGGACGTGGAGCGGGTGATCGCGCAACCGGCGACGAAGCCCGCAGACGTGCAGGATCTAACTGCGCATTTTGATGAAGATCCCTTCCTTTCCGATTGGGGACCGGACGGGATTTATTTCGAAGGGCTGCAAAAAACGTCAGCACATCTTTTCCGCGTGAACCCGAAGACGAACGAGATCGCGCGGATCAGCGCGCCGGATACGTATCATCTCGACGATGTGTCGTTCACGAAGGATTTCAAAACGCTGGGAATCGTGGCGCAAGACGCAACGCACATGACGGAGGTATTCGTTTCTGGCACGCAGAAATTTGCTCCGCGGCAGCTTACGGACATGACCGCGCAAGTCAAGGATTGGAACCTGGGCAGTGCGGAGGTGATCTCCTGGAAGAGCAAGGATGGTGCGACCATCGAGGGGATACTACACAAGCCGGCAAACTACGATGCATCGAGGAAGTACCCTTTGCTTGTGGTGATTCACGGCGGGCCGACGGGCATCTCGCAACCGACGCTCTCGCCCGTCGACACGTATTATCCGATACAGATATTTATGTCGAAGGGCGCGCTGGTACTGCAGCCAAACTATCGAGGGAGCGCGGGATACGGCGCGGCATTTCGTGCCTTGAACGTGCGAAATTTGGGTGAAGGGGACATGTGGGACGTGATGAGCGGAGTGGACTCGCTGATCGCGCGAGCGATCGTCGACGGGTCAAAGCTGGGATCGATGGGATGGTCGCAGGGCGGATATATTTCCGCGTTTCTGACCACGCACACGGATCGATTCAAAGCCATTTCCGCGGGAGCGGGAATCAGCGACTGGAGAACGTATTACGTGAACACGGACATCACTCCGTTCACGCGGCAATATCTGCACGCCACGCCGTGGGATGATCCGGAGATTTATCAGAAGACTTCGCCGATGGCGGCGATTAAGCAGGCCAAGACGCCGACGCTCATCCAAGTGGGCAGCGCCGACAAGCGCGTGCCTCCGCCGAATAGTTTTGAACTGTATCGTGGGCTGCAGGACCAGCACGTGACGTCGAGACTAATTCTCTACACAGGCTTCGGGCATCCGATCACGAAGCCCAAATCGAATCGCGCGGTGATGCAGGCGAATCTGGATTGGTTCAACCATTACATTTGGGGCGAGGAGTTTCCGAAAGATTCGGCGCTGTTGGGTTCAAGCGAAGTTGAGGGCACGAAATAGCGGTCCGGATCGCTGATCAATTCCGGGGGGATTCTGAAGATGACAGGCGAGCACTATTGCAATCGAAAAACGATGGTAATGTCCGCCTGTGTCTCGACCGGATCTCCATCGATGAACGTCGGTTCATAGCGCCACTCCCGCACAGCGGCCGTTGCCGCGGACGCGAGCAGGACGGGCCCGCTCACTGGCGTCACCCCAATAATCTGCCCGGTGCGTCCTACACGCGCGCGCAACTCCACGCTTCCCTCAATGCGCTGTTTGCGGGCCTCCACAGGATAGAAGGGATCGCTGTGCGATTTTAGTGTGCCGATAACCACGCGCTCCGATCGGCCAGATGCGCTCGGCTGGATCTGCAATGTTCTCTGCGCACTGATGGCGATCGCTGCGGAGGCGCTGATCGTTTCTGCCGGAAGGTTGACATAGAAAGGCCGCCCGCCCGGCCCCGGGGGGTTCACCAGAATCGAGTGCCCCGCCGCAGTGCTGCTCGGGTCGGTAGCCATTTCACGGTTGTTGCGCGGCATTACACTGTCTGCGGAATATCGCGGCTGCCGGTTAGCGTTGTCTCGAGTTATTGCGCTTCGGGCCGTGGAATCCGCTGCGCTCGTTTCGCCCGCCGCCGAGCTAGCTCTTGGCTCTGTCGCACCCTTCGGCTCCAAGTCTTTGTTCCCTGCGAGGGGTGCAGTGGCAACCTGTGAATTCGCCGCCGTCCCGGGGGTCGGATTCGCACGTTCTTCCATTTTGGCCTGATCCCCATCTGTCGCGCTCTTGGCGTCCTTCTGACCCTCGGCAGCTCCAGCCGGGTCAGCCTGTTCGGGTGGGGCGGGCGGCATCACTTTTGGCGCCGGCGCGAGTTGGTTGTCCGCCTCGTTTGTAAGATAAGCGATCAAGCGGTCTAGGGTTCCCCGCCCCACGGTCGAGCCAAGTGTGAAGGACAGTGCCGCTACCAAAAGAACTAAGAGCGCTGTGCCGCCCCAACCGCTTCGAGGTCGTGGCGGCTCAATCCAGACTGGCTCTTTTTCCGGCTCTGTCGCAAACATCGAGTAATCCGTGAAACGAAAAGCCTGAGTTGGCGGCTGGGCCGCGGCTGCGCCCCGTGCTTCCCCAGGTGTCCGCGTGCGTTCTCGCTGCGTTAGCGCCGCCTGTGTACCTGCGTTGCGTGCGAGCACTGCCTCGCGAGTCCCTCCGCCCTCACGATCAGGGGTATCAGAACTTTGTTTGAAAGGTTCCTTCCCTCCATTGGATGAGGCCGTCGGGCTGTCTCTGGCATCTTCGGCATCGCCCTCGGCCGAAACCCATTTGTGAATCTGCTGCCGCGCTTCGCCTGGCAGTTCTGTGAACTGAAGCCCTGCTTCTTTTTTTGAATCGCTCAACCAAACGATGCGGCCGCTGGCCGTCAACCATGCCGGAGACGCCGGTGCTTGAAAGCGAATGCCGGTAAACTCGCGCGAGCCCAGGGGCAGCGCCGAGCGCACCGCTAATCCGCCTTCGCTGAGGTTGAGGAGAATTCCCCCGTTCTCCCGCCCCAATTCCACGTAAGCGATGGGCAACATCCTTCGTCGCGCATGGGCGCGGTTTCCGTGTTGCTCCGTTTTTGTCATGGCTGTGCCGCTTGCGCTGGGTGGGTGGAGCGCAACGCGCAAACGTCAACTAGTCAACTACTTGGCTGCTTTAGACTTGCGAGCTCATTCTACGCCCGCGGGACAGGTCCTTCAAGGCCATCACTCAGCCCTTACTTCAGCAAGTCCTTCGCATATCGCGCAGGCACAGCGAGGTTCGATCCGCCAAATCCCTTCAGTATCGCGAAATTCACTCCGATTACTTTCCCATCGCGATTGAACAGCGGGCCACCTGAGCCTCCGGAAGTAGTCGCGGCGTCGTAAACAATCTTGTCCTTCAGCACATCGCCGATATGCCCCTGCGTGGTGGTTGGCCGTATCAGCTTCTGCGCGGCCAGTTGCGAGACCATCTGGTTCACATTCTGTGTGCCATCGGCGATTTTCTGCGCAACATCTGCTCCCGCCCGCGCCAAAATTCCTTCGATGCCGGTCGGATATCCGATTAACACCACGGGCTCGCCCGATACGCTGGCCTCGCTGCGCTCATCCATCTCAAGCAGCGCGGCGTTCGCCGGCGCAGTCGCCTCCAGTTTCAGCGTCGCGACGTCCGCGCTGGAGGAGATTTTGTCCAGCTTCGCCGAAATCCCCTCGGAGCTTCCCGGGAAATATGCTTTGTACTGCAGCACGTAGGCCGCTGCCCCGTGATCGAGTAGTTCCTTCAGCTCGTCGTTGCTCCACCAGGGTTCGGCCACGTGGTGGTTGGTCAGAATGCGCCCATCCCGCCGGACCAGGAAACCGGTCCCAAAAACGTCGATCTGCAAATGCGGACCTGTTCCACCCGATTCGAGCCGCACCATTCCTTTGTCATCCACCTGCGGCTTGCCGAGCGCGTCCACCGCGAGCTGGATCGGCCTCCCGCTCTCTTTGTCCAGAAACTCCACCACCACGTGCAGCAAGCAGACGCTCGGCCCGTAACTGTGCACAATCGTTTCGGCGATCTTCCCTTCATTTTCAAGTGATTTCAGCCGTTTTTGGGTGTCCACCAGCTGCTGCTTCAGCGATTCCGCATCCGAACCCTCCGTGCTCGCCATCCTCTTGCGCAAATCCTCCGATTGCGCCCGCAGAGTATCGCGCGCCGCGGAGTCGGATTTCGCGCTGGCATCCAGCGAACTCCGCACCTGCTCCGTGCGTTGCAAGAGTTGATCGTGCAAGCCGATCCCGCTGTTCAGCCGCGCAATGTCCGCCCGCAGTCGCAGCGTTTCCCTCTGGTTCCGTCCCATGGTGATCACAATAAAAGCCGCCGCCAGAATCGCCGCGGCACTCACCACAAAAATCGCTGGTATCAGCCAGAACCGGTGCTTGCCGACCGCCCCGCCGCTCAGCGATTCCACCGCGATGTCCGCCATCTGCTCGCGCTGCACCGCATACTTCAGCATCGTCTTCAAATCTTCTTCCGGCTGGCGCTCCCGGAACTGTGTGCGCACCCGCGCGGCAAACTCCAATCCGTCGAACGGAAACGTGATGACATCATCCGCGCCCAAATCCAGCGCACGCGCTCGCTCCAGCGCTCCCCCTCGCACCACCATCACAATTCTCACTGACCCGCGCGTGTCTGACCGCGCCTTCAACTGTGTAATCATCCCGCAGCAACTCAAATCGGTCGGCGAAGCCTCGGTAACCAGCACCTCGGGCGAAAGAGCGAGCACCTCATCTACCGTCAACCCGGACTCGGTCGTGATTTCGTAACCCTGACCTGCAAGGGCGCTGCTCACCAGTTCATTGGTCTCTGAATTCAGATTCAGCAGGAGTACGCGCATGGCTGCTAGTTTATCATCCCTTCCTAACGTCTCCACTCTGCCCTATCCTTCGCCGGCCGCGCTAGCTCCCGACGCTTCCGGCCCTCGCCAACACTGGCCATTCCCTTTTTCCCCCTTTGCGTTTATCCTCCTGTCCCGTGCTTCAGGCGCGACTCGGCCACCGGTCTTTCTTCTTATGCATCAGCGTGATACAAAGGGCGTAAGCCTCGCGTCAGATGACGGATTCTTGCTAAAGCTCGAATTGCAGAGCGATCCTAAACTGCTTTGCGTCGTGCGTGGCGCGCTCGAACGCCTCACAGAGGTCTTCGGGTTCTCGCCACCGGATCGCCGTTCCGTCACCCGCGCGGTTGACGAGGCTCTAACCAATATCATGCGCCATTGCTATAACGGACGGACCGATCAGCCCATCGAAGTGTACTGCAGCCGTGTCCCTTCCCGCGCTTCCGAGAGTCGCGATGGCCTCGAAATTCTGCTCTGTGACCAGGGTCCTGCGGTCGACCCCTCGAAGTTGCGTGGCCGCCGCCTCGACGAAATTAAGCCCGGCGGCCTTGGCTTGCATTTTATTCGCCAGAGCATGGATACCGTGGAGTATAAGCGTGTGGGCAGCACCAATCAGTTTCGGCTGGTTAAGTACCTTCAGCCATCGACGCAGTCGCGCAGTTCTTGATTACCCAAAGGAGGGCTCCGTGCAGATTTCCGCGCGGCATACCGATAACACCACGATCTTCGACGTCTCGGGAGATATCGACCTGGCCAACTCGCCGGAGGTCCGCAAGGCTCTTCTGCGCGAGGTTCGCGAAAAGCGCACGCCTCGCGTGGTCATGAATCTCAGCAAGGTCCGTTACATCGATAGCTCCGGCGTCGCTTCCTTAGTCGAAGGCCTCAAGGCCAGCCGCGACCTTAATTTGCGGTTCATCCTGTTCGGCCTCAGCCCCTCCGCGCGCGAAGTTTTGCAACTTTCGCGCCTGCTGAAGATTTTTGAAGTTTACGACAACGAAGATCAGGCCTTGTCCTCCTGAATCTGTGCTTCGGCTGTAGCAGGTGTCATCCTCAGGATCGGTCTCTTTTCGTTCCTAAGGACTTCGCTGCGACTATTGTCGTGCAGAATACAAAATGGAACTGCTCTCCCAAGTCGGCGGTTCGGTAATTGACGGCCTCGCCTACCTCGGTTCTCTCGCCTCCCTCGGTGGGCAGGCCGCTTACTACACCTTTGTTGCTCCCTTTCAAGGAAAACCCATTCGTTTTCAGCGCGCCATCTCGCAAGCCCTGGATGTTGGTGTGCGCGCTCTCCCCATTCTCTCGCTCATCACTTTCTTTATCGGCTTAATCCTCGCTCTGCAGGCCGCCTATGAACTTCGCCGTTTCGGCGCCATGAGCTACGTCGCCACCGCCGTGGCCGTCTCCATGTCTCGCGAACTCGGTCCACTCATCACCGCGATCGTCGTCATTGGCCGTTCCGGCTCCGCTTTCGCCGCCGAAATCGGCACCATGAAAGTCACAGAAGAAATCGACGCTCTCGAAACCATGGCCATCAGCCCAGTGCATTTCCTGGTCACTCCGAAATTCATTGCCATGGCCGTGATGTTGCCCTGCCTCACCATTTGGGCCAACGCCATGGGCATTCTTGGCGGGTCGCTGTTCGGCGTCGCGAAGGCCGACTTCACGTTCACGCGCTACATCTGGGCGTCTCTTGACTCGCTGTTCCTGCGTGATATCGTGACCGGACTCATCAAGAGCGTCATGTTTGGCATCACCATCACCGCCGTCGGCTGCCTGGAAGGGCTGTCCACTGGAGCGGGCGCCGAGCAAGTCGGGCGCTCTACTACGAGAGCGGTGGTCATGTCCATTTTTCTGGTCATTGTCGTCGACCTGGTTTTCACTGCGTTGTTCTTTTTTATCAGCCCAGGTTAGGAACGCCACATGGGAACATCACTCACAGATTCGCTGGAAGCCACCGCCACGATTTCCGTGCGCGACCTCCGCGTCAACTACGGCGAGCGCGAAATTCTTCATGGCATCAGCTTCGACGTCAATCGCGGGGAAACCTTGGTGATCCTCGGCGGCTCCGGTTCCGGCAAGAGCACCCTGTTGCGCACCCTGGTCGGCCTGGAGAAGCCCAGCTCCGGCCAGATCTGGATCAAGGGCCAGGACATCGCCGCGATTCCAGCCTCCCAGATGGACGCCATTCGCAAGAGGATCGGCATGTCTTTTCAGGGCGGCGCCCTCTTCGGCTCCATGACTGTCGGCGAAAACGTCGCGCTGCCCCTCCGCGAGCACACGCGCCTCGAGGAATCCACGATCGAGATCATGCTGCGCCTGAAGCTCGAGCAGGTCGGCCTGCAGGGCTTCGAATACTACATGCCGTCGCAGCTCAGCGGCGGCATGAAGAAGCGCGCTGCCGTCGCTCGCGCCCTCGCCATGGATCCCGAAATTCTTTTCTTCGACGAGCCTTCCGCCGGCCTCGATCCCATCATCGCTGCCGGCATCGATCAGCTCATCCTCGAGCTCAAGCAAGCTTTCCGCATGACCATCATCGTCGTCACTCACGAGCTCGCCAGCGCGTACTTGATCGCTGATCGCATGGTCTTGATCGACAAGGGTAATATCGTCGCCATCGGCACCACCGAAGAGATGCGCGCCAGCACGCAGCCGCGCGTCCGCCAGTTTCTTGACCGCGTCGCCGAACCCGAAGTCGCGCGCGAGTTGGATTATTTGCAAATGTTAACGGAGGATCGTCGCTCCAGGTAATTGCTGGAGCAGGGAAGGGAACCAATGAAACCTAAAAGCGAACAAGCACTCGTCGGCCTTTTCGTCATTGCCGCTACCGCAGTGCTGATTTTCATTGTCTTTGCTATTAGCGGAGCCTTCGGCCGCTCCACGCACACCTATCGCGCCTATTTCCCGTTCGCCGGCGGGATCGAGTCCGGCTCCGGCGTTCGCTACGCAGGGGGACCCAAGATCGGCCGCGTCGACTCCGTGCGCCTTGATCCGCAAAATCCCGCGCGCATCGAGATCACATTCAAGGTCCAATCTGATCTACCCGTGAAAGCCGATAGTCACGTCAAGATCATGAGCCTGAGCCCGCTCGGTGACAATCACCTCGAAGTTCTGCCTGGCACTCCCAAAGCTGCCATCGCTCCCGACGGCGCACAGCTCACCGCCGAAAACTACGTCGATTTCAACGCCCTCACTGCGCAGATCAATAACCTCGCCCCTCACGCCCAGGAGCTTCTGGTCACCTTGAACGATCGCGCCACGGAGCTGAAAGTCACCGTGGATCGCGTCAACGATCTCCTCAACGCCCAGAATCGCGCCAATCTTTCCGCCACTCTCGCCGATGCCCGCGGCATGATTGAAGAAAATCGCCCCGCTCTTCACTCCACTCTTCAACACATCAATTCCGTCAGCGAAAAACTCGAGCCGCTGCTGGCGGACTTTCGCAAAACTTCCGAGGAAGCCAACAAGGCCATCGATCATATCGATTCTCTCATTGGCGAAAATCGTGCCGACATCCGCCAAGCCGTCGCCGAACTTCGCCGCACGCTTACCAACGCGACCGATCTCACCGCGCACCTGAATCAGACTCTCGACGTCAACTCCGAAAATATCGATGAGCTCCTCGATAATTTCCGCCACGTCTCCGAAAATCTCCGCGAATTCACGGCCACTATCAAGGCTCGTCCCTATACCCTGATTCGCTCTTCTAATCCCCGAGAACACAAACCCGGTGAACGCCAATGAGGGTCTCTTGGGTTAGGAAGTCGGAGGATCAGCAACAACGCAAGCAGCACGCTCGCGGGGGGCTTCAGCCGCTGAAGAGAAAACTCTATGGCTTCAACTACTCACTGTTGCTTCTCTGTGCGCTCGTCGTCACCGGCTGCGGCGCAGCACGTCCCAGCAAATACTACCAAGTCACAATCCCTGGCGATAACGCCGCCGACCCGCCGGCCGCCAGCGTCTATCCCGTCACCATTCTCATGGGTCCGCTTAACGCCTCGCATCTCTATCGCGAAGACCACATCGTTTACAGTTCCAGCGGCGAGAGCATGGGTTTTTACGAATACCAGCGTTGGGTCGAACCTCCCACCGAAATGATCCAGGAGGTCCTATTCCGCTCCCTGCGCGCCTCAGGCCGCTATCGGTCTGTATATTCGCTACGCAGCAGTATCCGCGGCGACTATCTCCTTCACGGACATTTGTACGATTTCAAGGAACTCAGTGGCTCATCGATGTCCGGCCGTCTGAGTCTCGAATTGGAGTTGCGGGACATCAAAACCGGCGCCACCGTGTGGACTCACCTCTACAACCACGACGAACCCGTGAGTGGCAAGGACGTTTCCGGAGTTGTCGCCGCCCTAAATCGCAACGTCCACCTCGCCGCCGCTGAATTCGCCGCTAGCCTCGACCAATACTTTGCATCCCATCCGCCAACAGCCGCCGCCCCGTCGGCATCCCCGGCGCAGTGATGCAGCGCCGCGCCGACTTCGCCTCAACTCACGCGACGCAGCGTCAGCAGCGTAACGTCGTCTTCCAACTCCGCACCGCCGCGATGCGCCTGGACGCCTCCCAGCAAACGCTGCGAAAACTCCGCCAAACTCTCTGACTCTCTCATCCCCCGCAACGTTTCCTCCGCCAGCGCTAAAAGTCCCCCGTGCGTTAACTGCTCTCCCGCTGGCGAGCGCGCCTCCGTCGCTCCGTCCGAAAACGCCAAAATTATGTCTCCCACATTTAAGCGAATGCTCTGCTGGTTGTACTGCTCCCCGGTAATGAATCCCAGGGGCAAATTCTCCAGGCCTTCTCCCAGCAAGACAAATCGCTCCTCCTGCGCCCGCCACACCAGCATTCGCGGGTGTGCCGCATACGCAAAGTTAAACTCTCCGCTCATCCCGTCGTACGTGCCGGTGACCACCGTCGTCAGCCGCAATCCTCCCGCATCGTTCGCGGTCCCCAGCGTGAACTCATCATTGAGCGCCGCCAGCAATCCGGACGTATCGCGAATGTCATGAAATTTGTGCAGCAGCTTATGCACGTGCCGCGCCACCAGGCTCGCCGAATACCCGTGTCCAACGGCGTCCGCTAGCACCACGCGCGCCACGTTGTCGCTGCAAGAAAAAACCGCCGCCAGGTCCCCGCCTGCATCTCCGCCAGATGGCAGCGCGATCACGTCGCCTTCCAGCCCCGCCAGCTCCAGCGAACGATGCGCCTTCTCGTTTCCCGCCCACAGCTCCATGCACCCAAACGGCCGCAGGGCCGACGTCGTGCAAGGCAACTCCGCCGCCTCAATCTTCTTGAATTTCATGGTTCGACCAATTTAACACGGCCGTTCACGGACCGCAGCGAGTGGCCGCCGCGTTCAATGGTTGCCGTGCTTTCCTTCCCTCAGGGATGGAAGGCATCACATAGGAATTAGATTCCTCAAGTAGGCTGGACGGTACGCGAGCCTGGCGCCGACCCTGTATATTGGAACCGCGTTATGGACCTTCGTCCCGCTTCCGTCCTCCGCTGGCTCTTCGACACCGAGCACGGCGCGCGCGACCGGCTCCTCCCGCGCTGGCTCTTTCTCCGCGCTCTCGGCGCGATCTACTTCTCTGCCTTTTTCTCGCTGTTCTTCCAAATCCGCGGACTCATCGGCCCCGGCGGAATTCTCCCAGCCACCGAATATTTGCGCGCGGTCACCAATTCCATCGGCTTCGCTCGTTTCTGGTACGCACCAACTTTGCTTTGGTTTTCGGCCGGCAATCACATGCTCATGGCCCTCTGCTGGACCGGCCTCGCCGCCTCCGTCCTGCTTATCATCAACATCTTTCCGCGCGGCATGCTGCTCCTTTGCTTCGTCTGCTTTATCTCTTTCGTCAGTGCCGCCTCTGAGTTTTCCGGCTATCAGTCCGACGGCATGCTCCTCGAAGCTGGCTTTATCTCTCTGTTTCTCGCGCCTCCGGGGTTTCGTCCCGGCCTCGCGGCAAACGGCCCGCCCATGCGTGCCAGCATCTTTCTCCTTCTTTGGGAATGGTTTCGCATCTACTTCGAATCCGGCATCGCAAAAATCGCCAGCGGCGATCCTCAATGGCGCCATTTCACGGCCATGGATGAGTATTATCAAAACGGTCCGCTGCCGACGTGGATCGGCTGGTACGCCGAGCATCTGCCGCACTGGGTTCACGCCGCCAGCGCTTTTGGCACTCTTGCCCTCGAACTCGTGCTCGTCTGGATGCTCTTTCTGCCGCGCCGCGTTCGCATCATTTGCTTCTTCATCGTCACGCCCTGGCAAATCGGCATCATTCTTACCGCCAACTACACTTTTTTGAACTATCTTGTCCTCGCCCTGGGCATTTTTCTCCTGGACGACTGGTTCCTCGCTCATTTCGTCCGGCAGTCATGGAAAGCGCAGCTTACGCAACCAACGCAAACAGCTTCGGAAGCGGTTGTTTCGTCTGAAACGCAGTCGCCGCGCTGGCAGCAAGCCTGGGCTCGCCACTTGGCCACGGCAAAACTCGCCGTCACCGCGGTTATGTTCGCGTGGCTGTTCTACTCCAGCACCGTGCTCTTGTTATGGATGATTTGGCCCGCAGCGCCATTTCCGCCTAGGCCTGTCGCCGCGCTGCAGCCATTTCGCATTGCCGACCGCTACGGCCTCTTCGCGGTAATGACCCGCGGCCGCTATGAAATCGAGTTCCAGGGCTCGAATGACGGCGAAAATTGGTTGCCTTACCAATTTCGCTTTAAGCCGCAAAATCCCTACGAAGCTCCGCGCATCTACGCTCCGTACCAGCCGCGTTTCGATTGGAACTTGTGGTTCGCGTCGCTCGGTCACTGGCGCTCCAATCCCATCGTTCCCCGCACCGAAGAGCGCCTCCTCGAAGGCAGCCCCGAGGTCCTGGCGCTTTTCGCCGGCAATCCGTTTCCGCAGCCCCCGCGCCAGATCCGTGTTCTGCTCTGGCAATATTGGTTCACCTCCAAGCAAGAAAAGCGTGAGCAAGGTTTGTGGTGGCGGCGCCAATTGCTGGGCAATTACGCGCCAACACTCGGACACGACGCAAGCGGCCGCATCATCGCCATCGAATGGCCGCCGGAGCTTCCGCCACGACAATGACTCCAACCGCTCAAAGCACCCACCGAGCTTGCATCATCGGCGCCGGACCTAACGGCTTGGCTGCCGCCATCACCCTCGCACAACGCGGCGTGCACGTTGACGTCTTCGAAGCACAGCCGCAAGCGGGCGGAGCCGCGCGCACGCTCGAGCTTACGCTGCCTGGCTTCCTCCACGATTTCGGCTCCGCCGTGCATCCGCTCGCCGCAGGCTCCCCATTTTTTTCTTCGCTACCGCTGCAAGCTCACGGTTTGCGGTGGATTCACTCGCCCGCTCCACTCGCGCATCCACTCGACGACGGCACCGCTATAACCCTCGAGCGCGATCTGCGCGATGCCGAATCTGTTCTCGGAGCAGACGGCAAGCGCTGGCGCCGCCTGATGCAGCCGTTCGCCGAGCACTGGTCGGATCTGTCCGCGGAAATCTTGCGGCCGTTACGCGTGTTCACGCGGCATCCCTTTCTGCTGGCGCGCTTCGGCCTGGCTGCGTTTCCGTCGGCAAAAGCACTTTCCAACCTTTTCCGCAGCGAACGCACCAAGGCTCTCTTCGCCGGTCTCGCCGCCCATTCCTTCCTGAGCCTCGATCAGCCGCTGACCGCTGCCTTTGGCATCACTCTCGGTGCAGCCGCGCATGCAGTCGGTTGGCCCATTCCGCAGGGCGGCGCGCAATCGATAACCAATGCTCTCTGCGGACATCTCGCGTTTCTCGGGGGCGCCGTCAAGACTTCAAAGCGCATTGAGGATTTAT
>Ga0307479_10002878_pt1 | contig 15645 bp, 12 predicted proteins | sample atmos_gasesECM4C_FD_203743 | JGI IMG/M metagenome (GOLD analysis project Ga0307479, IMG submission 203743) | Hardwood forest soil microbial communities from Morgan-Monroe State Forest, Indiana, United States - atmos_gasesECM4C_515 | ecosystem: Environmental > Terrestrial > Soil > Temperate... | reverse complement strand
GCGGACGTAGTTTCCGTGTTGCCAGGATCACCTGCGGAGAAGGCGGGGATTGAGGCAACCGACATCTTCGAGTCGATCGAAGGGCAGAGCACGCGAGACATGTCTTTGATGGAGATTCGCCGCGCGCTCGCCGGAACGCCTGGCTCGACGGTGAATGTTTCCGTGGTGCGGGCGCGAAGAGCGGAGCCGCAGAAGATGGTGATCACGCGGGATGTCGTAAGCATTCCTCCGGTCGCTGACAAGATGCTGGAAGATGGCATTGGTTATGTGAAAGTGGATGCTCTGACCAAGGGCAAAACGCAGGAGATTGCCGCGAAGATCAAGACACTCGAAAAGTCCGGAGCGAAGAAGCTGGTTTTGGATTTGCGCAACACTTCTGACGGAGAAGAGGGCGAAGGCATTGCAACCGCCAATCTTTTCCTGAACCATGGCACGATCACTTATTTGCAAGGGCAGAAGTTTCCGCGAGAGGCATTTAACGCCGATCCGGCGAAGGCCGTTACTTCACTACCAGTTGCCGTGTTGGTGAATAAGGGAACTGCGGGAGCGGCTGAGATTGTGGCAGCGGCGATCCTGGAGAATGCCCGCGGCGACGTGGTCGGTGATAAGACCTTCGGCGACGGATCGGTGCAGAAGACGATCGATCTGCCGGATGGTGGCGCTTTGATTCTCTCGGTGGCGAAGTATTATTCGCCCAGCGGGAAGGCGATTCAGGAAACGGCAGTCACTCCCAATGTGCTGGTGGCCGACGAAATTGAGAGTGCAATTTCCGATGACGATGGACAGGAGCCTTCTCCCGCCGAGCCGGAAGCCAAGCCCAAGAATACGCAGGATGATCAGCTGCACAAGGCTATTGAGGTGCTGAAGAGCCGGGCAAGCTAAGCGAAATTCCTGGACGACTGGTCGCGCACCTTCGAGGTGCGCGGTTTTTTTTGCCTTAAGGGCGCCTTGCGTCCGACTCAGCGAACATGCGGCGGTGTTGCGAGCTTGCGACTACCGGGGTGATTGACGCCCTGCTATTCTGAAGCCATCTCGCCATGCAATCGATCTTTCAAGATCTTCCGGCAGTGGAGGTTGCGGGAAGGAAGTTAGTAGGCCGCGTGATGATAGGCCTTCTGGTGCTGATCTCCGCCTTGCTGGGAGCGACCGCGGGACTTCTGCTGGTTTACACCACGGATTTACCGCAGGTCGAGGCGTTAGAGGCCTACCGGCCAAGCTCGATCACCGAGTTATATGACGATCACGAGCGCGTGATTGGATCGTTCGCGCTGCAGCGGCGTGTGGTGGCCGGCTACGATGATTTCGCTCCAGTGTTACGCGACGCTTTAGTCTCGATTGAAGACAAAGACTTCTACCGGCATTCAGGCATAAACTTTTGGCGAATTGTGGGAGCGGCGTATCGCGACCTCGAGTCCGGCGGCAAGGTACAGGGGGCATCGACGCTAACCATGCAGCTGGCGCGTAACTTATTTCTATCGCCGGACCGTTCCTTCCATCGCAAAGTGCAAGAGACCATGCTCGCGATCCAGATGGAGCGGCGTTTCACCAAGCCGCAAATCTTCACGCTGTACGCCAATCAGATTTTCCTGGGGCACGGCGTATATGGGTTCGAAGCTGCGTCGGAATTCTATTTTGGCAAGCCTGCGCGCAGCCTTACGCTGGCCGAAGCCACGCTGCTGGCGGGTTTGCCCAAGGGTCCGGGGATCTATTCGCCGATCAATCATCCCGACCGGGCAATGAAACGCCGGAACCTGGTGATCAATGCCATGCTTGAAGACGGGAAAATCACCACAGCTCAGGCAGCTGACGCACGCTCTGCGCCGGTGACTTTGCACCTGCAGCACGATCCCAATTCGCTGGCGCCCTATTTCGTGGAGGAAATACGGCGGTACCTGGAAAATAAATATGGAACTGATCAGGTGCACCAGGGCGGACTGAAAGTCTATACGTCGCTTGATGTTGATCTGCAAAAGGCTGCGAACCAATCAGTGCTGGATGGCCTGGCGGCGTACGAACGCCGCCACGGATGGAAAGGGCATCTGGAAAACATCCTGGCGGAAGGAAGCGCGATCGACAAGTATCAGCACCCAGATTGGGAGGATGAGCCGGAAGTAAATGGCTACGTTCATGCGCTGGTGACTTCGTCTGGAGTTGGGATCGCGACGCTGAAGTTCGGCCGCTACGCTGCAGCTTTGGGGCAGGCTGACGTCGCCTGGACGCGGGGAAAGATCCAGAATCTGCTGCACACAGGAGACGTCTGCTACGTAAAGATTCTGTCGGTGACTCCGAACGGAGCAGCGCGCGTAAGCCTGGAACAGGACTCCGGCGCGCAGGGCGCACTGGTGGCCATTGACAACGCATCCGGCGGCATCAAGGCGATGGTGGGAGGCCGCGACTTCAGTGAATCGAAATTTGACCGTGCCACTCAGGCATTGCGGCAGGTGGGATCGTCGTTTAAGCCCTACGTCTACACCGCGGTAATCGACCGCGGAGGGAGTCCCGACGATACAATCCTGGATGAGCCCATAACTTTCGAAACCGGTTCCGGCCCCTATTCGCCCCATAATTATGACGAAAAGTTTGAAGGAATTATCACGCTTCGACGCGCGCTGGCACAATCGCGAAACATTCCGGCGCTGAAGCTGGCGAGCAAGGTTGGGATCAAGACCGTGATCGACTACACAGAACGCTTCGGAATCACGGCCAAGTTGCCGCCATATTTGCCCGTGGCTCTGGGCTCGGCGGAAATCACACTGATGGAACAGACTTCGGCGTACAGCGTGTTTCCTAACGACGGCGTGCGCGTCACACCTCGCTATATCACCCGAGTCACCGATTACGAAGGTCGGGTACTGGAAGAAAATTATCCGGAGGTCAAGGATGTGATCAGCACGCACACGGCGCGAATCATGACTGCGATGTTGCGCGAAGTTGTGCTGCGGGGGACTGGAGTGGCCGCGGCGAAGATGCCTTTCCCCGCCGCTGGGAAAACGGGCACGACCAATGATTTCACTGACGCCTGGTTCGTGGGATTTTCACCGACCATGACTTGCGGCGTCTGGATGGGATTCGACGAGAAGAAAACTCTGGGCGCCAAAGAAACGGGAGCGCACGCCGCCTTGCCGATCTGGATGAACTTCATGAGCAGCGCCATGGAAGGAAAAGATCCGGGACAGTTTCAGCCCGCGCCGGAGGCGCCGATCACTGTGCTTCAAAAGGTTGATACGCCAGACACATCTCCAAGCACGGATGAGACGCATTAAAAGATTCTGCACCGCAGGCTCCGGAAGCCTGCTCATGAGATATCGAACTATAATCTCTCTTATCTCATGAAGCCTCTTTTCCGGTTCGCGATGCTGGCTCTGGCCCTGGTAGTCGTGGCCCTGGTGTCGGCGCTTACCGCGATGCGATTTGCCATCCACGGACAGGAAGTGCAAGTGCCGGCGGTCATTGGTCTGAGCCCAGCAGACGCGGAACGCAGCGTGGCCGGTCTCGGGTTGCAAATCGAAGTGGAGCGGCAATATTACAGTCCATCCATTCCTGAAGGGAGGATCATGACCCAGATGCCGCTGCCGGGGACAAAGGTGCGGCGGGGCTGGCAGCTGCGGGTGGCGCAGAGTATGGGTCCACAACGCGTTTCAATTCCAGATGTGACGAAAGAAAGTGAGCGCGCAGCGGAATTAAACATCCGGAGGCGTGGCCTGGAAGTCGCTTCGACGGCAGAAATTCAGTTGCCGGGAATGCCTGCCGATCAGGTGCTGGCACAGAGTCCGCCGGCGAACGCGAGCCAGGTGGCGGCCCCAAAGACAAGTCTGCTGGTGACGGTGACGCCCGATGCCGCTACGTTCGTGATGCCGAATTTTGTCGGACAACCGTTAGGCAGCGTGAGCCGGACGCTGCAAGATGCAGGTTTCAAACTGGGGACGGTGAGCATGGCGCCTCCGCCGGTGAATAGCGCAGCCGCAACCTCCATGGCAGCGAGCAATGCGCCGCCCGCACAAATACCTTCAACATCGCAGCAACCGTCGCCAGCCAGCATCATCGTGACCCAATGGCCGGCGGCGGGACAGAAAGTTTCTGCGGGTGCGGTCGTGAATTTCGAAGTAAGGTGACGACGCGTGAGCGTTGTTAAATATTCTCCAGGATCGCGGCGAAAAATCCGTCGCAGGGATGAACGCCGGGGAGCGTGCGCAGGTAGGGGCCGCAGGTAAGCAAGGACGGATCCGGCCACACTAATTCTCCTTCGCGTTTCAAGTGCTCAAGCTGCGTGCGGCAGTCGATCACTCGGAATGACGAATCTTTCGCCAACGACAAGCCGATCACGTCTTCGTTCTCTTCTTTCTCCAATGAGCATGTGGAATAAATCAGGCGTCCCCCTTTCTTCACTTGGGTCATGGCCGAACAAAGAATTGCGACCTGGCGGACCTGCAAATCGGCAAGGTCTTCAGGGGTGAGCCGCCATTTGATTTCCGGATTGCGAGCGAGTGTGCCGGTGCCGGAGCAAGGAACATCGGCAAGAACACGGTCGAATTTTGTGGCGAATGGCAGATTTCGCGCATCGGCTGCGATCACCTGGAGATGGCGAATCTGGCCGTCCATTGCGGGGTTGCGCGTGCTCAGCAACTTTTGCAACAGCCGCGCGCGGTGAGGGTGAAGGTCGACGGCTGCGATATCCGCGCCCGCATTACGATCCACGATGGCCGCAGTTTTTCCTCCGGGAGCCGCACAGCAGTCGAGAATGCTGGCGCCAGTCCCGACAAGAGCGGCGACCAGTTGCGAGGCTTCGTCCTGAATGGCACAGAGGCCGGCTCGGAAAGCGGCGGACTTCGTGATATCGCCACGCAGAACTCGCCGTGCAGAGGAAAGGAGATGCCCCGAGGCGAGTTCGAATCCTTCAGCTTCGAGTTGGCCTTCCACCTCTGGCCGACGAAGACGGATTGCCGTTGCGGGAACCAATTGGTCGTATTCGCAAATCCGACGGACTGGATCGACTCCATAGGACCGAATCCAGCGCTCAACCAGCCATAGCGGATGCGCGCTGCTGGCAGCCAGACCCTCAGCAGAAGACGCACTGAACGTGGATTGCGAAAGCTGGTGGCTACTGACGTCAGCAGCGAGCTTACGCAAGACTGCATTGACGAAGGAGGCGGCGGAACGCTTACCCGCGCGCTTAACAAGTTCAACACTCTCATTGATTGCGGCCCGGGCGGGAATGCGGCTGAGCCAACCGAGTTGGTAAACGGCAAGGCGGAGTGCAATCAGAATCTCGAGGTCGAGCCTGGGGAGTGGCTGCGCGGAGCTCTCGGCGATCCGCGAATCAAGCAAGGATCGCCAACGCAGAACGCCCATGACCAGTTCCGTCGCCAGCGAGTGATCAACCAGCGTGAGACGGTTGTGCGCGCGGGAGTGGAGCAATTCTGAAGCATAAGATGCGTCGCGCTCGACGCGCAGCAGGATGTCGAATGCCGCAGCGCGTGCGGGAGAAACTGACGGACGCGAGTGTTGAGTTTTTGATTTCACAATGGGAAGTATGACGGATGAGACCGGCGTGGAACAGAAATTCGCGAAGTCTTACACGCCAAGCCTCTCGCCGGGCAGCGGCCGATAGCCGCGAACGAAATCCTCAGCAGAGCTCCGCTTCTTGCCTTCCAATTGCACTTCGAGCAGTTCAATCGCCGTCCGTGCGCCACAGCCGATTAGAAAATGATTGCCTTCCACCTTCATTTCGGAGGCAGGCAGCGCCTGATCGAACCCAGCAGCTTTCCACACTTGCAGATTCTTTCCGCGGAATTTCGAATATGCGCCCGGCCAGGGTTGGAATCCGCGCATGCGATTCAGTATCTCATCCGCCGGGCGTGAGAAATCGATCAGGCCATCTTCTTTTCTCAAGATCGGCGCGAGCGTGGCGTGCGCATGATCCTGCTGTCGTGGCTGAACGCCGCCATCCTGCAAGCGGCGGAGCGTTTCGATGGTGAGGTCCGCGCCCGGGGTGGCCAGCTTTGGAGCCAGAGTTTCTGCCGTGTCTTCAGGAGCGATAGGTATTTCCTGTTGCAGAAGAATGTCACCGGTATCGAGGCCAGCATCGATCTTCATCGTAGTGATTCCGGTGATGGACTCGCCCCGTGCGATTGCCCACTGAATGGGCGCGGCTCCTCGATATTTCGGCAACAGTGATGCGTGCAGGTTGATGTTGCCGAGAGGAGGAATATCGAGCATCCATTGCGGAATAATGCGCCCATAGCCGACCACGATGATGGCGTCCGGGTTGAGGACGGTAAGTTGGGTGCGGAAGTCGGCGTTGTTCTTAATGCTTCCAGGTTGGACGATCGGCAATTTTAGACGCAGAGCCGATTGCTTGACTGGCGACGAAACAACTTCGAGGCCGCGACCTTTGGGCCGGTCCGGCTGCGTTACTACAAGCTGGACGTGGAATCCACCCTCGACAAGCCTCTCCAGCGTGGGTACGGCGAAGCCCGGCGTTCCACAAAAAACGATGTTGAGGGACTGAGGCATTGGGTAGTTGGGTAATTCTGTAATCGGTTGATGAGTAATCGAAAGGCGTGGTAACGAGACTATAAATTTATTCGACTACAAATTACCCAATCACGGATTCCCTACCATTCTCCGGCTTTGACAAGCTTGCGAATTTTGCGCTTGATCAAATCGCGTTTCAAAGCGCTGATGTGGCTGATGTACAGCTTGCCATTCAGGTGATCGGTTTCATGCTGAAAGGCGCGAGCGAGCAAGTCGTCGCCAGTTTTCTCGAAAAACTTCCCGGTCACATCCTGAGCGCGTATGGTGGCTATCCTGGCGCGGCTCACGTTTTCGCGAAAATCAGGAATGCTAAGGCAGCCCTCGCTCTGCGTGTGGCGGCCTTCCTTGTGAATGATCTCAGGATTGATGAGGACGAGCTTGGCGTTTGGATCCTCCTTGAACGTAACGTCTACGACAGCGATGCGGCGCGAGATTCCAATCTGCGGCGCAGCCAGGCCCACCCCGCGGGCGGCATACATCGACTCGAACATATCCTCGACCAGCTTCTTTAATTCTTCGTCGAAAACGGTCACCGCTTCGGCGGGCTTCTCGAGGACGGGATTTCCGAACTTCGCAATGGGATAGATCATCGAAATTTAGATCGTCAGTAATTTTTCAGTTGCAGGCAGTAGCCCTGAAAGTTCCGCAACGTTTCTCCCATGGAATCACCGCCGAATTTGTCGAGAGCGCAGCGGGCGAGCGTTAGGGCTACCATGGCCTCGGCCGCGACTCCGGCGGCTGGGACGACACAGACATCGGAACGCTCATAGGCCGCGCTTACGGGCTCGCGGGTAGCGAAATCGACGGATTTCAGCGGGCGGCGCAAGGTGGAAATCGGCTTCAAATAGCCGCGCACGCGAACCTCTTCGCCATTCGAAACGCCACCTTCGATTCCACCGGCATTGTTCCGAGCCCGAGTGAACGCAGTAAAGTTCGCCGGCGCACCATAGCCGATTTCATCGTGCACCTTGGATCCAGGAGAAGCCGCGGCGGCAACGCCCGCCCCGATCTCAACCGCCTTCACTGCCTGCAGCGACATAACGGCGGCGGCCAGCAAGGCATCGAGCCGTTCGTCCCATTGCGCGTAAGTACCCAGGCCCGGTGGAACACCGTGGGTAACCACCTCGAAAACTCCTCCTACAGAGTCGCCGGTTTTTAAAACCTTATCCACTTCCTCTTTCATGCCCTGTTGGATTTGCGGATCGGCACAATTCAGCAAAATCTCTTCCTGATTGTAGAGCGCTTGAATCTGCTCCCAGGGAACCTCTAACTGCACGGTCACATTGCCGACCGCGACCACGTGGCTAAGAACTTCGATACTGAGTTCGCGGAGAAAAGTCTTGGCGAGCGCACCGATGGCGACGCGCGCTGCCGATTCGCGGGCCGAGGCGCGCTCCAAAACATAGCGGGCTTCCGGAAAATTGTATTTCAGCGCGCCCGCCAGGTCGGCGTGCCCGGGCCGGGGAGATCCTACACGCTTGTGGCGCGCTGGATCGCCTTCGCCAACCGGTAATGCCTCCTGCCAGTTTTTCCAGTCTTTGTTTTCGAGCTGCACCGCAATTGGCGAGCCTATCGTCATGCCGTGCCGCACGCCGGAGAGAATGTGAGCCGCATCGCGCTCAATCTTCATGCGGCCGCCGCGCCCGTAACCTTGCTGCCGGCGCCAGAGTTCGCGATCGAGAAACGCCTGATCGACTTTGAGTCCGGCGGGCAGGCCCGACAGAAAAGCGACCAGAGCTTCGCCGTGAGACTCTCCAGCTGTGAAATAACGCAGCATAAGTGCTCGATTCTACCTGATGCGGAGTCCCTCTGGAATTGTCCGAGGAGTTGTCGACCGAGGATGTCTCGCTGAAAACTCGCTTTGAACTGTTTTTTTTGTGCATCCGCGCGAATGATTGCTACAATTAAGCAAAGATTCATATTTTTGCAGCTCGAGTTCTGCCCTCCGCTCGCGTCATTTCGCAAATTCACTGGCCAAACAAGGAGACTGTGTGCCCCCACGCACAGATTCGCCGGAAATATTTCTTTCAGGTCCCAAGATTCGTTGCGGACTCGTGCACGACCACGTTCTATTGCGTCAAGGTTTGCGGCGGCTATTAGAAGACGAGCTCGACCTTGAGGTTGTCAGCGAGGCTGGCAATGCGGCGGAGTGCTTGCGCAAAGTTAATGAGCTTCGGCCGGATGTGATAGTCGCGGATGCGGAGACGTTCGGAATACCTGTGGCTGAAGTTGAGCTTTGTTTGGCACGTGAATCGCCTGATACCAAGGTAGTGTTCCTGAGCGGACAGGAGCGGGACGATTCCGCTGTGGGTGACGGTCGCCAATCGACAGGGACCTGCGCGGTTCGGCAAACTTCGGCGGAAGAACTTGTGACGATGGTCCGCAACGCGTGCCCCCGTTATCGAACGAGCCATCTGGAAGGATCCTTACAGCCCGAGCTGCGGCACCCCGCCGCGACTCTGTTCCAAAAAGACCGCGCTCTCACCGTTCGTGAGCGTGAAGTGCTGAAGCTCCTGGCGGAAGGCAAAACGGTGCGCGCCGCGGCAACAGTTCTGGGATTAAGCGTCAAAACGGTGGATGCGCATAAGTTCAACCTGATGCGGAAGCTGGGCATCCACAACAAGGCGGAACTGGTGATGTGGGCAATCCAGAAAAGGATTGTGAAGGTTCCGGCGAATTTCTAAAGGATCATCGTCGCGTTGCAACGGAGACCAGTTCCGCAAGACCGGGAACTTGCAAGTCCGGATGGCCATCGGCTGCTTTGACTGCACCCACGCCCGTGCGCGGCGATGGCCGGTTTACCCAGACTGTCGTGAAACCGAGCGATTGCGCCGGAAGCACATCGTGGTAAATACTTTGCCCAACATGCAAGATATTGCGAGCAGCGACGCCGATTCGGCTTAAGGCCAGTTCAAAAATCCTCAATGACGGCTTATAGGCCTGGGCCTGCTGGGCCGTGATGACCTCATCAAATTTCACCCCGAGCTGAGGCTGGGTAGCAGCGAAGAGGTCATCGTCCACATTCGAAATAATCGCTAATCGAAAACGTGTCTGAAGGTCGTGGAGCGCTTTTACCGTATCTGGCCATGGCTTCCAGAGCGGCAGGGATTCGGGCAGCGATCGAGTCTCGCCATCAGTGGGGGCGAATCCAAACTGTTCTCCGAACTGCCTTACAACAGACTGTAGAACTTCGCGATAGCAACGATATTTTCCCTGTTCGGCGCGAGCTTCCAAGTCGCCGTAAAGCTGGAGGACGGCAGCATCGTCTGCGTCCTTACCGTGAGCAGCAAGGATTCGATGCAGGCAGTGTAGAATTCCCTCTTCCCAGTTGATGAGAGTGCCGTAGCAATCGAAAGTAATAATCTCGAATCGGCCGAAGTGGAGCATGTTGGGAAAACGAACCCTCTCGCGGCTGGGTATGGCCGTGCGTGGCGGATCTGCATGCCGACTCAGGAACTTCTATTGACTGATCTCGATCGGCCGCTTGAGTTCGAAGGCTACCGCGGACTCCGCCGGCAAAACGATCTCCTTGTTTCCGGTGAAGGCCGCGCCAGCACCGCCGGCGCCGCCACCGGCCAGCAGCCCTATAGCAGCGCCTTTTCCGCCGCCCGCTAATCCCCCAATGATTCCACCTAAAGCGGCTCCGCCGCCGGCCATGACGCCGGTGCGTTTGCCCTTCCCTTTGAGGGCGAAAGAACGAGCCGACGCCTGAACCCGCAGACTGGAACCGTTCACATTGATCGAGTCGAGCTTAATTTCCAGGCGCGCTCCACCGGCGAACCTTCCAAGCGGCTTCGCATCGACCACCGTTCCGGTGACGCTGCTACCGCGGGGAATGGCGACGGAGTTTTCCACCACGACATCTCTTGCAACCGTACCCGTGAAGGTCTGCCCTGACTCGCTCAACTTGGAGCCGAGCGCAGTTCCCAGATCAATCGTCACGGTCGTTCCGACAGGCACCACCAGGGGCGGCCTCGGGGCCGGGGCTTGATTCTGTTGATTAGCACTGTTCGCATCCGGTGCCGTGTTCGCGGCGCCGGTATTGTTGGCGCCACTGGCGTTGTTGGCATTCGCATTGTCAGGCGAAGCCTTGCGCGAGCAACCGCTGGCAGTCAGGATCAAGGCAAAGCTGAGAGTCAAAAGAATAGAGCGTGAGCGCATAACTCCCTCCAGTCGTACTGATTTCCAATTTAATCGCAAGAGGATTGGCATGGCAATGACTGATCGTAACCGCATTCCTCGAGGCACGTCAGCAACATCAGGTTTTGAGGCCGGTTAGACGAGGAGTTTCTTCGGGGATTTCCTCAGACTGTTCCGGCTCGCTCTCAGCCGGTGACGCCGGAGCCAGCGCTGGAGCAAGTTTGGGGGCAAGAAATTTGGCGCTGTTCAGTAATGGACGGCCAAGTGAAGCGTTATAGCTGGTCCACGGGCTCTCGAGATCCGCCTCGCGCTCAAACTGGGCGCGCATCGCCTCCATTTTGGAATCCAGGTCGTCCATGTAATGCAGCAGGAGCGCTTCGGGAAACATTGGCAGCTTCGGTGATCCAAATTCGTATTCGCCGTGATGGCTGATTATGAGATGCTCAAGCAGGGTCTTGAGTTCGGCCGGGAACTCAGGGAACAGGGCAAGTTTCGCCTGCAACATCTCGAGTTCGATGATCATGTGGCCGAGCAGTTGGCCGCGTGTGGTGTAGGAAAACGAGCGGTTGTAGGCCAGTTCGTGAATCTTGCCGATGTCATGGAAAAACGCCCCGGTAAGCAGCAGGTCACGGTTGACCTGAGGATAGTTTCTGCACACCAGGTCACAGGAGCGAAACAGTGACACCACGTGATCGAGCAGTCCACCGATATAGGCGTGATGAAGGGTCTTGGCGGCGGGAGCGTTGCGATAAGCGGCCGCGATCCCGGGGTCCGACATGAAAGCTTGCACCAGCGACTTGAGATGAGGATTTTGGAAGGAAGCGATGAAGTCGGACAGCGCCTGCCAGAGTTCGTCAATGTTTTTGGTGGTCTTAGGAAGATAGTCGGCGAACTCAATTTCCGTTTCTCCCAGCTTTCGCAACTTGTGAATCGTCAGCTGGTAGCGATTCTTGTACTTATTAACCAAGCCTTTGATTTTGAGAAAATCATCCTGCTCAAAGGCATTGAGCACTTCTTCCACGTTGTCCCACATCTTGGCGTCGAGCTGTCCGCTGCGGTCGCCAAGGATAAGAGCGAGATACGGCTCGCCCGTTTTCTTGGGTTTGATTTGTTTGCTGACTACGACAAAGTTCGAGGTGATGATCTTGTTCTCGTGGCGAGTGCAGTCGCAGATGTAGAACTCTTTCATTCTCTGCATCAGTGTAAATCAGAACAGGCAAAGACGGCGCGAGCATGACAGGTCGAACAGCCTATGGCGCTTGTGGGGAACGCCTCGCTCTGCTCGGCGGGACAGCCGAGGCGGCTGTCCCCACGCGAGCTTTGCCTAGAGAACGCCCAGCACTTTCTTTTTCTTCTTCTTGAGATTCTTGGCGTCGGAAGCTTTGGCCGTAGTGGTTTCAATCGGCTTGGTCTGGTTTGGGCTGGCGCCGGAATCGATGTATCCGGCCTTAATGTCGATGTAGGCTTGTTCGCGCAGCTTGGTGAGATAGGCGCGGAGAGCAGGTTGCAGCTTCTGGTAATACAACGCGTCCTGGATGCGTGGTTCAACATCCTTCAGCGGCGGGATCCCCGCCATCTGATGATTGGTAACTTTCAAAATAACGTAACCCTGCTTGGTGCGGATCACGTCGGTGACTTCGCCGGTCTTCATGGCGAATGTTTTGTCTTCAAGTTCCTTGGCTAGCGTGCCACGCTTGAACCCTCCGAGATCGCCGCCCTGGCTAGCCGAGGGTCCGTCGGAATACTTTTTCGCAATATCTTCGAAACTGGCTCCAGCGCGAATCTGTTTGAGCAGATCGTTCGCCTTAGCTTCAGCGGCCGCCAGGGCCGCAGCATCTGCCGCTTGTTTCGCGGCTTCGGGCGAAGGCTCTTGACTCTTGGGGACATCGCCGGAAGCGTCTGGAGTATTGGCAGCACCGGCCCCGGCAGCTTTGTCGGCGACTGGCTTATCGGCAGGCGCCGTGTGCGGAGCCACCAGAATCTCGCTCAATTTTATTGCTTCCGGCTGCTCCATCTCACTTTTGTGCTCTTCATAAAATTTAGCCTCTTCCTCTTTAGGAATGGTTAAATGAGAGCCGACTTCTTCGCCAATCACCTTCTGCGTGACGAGCTGATTGCGCATGTTCTGCTTGAAATCTTCGTAGGAAATACCCTGGGCGGTAGCAGCCTTCTCCAGTTCTTCCATCGTCTCCAGCTTCATGTCCTTGCGCATCTGGTCGAGGCGCTTGATCAGGTCGGTGTCGCCAGTGATGCCGAGATCTTTACCCTTTTCGATCAGGAGTTGCTGGTCGATAAGATCGCGCAAGACGTCTTTTTCGCGATCGGCGTAGACTTTATCCGGATCGGCCGGGTTCTGCTGCTTCACATCATCCTTGAGCTGGTCTTTGCTTCGGACGAACTCCGACCGGGTGATGATCTGGTTGTTCACGCGGGCGATAATTTCTTCAACTACCTGTCCTGCGCAAAATACGGGCAAACAGGCCATGCTAATGAGTACGAGGAGCAGTTTCTTCATAAGATTTCCGGTGGAACACCACCTAGACTGGGGTTGCGAGCGAAAGCCTTTCGGATAGTTTACTACTTCCGCTTCCGCCAGGCCCATTCAATCAAAGAGTTGGACGGTCCGTACAGCAGAAAAGTTGGCCGCGCGGCTCTACAGGTTCCGAACGAAAACGAGGGCGGTCATGTCGTCTGGAACCAAAGGTTGGCAGGTGAACTCTCCCACGCTATTCAAAATAGATCCGCTGATGCCCTGGGCGGTGGACGAGGGCTCGCTCTGAAAACGATCTCTCACGCGTTCCAGGCCGAATTCCTCATCCTCGGCCTTGGCAGCCTTACACTTACCCTCTACCACGCCGCGCGAGACCAGCAGGAGTACCGCACCTTTTTGGAGAGCCACAGTGGGGGCCTCGCAGGTCGTGTGAGAGAAAAGACCCAGGGGCAGGCCGGTGGATGTAAGTTCGACAATGCCACTGCCGTCGCGCAACAATCCCGGAGTGTGCCCCGCGTTGGTATAGCAGAGAGTGCCGTATGTCTCGTGATAGCAGCCGATGAACGCGGGACAAGGGTGAACGCCTGCCGCCGCCTCCATCAGACCGCGATTGAGCTGAATACAGAGGGTAACCATGGCTTCGGATTCGTTGATGTCGGCTCGCGAAAAAAGCTCGGTTCCGAGCGAGTGAAAGATATTCTGCGCGGCCGTGAGGATGCGCTGATTGGTTTCGCGACGGCCAGCAACATCGAGCAGGCCGAACAAGATCCGCTGCGGACTCACGCGCAGCGAGTCGTAGAAATCTCCGGCGACCCGCTTTCCATAGGTGGTGGCGGCGATCTCCGCGCCATCGATTGTGGGAAAGCCGCTGGGGACAGGCTCCAGCGCTGGCGGAGGCTCGAGAACGCGGGTCTTGAAGAGAGCGCGCATTGCCATAGGATATCAGGCTGAAACTAGCATAAGCCGTGGCAACGGGCAAATGACTGGCAGGGAAAGAAAGGGGCAGACCCGCGCTGGTTCAGTATTTGTCAGAGAGGTACTTGCCGACCTCGGACTCAAGCTGGCCGTAGTCGGAGTGGATCGTCGCACGCAAGGCGGCTTCGGCAGAACTACCCTGGCTGAGGCGCTGTAGAATTCTCTGCAGGTCGCCCATGCCGTAAGCATCGTTGATGTAGGAAACCGCCGCCAACGATTCCGCATAAGCCACATACGCTTCTGTGGGAGAGAAACGAAGGAAACTGCCTTCCAATACATTCAGTGGAATGTTTTGTTGCGCCTTGAATAGTGTGGCCAATTGCCGCCCATCGCCGGCCAATGACTTCGGTTCCATGAGCTGTGCGATTCCCTCGTTGAGCCAGAGCGGGCAACGGCCGGAGGAAATCTGATTGATAAACGAATGCGACAGTTCGTGCTTGAGCACCCGCGCCAACTCAGGGGTCACAGAACTGAGGCCGCTGACGGGGATGCGGAGTTTGCCGTCATTGACAGCGCCAGCCCATGTGGGAGCGCGCGTGACGTCAAAAAAAGCTTGCTCGGTATAGAGCGTCACAAGAATATTGTCCCGTGGCGGTCCGCCCAGATTTCGAGACAGGTCATCGTAGTCCGATTCCAGCAAGGCCAGGATTTGCCCGCGGAATGCCTCAGAGCTCTGCCTGCCCTCGTAATGCAAAACGAAATGGCTGCTTTCGCGCTGGGTGAAATCCGTTTCGGCGTTCTGTTCGCGCTCTGCCTTGTCCAGGTACTTGGCAACGGCGGGATCGGGGCGCAATTCGAAAGAACGCTTCCAGGATGCGACTGCATCCTTTGTGCGGTCAGACGCTTGTTGCGCATAGCCCAGCACGGCATAGGCATCGGCCGAATCCGGAGATGCGCGGGTGGCACGTTGTGCATAAGTCAATGCCTGCGAAGCGTTCCCGGTACGCACCAGCAGGGCGGCATAATAGGTAAGCACAGTTGCGTTATCCGGCTGGAAGCGGAGAGCGCTATCGAAGTAGCGACGCGCCTGGTCGATATTGCCACGTTCGAACTCAAACTTGCCCGCGATGAAATCAGCGGTGGCGCTCAGCTCGGCATGCCCTTTGCCCTCAAGTTTCGAAAGAGCATCGGTGTCAACCTTGCCATCCTTGATAACGATCTTTGGAAGGTCACCCTCATTCTCGAGATGGCCGACTGGTGTAAATACGAGCAGAGTGTTGGGATTTTTATTGGCGCTGGATGAGGTAACTACCGGCGCGCCGCCAGCCTCGATCCGCTCGACCGAACTCCTGGGAATGGCATAGGTATCTTCCCCGATATCGTATTCACAGCGATTGCCACTTTCGCGAACGTGGTCGGCGAGAATGGTGCGGCCGTTTTTCAAATGGATCGTGTCAGCCGATGCCCCCAGGGAAGCGAGCACCATCCAGATCATTGGTAGGCTAGTGACACGAAGCCGCATTGAAGCGCATTCTAGCAATGGCAGGCCTCCAAACCCACATGAC
>Ga0307479_10002876_pt1 | contig 15651 bp, 15 predicted proteins | sample atmos_gasesECM4C_FD_203743 | JGI IMG/M metagenome (GOLD analysis project Ga0307479, IMG submission 203743) | Hardwood forest soil microbial communities from Morgan-Monroe State Forest, Indiana, United States - atmos_gasesECM4C_515 | ecosystem: Environmental > Terrestrial > Soil > Temperate... | reverse complement strand
GGCGGGACGATCGTGGAAGCGACCGCCGGGAACACCGGCATCGGGCTGGCGCTGATTGGGGTGAAGCGCGGGTACAAAGTGCAACTGTTCGTGCCGGAGCGGTTTTCGGAGGAAAAGGTCATGATCATGCGGGCCCTCGGCGCCGAGGTGACTCGCACCCCGGAGGCTGAGGGCATGGACGGCGCGATTACTCGCGCGAAGCAGTTGGCCGCCACCGACCCGAAGGCTTTCATGGCCGCCCAGTTTGAAAACCCAGCCAATCCTGACTTTCACTACGAAACCACCGCCCGCGAAATCTTTGAGCAGATGGAAGGTCGCATCGATGGGGTGGCGATCGGTTCGGGCACAGCGGGAACGTTTACGGGGGTGGCACGCTTTGTGAAGGAACGGCTGCCGCGGGTGTACACAGTAGCGGTTGAAACCCAGGGATCGATTCTGGGCGGCGGGCCTCCGGGGCCGCACAAGGTGGAAGGCATCGGAGCGAGTTTCATTCCCAAGAACTTTGATCGCTCGGTTTGCGATGAAGTCATGATGGTGAATGACGAGCAGGCGTTCGGCATGGTGAACGACCTGGCGGCGAAGGAAGGTGTGCTGGCCGGGTCGAGCGGCGGGGCAGCAGTGTACGCGGCGCTGGAGGTGGCGCGCCGGCTGGGAGCAGGGAAGCGCGTGGTCACCGTCGTTCCGGATTCAGCGGAGCGGTATTTGTCGAAGAAGATTTTTGAGGGTGGGATATAGGGGCAGCGGTTAGCACTTAGCACTTGGCACTTAGCACCTGGCATTCAGCACTCAGCAGTCAGCTAATCCACGACAGAGTAGTCAGCCACAGCAAGCGTTGCTGATCGAGCGGCGGGGGAAGAGCATGTCTACGAAGAAGACTAAGGCAGGATTTGCTACGCGCGCAATTCATGTGGGACAGGAGGCGGATCCCTCCACGGGGGCAGTATCTCCGCCCATCTTTGCGACGTCGACCTATGTGCAGGAAGAGATCGGGAAGCACAAGGGGTATGAGTACGCGCGGGTGTCGAATCCCACACGGACGCGGCTGGAGGAGAACCTGGCTGCGCTGGAAGGTGGAGTCGCGGCCAAGGTGTTTGCCAGCGGAATGGCCGCGATCAACGCGATCACTTCGATGTTGAAGGCCGGCGACCACCTGGTGTGCGGGAACAATCTTTATGGCGGAACGCCGCGGCTGTTCAATCAGGTTTGGGCGGACTTCGGCCTGGAGTTCGCGTACGTGGACACGTCAGATGTGGAGAACGTGCGGCGAGCGATCAAGAAGAGCACACGAATGGTGTTTATCGAGACGCCGACCAATCCGCTGATGGCGTTGACGGACATCGCGGCGGTGAGCGCGGTGTGCCGTCCGAAGAAGATCGACGTGGTGGTGGACAACACGTTCATGTCGCCGTACTTTCAGCAGCCCATCGCGCTGGGGGCCGACATGGTGGTGCACTCGACTACGAAGTTCTTGAACGGGCACAGCGACGGGCTGGGTGGCGTGGTGGTGTGCACGCGTCCGGAGCAGGCGGAAAAGCTGGCCTTCCTGCAGAAGGCGGCGGGGGCGATCCTGTCACCGTTTGAGTGCTGGCTGATCCTGCGCGGGGTGAAGACGCTGGCGGTGCGCATGGAAAAGCACGACGAAAGCGGGCGGGTGGTGGCAGAATTTCTGGCCAAGCACAAGGAGGTGAAGCGCGTGTTCTATCCGGGGCTGGCGGATCATCCGCAGCACGAGCTGGCGCGGCGGCAGATGTCGGGATTCGGGTCGATGATTTCGTTTGAGACGGGGTCACTCTCGAATGCGAACAAGATGCTGCGGCGGGTGCGGGTGTGCTCGCTAGCGGAGTCGCTGGGGGGAGTGGAGACGCTGATTTCGCACCCAGCGACGATGACCCACGCAGCGCTGGGAGAGAAGGGGCGGAAGGCGATCGGGATTACGGACGGGATGGTGCGAATTTCGGTGGGGATTGAGGATGTCGAGGACGTTGTGGATGATCTGGAGCAGGCGTTGGGGGGATTTGAGGGATAGCGCGATACGGTTTGTGGCGGAAAAGATCGCGGGGCCGGGGGGGACCGCATGCGAAACACAAGGTCCCTCGACTTCGTTCGGCTTACGTCTCACTTCGCTCGGGATGACAGTAGGCAAGGGAAGTCCAAGTTCAAGTCGCAGCAGGCCTTCGGCGTGAAATCTGCACGCGCGAAACTTTCCCCAAAGGGGAGGGTTCCAGAGATTGTGCCGCTTCGGGTCCGGTACTACAAAACCTGAAGTCTTGGGAGCGACTATGCGACGATATTTGCTGGGAGCAACATTTCTGCTGACGGCCAGCCTGTTCGCCGTTGGACAAGATCAGAGCGATATCAACCATGACCGGAAAGACCTGCATCAGGACAAGCGGGACCTGAATCAGGATCGCAAGGACATTCGCAACGATCAGCGCGATCTGAACCAGGACCGCGCCGACGGGAACCGCAACGCGCGCGACATCCGGAACGATCAGAAGGACATCAACCATGATCGGGCGGACATGCGGCGCGATCTTGCAAAAGGCGATACGGCGGATGCGGCCCGCGACCGGAAGGACATTCGGCAGGACCAGCGGGACATCAACCACGGCCGCAAAGATCTGCGGAACGACCAGAAAGACATTAACCACGATCGTAAAGACCTGCACGCAGACCGGCGTGATGCCAAGCATGACGTCCGAGATATACGGCAAGACCGGCGCGATATCCGGCACGACAAACACGGCAAGTAGACCGAGGCCGGGTCTTTAATTCGGCGGCGGCCTGGGGAGGGCGCCGCCCTTTTTCTTTGCGGAAAACGAGTCGCGGCGGGATGGGGCTTCAGTCCACGGAATCGTCGATCCACTTGAGATAAGACGGACTCCCGGCGGTCATGGCGAGGGCGACGCATTCCGGAAGTTCGTAGGAATGCAACTCCTTCAGCTTCTGCTGTAAACGCGGGAAAGCGGAGTCTGTGGTTTTGATGAGGAGTAAGTACTCCCGGGCTTCTTCGACCTTGTCCTGCCAGCGGTAAATCGATTCGATTTTCGGAATGATGTTGACGCAGGCGGCCAGGCGCTCGCCGACGAGCGCACGGGCGATCTTTCGCGCTTCCTCCTCGGAGGCGGTGGTAGTCAGGACGACTCTCTTGTCGGTCATATAAAATCAGCCTCTGCTCCGCGGGCGTGTGACGCGCGAACTCGCCTTTTCACGGTGCTGGTTCATAATAGGCGACGCCCCCGGGCGCGGCAAAAGCGAATGGCACCGCGGACGGAACACGGGGAACTCCAGTCATGACAACCCAGATCAAGTTTGGCACCTCCGGTTGGCGAGCGGTGATGGCCGAGGAATTTACCTTCATCAACGTGAGGCGCGCGGTGAGCGGGATCGCGCGCTATGTCGTATCGCAGAGGCCCAAGGGCACCAAGGTCATCGTGGGGCGCGATCCGCGCTTTCTGGGAGAGACGTTCTGCACGATGGCGGCGGAGATTCTCTCTGCACATGGGGTGACGCCACTGGTGATCGCGGAGGCGGCGCCGACACCAGCAATCTCGTACGCGGTGACCCAGGCGAAGGCCGATGGCGCGATCAATTTCACGGCTTCGCACAATCCGCCGGAATATAACGGGATCAAGTTCTCGACGCCGGATGGGGCACCGGCACTTCCAGAAGTGACAAAAAAAATCGAGGCGGAGATTGTGGGGGCCGATCGAGACGACGGGGGCGGCCCGGTAATGAATCCACCGGAGGCGCAGCCACTCGATCCGCGGCGGATGTATTTATCGCGACTGCGGGAAATCGTGGACCTGGACGTGATTCGGAAGGCGGGGCTGCGGGTCGGGTTCGACCCGATGTGGGGGTCGGCGCGCAATTACCCGGATGCGCTTCTGCGGGAAGGGGGGATCGAAGTCGGCACGGTGCATGATTGCCGCGACGTCCTGTTCGGCGGGCATGCTCCGGAGCCGGACGATCACTTGCTGGAGGATCTGCGAACGAAAATGCGGGAGATGAAGGCCCACATCGGCATCGCGACCGACGGGGACGCGGACCGTTTCGGCATCGTCGATGAAGATGGGACGTTCTTCCAGCCCAACTACATCATCGCGCTGCTGTTTGACTACCTGGTGGAGAGCCGGGGATGGAAGAACGGGGTGGGGAAGTCGGTGGCCACGACGAACTTGATCAACGCTCTCGCCAAGTATCACAAGGTCGAGTTGCACGAGACCCCGGTGGGGTTCAAGTACATCGGGGAGCTGATCAAGCAGGACAAGATCGCTATTGGCGGGGAAGAGAGCGCGGGACTGTCCATCCGGCACCACGTTCCTGAGAAAGATGGCGTGCTGGCCGGGCTGATGTGCTGCGAGATGGTGGCGCGAAGAGGGAAGTCGCTGGGGAAACAGTTGCGGGAGCTATTTGGCAAAGTTGGTTCCTTTTGCCCGCAGCGGGAAAATTTCCAGTTGACCGAGGAAGTGAAGGAGAAGTTAACTAAAAAGTTACACTCCGATCCGCGCGAACTCTTCGGCCGGAAGGTCGGGGAGGTGGTGTGCACGGACGGCCTCAAGCTGGTATTTGAGGACGGATCGTGGATTTGTTACCGGCTGTCGGGAACGGAGCCAGTAGTGCGGGTGTATTCGGAAGCAGCGAGCGAGGCAGAGTTGAAGCAGTTGAGCGGCGCGGCCAAGCAATGGATTTTCGAGTAAAAGAGTTTCCCAAAGTTCGGGTGTTTCCCAGGCCGAAGGATGGCTTGCGCGCGATGGTGAATCGGGCGCCGCAGGCCGAGGCGCTGGCCGAGCGCTGGATGGAGAAGTCGCGTCCGTTTCGCAGCGCTGTTTACGCTGCCCGGCGGCGGCTGGCAACCGGCGGGGTTGTTGTCCTGACAATCTGGTTGTTTCTGCACGTTATGTTTGGCGCGAACGGGATGGTGGTGTACCGATCGAAACGTGAGCAACATCTGAAATTGCGAGCGGAGATTGAAAAGCTCCAGCAGGAAAACGACCGCTATACCCAACAAATCAAGGCACTGCAGAACGATCCCAAAGCGATCGAGAAGGAAGCGCGGGAGCAGTTGCACTACGCGCGGCCGGGGGAAGTGGTTTACGTGGACCCGAGCACCGAGAAGCCGGCCACGAACGCCGCACACAAGTGAGTAACCGGCGGCCCTTCCGGCGACATTCCTGGGCGTCTGATTGTGGTAGCATTCTTAACGCGCCCCGTCTGGAAAAGAAAAGGTAAAGTTCGTGTCGCTCAGACTAGTGATCTGGCGGGAACGACATCTGCGGGCTCGGGAAGTGGGGTCCATGCAACGCTCTGTTTTTAACCTTCCAAGGAGGATGGCATGAGGAAAGTAGTTTCGCTATGTCTGCTGCTCAGCATGGTTTTCTTCGTAGTGTCGTTCGCGTCCGCGGGCGACGATAAGGGTGACACGGTGAAGGGCTGGGTCAGTGACTCGCAATGTGGGGTCAAGGGCGCCAACGCCGGTGCCGCCGATTGCACCAAGAAGTGCCTGGAGAAGGGCGCGAAGATGGTGGTGGTCACCGACGGCGATCAGAAAATCCTGACCGTCGACAATCCGGAAGCGTTGAAGGGGCATGAAGGCCATCACGTCGCCTTAAGCGGACACGTCACTGGAGACGGCATTCACGTGATGAGCGTGAAGATGCTGTGAGGTTCTTGGAGTTTACGAGGGCGACCTACGGGCCGCCCGTTTGTTTTTTGGGGGATCGGTTGGTGAAGAGGGGCGACGGCGGATTCTTGGAAAGAATCACGAGTCGCCGAAAGAGCCAACCTCTGGGGCTAAAGCGCAGACATTTTTTTCGACGTCTAGCGGCACGACTGAAGTTGTGCCCTTCCTGGGGTCACTCCGAGTGTTGTACCCGGGTTGGGTGTTGCATCGGGCAAGAAACAGCAGAATCCTCCCGCCTCGCTGCGCTCCGCGCGTCGGAATGACCATGGGGTGAGCCGCTCGGGCGTCGGAATGACAATGCTCTATGTAGTCCGTCGCTTTGGGCAGCAGGGGCGGGTGACGCGCTTTGATGTGGTGGGTCCGCTAGCGCACAACCCCTTCGAGTGGGGAACTGGCGGTGGCGTACAGCTTCTTCGGCATGCGTCCCGCGAGATACGCCTGACGTCCGGCCAAGACTGCGTTCTTCATCGCTTCCGCCATCAGGACCGGGTCTTGCGCGCCGGCGATGCCGGTGTTCATGAGCACGGCATCGGCTCCAAGTTCCATGGCGATGGCGGCATCGGAGGCGGTGCCCACGCCGGCGTCCACGATCAGCGCAACGCCCGTGATCAGTTCGCGCAGGATCCGAATGCTCGCTTGATTCTGGATGCCGAGACCGCTCCCGATGGGGGCACCTAGCGGCATGATGGCCGCGGCGCCAGCGTCGAGCAGGCGCTTGGCAAAGACGATGTCGTCGGAGGTATAGGGAAGTACGGTGAAGCCTTCCTTCACCAGCGTTTGGGTCGCTTCGAGCGTGGCCTGCACGTCAGGATAGAGCGTGGCCTGATCGCCGATCACTTCGAGCTTCACCCAATCGGACAGGCCCACTTCACGGGCCAGGCGTGCGGCGCGGATGGCTTCGTCGGCGGTATAGCAGCCGGCCGTGTTGGGGAGCAGGAAATACTTGCCCGGGTCGATGTAGTCAAGCAGCGATTCCTTGCTGCGGTCGAGATTCACGCGGCGCACCGCGACGGTGACCATATCAGCGCCGCTGGCCTCGAGCGCGCGCGCGGTTTCCTGAAAGGACTTGTATTTTCCCGTGCCGAGGATGAGGCGCGAGCGCAGTGGGCGACCGGCGATGACGAGTGAGTCGGGCATGGACCTATTGTAATGAAATGCGGGGCCGGGCACAGCACTGGGCGGTGCTCAACAGGCGCTAACTTAAGTTGGTGTCGCTTCCGGCGATCCGCGACTTTGGATCATGTCCACGCGAAATCAGGGCTTCAACGATTCTCATCTGACATAAAAACTTCAGGGCGATGAGAACCTCACCGTCAGCCGTGAAACCGTGCGCCGCATCTTACGCGCCGCCAAACTGGCCTCGCCGCAGAAACGCCGGCCCCGTAAGTATCGCTCCTGGCGCCCGCCCCGCACGTGTTTCGGCATGATGGCTCTCACCGATGCCAGCCGCCACGATTGGCTCAAAGGCCGCGACCCCGCACGCACACCGATCGGTTTTCAGGACGACGCCACCGGCCACATGCTGGCCGCTCACTTCCAACTCGAAGCGGAAAATACCGTCGGCTAGCTGCGCAGTGTGCACGCCATGATCACTGCCCACGGCGTTCGCCTCAGCCTCTACCACGATCGCCGCTCCATCTTTCAGCGCAACCACTCCCACTGGACTCTCGCCGAACAGCTCGCTGGCAAACAATCTCCCACTCAACTGGGACAGGCCCCGCAACAGCTCGGCATCCAGCAGATTCCCGCTTACTCCCTTCAAGCCAAGGGCCGCATCGAGCGCGCCTGGCGCACCTGCCAGGACCGCTTGGTCAGCGAACTGCGCCTCGCCCGCGCCACCACCCTGCCGCTGGCCAACGCCGTGCTCGCTCGCTTTTGCGCCGATTACAACCAGCGCTTCGCCCATCACCCCGCCGATGCCGCTTCCGACTTCCGCTCCCTGCCCCGCCGCTTCGATCTTGCCCGCTGCCTCAGCCTGCGATACCGGCAGGCCGTGGCCGCCGATCACACCGTTGCCCTGGGAGCGCAGTCGATCGCCTTGCCACCCTTGCCGGCCAAGCGCGGCTACGCTGCAGAAACCGTCGAACTCTCCCATCAACTCGCTGGCGGGTTACGCGTTTGTCGCGGCGACACGCTGCTGACCACTCTGCCTTTCGCTTTCGAAGAACACACCGAACGCCGCCCTGTCCCGCTCACTTCGGCACAGAAACGAAAACCCACGATGCCCCGCATCTACAACCTCTCCGGCCGCCCTGCTCTCGCGGCCGTTACTTAAACGATAAGGGGTGACAAAGTCTCATTGCAGTTAATGCGACATTTTCTCGTTGCAACAACAGCAACGCTGGTTTACGGCTTGCTTGGTAGCTTGTCAACGCCGACTCTTGACTGAGCGGTTATCGGGGTGCCCAGGGCACAGCGCCATCACCCCGGGATGTGATCGGCGACCGGGGCGGTCTCGGCCTGGGAGTACATGTCGTCGATGAGCTGGCGGTAGTTCTGCTCGATGGCGCGGCGGCGGACCTTCATGCTGGGAGTAAGAGTACCGTCCTCGGCGGAGAATTCGTCGGCAATGACGAGGACGCGCTTCAACTTCTCAAAGCGGGCGAGGTTGGTGTTGAGGTCGTCGACGATACCCTCATACAAGGATTGCACCTTGGGGTTGGCGACCAGGTCGGCGCGGGAAGAGAACAGGACCTGGTTGGCGCGTGCCCATTCTTCGAGCAGAGGGAAGTAGGGAGAGATCAGGACCGCAGGAAACTTGCGCTTGTCGCCCAGCACTACGGCTTCGGCGATGAGCGCGTTGTGCTTCAGGGTGTTTTCGATGGGCTGGGGAGCGATGAACTTTCCACCCGAAGTCTTGATCAGGTCCTTCTTACGGTCGGTGACCGAGAGAAAGCCGTCGGGGTCGAGGTTGCCGATGTCGCCGGTCTTGAACCAGCCATCGACGAAAGCGTTCGCACTTTCCTCGGGCCGCTTCCAGTAGCTCTGGAACACGGAGGGACCGCGGACCAGGATCTCACCGTCGTCGGCGATTTTGACTTCAACGTTGCCCAGCGGCATGCCGACGGTGCCCAGCTTGTGGTGGGTGGGCGTGTTAACGGCGATAACGGGCGAGGTCTCGGTCAGTCCGTAACCCTCGTGAATACGAATCCCGACTTGGGCGTACCATTCGGCGAGCTCGCGGCCGAGGGGGGCGCCTCCGGAGATGAACATCTGGACGCGGCCACCCATACCCTCGCGAACTTTCTTGTAGACGAGCCGGTTGGCGAGCTTCCAGCTGCGCGAAGTTGGAGTTTGGCCGGCGAGGATTTCGGCGCGGTGGGAGCGTCCGACCGAGAGCGCCCAGCGAAAGATTGCGCTGTTGGGGAGGCCTTTCGCCTTGAGTTCGGCCCGGGTGTGAATCTTCTCGTACACCCGGGGAACGGCGACGAACACCGTGGGGCGGACTTCGGGAATGGTCTGGGCCAGTTGATCGATGAAAGGACAGTAGGCCAGCGTGACGCCGTTGAAGAGCAGGGCGAAGTCCACGTGGCGCGCGGTGACGTGCGCCAGCGGCAGGAAGGAAATGCTGATCTGCTCGCCGGCCAGGTCAAATTCCTTCAATGAAAACTCGATGTTCGAGGCGAGGTTGGCGTGAGTGAGCATCACCCCTTTGGCCACCCCGGTGGTGCCTGAGGTGTAAATGATCGTCGCCAGGTCGTGACCGGCGAGAGTGCGGGCTCTCGCGTCGAGGGCGGGGTCCCGCGCCACCGGGCCTTCATGCATGAACCGCTCCATGTGGAAGGCGTGGGCGGTCTCGACTGGGTCCATCACGACAATTTTTTCGACCGGCGTCCGGCTGCGGATTGCCTCTATCTTGCGAAGCTGCAGCTCAGAAGAAACGAAGACGACGCGCGGTTCCGAATCCTGCAAAATAAAAGCGGACTGTTCGCCGGTGAGCGTGGAGTAGATGGGCACGGAGACTGCGCCCAGAAGCTGACAGGCGAAGTCGGCGATGGTCCACTCGGGGCGGTTCTCGCTAAGAATGGCGACGCGATCACCCTTCGAGATGCCCCAACCGGACAGGGAGAGGGCGACCCCCGCGACGTTCCGGTAGAGTTCTTGCGAAGAGATGGGCAGCCACTGGAAGGCGCGGCGATGCAACATCACGCGCTCGCGGTTGCTCTCCACGATTGCGTAAAAGATGTCGTTGAGGGTGGTGAGGCTCATCCTCGGAGGCGATCTCCAGAGCCACAGCGAGATGCCGGCGCACCGCAGAGAGGGTGGTAGAACCTTTGATGGAGACTCGGGAAGGCGGTGAAACCTGGCACAGCGGGGAAGCGGTTCAGCGGTGAAAGAAACATGTTCGAAGAATAGCTTGGTTACTAGAAATGTAACGGCTGGGGCGGGTTTAGGCAACGGCAAATCGGGTTCGGAGTTGCGGAGGAACCATCCTATGAAGTAGGCTCAGGCGCAAGTCATTTGGGAGGATGGCATGCGAAGATCTGTGCGAATACAGATTGTTACCGGCCTTCTACTCGGAGGGTTGCTGCCCGCGTTCGTCGCGAATCAGGCAAGCGGGCAAAGCAAGGCTCCGGAACCGCTGAAGCTGCGGGTGGGCGACGATGCGCCCGACTTCACGCTGCAGTATTTCGATGGGAGTGACCGAAAAGACGTCCACCTGAGCGATTACCGGGGCAAAAAGAACGTCGTGCTCGCGTTCTACATTTTCGCGTTTACCGGCGGTTGAACGCAGCAGATGAAAAACTTCCAGCAAAACCTGCAGAAGCTGGAAGCCGCCGACACCCAGGTCCTGGGTGTGAGCATGGACAGTCCTTTCGCGAACAAAGCCTTCGCCGACCAAATTGGAGTGACCTTTCCCCTGTTGAGCGACTGGGGCGGGGAGGTCACGCGGCAATACGGGCTTTACGTAGACAAATACAAAGCCGCGCGGCGCGTAAACTTCCTGATCGGGAAAGACGGAAAGATCCTGGAAGAACAGATCGACAGTGAAGCGATCGATCCGACGAAAATCGTCACTGCGTGCGAACGGCACAAGCTGAAAAACTGAGTGGGAAAGAGGGACGTTTTCGTTCGTCGTGGATGCAAGTGTGGGTGCAAGGTTTGACGCGACCGGAACCGGTTGCTATGATCTTTACGCGGGGTGGAGCAGTCTGGTAGCTCGTTGGGCTCATAACCCAAAGGTCGGTGGTTCAAATCCACCCCCCGCAACCAACGCAATCATAGGGTTACGGGCAATTGGGCTGTTGATGCAACTGTCCAAAACTGTCCAATAAGGGGAACTGCCACACAGTTCCCCTTATTTATTGAATGGAGAGCTGCTGAGTGGCAGACCTTCTCGACAGGCGTTGCACGATTGGCCGATTGGCTTTGCGTTTTGCCAAGGCCGAGGCATTTCCATATTGGTCCATTGTGGTGGAGACGTGCGCGTGTCGCATAAGCTTCTGCTGCACGCCCACGGGCGCACCGGTTTCGTCCAGCCAAGCACGATAGGTGTGGCGGAACGTGTGGAACCCGATCCTCCCAAGTCCCAGCTGAAGACCTGTCGGAACCAGGTAGTCGGCACGAATCGAATCGGCATGATAAGGCCGACCGGTCACCGGACTCGGGAACAGCCATCGCCCCTCGGTCTCGACGCAGAGCGCTTGCCATTTCCTCAGTTCGAGGATGAAGCCGCGCTCGATCGGGACCTCGTCCTGCGAGTACTCCGTTTTCAGTTTGTTGAGCCGCTTTCCGACCGCACATCGTTGGATCAGAACCACCGATCGCTTGAAATCGAAGTCCGTCCATCGCAAACCGAGGATTTCGCTGATTCGCAAACCGAAGCACAGGCCAATCAACACAATGGTTCGAAAAGGCTGAACCAGCGCGTCGAGAATGTGCCAAGCATCCTTTACCTGAAGGACCCGAGGACGTTGCTTGCGCTTGCTGATGCCCTTCACTTCGACCAAGTCCATGGGGTTTCGTTCCACCTTCAGCAATTCCCAAAGCATCGCTTTGTCGAAAAGACGGTACATGAGGGACCGAATGTGGCCCTTGTATTTCGGTGAGAGGACGAGCCTGCGGAGCCAGTCCTGAACTAGAGCGGGCCGAACGTCTTCCAGGTAGGCGTCGCCCCACTTGGGTCTGATGTGTTGCGAAATCATGCTCCGATAGGAGGCTAGAGTGTTGTGGGTAATTTGCTCGGCTTCCTGTTCCTGTTTCTGATCGAGAAGGAACCGATCCAGGAGGCCGCAAAAGAGAACCGGATCTCGACGTGTAATGCCGTCGTTGATCATTAGCCGCATGCCTTCTGCTGCTTTCAAAGCATGCGCCTCTGTCTTGTACTGTTCTATCGTTCCGACAGTGAATCCCCTTCTTGTCCTGCGTCCATCCGAAGTCGGTTCCCACCAACGATAGAGCCATACGTCCGGTCCAGTTACGCGTTTGTTAATTTCGACACTACCGTACTGATACCGCGTTCGCTTAGCCAATGTAATCTCCTTGGGGTTGGCGACGCGGGTGGCTGCCTGAGATTACCTGAGAACGAAGCCAGCGGTCTAGCTCTGAAAGGTAAAAGTGCCAACGCTTCCGATCTGTGCCGACTGGATGCGCAGGAAGCGATCCCTCACGAGCCTTCCGGAGTACGGTTTTTGGGTGCATGTTGAGAAAGCGAGCCGCGTGTTTCTGATTGACGGGTGCCTCGCGAATTGAATAAGGACGCTCGCGTGGAATGATCCGGTTAGGCTGGGTTGACATAGGATCCTCGTTGCACGCCCCGCAATTCCCGACTGCGCAAGTACGGCGCGGAATCGGCGATGTTTGCGAATTTCATTTCATTTCAACCTTCTTGTCCAATAGTTATTCGTGCGTTCGGTATTGGCGGCCTCTATATAAACGGGAGAGCAGACCCACTCGGAATCAACCGGCCGGCCGGGACGAATTTCCTATCAGATCGCCCACCGCAATCGCATACTTACAAGAAGGTGCATGAAGCCTTCTGATTCCGGATGGCCGTCGCACCATGAATTAGGGACGCGTCTCAGACCCTAGTCCCACGCGGGAAGGAACTCGTAGACGAGTTTCCGTCCTGGACTTGATCCTCAACGCCAACTTCGGTGAACCGTCAAAATGATGAAGGCATACGGTTCTTAAAGGCCTTGCCCCGTAGTCCAAGGAGCGCGGCACCAGGCCACAATTCTTTTCCCACAGGAAGACGAGAGTTCTCATCGCCTCCAGCTCCGTGCAGCAGCAGAAGCGTCACTGGATCGGTAGAACCTGATGGCGCGGGAACCCACTTATGAATGAAGCCTAAGCGATCAGTCGGCCGCATAACATTCTGTCCACAGATCAACGGCAATTCGAAGCCCTCTGCCGTGCTCCGCGATTCACGGCTATGCAACGCCCGTGCCCACAGCAGGCTCTTCCGCCTTAACCAACGGTACGTTCACGAGATGTTCACTCAAGAACCATATTTGTAGCTCATTGGTGCGGAGCACTTCGCTCACAACCAGGGCGTTTGTGCCGTCATCACCCAGCTGAGATGCACGGCGCGCCAGAATTCGAACTTGACGTACGATGACCTGATGAGCGTCAATCAAGCGCGACAGTTGAACAGGAACTTCTTCTCGACCGCGAGGTGGTCGTTCAATCCGTGTCGTTTCCGCTACATCTGCTGCCATCGCCAAACTCACACCTCCAAGCGCCTGAATCCTTTCGGCAATTGAGTCGACCAGTTCGCTTTGCTCGCTATAGTGCTTATCGAAGAGCAAGTGCAACGGATAGAAGGTAGCGGCGGCAACCTGCCAGTGAGACTTTTTGTACAGATCACGAAGAGTAATCGTGTCCGCCAGCAATTGGTTTAACTGTTCAGTCATCTCCAGGCGTACTGGCTGCTCGAGTTCGAGCGGCAGAGCGTGGTTCACGGTTCCATAAGGCTGAATCTCGCCCGCCCGTTGGTGAAAACGTGGTTGGGCGTTGATGTTGCTCGTTGTACTTCCAGGCTTGCCCATCTCGATTCTCCTTTGTTTAGTGTTGTCGTTTATCAGCTGTGAGATGACAGCACTCGGCAACGTCCGCACGTAATTCACCAGACCCAAATGTGATCCGGCGACTCAACTTTGCCGAAGCCCGGCATCCCTGTGAATTTGATTCCGTTGTTGATGGTCCAAAACAGCTCCTGATCGGAATAGCTCTGCACCTGCTTACTGGTGAGATCCGTTGCACGTGGGTACATCCACCGCCCAGATGGTGTTAGAGCCCGGCCGTCGACGCCGAGGCATATGCCGCAATCCAGGCCGTAATGTGCACCTCCCGCTTCAGTGTTGGCTTTTGTGTCGAGTGGCCGCGGGGGAATTCCGTGGCGGCTGGCCAAGCGAATGACAGAGTGTTTGGCCAGATTCGCTATGCGTGTCTCAAGGGGGCCCGGGTCTTCCAGCGCCGTCAACCTGAAATGCATCAGCCCAATCCCGATCAGCACCACACCAGACACAACCAAAGTCCAAGTGACTCGCCAACGCATTAGGTTCTCTACCGTGGCAGATCACAAGCCGCGGTTATTCACAACTCTTCTTGCAACTCAGAGACCGAGAAGAGAATACAAGCTCCATAAGAAGTTGGAGGGGCCGAAGCCGCTCGGATGTGTGTTCCGCCTTGACTGCTATCGAGCAACCGTCGAAGTCACACGTCGCTATTAAGTCACGGCCGCAACTTGCACATGCCCTCATCACAATCGCGGTGAATTCATGCTCGCCGCCGCCACGGCTCCAGGCACGCTTGATAAGCAGCGATGCAGATGGAATCAGACTGCAGTTTTGTACGGTGAAACGCGTTTGGACAATCAGTTGCTGATATGAGCTGCGCAGCGACAATTGCTGCGAGAAACGCACAGTGACAAGAGACACAATTTCGGTGGTTGAGAACAACGAGTCAACTGGAAAGAACAGAAGGTGCGGGCTCGAGTGTGCCAGTTATGCACCGACGGATTCTGAACTCGCAGATGCGTTCGGAGGCGGCTTCGAATACTTCTCCATTGGCGACCGCCACTGTGGCCGTTCACCTCGATTCGATTGTTCAAGCAGGAGGAGGAGTAAATGTTCGGTCGCATTTCATCGCTCATTCTCGCGTTTGTTGTCTTGACGAGCCACCAGCAGGTCACTTCCCAAAGTACAGGCAGCGTCAACGGCTTCGATCTGGTAGACAAGGCGGGAAACATTCGCAAGCCGGCTGATTTTCGAGATCTCTATCAGGCGCTTGGAGTGTATACACCGGTCGATCTCAACAACAACACCGAGATGCACTACACGTACGCATCGCCGGGCACTGCTGAGTATTACCGCAAGACTGGAAAGTTCGCGGACGGAACCGTATTAGTGAAAGAGACCTTTGCAACTGATCACGATCAAATGACGACTGGGGACGCACATTGGGCTACGGACACCAAAGTGTGGTTTGTCATGATCAAAGACGACAAGGGACGCTACCCGGGCAATCCGCTGTGGGGTGATGGATGGGGATGGGCACTTTTCAAAGCCGACGCACCCGATAAGCAGGTCGCAACTAACTACAAAAAAGACTGTCTGGGTTGTCATGTTCCAGCTCAGTCAACGGATTGGGTGTACATACAAGGTTACCCGGTCCTCAAATCGAAATAACCAGAACGGTCTCGCAGAGACTCATTCGGAAAATCCTCAAAAGGAGAATTGCAATGCAGAAGTATCTGTTGACTATCATCGTTGGCCTTGGACTCGCCGCGTCAGCCGTGTACCTGCTGGTCGCGAAACCAGTTGCGGCTGCGCAAACTGAACAGTCGAGCGTGATATTTAACGCTGACGGCACAGTGCAGGTGCCGACTGGCTTTCGCAAGTGGGTTTTTGTGGGCGCTCCCTTAACTCCCGAGGGCCTCAATGATGGAAAGTACAACTGCGACCAGCCTGGAGGCTGTACCAGGTCGAACTTCCCTGAATATCATCACGTATACATCGAGCAGA
>Ga0307479_10002875_pt1 | contig 15659 bp, 15 predicted proteins | sample atmos_gasesECM4C_FD_203743 | JGI IMG/M metagenome (GOLD analysis project Ga0307479, IMG submission 203743) | Hardwood forest soil microbial communities from Morgan-Monroe State Forest, Indiana, United States - atmos_gasesECM4C_515 | ecosystem: Environmental > Terrestrial > Soil > Temperate... | reverse complement strand
CCGTGAGCATCTCTCTGCTTGGTCTTTGTGATTGAATGTCTGTCATTGTCTGCATCTGAAGTTAATCAGTGTTCGAAGACATTTGACAAAGTACTTGAATATTTTCGATTATGCAGTAATATCAGTGAGCAATGGAAACTACACAAAGCCATGTATTACGCCACGTCTTTAAGGGGGAAGATGGAGGAAGACAGGCGGCCGACTGGATGAATCGTAATAAGGGAACCCGCCGTGGCGACCGCGTCATTAGGCTGGTGAAAAAGATGCAGCAAATGCTCCGGTCAGAGTCCATGAGCGAATGGATTAGGCAAGAACAGTTTGGAATGTCGCCTCGAAGTTATGTCGAGGAGTTGAATAATCTAAACAGAGAATTGACGAGATACGGCTGGTGGCCAATGCTCGTCGGGCGCTCGACTAGTTTCGAGCGGCGGGGAAAAGGAGGTCTGCGGGCTCGAAGCAAATTGAAGTGGGCATGGTCATACGGAAAAGACCCAGCAAGCGAGACCATCCATAACGTTGTAAAACTTGCCGAGCTGGGCCTCTTTTCTAGTCTGCGGCAGTGCGCTTTTTGTGACGCTTGGTTTTACGCCAAGTTTTCGCATCACCGATATTGCTCGGCACGTTGCAGGGAAAAACATTTCAAGTCGGGAACAGAATGGAAAGAAGCCAGACGTAACTATATGCGTGCGTATCGAAAGCACCAGCAAGAAAGAGACGCCAGAGCAATCGCTAAGGCGAAAGAAAAACCGCTTGCATCGAGAATTCCGAAACGAACCAAGGTGACCCAATGAGTGTTTATCGGCGGGGCAGTACGTGGTGGTACAAATTCCGGTTTGCGGGGCAAATGATCCGCGAGTCCTCGAAGAGCGAGAGCAAGACTGTCGCAAAGGACGCCGAGCGCGCTCGGCGAAGGGAACTAGAAGTGGCTTTCAACCGCATCACGAAGCCGCGTACGGCACAGCTCTTTTCGGTATCAGCTGAATCGTGGCTAAAAGCTAAAATCGCTCACCTGTCAGCGCGTAGCGTGATTATTGAGCGCGCAAATCTTAAGCACATCAATCCCTATTTCGGGAAAATGCTCCTGTGCGACGTCACTGCCGACGACATCGCACACTACCAAGCATCGCGCCTCGAACAGGGGGCCGCCCCAAAGACCGTCAATCTTGAGGTTGGTACTCTTCGTGCAATCCTGCGGAAGAATCGCCTTTGGGCAGCAATCCAGCCTGATGTGCGGATGCTGAGAGCCCGCGAAGACGTGGGGCGGGCCATCAGTCGGGACGAGGAAGCTGCTTTGCTAGAAGCCTGCCGCGCAAGCCGTTCTCGCTCTCTATTCCCGGCTGTTTTGGTCGCCCTCAATACCTGTATGCGTTACTCAGAGCTGCGATTGCTCAGGTGGAAACAGGTCGATCTGGTGTCCTGTGTGCTCACCGTGGGTCAGAGCAAGACGGAGTCCGGAACAGGCCGCCTTCTCCCGTTAAATGATCGTGCTGTTGTGATCCTAGGTTTTTGGGCAAGTCTTTTTCCGGGACGTCTGCCAAGCCATTTCGTGTTCCCTGCGGAACGCTACGGGGCGTCCGGGGACGGTGCGGCCGTCGTATACGATAGTGATCCGACCAAACCGATTGGACGCTGGAAGGAAGCTTGGAAATCCGCAAAAACTCGCGCGGGTGTTTTCTGTCGATTCCACGACCTGAGGCACACCGGGTGCACTCGGATGCTTGAAGCGGGAGTGCCTTTTTCCGTCGTGGCTACGATTATGGGTTGGAGCGCGTCTACAACAGTGCGAATGTCGAGGCGCTACGGACACATCGGACAGATTGCGCAACGACAGGCCGTGAACGCATTAAAAGATGCAGGGTTTCAGGATGATGGGGCACAAAACTGGGCACATTCCCAAATGGTTCCGGCACGGCAGCTTGCTAACTGATTGAGAAGGTTGGCTCCCCGGGCTAGATTCGAACTAGCAACCCTTCGGTTAACAGCCGAATGCTCTACCGTTGAGCTACCGGGGAACCGTTGTGATGCGTGCAGTGGTAACAATATTACGATAGCGCTGATTCTTCCGCAATCGCGCGGCGCTCGATTGGCTGGCCGGTTTTTCGTTGCGTCGCACTGACGAAACGCGCTGGCGCATATAGACTGGAGTGAATGGCAACGAGCTCCAGCGGCGCGCGAGCGAGCGTGCTGCCGATTTCCTACCGTCATCTTATCGCGGCGCTGCTCTGCGGGCTTGCGCTGCGGCTGTATTTCATCACGCATTTTCCGTTCTATTCGGGCGATACAAAATTCTACGAAGAACTGGCGCGCAACTGGCTCGACCACGGCGTTTACGGCCTGTTCGTCAACGGGCAATTGATGCCGGTGGATCAGCGGATGCCCGGGTATCCGGCATTTCTGGTGCTTCTTTACTCGACGCTCGGTCGCACCCGGATCGCAGTGATGCTTGCGCAGGCAGCGATCGACCTCGTCACTTGCGTTCTCGCCGCCCTGATCGCAGGACGAATCGCGCCGGCCGCGAAGAAAAATCTCGCTGCAACAATTGCGTTGTGGCTGGCGGCGCTGTGTCCTTTCACCGCGAGCTACACAGCCGCAATCGTCACAGAAACTCTCGCGGCATTTTTCACCACGCTCGCGCTGCTCGCGTTCATTTGGATTTTCACGGAGCCTGTGCTGGATGCGCCGGGCGGGCGCGCGGCCGACGCGTTGGAGATTGCGCCTGTTCGACAAGACACCCTCGCTCGAAGACTGGCTGCCGCGTTCGCGCTCGCTGGCTTTTTCACCGGGCTCGGAACGCTGGTGCGGCCGGAAACGCCACTCGTGCTGGCCGCGGGGGCGGTTGTGGTTTGCATTCGCTGGCGACGCATGGCGGACTGGCCGAAGATCGCGCTCGCCGGCGCGTGGATGGCGGTCGGCCTTCTGGCAGCGCTCATGCCGTGGGCGGCGCGAAACGCGCGAACTCTGGGTCGCGTCGAGTTCCTTGCGCCCCAGTATGCCGAAGCTGCGGGAGATTACATGCCGCGTGGTTTTTACGCGTGGACGCGGACGTGGATGGTGCGCAACCGCGATGCATACACTGTGACCTGGGCGCTTGGGAAGAAAGCGATTCCGATTGCGGCGATTCCTGACGCCGCGTTCGACTCCGCGGCGGAACGGGCTCGCGTCGCGGATCTTCTCGCGAGTTACAACAGCGATTTGAAAATGACGCCGTCGCTCGATCGTAAGTTCGAAGTGCTGGCGCGCGAGCGGGCTGTTGCGCATCCGATTCGCACTTTTGCGTTGATCCCGTTCGAGCGCGCGTTCGCGACCTGGTTTACGCCGCGCGTGGACGTGCTGCGCTATTCGGGGAAACTTTGGCCTGTGGGCGATCAGTGGCGCGCGAACCCGAAGGAATTCGACGCTGCTACGATTTTTGCGTTCGTGAATTGTCTCTACATCGGCCTCGCAGCGGTTGGCGCGTGGCGGTTCCGGTCGAATGCCGGATGCGCCGTGCTCGTTCTTTACCTCGTGATTCGCACGGCGCTGCTCACTCAACTGTCGACGGTCGAACCGCGGTACGTCGTCGTCTGTTTTCCAGCCGTGGCGGCGCTTGGCGCGCTGGCCTTCGTGAAATCGAGGCAGGACCGGTTGGCGGCCGCGCGCGAAGATTCCTTCGAGGCGAGCGCCGCCTATGTGCGCTGACGGGTTAGGCGACAAAGCGGTAGCCCACGCCGCGAACCGTCAGAAGATGGCGCGGCTTTGCCGGGTTTTTTTCGATGTACTTGCGCAGGCGCACGATGAAATTGTCGATGGCGCGCGTGTCCGTGTCTTCGGAAAGCCCCCAAACATCTTCGAGAATGGATTTGCGCGAGACGTTACGCCCTTTGTTGTGGATCAAGTGACGCAGCAGCTTCGCTTCCATCAGGGTCAACTGGATCGTGTTGCGCTCGGTGCGGAGTTCGAGCGTGCCGAAGTCGATGGTCTTGCCCTCAAAGGAAACCGTTTCGCGCTCGTTCGCGGGGTTTGATGCGGCTTCCCTCGTGGATCGCGACGCCGGCGGTTTGCTGCTGCGGAGCCATTCGTTGCGGCGCAGAAGTCCTTGGAGGCGGGCGAGAAAAATGGGCAACTGGAACGGCTTTGAAAGATAATCGTCGGCGCCGGCACCAAAACCTTCGAGCACATCCTCGGGGCGGCCGCGCGCGGTGAGAATCAAAACCGGAATGAAATTCTTAGCTTTGCGCAATGCGGAGACGACTTCGAAACCGTCGATGCCGGGCAGCATCACGTCGAGGACGACGGCGTCGAAGCGCCCATTCGATTCGAGAAGCCGCTTCAGTGCGGACTCGCCATCGCCGGTGACTTCGACGGCATAGCCCTCGGCTTGCAGGTTGAAGCGGAGCCCTTCGGCGAGGTGCGCTTCGTCTTCGACGACAAGCACTTTCGTCATTTTCCTGCCGTCCTTACCGGACTGGTCACGCTCGGCTCCTCGGGAGCTCGAGGGTGACCGTGGTGCCGCGGCCTTCGCCTGCGCTTTCTGCGAAGACTTTGCCGCCGTGCGTTTTTGCGATCGAGCGAACGATGAAGAGTCCGAGGCCCGTGCCTTTCACGCGGGCGGAAGTGCGGCCGCGCACCCGGTAGAAACGGCGGAAAATTCGCTTCAATTCATCGGAGGGAATCCCGACGCCTCGATCGCGAACCTTCAGCTCGACGCGTTTTTCATCCGGTGTTTCGAGGCTCACGGAAACATCCACGTTGCCGACGGAATATTTGATGGCGTTGTCGAGAAGATTCGACACCGCGGTGCGCAGTTCTTCCGGATCGCCCTGGACTTTGATTCCGGCGCCGTTCGATTGCGAGCTTCCCTCGCCCACGCCATTCGAGCCCGGCTCGTAACGCAATCCGGCGGCATCGAGATGATGGCGCGAGCGCGCGAGGTCCATGCATTCGCGAACCAGATTTTCGAGATCAATGTCCGTGCGATAGATGGCGGAAGATTTGTGTCCGCTTTGCCCTGCGGCGAGCACCTGCTCGACAGTGCCGAGCAAGCGGTCGGAATCGAGCAACATGAGCCGGTAAAATTTCTGGCGCTGCTCCTCGTCGAGTTCGCGGCGCTGGAGCGTTTCGAGATAGAGACGGATCGAGGCGATCGGCGTTTTCAGTTCGTGCGTGACAGCGTTGATGAAACTGTCGTGCTGTTCGTTGCGGCGGATTTCGCGGACGAGGAAGCTGGTGTTGACGATCATGCCGCCGATGATCGCGGCGAAAAAAATCACGCCGAAGAAAAGCAGTACGGCTTCGCGGCGGTTGAGGATGATCCAGCCGACGTTGAGCGCGACGGCGATCGCGACGAGGCACACGCCCAGCGCGACGAAAAATGCGATGGTCTTCCGGCGGCTAGCGATAGGCATGAGGCCTCGCGGGAATTGTACTGCGGAATGCGGCGCGGGTCGTAGTTCGCGGCTCGCGAGTTGCGGCGTGGGATTGGTGACTCGCGCTGGTTGAGTCGGAAAATGCGAAATGTGCGTTTTTGTTGCGGTTAGAAGTTTGGTAAGGCGCGTGTTTGTAGTAAGTTGACCTAAATTCTATAAAACGACTGTTGCGGTTAGAAATGTGCTGATTGGCGGCTTTTCGGCGGCGAGAGCGATCGTCAGGCTGGGTGAGAGGCGAAGAAAGTTTCTTCGGTTGAGGATGAGTTGGCGGCGGGCTTTTGGGTTGATGGGGGCTTTGGCGCGGTAGAGGGCGGCGTTGATGAGGTCGAGGATTTCGGGATCGTCGAGGACGGTGGGTGGAACGAGGCGGATGTGGCGGACGAGGTTGCCGCTGCCTTTCAGGCGGCGCTTGGGGTCGGGCAGGCTGGCGCCTTTGAGGAAGCAGAGGGTGATGTGATCGGGCATGAGCAGTATGGAAAGAATTGCTAGCGATGGCTTTTCGGTCGGGCCGAAGCCGATTACGAGGCCGTTGTAATTGTCGTAGACCATTTCGGTGGAGCCAGGGAGGAGTTTGCGCATCTTGGCGAGGGCGCGGCGAGCTTGGGCGGCGATTTTTGGCGTGTATTTGGCGAGGAAGCGGGAGAGCTGTTGGGATGGCGTGGCGGCGCGGGGCATTTTCGGGGGGATGATAGCACTGGTGCGAGAGGGCGGGAACCTCGCTTCGCGCGAGCGAGTTTTATGTGACGTTGAAACCGTGGCCTACGAGGACTGAAAGAGACGATTTCAAATTGAAAATTTCAAATGAGGAGACTAAAGAGGCCGGCGCGAGTAATGGGCAGCGCTGTGCCAAGCATCGCGTTCGGGCACGGCATGCCGTGCCCCTACGGAAGAACCTAATGCTTATGCAGAGACGAGTTTGGATTCTGAGGCGGCTACGGCGATTGCGGCTGAGGCTGCTGACGCGACCGCGGGTGCGTTGGCTTCCTCGTGATTGGGCGCGGTGTATGTTCGCAGCGCGGAGAGTTTGACGCGGTAGATGTCGCGGGCGAGGCCCAGTTTATTCATTAGCCAGATGCCGTACCAATTGAAATCGATTTCGTACCAGCGGAGGCCGTGGCGCGCGGAGACTGGATGCGCGTGATGATTATTGTGCCAGCCTTCGCCCCAGCTGAGGATGGCGACCCACCAACTGTTGGTGGAAAGATCGCGCGTCTTGAAGCGGCGCGTGCCCCAGGAGTGCGTGGCGGAATTGACGAGCCATGTGAAATGCAGGCCGGCGACGGTGCGCGCGAAGATTCCCCAGAGGACGAAGGGAAGTCCGCCGATGGCGAGGAGAATCACGCCAAGAACGCTGATTGGAACGTAGTGGTATTTCGTGATCCAGACGTGAAATTTGTCTTTCGCGAGGTCGGGGACGTAGCGCGAGAGTGTCGTCGTGTCGTGGTGCATGGACTTGCCGACGAGAATCCAGCCCATGTGCGCCCACCATTTTCCGTCGACGGGAGAATGCGGGTCGCCGTCCTGGTCGGAGTGCTGGTGATGGATGCGGTGCGTGGCCACCCAGAAAATCGGGCCGCCTTCGAGGGCGAGCGTAGCGCAGACTGTCATCGTGTATTCGAGCCACTTGGGAACTTTGTAGCCGCGATGGGTGAGCAGGCGGTGGTAGCACATGCCGATGCCAACGCTTGTGGCGAGCCACCAGAAAAATGCGGCTACGAAAAAGGCTTTCCAGGTGAAGAAGAACAGGGCTGCGATGGCGCCGAGATGGAAAAGCGTCATGAACGAAGCAGTGATCCAATTGATTTCGTTGTCGGCCGCCTGCTTCTTTTTTAGGTCTTCGAGTTGAATCGCCACGCGCTTCTCCTGTCTCTTCAATTGCCCCGGTGCCAAATTAGACTATCAGGGAGGAGCAGAGGTGTTTGTAATAGTTGTGTAATACCGGATGCGGGCGCTGTGAATCGGTAATGAAGACGAAAATGGGCGATGGCGGCGGACGATTTTGGGCATTTTCTTAGCCCAAACACAGGTGGGCGCGATCAACGGTTACAAATGCTGCGGTTTAGAGAGCTATTGCAGGCGTTGCGTAGTGGAATCGTGGCAGAGGAGATTTTCGAAAATGGCCAGGACGTGCTGGCGGTATTGGACGACGCGTTCCAGAACTGAACGAAGCTCAGGCTGGCGCTCGGATTCGCGATCCCACTTGGCGAGCACAGCGGCGGGGACGCGAATGTCGCGGCGCAGTTCGTCGGCGGAATGGCCGCGCAGAAAGAGGCCATAGAAAAACGCGGCTTCGCGCTGCGGGAACTGGAAGTCCTGCAGAGCCTCGTCGAGCGGGTTGGGCATGGTCGCCATGGGCGAAATCGCAGTTTACAGATTTCAATGTCGGCGTCAAGTGGGACGGGTGCGTAAGATGAAATATTGATTGGTAGGACGCGAAAATTTAACGTGTGCGGTGGTATGAAAGTTGCTATGCGGCGGGTTGGGGGGAGGGTGGCGCGGGAGCGCTTCCTGGAACCCTTCAGGTGAGGCAGGCCTTCCAGTCCAGGCGCAACTTTTGGGGACGGCAAGGGTTAGATGATTCTAACGGGCCCGGCGCAGACGATGGGACTCGCTTCGGGCTGATAGATGTAGGCGTACCCCGCTGCATCTGCTGGAGGCTCGTCCGCACAACGGGCCTCCTTTTTTATTGGCGGCGGCGCGACGGGATGGGAAACCTGCCGGTCTGAAGACCGGCGCTACAAAACCGTGTTCTGGCGTTTCGCGGGGATCGAAAATGCGAGCCGGAAGTGGAGAGACGGGAATCGTCACACGGTTTCAATTTGAGCAAACCACCTGTGTGGAACTGAAACTTTGGGATGGGCAAAACGTATTTATAGGCAGGAGATTTTCGATGCTTAATAAAACGACGATAAAAACCGTACTCATTGCAGGTGCACTACTGTTTGCAACGGCGGCTGGAGCGCAGGAGCAAGCCCAGAAAAGTCACGACCAGAACGGAATGGCCGGGATGGACATGGGAGATGGGCAGAAACAGGCAGCTAGTCCGGAAGCGCGCGCGGCGAATGACGCGATGTCGGGCAACATGTCCGACCACGACATGGATATGAGCGCGCATATGTTCATGACGTATTTGCGTCCTGCGAATGCGGCGGATCAAAAGCGAGCGGCGGAGATCTTGACGCAGCTGCGCCCGGCGATCGAGAAATACCGCGATTACAAAGTGGCGCTGGCGGAAGGCTTTCAGATCTTCCTGCCGAATGTGCCGCAGGAGCACTATCACTTCACGAGTTACCGCTATGCGATCGAGGCACGATTTGGCTTCAATCCGGAGCATCCGACGTCGCTGCTATATAAAAAGGTGGGCGACGGATATGAACTCGAAGGCGCGATGTACACAGCACCGAAAGGAGCGAGCGAGGAGGAGCTGAACGAACGCGTGCCGTTGAGCGTGGCGCGTTGGCATAAACATGTGAATCTGTGCATGCCGCAGAAGGGAACGGAATTGCAGCAAGTGAATTTGAAGCAGTTTGGATTCCGCGGCTCGATTTCAACGGAAGCCGCGTGCGAGCAGGTGGGCGGCGTGTGGCGGGCCGCAGGTTTTTGGATGGATGGTGCACGTATATCCGTTTGAGAGCGATCCGGCGAAGATCTGGGCGCATTAGTGACTATTGGAGCGGATGAGCTTCCTCTTCGGGCGACGGGACGGCGCGGGCGCCGAAGCCGCTGACGATTGCGGCGCCTAGCGCGAACAGTAATCCAATCACGAAAACGAAAAATCCGAGCAGAGGAATCACTTCGAGCATCGACAGAGCAAAAATTCCCGCGAGCGTCCCAGGCACCGCCTTGAAGCCGGGGAATGCGATTCCCGCGACTAGACGTCCCAGCCCGGTGGCGCCCGCTGAGCCGACGACGCCAAGAATCAGAACGAGCAAAGTGTTCGCAGGAACTTCCCCGCGACCCAAGTGCTCGCCCAAAGTTTCGAATCCCCAGGCGATAAAGAGTGCGACGACCCCGGTGATCAGAACCATGTTGGTGCGATTCCAAATTGTCCAACCAGTGTTGTTGACGCGTTTTTCGCGCAACAGCAAACAAGCCAGCCCGACGCAAACGAGATTGGTGACGATCAGAAAAGCAATGCCAAGCGCCGTGGGCCGATATTGTCCCGGGACAATCGCGTAGGGCGTCGAAACCGATTCCCGGTCGATTTTTCCGCCACTGGTTTGCGTTACGTAACCGCCGATAGCCGCCGCGTGCCCGCGCAGTTCGCCGCCTGATTGCGATTCAATATGGCCGCCCATGGCTACGGCGTTTCCATCAACCAGGCCGGAAATATAAATACTGCCGCCAATGGTTAGGACGTCGCCGGTGACGTGCCCGCGAATGAGAACGTTGCAGCCGAAACATTGAACTACGTTCGCGGTGCCATTGGGACCGATGTTGATGTCGTGGAAGAATTGCGCTCGATCTTCGGGATTTCTTTGTGATAGTTGCGCTGTGAGTGGAAAAGCGCAGAGAAACAAGAGCGGAATTAAAAGGATTCGCTTCCCGTGCAAACGTGGCTCCTTTTGGTATGCCGCAGATAATGACAGACTCGCGCGAGCACATCCATAGTGAAGCCAGACCCGCCCCGGCGAAATCACCGGGGCGAATCCGCGATAGCAAATCGAGGTGCTGGCTTCGTGAGAGCTACTTTTTGGCGTGGGCGAAGTTTTCGGCTACTTGCGGCCAGTTGATCGTGTTCCACCAGGCCTCGATGTATTCGGGTCGGCGGTTCTGATACTTCAAGTAGTAGGCGTGTTCCCACACGTCGAGACCGAAAAATGCTTTGCCGCCGTCCATGATGGGATTGTCCTGGTTGGCGGACGATTCGATCACGAGCTTGCCATCGCGGAATAGCAGCCAGGCCCAGCCGGAACCGAAGCGGGTGGTGGCGGCTTGATTAAGCTTCGTTTTGAAATCCGCGAAGCTGCCGAACGCCGAAGTGATCGCGCTGGCCAGGTCGCCAGTCGGCTCGCCTCCGCCGCCCTTCTTCATAATTTTCCAGAACATCGAATGGTTCATGTGCCCGCCGCCGTTGTTGCGGACGGCCGCGCGGATGTTTTCGGGCACTTTGTTGATCTGAGCGAGCAGTTCTTCAACTGAAAGCTTCTGAAGATCCGCCTGCCCTTCGAGAGCTTTGTTGAGATTGGTGACGTAAGCGCCGTGATGCTTGTCGTGGTGAATCTCCATCGTTTTCGCGTCGATGTATGGCTCGAGCGCGTCGAAAGCGTACGGCAAAGGCGGCAACGTGAAAGTCATCTGGGGAGCAGCTCCTTGTCCAGAAGTGGTGGTCATTGAAACTACCTCCTGATTTTCCTATCCTGCCTCATAATTATACGCGCCTCTGCGGGCGCAACGGTATACGTCCTCATATTTTATCTGGAAGCGATTTAGCGGCCATTTGCCATTTCAGGAAGACGCAGCGAAGGAGCGAAATTTGCCGGCCACTGAACATGTAGAGAAACATTTCACTGCCACGGCCGCCGTGCGCGACATCGTGATTGGAATGTCGGACGGGCTAACGGTGCCATTCGCGCTGGCCGCGGGGCTTACGGGTGCAGCCTCGGTGTTGGCGAAAGGCACAGGGATTATCGTCACGGCCGGGCTCGCTGAGATTGCAGCGGGCTCGATTGCGATGGGACTGGGCGGTTATCTCGCGGCGAAAACCGATTCCGAGCACTACGCGTCCGAGCTCGAACGCGAATATCGCGAGACGGTGGAGCTGCCCGAAATCGAAACGGAAGAGGTGGCGAAGGTCTTTCGCGAGTATGGGCTAACGCAAGCGCAGATGGCGCCCGTGGTGGATGCAATCATTTCGAATCAGAAGCGCTGGGTGGATTTCATGATGCGCTTCGAGCTGGGCCTGGAGGCGCCGGATCCGGCTCGTGCGGCAAGGAGCGCGGGAACGATTGCGGCGTCGTATATTGTCGGCGGGCTTGTGCCGCTTGCGCCCTACATATTAATGAAGGAAGTGATGCCGGCGCTGTGGGTGAGCGTTGTGGTGACGCTCGCGGCGCTTTTCGTTTTCGGCGCGATCAAAGGGCACTTCACGGGTGTGAAGCCCCTGCGAGGCGGATTGCAGACGGTGATAGTCGGGGGACTAGCCGCAGCCGCAGCATTCCTGATCGCAGAATACGGCGTGCCTCTCTTGTATCGAATCGCGACGATGGTTCGGAGCTAATGTCGACGCAGAGTTCCGAAAATCGAGACGCTGGCAGCATTTGAGAAATCTACTTTAGCCTTCCAAATAAACTACATCACCTCGCTTAATCGTATTAAGCGCCTCAGCGCAGGCTGGAAAAAGGGGGCTCAGTTGTTCCAGGCGATTCGATGCCGCGACCATAACAATAACCGCTATTCGTCGTCCTGCGAGGTTCTGTTGATATCGAAGGTTTGTATCCAACGTCACAAATACTTCAAAGGCTGTTTCGGCAAGGCTCAGTAGCTCGCCGTTGGATTTTCCTGCCCATCCCGCTTCCTGAACCGTGAGACATTCGTAGCCATGTGCTGCGAGACTGGATTTCAAGGCTCTCGGCGCGCACTCGTCGATGAGTATCTTCATCTAAGAATTTCTATCGAAGGTGAGAGATAAGGCTGGAACGCGCTTCTTCAATGGCTGCGATTGCCAGTTCGCGGGCTACGGTGGGATATTGCTCAAGAAATTCGTCGAGCGTCGAGCCACCTTCCAAATAATCGGTCAGCACCTTGAACGGAACCCGAGTTCCGCGAAAGACGGGTTCCCCACCAAGAATATTTGGATCTTTGATCACGGCGTTTTGCATATTCGCAATCGCTTGTAAAGCTAGAGTGTAGCAGCCCAAGGCGTGAGCAGGAAGGCTGCCCTCTTACTGTTTGCCCTTTGCCGCCGCGACCGGTGTGGTTTTTGGCATCCAGTACCCGGGATCTTCGGCTGTGAAGTCTCTCGGCATGTGGCTTAGGAGCGGATTGACGTTATAGATGTTCGTTTCGATCGAGTCGTATGCGGAGCGCGCGATTTCCTGCAGACGTTGCTGCGTGGCTGCCCCGGCCACTTCCATCGCAGGCACATGGCGTGCTGCCGCATCATCTTCGTCCTTCAATGAACTGAGCGTCGTGAGCATCAAGTGACACGGCACCGGGGCGCCCGAGTGCACCGCATAGATCACCCACGCCGGACTGCCCGCGACTTTCTCGTAAGCCGATGCGATAGTTTTAGCGGCTTCTGCGAACTCGGCCTCGTGGCCCGGACGAATGTGGAAGACCGTCACCTGAAGCATGCGCATTTTCGCAAAGTTGATCGTGGCGGCGCGAGAACCCAGAGCATCCACTCGTTCGGCGATGAAATTCGTGACGCTCGAGGTATTTTCCGCCAGCAAACGGTCTTGCAGACCGGCAAGCTCAGGATGAGCTGCAACAGCTGCAGCCATGCCGGCCCCCATTTTTTCAAGATCGCCGAATGAGTCGCCAAAATTCAAGGAGAAGCCTTCGTTTTGGCCCGTGATCGACTTCATCTCAATCCAGTAGGCAGGAATGTTGAATCGCTCGTAATCGTCCCGAATGTTCGACAGCATGCCGTCGTAAGCTGCGTCGCGACCCGGCTTGAGCCTTTCATGAACTACGTTGATGTAGCGTGGCGGCGAACCAGCCGAATGAGCGGAAGACGGATTTTCCTGCGCGCGAGTTTGTGCGCGAGGTGAAAAACAAAAAGCCAGCACAGCGATGATTGCTGTGCCGGCTGGAAGAAATCTGCTCGTTTTCATGGGCGGCTCATCTGAAAGCAAAACGAGATTTCGGGGCGCAATGCTACTTAGTAATCGTTGACGGAGCCTTCGAGGAAAGCTCGGAGTTTGCGCGAGCGCGACGGGTGGCGCAGCTTGCGCAGGGCTTTGGCTTCGATTTGGCGGATGCGTTCGCGAGTGACTGCGAATGACTGGCCGACTTCTTCAAGCGTGTGCTCGCTTCCGTCGTCCAAGCCAAAACGCATCTTGATTACTTTTTCCTCGCGCGGCGTGAGCGTCTTCAGCACAGAGGAGGTTTGTTCCTTCAGGCTGAGATTGATCACCGCGTCGGACGGCGAGACGACGGCCTTGTCCTCGATGAAATCGCCCAGATGCGAATCTTCTTCTTCACCGATGGGAGTTTCGAGCGAGATTGGCTCCTGGGCGATTTTCAGAATCTTCCGGACTTTCGCGACCGGAATATCCATGCGCTTGGCGATTTCTTCCGAAGTGGGCTCGCGGCCGAGTTCCTGGACAAGTTGGCGCTGGGTGCGGACGAGTTTGTTGATCGTCTCGATCATGTGCACCGGGATGCGGATGGTGCGAGCCTGGTCGGCGATGGCGCGGGTGATGGCCTGGCGAATCCACCATGTGGCGTACGTGGAGAATTTGTAGCCGCGGCGCCATTCGAATTTGTCCACGGCTTTCATCAGGCCGATGTTGCCTTCCTGAATCAAGTCGAGGAACTGCAAACCGCGGTTCGTATATTTTTTCGCGATGGAAACGACGAGGCGGAGGTTCGCTTCGATTAATTCTTTCTTGGCTTGTTCGGCTTCCGCTTCGCCACGAAGAATCACCTGAAGGGCGCGCTTCAGTTCAGTGGGGCTCACTTCGCTGGCGATTTCGATTTCGCCGAGTTCCTGGCGGCGGGCGCGGAGATCTTTGCGCGCTTCGGCCTGAACGTCGGCTTTCGATGCTTCGACGCGGCGCTCAAGTTTGACGATTTCGCGTTCGAGGAAATGGACGCGCTCGACGGTCTGGCGGATTTTGTCGATGAGGCGCTTCTTTTCGAGCGGATTGAAATCGAGCTCGCGGAAGCGGCGGGACATCTCGACGCGTGTGCGGCCGAGCGCATAGCGCGCACGCAGATAGGGGCGCTTCTTGGAGCGCGGAACTTTTTCGAGTTTTTGCGCCTGCTTCATCGCCACGAGGTAGAGCTTGGCGACCTTGTCGATCTGCTTGAGGGTTTCTTTTGTTTTTGCTTCGATCTTTTCTTCGGTGAGCTCTTCGTCGTCGAATTGAACGATTTCCTTGATGGAGCGCGAGCCGGTGCGGAGATCTTCGCCGACCTGGAGCAGCTCTTTCAGAATCAGCGGAGCGCGGGTGATGGTTTTCAGGACGAGGAGTTGGCCTCGCTCGATGCGCTTGGCGATGGCAACTTCACCTTCGCGCGTGAGGAGCGGAACGGTTCCCATTTCGCGCAGGTACATGCGAACGGGATCGTTTGTTTTTTCGAGCGTGCCGGGAGTGAGGTCGAGTTCGCCGTCTTCAGAAGCGACGGCTTCTTTTTCTACCACGACTCCGACTTCGGGCCCGTCGGCACCATCGGCGGCGGCCAGAGCGGCCTTTGCGCTCGTCAGGTCTTCGTAGACGTCAATACCGTAACGCTCGAAGGTGGAGAGCAGATCGTCAATTTCTTCCGAGGAATGCACCTCGGCCGGAAGGATATCGTTCACTTCATCGTAGAGCAGGTAACCGCGTTCCTTGCCCATCGCGATGAGCTGTCGTACCTGATCGTATTTTTCTTCAAGAGCCAGACTCACACTTCCTCCATTGCGAGGTGAAACGGCGGCGCGCAGGCGGCGGCCAAAGAAATATGCGCGCGGAGTTAGACACCCCGACGCGACTTGTCAAATAACGACATTTAAACGGATAATTAAGACGGTACTGCGAACCCGTTGCCAGCCCTATGCCCGCGCCAACCACGCTCGCGCTCACTGCACCAGTTATTTGATGCAGGAGACGCGCCGCCCGTTTCCTCCAAAACCCTACGAGAATACAATAGTTATGGTACCTGCGTCAATTCGATGGGCTTCACTCATCTAACTCCTTCGCGACGATTATCATAGCGGGAGTTAATGGTTGACGACCGCGACCGCTTCGACCTCGATCAGCCACTCCGGGCGAACCAGCCGGCGAACAACCACGAACGTGCTTGTGGGCGGATTTTGAGTGTTGACGTATTTGTCGCGGACTTCCCGGACCAGCGGGATCTGCGAGGGGTCCACGCTATCGACGCAGTAAAAATTGAGCTTGATGACGTCGTGAAAGTTGCCTCTGGCTGCTTCGACGGCTGCTTTTAGATTTTTGAAGACCTGTTCGACCTGAGCCCGGAAATCATCTTTCCCTACAAGATTGCCTGACGCATCGAGCGCGACCTGGCCGGCTATGTAAACCAGATTTCCGCCGGTTACTACAGCCACCTGGGAGTAGCCGGCGGTCGGTTTGGCCATCGTGT
>Ga0307479_10002874_pt1 | contig 15661 bp, 17 predicted proteins | sample atmos_gasesECM4C_FD_203743 | JGI IMG/M metagenome (GOLD analysis project Ga0307479, IMG submission 203743) | Hardwood forest soil microbial communities from Morgan-Monroe State Forest, Indiana, United States - atmos_gasesECM4C_515 | ecosystem: Environmental > Terrestrial > Soil > Temperate... | reverse complement strand
GTCTTATCGCTGACCGGCAACTGCGCGCCCGTCGACGGTGTGTTGGTGAAGACGAGCGACATCACACTGCCACTTCCTTTGATGTCTCCGGTCAATTCGTAAGTGAACGGCCGGGCCGCGATCACTCTCTTGGCACTCTGGGCGAAGGCTCCGAAAGCGCGCTCCTTAGCTGAGTCGCCGGCGGCGATCGATTCGCCGAACAGGCCGATGGCGGCAGCTTCGAGGAAGACATTGCCGTTAATTCGCCCAAGGGTGATTGGACGGGGTGACCCTTTCTCTATGACCCGCACCGCCGCATCAAGCGTGGTCGGTAGCTGCAGCGACTTTGCAAAGTTGTTGAACGTACCCATCGAGATGATGCCCAGCGGGTGCTTGGTGTCGACCAGTCGGCGCACGGCCCAACCGATCGTTCCATCGCCTCCGGCGACAACTACGGTGGCTGTCGGCGTCAGCAACGGCTCGAGAGCCATCTTGGGATCGAATTCGACGATCAGACTGTTCTCGAAACGTTTTCGGATCTTGGCCTCGATCACGGGGGTGATAGATCCGGAATTGGAGCTGATGATGACAAGGCTCTTCGCACGCGACTGCCGTGGCTTTCTGATGTCCGCGCTCTTCGAAACACCGCTCAAGCCGAGCTCCCCATCAAGCGGATCCATCGAGCGCACGCCAGAGAGTGGAGGCCGAGCGCGACGAAGCCCAGCGCGACGATGCCGAGGATGACGTGTCCATAAGGTTTATCGAGCAGGAACAGGAAGGCGCCGCCGAACCCTTGGACCTGGCTCGAGTCTTGGTGGAGTCCGGCCTGGACGATAAACCAACCGACAATCAGAAAGATGACACCCCGGGCGAACATGCCGAAACGGCCAAAGGCGATTGCGAGATTGCGCTCTGCCTCGGTCATCTTTACACCCTTGAGATCCCATTTGAAGACGGCACGGTATGCCTCAATGAATTGGCCCGCTGCCACCGCGATCGCGACCAGGCCGATCAGGACTGTCAGCAATCCACCGGCTGGATGATTGAGAACCGATGTGATCGCCTGCTTGGTCGAGTCGGTTGATCCACCGCCTGAACCGATCAGTATCTTCACCCCAAAGACGACGACGGCAGCGTAGGAAAGGGCGCTGGATACGAAGCCCAACCGCTCGACATAGCCGGACGCGTCGCTCCCGCGGTGAAGGGGATCAAAGATGGCCCTTACGATTCCCCACGCCGAGTAGGCGCCCAGCCCGATGATCGCAACCAACAGGAAAACCTTCCCCAAGGGGTTACCGATCAAAAAGACCAAGCTTCCACTCAGGTCGGTCGCGCTTCCACCCGGCTGAGAAAGCGCGATACGCAGCGCCAAGAATCCCATCACGGCGTAAAGAGCGCCGCGAACCACGTAGCCAAGGCGTTCGAGAAGCTCGAGTGCAGGGTTCCGTGCCGCTCCCCTAGCGGCATTGGTGCCGCGCTCTACCGTGGCCATTTCAAGCCACCGCCTTGATCTGCTTCTCGAGGGTGCGGAGGTTTAGGCGCGGTTTGGGATAGATCAATCGCATGTCCTCCATGGTCTCGATCAAGACTTGCGTGACGGCCCAGTCTCGATACCACTTCCGGTTCGCTGGAATGACGTACCAGGGCGCGATAGCCGGCGAACAGCGTTTGACCGCGGTCGCGTAGGCCTCCTGGTACGCGTCCCAGTCGCCACGCTCGACGACATCGTGTTGGCTGAACTTCCACCTCTTATCGGGCCGCTTCAGGCGGGCGAGAAGCCTGGCTTGCTGCTCTTCGACCGAGATGTGGAGCCAGAGTTTGATAAATGCGGTGCCTTTTCGGATGATCTCGGCCTCGAAGGCATTGATGATCGCGTACCGCTTTTCGATCTCCTGCGACGCGGCTAATCCCTTCACCTTGGCGACGAGTACATCCTCATAGTGAGAACGGTTGAAGATGACGATTTGACCCGGCTCAGGGAGCTGCCTCCTGATCCGCCACAGGAAGTTATGTCGCCGTTCAACGGGAGTTGGCGCCTTGAAGGACACGACCTTTACGCCCAGGGGGTCGAGACCTCGCAAGGCGTGCCGGATGGTGCCGTCGTTACCGCTGGTGTCCATGCCTTGAAGCACGATCAGGATCGAGCGTTTGCCCTGCGCGAACAGGCGCTCTTGAAGAGACGAGATCCGGTTCTCATCAGCGAGGACCTGGGATTGGGCCCAGCGACGCTTGACCCCGTTGGTGTCTGAAGAGTCCATGGCTGCGAGCTTGCCGGCGAGCTTGGCAGCGCTGATTCCATTGGGCCGCACGCGCAGGGGCTCTCGCACCGAGTTCTGCTTGTCGCGTCTGCGTTCAGCCATCCGATCGCCTCAACTGTTGACGGGCCAACACCTGTTAACGTCCGGCCCTTCCGGAAGTACGTTCGGGAGGGGGTGCCGTACGTTAACGGCGTGGCTTCGGTCGAGCGCTACGGTCCGGGCGAACAGGCGCTCAGCTTCGAACCGGGCGACTTCCTTCTAGCCCACCGCCATCATCCGATCGCACGCCTGATCAGCTTTGCTCAGAAGCGACGCTTTCGCGGCGCGGATGCGCAGTACGCACATTGGAGCCACTGTGCGCTGGTCGTTGGGGCGGATGGGGAGCTGGTGGAATCGGAGAGCACAGGGGTGACTCGCAGCCCGGTCTCCAAATACAAGGCCGATGAGTATCACCTTGTTCGCCTCGGACCGCAGTTCGTGCCGCAAGCCCGCGAGCGAGCGGTCCGGTACGCGAGAGCTCAGGTTGGACAGCCCTTCGGATACCTCGCCCTCTTCGGATCAGCGCTCTATCTGGTGTTTGGTTGGCCTGTTGGGTTCAGTCGCGACAGACATGTGATCTGCTCAGGGTTGGTGACATTGGCCTTGCAAAAAGGCGGCTTGGTGCCGGACCTCAATCCAGCGCTTGTACTGCCTGCCGACTTGGCGAAGTTGTTCGGGGCCAATTACGACAAGGCATGGGCTCTGAAGGGCGAGGGCGGCTAATGGTTCTATACCAAGGGCTTCCAGCGCCGCCGGAACTCGCGACCCTGCCACCATGGCCTGACTCGGGGTCGAAGCGCCAGCAGTACCTCTAGCGTCCCCGCTACCCAGAGGCCGCCGAGGCAGTATGCCCCCAACACATCCGTCGGCCAGTGCTCGCCCATGTAGATCCGGGAAGGTCCCATCAGGATGACGAGCGCTGCCAGCAGCGCCAGGATGGCGTTGCGCAGGATCGACCCGGACCACACGATCAATACGATCCCGAAAGTGGTCCCGAAAAGCACGGTGGCGAAGATCACGTGGCCTGACGGAAAGCTGAAGTCCGCCAGATGTCCCGCCAGGTGCACGAAGTTGGCAGTTGGCCGAGCCCGTTGAACAACGTCCTTGGTCAGAGTTCCGACCTCGCCCGCAGCCAGGGTTGAGACCACCACAAGTACTGCCTCGAGGCGTAGGCGTAGGGCCGCGAACGCACCGGCGATGATGACGACGCAGGCGACGTCGAGCGGAGCCCAACCGAGATCGCTTATGTGCAGCAGGAGCCAGCTCAGCACCGGGGTGTTGATGCTCTGTATCGCCTGGGCTATTGGTGCGTCGAAGTTGGTGATTACGTCCTCTTGCCGCACGAAGACCGCCAGACCCACGAATCCGGCTGTAGCAACGAGCACCACGGCGGCGTAAACAGAGGTCAACAGCCGACCACGACGCGCCTGCTCGGGCGGACTCTCCTTGGGCGCGGTAACGGGCGCGGGGGCAGCCATCGTATAAAAGCTCAAGCCTCTCAGTGCTCGAAGTACTGTCTTTAGCTGAGTCTCGATAGTAGGCGTCGGGATCTGGCGGTACCCATGTCTAGCTACAACCCCCCTCGTATTTGGACGGGAACCGCTCGACCTAACGTGGCCCGCGACGTCATAACCGCTACTGCCCTGTTTGGCGATCAGAGGCCCCGCTACGTTCGGTCAGGTCCGATTGGAGACGACTCGGCAGCTCGACATCCGTCGACTCGGCGAGGAGCTCCCGCACCCGAGGAATCACTTTCGTGCCGTAGAGCTCGATGTTCCTCATGACCGAATCGGGCGACAGGCCGGGCATGCCAAATTTCAGGTCGAAGCGGTTGGCGCCCAGGGTCTTGAGGTTGGCCGCGATCTTCTGCGCGACCGTCTCGGGTGATCCGACAAAGAGCGCCCCTCGCGGCCCGATCTCGAACTTTAATGACTCCATTGTCGGAATCGCGAATCCCCGCACCTTGCTCATCTTGGTGATGATCTGCAGCCAGCGAGGCCAGAACTCTTCGAGGGCCTTTTCATCGGTATCCGCCACGTGGCCTGGCGAGTGGACGCCGACTGGCAGCGGCTCTCGGCCGAACCTTTCGAGGGCCTGCAGGAACAGCTGCGAGAAGGGCCGGAAGCGGGCTGGAGACCCACCGATGATCGCAAGCATCAGCGAGAAGCCGTAGTGTGCGGCCCGTACCACGGACTGCGGGCTTCCACCCACGCCGATCCATGCCGGGAACGGGCCGCCTTCCGTGTATGGCACGACATCCTGGTTATGGAGTGATGGCCGCAGGTTGCCCTGCCACGTGACCGGGCCGCCTTTCAGGAGCTCGGCAAACAGGTTGACCTTCTCCTCGAAGAGATCCTCATAGTCGGCGAGGTCGTAGCCGAAGAGCGGGAACGAGTCGATGCTCGATCCTCGACCCAGGATGACTTCGGCGCGGCCGCTGGAGATCGCGTTGAGCGTCGAGAATCGTTGGAAAACCCGGACGGGATCGTCCGAGCTCAACACCGTTACTGCCGATCCGACGTGGATCCGCTGCGTGCGCGCGGCGATGGCGGCAAGGACCACGTCGGCGGCCGGCATCGGGAAGTCGTCCGTGTGGTGCTCGCCAATACCAAAGAAATCGACCCCCACCTGCTCGGCAAGAACTCCCTCCTCGACGACGTTGCGGATTGTCTGCGCGTGCGAAAGCGGACGATCCTCCGCGTCGTGCTCGTGGTCGCCAAACGTGTCAAGCCCAAGCACAAGGGGAAAGCGGTTCGATGTGCCTGAGGCTTCGACTGGGGTTTTCGTGGTCGAGGTCGTCATGCCTGCACCGCCGTCGTGTGGATGGCGCGCTCAAACTCGGACCGGGTGAGAAGCGCGCCGAACACCGGCCCGCCTGGCTGCAGGACCCGTCCCGCGCTCAGGCTCTCAAGCAAGACTGGGTCGTAGCCGATGCGGTCAACAATCCCTCCGACCACGTTCGCCGCATCGGGATCGTCCCCCGCCACGCCGATTGCATGTCGGTCGGGTGCGCCCGCGGGCCGGCGTCCGTCTTCCAGGTCTTGATAAGCGATCTGGTTGAGCGACTTGATGGTCGTGGATTGCGCCAGCCGCCGCTGCACGATCTCGCTGCTCGAAAGCTCCTGGCCCTGAAACATGGGCACCACTCCGTCCGCTGGGGCCCAGTAGTTCATGGCGTCCACCACGAGCTTGCCCGCCAGCAAGCCGGGATCAAGGGCTGGGAACCGGTGAAGCGGTATCGCCAGCACCACCGCGTCTGCCGCGGCCGCCGCATCCGCCGCCCATCGCGCCTCGACCCCCGGCGTCACAACCTGGGTGATGAGCTCGAGGGTTTCGGGGCTGCCGGAAGCAGCGATCATCACCTCGAACCCGGCGTCGAACAGCAACCTTGCAATGACAGGACCGACGTGGCCCGCTCCGAGGATCGCTATCCGCCGCACCGACGCCGGGATCACCGGGCCGCTCATGTTCGACCGTCCTCGGCCCGGGCAAGCAGGTAGGGGTGGAGGTGGTTCTGCAGCGATACCAGGACGTCGGCGAGCACGACGAACTGCTCGGGCGTCAGCGCATCGGCGAAGTGCCTCTTGATCGACCTCATGTGTGGCACGGTGGCCCGCCGGAACACGCGCCGGCCCTCGGCGGTCAGCGAAACCTCGGCTCCGCGGCTGTCGATGGCGCACTCGTCCCGCCGGATCAGCCGCCGCCTCTCCATTCGGCCAAGGTGATGTGACAATCGGCTGCGCTCCCAGTCGATCGTCCGGGCGAGCTCAGAGGAACGCATGCGCTTGCCCTTCGCCTCGGTCAGCGCCAGCAGGACCTGGTAGTCGGCTGGGGAGAGGCTTGTCTCTTGCAGCTCGGCTCCCAGCACTCGTCGCAACTCCTCGGTGGTGTCGAGCAGAGACCGCCACGTGGCCAGCTCACTCGAGGTCATCCGCGGTCTAACTCCGGGGCCGGCGGCCTGAGTCACGACGTCGCCAGGTCCCATCGCGGGCGTTGACATCCACATACTTTACCCAGGTGATTGACACGTCAACCACCAGCGATACCATCTCTAGCTCGACCGCGTCACTTACCTAGGACAAGCGCGGGGTCGAATCCTCCGCTTGAGACTCAGTCAGCGGGCTGTGACGATCGGAGGGCGGCCCGAACGGTCACCTTGATGTCCGTGCCCGCGAGCGCATGGCAGATGGGGCACATTTCTATGGCATGTCCGAGGACGGCGTCCAGCTCGTTTTGTCCGAGGGGGGTGTTGTAGACGGCCATGTTCAATTGCATGGTCGGGATCCGGTAGCCGCCGGATTCAGGGTGAGGAACCAGGTCCAGCTCGGCCGACGTTTCGATCGTGGCCGGCTCGGCCTCCTTTTCTCTTAGGGCCGCGGCGAGCGCCATCGTCAGGCAGCCGGCTTGCGCCGCCAGCAAAAGCTCCTCGGGGTTGGTCTCGTCGTTCCCTTTGAATCGACTGTTGTACGTGAAGGGCGCGACGAGCGCCCCGCTTCCTACCCGGAAGGTTCCGCGACCTTCTCGTGCCGGACCGACCCAAGTCACCGACGCCGTCCGTCTCAAGCCTGCCATGACACCTCCTGAATCGCATTGATGACTCTAGCCTCGGCCATGACTCGGGGATCATTCGCTCGGCGGGCGCACGGTCGAAGGCTCGAGTCGAAACCGTCAACCCCCCCGTTTTTCAGAGCAAAGATCTCATAGCTCGGGATCGTGGGGACCGGTGCGCGACCTGTTGCGGCGAGGCGTCAAATCAGGTTGCGACCCGTCGGTTTATGACCCTCCGGCGGTGTGTGTGACGCCGCAACGCCGCGCGATGATCAGGTCTAGTCCTGGCGAGCTGATCTGGTCCAGACGATCTGCGTTCGGCCCGGCGCCGCTCGATTCCCCGACGCCTGTCGGTTCGTCGCCTCTCGTTCGTAGAGGCCAACCCGAGTCGCATGGCTCAGCCTCCTCGTGCCGCCTCGGCTTGTAAGGCCATATCCGGATTCCCGCAGATCGTGATGCAGCGGGCGGAGAGACTGAGCGGGTCGGTCTCTTCGCCCAAACTGAGAACGCTTTTGACGCAGTTTTCTACGCATCGGGTGTCGGCGAAGGCGAGGCCAGGTCAAGGAGGACCTGATCTGAAGTTTTGGTCCTGCCCGTCAGAGGCGGCTATTTTCCGTTGGTCGGAAGCGGAGCCTTCTTCAATTCCGATGAGGGGCGACCCCTGCGCAGCCACTGAATGCATTCGGGGCAGACGATTTCCAGATGCCTGCTTGCTGGTCCAAGCCTCTCTCTGGGCAGTCCACACAGAGATGAGGCAAGGTCGTCACGAACGAGGTGCAGCCGCGGATCTCGGCCGCGACCAATCTCGCGGAAGACCATCACTCGGTACGCGGGACTCATTGGAAGATCACGCGCCCTCCACAGTTGCCAGGTTTCGTGACAGTTGATCTTGCGTGGACGTCAGCGGATGGCAGTCGACATCAGAAACGCGGTCTTCAAAACCGTCTGCGGGCCGCTGCTGAGGCGTCCCGGGTGAGTTCGATTCTCATCCATCCCCGCCAAATTTCGATGTCCTGACAGCCAAGATGACAGCCACAGCGGCGCGCGGGCCCGGACCCTGGTGCACGTCTACGGACTAATCTGGCCCATGGCTGTCATCCATGGGGCGACGTAGCCGCGATGCCCTCGCGCTAGCGACTTATTCAGCCTGCCAGAGGTCTCGAGGTACCGACTACAAGCCTTCGTGCGCCTCATCGATGAGTTCACCAGCGAGATCGCGAGCGCCGTGGGCGAGATCTACGTCCTGGTCCGGGACGACCCCCGAGTTAGCCGTTTGCTGCCCACCCCTGCCATTGGTCCGATCATCGCCCCAACCATCCTCAGCGAGATCGGTGACGTCAATCGATTCGCCTCTGCGGACATGCTTTGTGCCTGGGCTGGGCTGACACCCAGCGAGCACTCCAGCGCCGACAGCATTCGTCTAGGTCACATCTCCAAACAAGGGTCACGCTGGCTGCGCTGGGTCATGGTCGAGGCAGCAGTGCACGCGCGCGGCATTGATCTAGTGAATTGACGGGCGTTTATCTTGCAGCGCGTGCGAAGCTTGCACTGCAACGTCTCGCGGCTGCAGAAGCTCTATTGAAGACAGACGGTCTTGCAGTGCCGTGCCTTCGATCGACTCCAGACAGGCTTGAAGGTTGGATATAGGGGTTGAAACCTGTTAAGCAACGTGAAATGACAAGCGAAGCTTGCGGACTGGTCGCTCCCTCTCATGGTGTGTTTCCGCGGTGTCTTCCGCACTCATGCTTGCCATAGCTGGACAGGCTTTCTTGGCATCGACCGGATCATTAAGCGTTGCGCTTGCAGCATCGTGTGGATCGGCTGAGACGGCGGATTGGTCCGGATTTCGCGGTTACAGTAGGCCACCCGCCAATTACAGTGAAACTCCAGAAGGTGTCTCGGCGAACATAAGGGTCGAGGGCGCAAATGTCTGCACGGGACCGCCTCCGGGAGGCGATCCTCCCATGTCTACCGCATGGGTTGGAATCCACGACCAACACGACTCAACGGGCACGATTCACTACTTTCAGGCTGGCTATATGTTCGACGGCACATGTATGGACAGGTTCATCGAGTACAACATCACCGATAATTCGAGCCTCTGGCAGCGCTCGTTTCAAGGAATTTGCGCGGCTAGTCCGGATTATGTAACTTCGCGCGTGCTCTACCTCGGACCGCCAGGACCGAACCCACCATGCTGTAGTCAGACGGGGATGTACGCAGACAACTTTTACCGAGTGGTGGGCTTTGATGGTTGGAATGCGGGGTGGTCCTTTAACCCGGGCTATTTTGGTGAAGTCAACTACTCTCCAAGCGACATACCCGGCACTGCCACCAACGTGGCGAACATCCCGGCAATGGGCATCCAAAGCACCGATACTGGCCAGCTCCGCGTTGTGCCTTGCTACCTAACTCCGCCGCCGGGTTATCCCCTTAATGCCAAATTCCACTATGGATACTCCGGATGTGACCACATCTGGGTCTGGACCGACCCAGTGACTCCCTAACTAACTAATTGGGCACACGATCTTTGACGCATGCTACAACGGCGCCGATCTTCTTGACGGTGCTTGCGTTGCTGATGCTTTCCTGCGGAACGGCCACAACGTCCGCGGTTCCCACAGTGAGGCAAGTTTCGTCGAGCCAGCCCGTTATTGGTCAGGACTCACTCAGTCCATTACCGCCTGGCACCACTGTTGGCATGTCGATCACCACCATCCTGAGCGAGCTGCAACAGAATCCGAGGTTCGCTCGATACGTTGCCAATCCCGCAAGCCTGACAGTCCTCCTGGGCCAGTACACGTACTCCTGGCTGGTAGGCGAGACCCACTCCGTGCCGGCCTATGTCATAAGCGGTGAAATTGGCGGCTGCTCGCGGATCGGATTTCCTCCCGAGATACCGCCAGGGTCTTCCGCCAGAGTGACTGTCCCAACACCTACCTCACACCACTGCATCGCCACCCTAGTTGTCGATGCCAATACAGGCAACGTCCTGATCGGACAGGAAAAGGGTATCCCAGGATAGCTTTCTGTTTCGTGAGTCGCCTAACCTCGCTCGTCGGGATCAGCAACCAGCGCCTTGACCGTGTCTGGCTGACATTGACCCGTTTCGTGGACGGTCGCCGCGTCTCACTGCTCAGCGCGATTCCTGACAGCCAAGGTGACAGCCAAGCTCGCGGACTGCGGCGGGACGTTCGCGGACGTCAGTGGACCGCTAACGCGAAATTTCGATCTGGGGCGGACATCTGCGGACATCCACGGACGCTCGGTACGCGGTCTTCAAAATCGTTTGCGGGGCGCGGTTGAGGCACCCTGGTGGGTTCGATTCCCATCCATCGCCGCCAAATCCAGGCGCAGTGATAGCCGAGATGACAGCCACAGTAGCGGCCCTCTGCGCATCTCAGCGATTCCGTGGTCCCGCGCGTAAGCTCGTCTTGTGCGCGGATGGTTCATTGTCGGAATCCCTCTGCTGCTGATCATTGTGCTGAGCTGGTGGGGCGCTGATTCGCGGCCAGGGTTCGGCCGTGGCGCCATCGACGTCAAGGAGCGCGGGTTCGTCCATCCGCGAGACGACCGCCGGCGGATCTAGCTGCCTCGGGTCTCAGCCCGCTCGAGCAACCTTATTGGTGAGTCGATATCCCGATTTCGTCGTAGACGACGGCCGACCTGACCAGTAGCGTCCTTGCTAGCGCCGGCACTCCGAAATCCACCGCCATGCCGGGATCCTCTTCTCGATCAGGTGGTCCACGCTGAACCTTCCGGCGTCGACCAGCAGCAAAGCGATGAAGAGGAGGCTGTAGATGATCGCGGCGCCCACGTCGGTGGTGGTCCCGGGCACGTACGGACCGCCGAATCCCTCAGCCACCGACCATACGAAGAGGCCATAGAGGATTCCAACCGCGTAGGTGGACTTGCGTGCGAACCCGGTCAGCAGCGCGACCGCAAGGTACGTCTCGGTGCTCGCGGTCAGGATGGCGAAGATCGGGGCGCGGCCCGAAACGACAAACTGCCACAGCCCGAACCACCAGCCGAGAAAGCCTGGTTGTCCTTGAGCCACGCCGGAAAGAATCTGTTGAAAGTTAGCCTGGAATGCCGGCTGCCACTTCAGGCTTGCGTCGACGGCCCAGATCACGCCGAAGGCCATCCGCAGGAGGGTGAGTCCCATCAGGCGGCGCGAGTTGATAACCAAAGGCCCATGGGACGGGGCGGGGCGCCGACGCACTGTCAAACGAAGCGGCGTCGGTGCCGCAGCAACTACCTCTGTGTCAATCATCTGCAACTTCATTGCGGTCTCCCTGTCAGTCCGGTGATTTCTTTCACGGACAACTACGGAGCGCCGTTACCGAGTTCGCCGGTCGCCCTAGACGGAAACCGGCTCCAGTTCTGCTCGCTGCCGCTCCCAGCGCGCCTCGGCTTCGCCAATCGGTGTCGAGGCGGGCCCCATCACGAAGGGCCACAGCTCCTGTCCGATCCGGCGCCAGTTCGCAGTCGCGTTCAGGCTGCCCAGCACCGCGTAAAGACCCAGGTTGATCCTCTGAAGGACGACGTAGTTGCGAGGGACGTCGCTGTAGGGAGCCAGCGGTCCCTTCGCATCGAAGAACCGCCGGACGATGGCAGAGGCGAAGGTCGGCGTGATGGTCATCGGTGCGTCCTGGAGCACGGTGGAGTAGAAGAGGCCGAAACGATCGACGATCGTTTCCGTCGGCACAGGCGCACCTGGTTTCAGGAATCCGGCGCGCTCCAGCGCGGATCGAAAGCACTCCCCGTCCTTCTCGATCACGAGACATCGCAGCGCTTCGACGAGCGGAACCAGGTCGTGATCGTCGAAGTACTTCGTCAGCCCGAAGTCGAGAAAGCTGACACGGCCGTGCCCGTGGAACAGATAGTTGCCGGGATGCGGATCGCCGTTGAAGGCATGCAGCCTGTACAGGCTGCGCGAGACGAAGCGATTGATCGTCTCCGCCGCCATGTCTCGCTCGTGCTGGTCCCACTGCAACACCTTTTCGAAACGCTCACCGCTGACCAGCTCAGTGGTCAGTACCCGCCCGGTGCTCAATTCGCGAACTACCCGCGGCACGTGGATGACGGGATGGCCTTCGTAGTACTGAGCGAAGTACTCCTGGTTGTCGGCTTCAAGCAGGTAGTCGACCTCTTCCCGAAGTCGCTCGCCCAGCTCGTCTATTAGCGACTGCGTGTCCATGCCCGGAAAGGCTGCGGAAACGACCCGGCGCAGCAGCGCGACGTTTCGCAGGTCCGAGGTGATGCTGCGGGCGATGCCCGGGTACTGCACTTTGACCGCGACCGCCCGGCCCTCCTTCGTAATCGCCCGGTGCACCTGGCCGATGGAAGCCGCGGCAAACGGCAGCGCGTCCCACCGGGCGAAGACGTGCTCCGGAGCATCGCCGAGCTCGTCGACGATCACCGAAGCCGCGAGAGCGGGGCTCATCGGCGGAGCGTTGTGCTGCAGACGCGCCATTGCCGATCGAAATGTCTGCGGCATGTCCTCGTCGACGTAGCTCGCCATCTGGCCGAGTTTCATGAGGACGCCCTTCATGTTTCCGAGCTCCTCGGCGACCTCCTCCGCCGAGCGCAGAGCCAGGTCGTGGCGGAGCTCGGCGCGGCGCTCCACAGATGCGAAGACGAGCTGCGGCGACCGCGCAAGGTAGCGCCCTCCGATGCGCAATGCAAGCCGCGCCAGCGGCGCCAGGCGCCCGATTCGCGACTCGTGAATCCGTGCCTGGGGCCCCTTGGGGTTCATTCCCGCACGCTTGTTTGCGGGCTGGTCATCCATTTGTGACTAGCCGTTTGTGGCCTCGACTTTGGGCCGCAGCATGTCTATGCGTTCCCAATCGGCGGTCCTGAGTTGCGCGCCTGACTGGGAGATTGCGTCATAGAGATCGAGGGCGCGGCTGAAGCTGTATTGAGCGCGAAGCACCTCTCCGCGACGTTCGCGAATCGTCCCCTCCTCGGCAAGGAGAGCGGCATACATGCGGACGCGGTCGAGGTCGTATTTTCCGATGAGTTCGACGACGCTCGCGGCATCGAGACGTTCGAACACCGGCAGAAGATTGCCGAGCACCAGGTCAGAGGTTTTGCGCACCACGACGAGGGCGAGGTCGAAATCCCCCGCGCGGATGAGCGCGGCGATCTCTGCGAGGGCCGCGGCGGTTTGCTCGATCATCCGCATGAGGTAGTCGCGATGAACGATGCTCACGCAGCTCTCCTGCGGCGCATCGTCACAGCGAGCGCAATCGTCAGCACCAGGACCAGCCCCGCTGCGACGGATCCGACCACGAGCGCGGCCGGCGTCGGAGGCGTCGAGGAGCGGACCGCCGCCGGTGCTGGACCGAAGGCTGCGCTGGTGGTTCCAACGGCCACCACGATGTGGCCTTCGCCATGGCTCGTGCCGTTGTCGGCGATTATCGATGTCACCCGGCATGACGTGAGGTCACACCTCACGGCCACCAAACCGGCGCCACCCTCGGTCCCGACGAGCAGGTCGCCCGCGGCGCCCCCGGCCCGCGCGAGCTCGGCTCCGCTCAGGGCCAGCAGGTTGTCCGTCCCGGGATGCAGGTTGCCAGGCGTCGCGCGATCCGCGAAGTAAACGGTCGCCCGAGCCAGCTCGATGTCGGGGATGAAACCGGTCGCCTCTACCCCGACATCCCCGCCATGTGCCAAATCGGGTGTCGCGACCAGCTGCGAGCTGCCGTCCGGTGCGATCGCGTAGATCTTGCCGGACAGCTCATCGGGCGCGATCAGGTCGCCGGCGAACTTGCCGAATGTCGAAGGGGCCACGGCCAGGCCTCCCTCGACAGTCGGCGCCTGCGCCGTAATCACGGTTACCCGGCCGTCTCCATCGATCGCGGCAACCTTGGTGTGATGGGCATGCGCGGCCGTCACCAGCAGGCGATAGCCGAAGGAACCGGTCTCATCGAACGTGATGCCGTTCATCAAATCAACACCGGCTACATTCGCGAACGGGTGGGCGATCCCCTCTGAGTCGATCCTCAGGATGCCCCCGCTGGGTTTGAGCTGAAGAACGAACAGGTCATCGGCGCGGAAGGTGGTATGCCCCGCCACTGCAGCCGGAACGACCGCGATGTACGGCTCCTCGCCGCCTGCGCCGGGGTAACCACCGGGGCCGCCGGCCAAGCGATCCAGGGCACCGGTGGCCTGATCCATGAGAAACAGCTTGCCGCCGGCAGCAACTACAAGGCGTCCATCGGAGCGCGGCCCGGCTACATCGAAGACGTGCGGAATCGAGTCTGCCAGCGGCCAGACGATGGGCCCTGATGCCCCGCCGATGACCATCGCCATTGCCGCAATCAGCAAGATCACGCGCTCACCGGATGAAACCCCGATACTGGCGCATCACCAGCTGCGTCTGCAGCTGCCGCATCGTGTCGAGGGCGACGCCGACCACGATCAGGATCGCTGTGCCGCCGAGATACATCTGCTGCTGGGATATGCCCGAGATCTTGTCGGCGGCGATGGGCAGGATCACGGTAATGAAGCCCAGGAAGGAGGCGCCTGCGAAGGTGATGCGATTCATCACTCCGGTCAGATAGGCGCCCGTCCGTGGCCCCGGGCGGATGCCCGGGATGAAGCTCGCGTAACGCTTCAGGTTTTCCGCAACGTCGTTTGTCTCGAATGTGATCGCCGTGTAGAAGTAGGTGAAACCGAACGTCAACAGGAAGTAGAGAGCGTTGTACGTGATCGCCATCGGCACGTTCGATGTGGTGGGCGAGAAGTTGCCGTTGATCCATGTTGCCGCCTTGTAGTACCAGGTGTCGGGCGGCGCTCCGAGGAAATAGTTGGCGAGGATCGTGGGAAGGAACATGACCGAGATCGCGAAGATGATTGGGATCACGCCCGCGTGATTCACGCGGATAGGTAGGAAGCTTGCAGGGCTCTGCACCTGCTTGAGGCCCGCGGTTCTTTGCGCGGATTGAATGGGAATCTTCCTGACCGCCTGCTGCACCTCGATGATCACCGCAGTCACCACGACCGCGATCACGCCGAAGATGATCAAAGGCACGTAGGCCGAGAGGCCTCCGCCGTTCGCGTTTGCCGCGGCGAAGACGGCAGCGACCCCTTGAGGTCCACGGCCGATGATGCCGGCGAAGATGATGAGTGAGATGCCGTTGCCGATGCCGTATTCGGTGATGAGCTCACCGAACCACATCAGCATCACGGTGCCGGCGGTGAGGACCAGGATGATCTGCAGGCGCTGGAACCAGTCAAGCGGACCGAGGATGGCCGGGCTCGTGTTCTGGAACAGCACCGTGAACCCGTAGGCCTGGCCGGCGCCGAGGAGCACCGTGAGGTAGCGGCTCCAGCGCTGGATGCGACGACGTCCCTCCTCGCCTTCTTTCGAAATCTCCTTGATCCGTGAGGAGATCACGGTCAAGAGCTGCATGATGATCGTGGCGTTGATGTACGGGTTCATGCCCATCGCGATGAGGCTGAAGGTGGACAACCCTCCGCCGGAGAAGAGATCCAGCAGTCCCAGAAGCGGCTGCGAGTTGAACAGGTGGGATAGCGCGGTGGGGCTTGCGCCGGGAATCGCCACGTTGGCGAAGAGCCGAAAGACCACGAGCATTGCGCCGGTGAACAGGATCTTGTTGCGCAGCTCGGGCAGCCGGAGTGCATTGCCTAGTGCTTGAAGCAGATTCACCGTTGCCTGCCAAATAAGTCCCGCCGTTGCGCGAGTAGAGGAATCCGATCAGATTGCACGGTGTCTTCCCGGATCACGTACGGGCTTATCCGATCTGCGCCCCTGACGGCGACACGACGTACCAGGGGGCGCCGAACGCGTTCACACCCTGACCGGTGGC
>Ga0307479_10002873_pt1 | contig 15666 bp, 15 predicted proteins | sample atmos_gasesECM4C_FD_203743 | JGI IMG/M metagenome (GOLD analysis project Ga0307479, IMG submission 203743) | Hardwood forest soil microbial communities from Morgan-Monroe State Forest, Indiana, United States - atmos_gasesECM4C_515 | ecosystem: Environmental > Terrestrial > Soil > Temperate... | reverse complement strand
GCCCGTCGCAATCTCTGCGAAGGATCTTTGCAGCAACGTGATCTCCGGCCAATCCAAGCCTTGAGGTGCCAGCTTTTTGCGCGCGATTTCCAGCGCTGCTGGATCTTTATCGAGCCCAATCAAATGTCCCGGTGCGCCGAGGCGTTTTGCGATTTCGTAGCTGTGTCCGCCCAAACCCACCGTGGCGTCGATATACGTCCCACCGCGCCGCACGGCTAAAAAGTCGATCGCTTCTTTTAAAAGAACCGCAACGTGGCTCGCTTCCCTTCCACCACGTCCAACCCCCTGAGGGGTATCTGTTAATCCCTCGCCCACTAGATGCCCAGTTCGTCGAGCGTCTTCTCATCGTCAGGCGTGAACTTTTCTTCTTCGATCTCTTTCTTGAACAGCTCCAGGTTCCTGACGATCAAGTACGTCAAATTCCCCAGAACCGCTACCTCGCCCCTGATCTGACCCGATTCGCGGAGCAACTGCGGCAGCAACAACCGTCCCTGGCCGTCCATTTCCACCTGCTGCCCGTAATAGTTTGTGCGGTCCAGAAATTTCTTCTTCGTAGGATTGAAATTGGAGAGCCCGGCCAGCTTCTGCTCGATCCGCTCCCATTCCTCGAAGGGATATAGTTGAGCAACCTTTCCATCCAAACTTGTGATGTAGAATTGTTGGCCGTATTTCTCGTCGATCACTCGCTTGAACTCGGCCGGGACCTTGAGGCGTCCTTTCTCGTCGACCCGGGTTGGATGATTGCCGCGAAACATGGGTGAGGCCCCTTCGGAGGCCGGTTCCCCTAAACGGGGCGTTCTGTCTGGTTGCCGCTACGACAGCCACAAGGGAGGTAAAAGCAGCGCAAAGTTCGGTCAAACTCGGGTGGATCGGGCTGTCTATCGTACTGTTGGGTCGGTTTTCCACCGGCTCCTCGTTTTCAGCTCCTGACTCCCACGGCCGATACTACTCTGACCACTTCGTACCACTTTGTACCACAATCTTAGCTCTAAGTCTTTTATTGTCAAGCCGAAACTTGATGGTCGCAGTCCCACTCTTGCACTGATTCTGGAAAATACGAAGGCTTGTGGTTAACCAATTCAGCGACCACAAGCAGTAGCGTTTACGCTCTTGGTTCTTTCGCTATTCTTTCGCTAAGATTTCTCTTGATCTCCGCCACTGGTGCGGTTTTTCTTGTGGAAATGGGGACATTGAGTGGTCAGGCCAGGTGCAACAAACTTGCACACAGCCGCCGCCGGACGTCGCTGCATGAACCTGGATCCCCTCAGGTCGGGCCGGCTATTCAACTTCGGCGGTGATAAAGAATTCTTGCGCCAAAGAGTCGTACTCGATTTGCAGAACATTCGGCTTGCAGCAGACTTGGCAGTCTTCTACGTACTTCTGGCGGCGTCCGGCGGACTCGTCGACGGAAGTAGAGTTCCATACTCCGCAGGCGGCGCATTGGAAGCCGGATTCCATGAGTGTGGGCCCAGTACGGAGAACATCCGTCGCTGAGAAGAGCATACCTCAGAGACTTGGGTTAGAATTCGACCCGCCCACTTTCGGCACGACCAAATCGTGCGGTTTCCATTTGCAATCGAAAGTCGGAAGTCTGAACTGCCTCTATAATGGCCCGACGTCTCCGTCGGAGGGGCTCATGATTTCTCGGCGCCGATTTCTTGAGGTGGGTGGCGTAAGCGCGGGCGCGGCCCTGGCTTTGCCCTGCGCAACCGCAACCGCTGCAAGCAACGCGGATGACTCATCGTTGCCGCCACCGTTAGCACGGCTCCAATCACGCAAGAGCGAAGCCACGCCCATCACGCGGGAGGAGCGTGGCGAGCGCCAGGAGCGAGCGCGCAAATTGATCGGCGAGAATTCGCTCGACGCTATCGTCCTGATGGAAGGTACATCGCTGCGTTACTTCACCGGGATGCGGTGGTGGGGCGGCGAGCGCACCTTTGCACTCGTGCTGCCGGCGAAGGGCGCCGCGTTTTACGTTTGTCCGGCATTCGAGGAGGGGCGGGCACAGGAACAGATCGGCAACGGTCCTGACGCGGCCCAGGCCGACGTGCGCACCTGGCAAGAGAACGACAACCCATACCGGCTCATCGCGCAGGGGCTGAAGGATCGCGGTATCGCGAGCGGCAAACTTGGGATCGAGGAGACTGTGCGCTTCGTGTTCTCCGACGGCATCGCCAAAGCCGCGCCTCAGGCGACCTTTGTGAGTGCCACACCGGTGACCGCCGGCTGCCGCATGATCAAGAGCGCCCACGAAATGGCGTTGATGCGCCTCGCCTCTCAGGTGACACTCGCAGTGTACGAAGCCGCGTATCAGTCTATGCACGACGGCATGACACAGCACGACGTCAGCGGGCTGATCGATCAAGGTTATAACCGGATGGGCTTTCCGGGCGAAGCGAGCGTGATGGTTGGCGAATACTCCGCCTTCCCTCACGGATCCACCACGCCGCAAGTCATCCGCGAGGGCTCGATCGTCATGATCGACGATGGCTGCACGGTCGAGGGATACGAATCGGACATCACGCGGACCTTCGTGCTGGGGAAAGCGTCTGACAAGATGAAGCAGGTGTTCGACATCGTCCATCGAGCGCAAGCCGCGGCACTGGCGGCCGCACGCCCCGGCGCCGAATGCGGCTCCGTAGATGCAGCCGCGCGGACAATAATCACCGAGGCGGGTTACGGTCCCGACTACAAGTACTTCACCCACCGCCTCGGGCACGGCATGGGGATGGACATGCACGAGTGGCCGTATCTTGTGCGGGGCAACGCGGCCAAACTGCAGACCAACATGACGACCAGCAACGAGCCGGGGATTTACATTCGCGGAGAATTCGGGATTCGACTGGAAGATGATATGCACATCACAGAAAACGGCGCGGAGTTGTTCACACCGCAGAGTCCGTCCTTGGAGAAGCCGTTCGGGAAAGGGTGACCTGGTTCGGCTGCGGCCTTAGTCGACCTTGGTGGAGCGGCGCCATTTTGCGTGAAGCCACGCCAGGATACCGATCGCACAGACTTCGACCGGACCCGGCGGCATGATTTGCATGCGCCAGAGGCTGTCATAGTCGTGGGTCGCCACGTACACCGCCCATATCGTCCCGGCAGCCGCGATGAGGCTTCCGAGGCGTTCTTCCGCCCGAATACTCAGCAGGTTTCGCTGTCTGCGAACCGGTTTCGCAGGCTTGCGAATAGGGACGACGGGAATGTACTGGGCCTTTGATTGGACGTAACCCTCGCGCCCTGCGTCCCAATCGATATAGTCGCCTCGGTCCGATATTGCCACAGCATCCACACTGCCACAAACATGCGTCGTCCGCTTGTTACGTGCGGACCTGTCCGCTCGCCGACCGTCTGCCATTGGCGACTTGTGGGGGCACTACGCCTCGGGGACGGGAGGGCAGCCGGGAAATTCCTTGAGAAATGTGTTGCCGATGTAGCCCAGATACTCGATGCCGATTTCGCTGGTGAAGTAACCATCGGCCGTGAGCTTGCGCAAGAATCCGAAGAACTCTATTCCCTGCCCGAGACTTGGATCTTGCTTGGCATTCTTGCGGTAGGCGATGAGATCGAGAATCTCTTTCTGTTGCTCGGATGTGCTCTCGAGATAAGTCTTGCCGTATCGATCCACATAAGTGTTGTCGAGCCACATCAGTCCTCCGCCGAGAGCGACTTGATAGTCCTTGTTTTCGCTAGTAATCAGGTCGATGAATTCGGGCGCGCCAGCTTCAATGGCTCCTTTCGCATCTTCGTCTGACGGGATGATGGTCTGACAGAGCGCCTGCAGCGTCTTGTAGTCGTGAGCGGAGAAGAACTTGGGGGTATAGCCGTGGTCTTCGGCCTGGGCTTTTTCCGCATTCACCACGCGATGAGCGTATTCGGCCGCTTCCAGCGGAATCACCCGCAGCACCGAACCGCTCACCGCTGTGAACGTAAGTGATCTCAAGATATCTCGTCGCGAAATAGGCATGGTCGCGCTCCGGGCTACAGGTTTCCTTTCTTCGCCTGGTCGAGGAGATAATCCGAAGCCCGCCAGGTCAGCGCCATGATGGTCAGCGTAGGATTCTTATCAGCGTTGGTGACAAAGCAGGCCCCGTCAGTCACAAACAGGTTCTTCACATCATGCGCCTGACAATACTGGTTCAAAGCCGAGGTCGCGGAGTGTGCTCCCATACGAACCGCGCCTACCTCGTGAATGATGACGCCGCCATCGGCGATTCCGTAAGGATGCGGGCCATCAGGACGAGTTGAGGTCACGTATACTCCACCTGCTGCGTCAGTGATTTCGCGGTAGGTCCCCTGCATATCACGTGCCATCTTGATTTCGTTGTCGCTCCACATCCAATGAAAGCGAAGTACGGGGATACCCCATTGGTCCACTGCGGAAGGATCGATTTCGCAATAACAGTTTTCGTTAGGGATCATCTCGCCCCGGCCAGAGAAGCCAATGTAAGTGCCATACTTTTTCTTACACTCCTGCTTGAGAGCGGCTCCGTAGCCTTCAAAGTCGTCGCAGATGTCGTCGTAGTCACCGACGCCGGGCATACCCCGTCCGCCGCCGAATTCGGTGTGATAGCCGCGAAGGAATTCGTTCTTGCGATCAAACTTCCACCACGGCAAATACATGTGCATACCGCCGACGCCATCGTGGTTGTGAGCCGGCATTTTTTCCAGTGCCGGGAAATACCCGACGCCGTTGCTTCCGACGGTGTCCATCAGATAGCGCCCCACCACTCCAGAAGAATTGGCCAAACCGTCGGGGAAAAGCGTGGATCTGGAATTCAGCAGCAAGCGAGCCGATTCGCAGGCACTGGCAGCAACCACGAAAGCCCGCGCATAAATGCGCTGCTCGCCGCGCGTCGCCTTGTCGATGTAGGAAACAGCGGCGACTTTGCCATCTTTGCCCACGACGAGTTCCCTCGCCATGGCGCCGGTGATCAGGGTCAAACGGCCAGTCTTCTGCGCGGGGGGAATCATCACCTGGCTCGAACTGAAGTTTGAGGCGGTTATGCAGCCGCGGCCGCATTGCGCGCAGTAATGGCAGGCGGCGCGGCCATTGTGAGGCTGGGTCAGGATCGCCAGCCGCGAAGGCACACACAAGATGCTCAGCGTGTCGCATGCCTTTTTGATGATGGTTTCGGTGCAGCGGGGCTTAGGCGGAGGCAGGAAAATGCCATCGGGGGCGCTGGGAATGTTCTCCTTCGTCCCGAAGACTCCGATGTAGGACTCGACCTTGTCATAGTAAGGAGCGACGTCGTCATAGGCGAGCGGCCAATCGTCGCCCATGCCGTCATGCGAGCGGACCTTGAAGTCCACCGGCGCCATTCGCAAGGCGATGCGTCCCCAATGATTGGTGCGTCCGCCGACAATGCGCGAGCGGAACCAGCGGAATTTCGAGCCCGGCGCTGAAACGTAAGGTTCACCTTCGATTTCCCACGCGCCGTTGGGGGCGAGGAATTCATCTTCGAGCCCACGGCGCGCCCGGCCGCCCACGCCCGCGCCGCGATGGGGCAAGTCGTAGGGCCAGACGTGCTCTTTGTAATCTCTCTCGGGAACAAGAGGAGGGCCAGCCTCGAGCAACGCGACACTCAGACCGCCCTCCGTGAGCACCTTGGCCGCGGTGCCTCCAGACGCACCAGAACCGATGATGCAGACGTCGTACGTTTTGGGTGTGCGCTTGACTTGCATAGATCTCCGCGAGCTTGCCTGCCTGAGAAAGGCCGCCGACGAGGCGGCGGCCAACGTCGGGCAAACTCTAGAAACGTAGCTTCTCGAGATATGCGTAGCTGGTGGCGATGCTGTCGAACGGCGACTTTGGGTGGTCATGTTCGACGATGTAGACCTTAATGCCAGCTTTGCCCGCACGCGCGAAGAGGCTCTTCCAGTCGATAAGTCCGCTGCCCACTTCGGTCAGATCGACCGTGTCGCCGAAGTTCTGTGGACCGCCAGGCGTGATTTTCGGAAGTTGCTTCAGGTCTTTGACGTGAACCAACGGGAAGCGTCCGGGATAGAGATTGAAATACTTGATCGGGTCGGCGCCTGCCGCAGTGATCCAGCACAGGTCCATCTCCATCTTCACCAGGTTGGCGTCGCATTGTTTGAGCAGCTCATCGTAGGGCAGCTTGCCGTCGACCGGAAGAAATTCGAACCAATGGTTATGATAGGCAAACTGCATGCCGGCTTTCTTTGTCTGCTCGCCGCAGCGGTTGAATTTCTCGGAGGCTTGCTTCCAGATGTCGGGAGACTTACGGAGTTCCTCGGGAATCCAGGGGCAGACAATGTACTTTAGGCCGATGGTCTTGGAGGTTTCGATGACGGAGGGAAATTTGTCGTCGAGTTCGTCATATTGCACGTGCGTGGAGGGCGCAGTCAGGCCATTCTTGTCGAGCGCGGCGCGGACTTGTTCACCGGTGCGGCCAAAATATCCGGCGAACTCCACTTCTTTGTAGCCGATTTTCGCAACCTTGGCGAGGGTGCCGTCGAAATCCTCTTTCATTGCGTCGCGCACGGTGTAGAGTTGCACGCCGATGTGTTCGGCCTTGTGCTCTGCGGCAGCCCAACCCAGGCGGTTGGTAAGGAGCGTGCCGGTGGTGACTGTAACTGCAGTTTCAAGGAAAGTGCGGCGGTTCATAGCATGAAGACTCATGATGCTGTTCCTCCGATCGCGCATGTGGGGATGGAAGTGAATTCCGCGAGCATTATACGCGCCGGACGAGCGACAAAAATAGCCATACAGGGCCAGCCAGTGGGAGAACTGGCTCGCCACAAACAGACTACCCTCATGGCATCAACCTGCCGATGCCACGACACACAGCGTTTTCGGAGGTGCGCCCCTTCTGCCTGTTTCCCGATCTATGGCTTCACCACCAGCAGGTTGTTGGTGACCGAGAAAGTGCCAGAGACGCCGTTGGCGCGAAGACCGGCGAGATTCTTGTCACCTTCGCTGTCCACGACGCCTTCCAGGGTCACATGACCGTTCTTGACAATGATGCGGATGGGCTTCTGGACTCCGAGTTCATATTTTTGCAGCCCGGGGAAGCCATAAATCGCGCGAAATAGCCGCAGCCGCAGGCGGTCATCGTTGGGCGAGGGAGGAAGAACCTCGATCTGGTTGTCTACCTTCTCGACACCCTCAATGTGTTTCACAACATTCTCGGCATCGGATTTCAGGGTGGGCCGTACGACCTGGCCGAGCAGGGTGACGTTGTAGCCATCCACTTTATAGGCGATGTAGTCGAAGACGCCGAAGTAGGGGAGCATCAAGAGCTCGTGGCGTACTTCGCGGGTGATTCGTTCCTTGGCGCGGGCTGAGGGCTCGCGTTGCGTATCCTGGGCGGTGCCTTTAATGTTTACGGTTAGCAAGCTGGCGAGGACAAGAAGGATCAGCCTGTCTTTCATCGCGGTCTCTCCTTACATTGTGTAATCCCCGGGGATATTGGGATCAGTCTACTCTCGAACAGCCAATTTTCGATGCGGGAATCGGACATAGCGGTGGCCGAAAAAAATCGCACCTTAGCGATTGGAAGGCCCGATGTGGGCGGTTCGAAGATTGCAGACTCCTAAGAAGCAAGAGCCAAGCTCAGTCCGTCGTTCGACGCGGACAGCAGTCGTACATCCGCGCAGTCATTCACAATCCAGTTGGCACCTGCCGCGAGTAGCGCGGAGTCCGGAGCCGTCGTCTTGAAAGCGATGACTCTCGCACCGGCGGCCTTGCCGGAGTGAATTCCGGCGGGAGCATCTTCCAGCACGACGCAGTCCGCGGCGTCAAAACCAAGAAAGTTGGCGGCCTTTAGATAAGGTTCGGGATGCGGTTTGCCATTAGTGATGTCACTGGAAGTGATCAGCTTCTTGGGCAGGGGGAGCCCGGCCGCTTTGATGCGGACTTCGGCGAGGCGGCGCGTACAAGAGGTCACGATCGTCCAGCGGTTGCTGGGAAGACGGGAGAGCAGTTCGAGCGCGCCGGGTAGCGGAACCACGCCTTCAAGGTCTTCGATTTCGCGGCGCTCGACCTCGCGATTTTCGGCTTCGTGGTCGGCGTTGGGAAGATATTCCCGGACCGTAGTAATACTGGGGCGGCCGTGGGCACGAGCAACAGCTTCCTCAGGGTTGAATCCATGCTCGATCGCCCAGCGGCGCCACACCCGCTCGACTGCGGGAGTGGAGTTGATCAGTACCCCATCGAGGTCGAAGAATAAGGCAGCACATTGGAGTTGGGTCATTGCCTACCAAGCCCTGCGAATGGGATGCCGACGTCGTGCCGGTCTGCGATGACGCGACTTGCGCCAGCGCGCAGGTCAAAACAGAGAGCCCTGATTTTCGCTGTAGATTTGATCTCCAGTGCATTCATTGGGACGATTGTAAACCAGCGCCAGCGCACTACTTTTCCGCGGAAATCGGCGACAGCAGCATCTCGCGACTTCTTCGCAATCCCCGACCGTGATGAACATCACCCTGACTCGTATCTCCCGTCACCTCATTTCCAGCTGGGGCGACGTAACATTTTGGTGAGTGGTTGCAGGAGGGCGCCGTGCTCTCGAAGTGTGCCAAGCCCGAGTGCTTCGAGGTTTTCCGGCATCTGCACCAGGGAGAGATATTCCACCCGGGGGTACGGAGACGGACTTCGCAGAAAATGCGCGGCGAGCCCTCAAACGAAAGAAGAGCGTCGCGAGGTCGCGATCGTAATCGCGATATTGGCTAAGATCGGGATAGCGGCGCTCGCCGCCCTGCTCTGGGCTGGCCGCAATCCCGACCTATGGCTCATCGGAGCTGCGGCCGGCGCGGCTTTCGCCGGCCAGACATTGCTCAAGAAACTGGCACGACGCACTCGCATGCTCTCCGAAATCGTAGGGACGACCGGCCTGACTTCGGCAGCGCCTGCCGCATACTACGTGATGACGGGAAAGTTCGGTGCTACGGCGTGGATGCTCTGGCTGGCCAACCTGATCTTCGCCGGCAACCAGATTCACTACGTCCAACTCCGCATCCACACGGCAAAGATCGAAGGCCTGGGAGCAATCGTGGCTGGGCCTTCGCCGTCGGACAGGCCGTGATGACGGCCGTGCTAACGGTCGCCTGCATGACAAGGTTGCTCCCTGAGTTCGCCTCCCTAGCCTTCGCCCCACTTCTCTTTCGAGGATGGTTTTACTTCATCCAGCAGCCTGGCCACTGCTCGTCCGCCGCCTCGGATGGAGCGAACTGAGTCAAGCGATTGCCTTCTGTCTCTTGTTCATCACCGCCTCCGCCCTACCAAGCTAAGAACACACGATTACGGCAGCACCATCCACTGAATCACTCTTCACGGCAATCAGCGCATCGTTCGCCTGATCCAGAGGAAACACCGTCACTCTAGGCTTCATGCCGATCTGCGCCGCTAAGGCCAGAAAGTCACGAGCATCCGCCCGTGTCATGTTGGCTACGCTGCGCAGTTGACGCTCGCCCCACAAGAGGCGGTCGTAGTCGAATTGCGGGATGCGATCCAAGTGAATGGCATTGATCGCGACTACGCCGCCTTTGCGGAGGCTCCCGAGCGCCGCGATTACGACGTCTCCGCTCGGGGCAAAGGTAACGGCGCGGTCGAGCTCAAGTGGCGGTTTTTCGACTTCACTTCCTACCCATGCAGCCCCTAGCGATGCTGCCAGTTCGCGGTGAGACTTGCCTCGTGTTGACACATACGCTTCACAGTTCCACGCATGCAGGACTGCGATCGCCAGATGCGCCGACGCGCCGAAACCAAACAGTCCGACCCGTTCACCGGGTTCGACTCCAGCCACGCGCAGGCTGCGGAAGCCGATGATCCCAGCACAGAGCAGAGGAGCAGCATGCAGATCGTCAAGGACTGCGGGAAGCGGGCAGACGAAGTCCGCGCGGGCAAGAGCGAACTCGGCGTATCCGCCGCGGACCGAGTACCCGGTGAAGGTGGGCGCGTCGCAGAGGTTCTCTAGGCCGCGTTGGCAATAGGGGCAGGTGCCATCCGTCCCGCCGAGCCATGAGACGCCAACACGCGAACCGAGAGGAACTTCCTTCGTCGCACCCGCCACGACTTCCCCGACAATTTGGTGGCCGGGAATCATCTCGGGCTCTCTGGGGGGCAGGTCTCCCTCGACAATGTGGAGATCGGTGCGGCACACACCGCAGGCTCGCACGCGCAGGAGCACGTGACCAGGTTCTGGTTCGGGGTCTGTAGCGTCGATGATTTTAAGAGGCCGTTGCGAAATCGGTTGCGGCGAGGACATGACAGCAGCTTTCATGGCGGTTTCTCACTGCGGGTATGATGCCAAAGATGCGGAGATGGTGTCATGGCCGGCAGGGTGCGCCCGGCGAAGACAGCCCCGCGACTTCGCTCAGGGCAAGCGAGGCGGCTGTTCCCACATGACGTTCCTATTTTGTCGAAACCAACTCCAGCGTGAGCACCTGAAACGGCTGCAGGCGAAAGCTGTGCCACTCCCGCGAGGGGATATGAGGGGGAAGAAGAGGACAGTAGTCGCGATCATTCGCCAGGGGCATCGGCGATAAGAAGATAGCATTCTGCGAATTCCTCAAACCACTAGCCGGCCGATTCCCAGTTCTTTGACCGGGAGACGGCCTCGTTCCATCGCTCGCGCAAGGAGCGTACCTGAGATGACGGTATCTTCGGTTCAAAGCGGTGTTCTTTCCCTGCGTTCGCATCAATGTCTTTGTCCCAAAAACCGACTCCGAGACCCGCCAGGTACGCGGCGCCGAGCGCTGTGGTTTCCGTCACCGCCGGGCGAATGACGGGTACTCCGAGGATGTCGGCCTGAAACTGCATGAGGTCGTCATTGGCCGCGGCTCCACCATCCACGCGAAGTTCGCGCACCGGGTCACCGGAGTCTTTACGCATCGCATCGAGCAAGTCCGCGACCTGGTAAGCAATGCTCTCGATGGCAGCCCGAGCCAAGTGGCCTGCAGTCGTGCCGCGGGTGAGTCCGAAAATCGAGCCTCGAGCGTACGAATCCCAGTGTGGCGCGCCCAATCCGACGAATGCCGGAACGAGATATACTCCTCCGTTGTCGGGAACCGATTTGGCCAGTGGTTCTACTTCTTCGGATTTGCGAATCAAACCCAAGCCGTCGCGCAACCACTGCACCACTGCACCGCCAACAAACACGCTGCCTTCCAGGGCATACTCGGTGGTGTCGCCGATTTTCCAGGCGACCGTCGTGACCAGCCGATTGGAGGAAGGCACGGCCCGCGTGCCGGTATTTTGCAGCATGAAGCAGCCGGTGCCGTAGGTATTCTTGGTCAGACCGGGCCGAATGCATCGTTGTCCAAACAGAGCTGCCTGTTGATCGCCGGCAATGCCTGCGATGGGAATCTTTTCCAGCCCCGTCTCACTCACTTCACCATAGACCTCACTGGAAGCCCGCACCGAAGGCATCATCGAGAGCGGCACTCGAAAGAGATCTAGTAGTTCGTGGTCCCAGTCGCTCGTGTGAATATTGAAGAGCATGGTGCGAGAGGCGTTGCTCGCATCCGTCGCATGAACACGGCCTACGGTCAGCCTCCAGACGAGCCAGGTGTCGACCGTGCCAAACGCAAGCTTGCCGCTTTCGGCGAGTCCGCGTGCGCCCGGAACGTTGTCCAAAATCCAGGAGATCTTGCTAGCCGAGAAATAGGAATCGATCAGCAGTCCCGTTTTCCGCTGAATTAGGGGGCCATGGCCCTCGATCCGAAGGCGTTCGCAAAGATCGGCGGTGCGGCGATCCTGCCACACGATTGCGTTGGACACAGGTTGCCCGGTTTCGCGATTCCACACAATCGCCGTCTCACGCTGATTGGTAATGCCGATAGCGGCCACATCGGCTGCCTGCGCACCCGCCTTCGCGATCGCCTCGAGCGCCACAGCAATCTGGGAGAAAACGATTTGTTCTGGACGGTGCTCGACCCATCCCGGCCGAGGAAAGATCTGATCAAATTCTTGTTGCGCGACGGCGCGAACTGCTCCAGTCTGGTCAAACAGGAGAGCTCGCGAGCTCGTCGTACCCTGGTCCAGTGCTAAAACGTATCGCATTTTTTCTTCTCAACGCTCACCGCACCGCCGAGTCGGAAGGGCGCAGGAAGCGACGGATGCCAAAGTCATAAAGGGCCGCTCCTGCCAATCCACCGGCCAGAGGTGCGACCACAGGAATCCACCACACACGGGTTCCGTCGGTGAGGCCGTTGTTCCTAAAACCAGCGAACACAGTAAAAAGGCGAGGACCAAAGTCCCGCGCGGGATTGATGGGGTAACCGTGCATTCCGCCAAAACTCATGCCGATCGCCACAACTACCAACCCGATCAAAACGGGCGCCAGATTCGCTCCAGGAGGGCAGTTGAATTCGTCGATAATCGCGAACACCAGAAGCACCAATAACCCGGTGCCGATCAGTTGGTCCAGAAAGCCGGCTTGAGGTAATTGGGGAAAAGCGGGGAAGGTCGTGAATACTCCCGCGGTGCGTTCTAGTTGCGGATCCGCCTGGTGAAATGCTGGCAGGTAATTCCAGAAAACGAGCGCTGCTGCCGCGAAAGCGCCCGCAGTCTGAGCCGCGGAGTATGGGAGCACTTTGCGCCACGGAAAGTCACGGAACACGGCCAAAGCCAGAGTCACAGCGGGGTTCAAGTGCGCGCCGGAGATTTTGCCGGCGACATAAATTCCCATCGTCACCCCAAGGCCCCAGCCCAAAGTGATGTTGGTGAAGCCGCCGTGCACGATCGCGCCAGGAGTTGTGGATGGAAACAACACGACCATTGCAACGACGCCCGTGCCAAAAAGCATCAGGACAAAGGTTCCGAGAAACTCCGCGATCAACTCCGCCATCAGGGAAGCCTTTGGACTCATCCCGCATCTCCCGGCTCGACTCTACCGTGTTTCCAGACCGCGAAGTAGTCTAACAGGAGTGCGAGTGGGCAACTCACGCGGTGTCGCTCACGGCCTGAGCGCCTTCCTCGGCGGAGCAAATGTAGACTTGAGGACTGATTCCGGTGGCTTGTCGATAGCGTTCTGAGATCTCCGCTGCAAAGGCGGGCGCGTGCTGCTGCTGCACGAGATTGACTGTGCATCCCCCGAAGCCACCTCCCGTCATACGCCCGCCGCAGAAGCCGGGAAGGCCTTCGGCCGCCTCGACCATGATGTCGAGTTCCCGGCAACTGACCTCGTACAAATCGCGCAAGCTGTTATGCGACTGACGCATCAAATCGCCCATGCGGGCCAAGTCGCCATCCGCCAAAGCATGGGCAGCTTCAATCGTCCGCTGGTTTTCGTGGATCACATGGGTACATCGTTTCAAGATTGTGGGGGGGAGATCGGCGGCGTGCTGGTTGAGCAGATCCACCGAGACGTCGCGCAAGGCGCGCACGGCGGGGTCCCAGGTCATGAAATAACGAACCGCTTCTTCGCACTCTTCGCGGCGAGTGTTGTAGGTGCCGTTCGCCAATTCGTGTTTGACCGTCGTGTTGCAAACCACAAGCCGAATGCCTTGGGGAATGGGAACGAGCTTGAACTCCAGCGAACGGCAATCCAAAAGAATTGCGTGGCCGGCCTTTCCCATGCACGAGACGAATTGATCCATGATGCCGACTCGCGCGCCGACGAAATTGTTTTCGGCCTGACGGCAAAGTTTCGCAACCTCGGGCAAGGGCAGGCTCGCTCCGTTGAGGCCCATCAGGGCCAGCGCGGAAGCGACCTCGACGGCAGCGGAAGAACTCAGCCCGGCTCCCACTGGGATCTCTCCGTGTACGAGCAGATTTGCTCCAGCAAGCGTCTGCCCGTGCCGCTGAAGAACACCGGCAACGCCCACGACGTAGTCACACCATGCACCGGTGCGCTCTCGCGGCAGGTTGTCGACATCGAACTCGAAGTGGCCGGGGAATTCTTCGGAATAGATGACGAGCTTCCGGTCGCGCGTTGGGGCGATGGCCACATAAGTCGAGAAGCCGATCGCAGCGGGCATGACGAAACCGTCGCTGTAGTCGGTATGCTCGCCAATCAGGTTGACTCGACCGGGCGCACGATAAATCCTCGGGCGACCTCCGTAAACCGTCTCGAAGTGGTCAGCCAACTCCGCAGCTTTCATTTGCGATGGTCCTTTGAACCGGTCCGAGACTGGCTGGTAAACGCCAAATCGTTATTGTCTCTTAATCTGTCAATTAGCGAAATCCCGGCACCTGTGCGCTTCCTGCGGACCCGGTCCTTGAATCTTACCTAAAGTTGAGGATGGTGCGCGGATGCCTCCTAGCCCGGAGACGTCCGGCATTAGGCAGGGCGAGCGCTAGTCGCTTCGTTAGCCGGTCGGAGATACGAGCTCGACCGATCGTTGGGCGAATTATCTTTGATTCTTCCTGCGACTCCGGCGAATCATTCGGCAAGGATCGACAAGGTTTCTGCGAGCACGAGTGTTCCCTGGGCGATGTCGTCTGGGGACGCGTATTCGTCGGGGCGATGGCTGAAGCCATGGCGGCATGGAATAAACAACATGGCCACTGGAGCGATGCGAGAGATAAACAGAGAATCGTGATAGGCGCGACTCGTCATGGACAGGAACCTGAAGCCGTGCTTCTCGCAGGCTGCACATAAAGCAGCGACGATAGCAGGGTTACATTCTGCGGGCACATCTGAGTTTAACCATTCTGAGTGAATGGCGACCTGACGCTTTGCCGATGTGGAACGACAACTCTCCTCTAAAGCCCGTACGACGCCCTCACGACGTGCAAGGCTGGTATCCCGAATGTCCACACTGATGCGGACTCTAGCGGGAATGCTGTTGACCGCCCCGGGAAAGACATCGCAGATTCCCACTGTCGCAACCGTATCAATTGCCCCGCTGGCTCGGGCGGCTTGTTCGAGGGCGAGGATGAGTTCCGCCGCGGCGCACAACGCGTCTTTACGGTCCAGCATCAGCACCCCACCTGCGTGACCGCCCGCACCCTCAACAATCACACGCAAACTGGCGGGGGCAGCAATTCTTTCCACCACGCCTAATGGCACATGCTCCCGTCCGAGGATAGGTCCTTGCTCAATGTGCAATTCTACAAACGCCTTGTAATAGCCAGAGGCAAGCTTTACCTGCTCCAATTCTCCGGTAAACCCCGCCTTCCGGCGAACGTCCTCCAGAGAGGCGCCATCGTTGTCCACTAACTTCCGCGCCGCATCGGCCGACAGAGTTCCCGAGAGCAGACGGCTTCCCAGACAACCGATTCCGAATCTCGTGGGTTCTTCGGAGGTGAAGATCAACAACTCAATTGCGTGCCGCGGGCGGAGTCCCGCGTGTTGCAGTGCCCGAATCGCTTCCAGCCCGCCCAGCACTCCCACTACACCGTCGTACTTCCCCGCATGCGGAATCGCATCGATGTGCGATCCGGTCCCCACCACAGGCAATGCCGCGTGCGATCCAGCCCACCGTGCGAAAGTGTTGCCGATAGCGTCCTGACGAACCACGAGCCCGGCATCTTCGCAGCGCGCTCTAATCCACGCGCGCGCTTCCATATCTTTTGGTGTGAAAACAACGCGGGTCACGGCTGGCGCTTCCGCATCCGAGAACGCGGCCAGCGCCTCGATCTCGGAAACCAGCCGTTCCTTATTAATTTCGAGGTTCATCGGTCGCCCACCAACGGATGCCGGTTCCAATCTTTGTAAATCAGGTACTTCGCCGGTACTTTTCCAATCGCGCCAAACC
>Ga0307479_10002872_pt1 | contig 15666 bp, 14 predicted proteins | sample atmos_gasesECM4C_FD_203743 | JGI IMG/M metagenome (GOLD analysis project Ga0307479, IMG submission 203743) | Hardwood forest soil microbial communities from Morgan-Monroe State Forest, Indiana, United States - atmos_gasesECM4C_515 | ecosystem: Environmental > Terrestrial > Soil > Temperate... | reverse complement strand
ACCGAGGGCTACAAGTACGGCTTCGTCACCGACATCGAAGCGGAGGAGGCGCCGCCTGGTCTCAACGAGGAGACGGTGGCGTTCATCTCGGCCAAGAAGCGCGAGCCGCAGTGGCTGCTCGAGTGGCGGCTGCAGGCGTTCCGCCATTGGCAGACCATGCCGCGGCCGGAATGGGCAAAGCTCCGCATTGCGCCGATCGATTATCAAGCCGCGACCTATTATTCGGCGCCCAAGCAGAAGGCCGGGCCGCAGTCCCTTGAGGAGGTCGATCCCGAGCTCCTGAAGACCTACGCCAAGCTCGGCATTCCCCTGCACGAGCGCGCGGCGCTCGCGGGCGTGGCGGTGGACGCGGTGTTCGACAGCGTCTCGGTCGCAACCACTTTCAAGGAGACGCTGGCGGAGCTCGGTATCATCTTCTGCTCCTTCGGTGAGGCCGTGCGCGAGCATCCCGATCTCGTGCGCAAGTATCTGGGCACCGTGGTGCCGCAGGGCGACAACTTCTTCGCCGCGCTCAACTCGGCCGTGTTCAGCGACGGCTCCTTCGCCTACATACCCCCGGGCGTGCGCTGCCCGATGGAGCTATCGACATATTTCCGCATCAACGCCGCCAAGAGCGGGCAGTTCGAGCGCACGCTGATCATCGCCGACAAAGGCTCCTATGTGAGCTATCTCGAAGGCTGCACGGCGCCGCAGCGGGACGAGAACCAGCTGCACGCCGCGGTGGTCGAGCTGATCGCGCTCGAAGACGCCCAGATCAAGTACTCCACGGTGCAAAACTGGTACCCCGGCGACGCCGAGGGCCGCGGCGGCATCTACAATTTCGTCACCAAGCGCGGCGCCTGCCGCGGCGCCAACTCGAAGATCTCCTGGACACAGGTGGAGACCGGCTCCGCCATCACTTGGAAGTATCCGAGCTGCATTCTCGAGGGCGACAATTCCGTGGGCGAGTTCTACTCGGTCGCCATCACCAACAACCTGCAGCAGGCGGACACCGGCACCAAGATGATCCACATCGGGCGCAACACGCGCTCGACCATCATCTCCAAGGGCATCTCGGCGGGCCGCGGCCAGAACACCTATCGCGGCCTCGTCCGCATGCTGCCGAAGGCGCAGAACGCCCGCAACTACACGCAGTGCGACTCCCTGCTGATCGGCAAGAAGTGCGGCGCCCACACCGTGCCCTACATCGAGGTGCGCAATCCCAGCGCGCGCGTCGAGCACGAGGCGACGACATCGAAGATCTCCGACGACCAGCTGTTCTATTGCCAGCAGCGCGGGCTCTCAACGGAGGATGCGCTGTCGCTGATCGTCAACGGCTTCTGCAAGGCCGTGCTGAAGGAGCTGCCGATGGAGTTTGCCGTCGAGGCGCAAAAACTCCTGGCCGTGAGCCTCGAAGGCAGCGTGGGCTGAGCCTCATTATCGCAAGCGAGTTCTATCGACCCATGACAGCACTATTGGACATCAAGGACCTGCACGCCCGCGTCGGCGAGGGTGCCGAGGCCAAGGAGATCCTGCGCGGCATCGATCTCGCGGTCGGCGCCGGCGAGGTGCATGCGATTATGGGTCCGAACGGCTCCGGCAAGAGCACGCTCGCGGGCGTGCTCGCAGGCCGGCCCGGCTACACCGTGACCGAGGGACAGGTGCTCTACGAGGGCCGCGACCTCCTCGCGCTTGCGGCCGACGAGCGTGCGCGGCAGGGCATCTTCCTGGCGTTCCAGTATCCGGTCGAGATTCCCGGCGTGAACAACATGTATTTCCTGCGCGCGGCGCTCAATGCGGTGCGCAAGTCGCGGGGCGAGAGCGAGCTCGACGCCGGCCAGTTTCTCAAGGCCGTGCGCGCCAAGCTCAAGCACCTCGACATCGGCGAGGACCTCCTGCAGCGCGCCGTCAACGTGGGCTTCTCCGGCGGCGAAAAGAAGCGCAACGAGATCTTCCAGATGGCGATGCTGGAGCCGAAGCTCGCGATCCTCGACGAGACCGACAGCGGTCTCGATATCGACGCGCTCCGCGTGGTCGCGACCGGTGTCAACCGCCTGCGCGACCCCAAGCGCTCTATCGTCCTCATCACCCATTATCAGCGACTGCTCGAATACATAGAGCCCGACCGCGTCCATGTGCTCGGCGGCGGCAAGATCTTGCAATCCGGCGACAAGACGCTCGCGCTCGAGCTCGAGAAGCGCGGCTACGCGCATCTCGGCAGCGCGGCTTGAGCCGGCTCGGAATGCCGCGATGAGCACCATCATTAAGCAAGAGGCGGCACCTTATCTCGAGGCGTTCCAAAGCCGCGAGAGCGATGCGGCCGAGCCCGATTGGCTGCGGGACCGGCGCGCAGCGGCACTGGAGCGGTTTGCGTCGCTGGGTTTCCCGACCCGGCGCGAGGAGCCCTGGCGCTTCACCAATCTGGCGCCGCTCGCCCGTGAAGCCTATCCGCCGGCTCCTCCGCCCAAGCCTTCGAAATCTCGCCTGCCGCTCGAGCCTTATCTCGTCGCCGGCGCCGCGCATCGGATCGTGATGATCGACGGCTATGTCGTGCCGGAGCTGTCGGCGATCGGCCGGCTGCCCAAGGGCGCGTGGCTCGGCTCGACAGCCCGCGCGCTGGCCGAGCGCCCGGACTTGGCCGAGGCCGGTTACGACGAGCGCGATGCGACCTCGGCGCAGCCCTTCGCCGCGCTCAACGGCGCCTTCTTCGGCGACGGCTTCGTCCTGGCACTCGCCGCCGGCGCGGTGCTGGAGGAACTGGTGGAGGTCATCCACGTCGCCAGCACCGTCGGGCGATCGCTGCATCCGCGCAGCGCCGTGATCGCCGGGGCAGGCAGCCGCGCCACGCTCGTCGAGACGTTCTGCGGCGCCGGCGCTTGGACCAACGGCGTGCTGCGCATCGAGCTTGGTGCCGATGCCTCGCTCGACCATGTGCGCATCCAGGACGAGGCGCTTGATGCCATCCATTTCGGCGTCACGCGTGCCAGGCTTGGCCGCGGCGCGCGCTATGAGAGCTTCACGCTCACCACGGGCGCGCGCCTCTCTCGCCAGGACGTGCAGGTGGTGATCGAGGGCGAAGGCGCCCGATGCGGCGTCAACGGCGCTTATCTCCTGCGCGGCCAACAGGAGGCGACCACCGCCACGGTGATCGACCACGCCGCGCCCGGGGGCACCACCCGCGAAGTGTTCAAAGGCGTGCTCGAGGATCGTGCGCACGGGGTTTTCCTGGGCCGAATCGCCGTGCGGCCCGGCGCGGACAAGACCGATGCGCATCAGCTCAACCGCAACCTGCTGCTGAGCCCGCGCGCCGCCGTCGATACCAAGCCCGAGCTCGAGATCTTCGCGGACGACGTCAAGTGCAGCCATGGCGCCACGGTGGGCGATCTCGACGAGGCCGCGCTCTTCTATCTGTGCTCGCGCGGCATCGACGAGACCGCGGCGCGCCGGCTGCTGATCGAGGCCTTCGCGACCGATGCCATCGAGGCCACGGTATCCGTGGGCGATCTCGCCGCGCATCTGCGCCGGTGTCTCGGTGTCTGGCTGGAACAGAGTGGGAGTGCCTAGAATGTCCCTCGTATCGCCCCTCCGTTCGCTAGCCAGCGGCGGCCTGGACGTCCGGCGCATCCGCCGCGACTTCCCGATCTTCGGGCGCAATCCGGGCCTGGTGTTCCTCGACACCGCCGCGAGCGCGCAGAAGCCAAAGCCGGTGATCGACGGTGTCGCCGAGTTCTATCGCACCGACTATGCGAACGTGCACCGCGGCGTCTATCGCTTGAGTGCGGCCTCGACCGACCAGTACGAGAAGGCGCGGGAGAGCGTGCGCCGATTCATCAACGCGGCGCATGCCGACGAGATCGTGTTCGTGCGCGGCACCACCGAGGGGATCAACCTCGTCGCCTATAGTTGGGGCGCGAAATTCCTCCAGGCGGGCGACGAGATCGTGCTGAGCGAGCTGGAGCATCACTCCAACATCGTGCCCTGGCAGCTGCTGCGCGACCGAATCGGGTTCAAGATCCTGGCGGCGCCGATCGACGCGGGCGGCGGGATCGATCTCGCGGCTTTCGAAAGGCTGCTCACGCCGCGCACCAAGCTGGTGGCGATCACCCATATCAGCAATGTCACGGGTCACGTCGTGCCGGTGGACGCCGTCATCCGGCTCGCCCATGCGCGCGGCGCAAAGGTGCTGCTGGACGGCGCGCAGGCGGCGCCGCGGCTGCCCGTGGACGTGCAAGCGCTCGACGCCGATTTCTACGTGTTCTCCGGCCACAAGGCCTACGGCCCGACCGGCATCGGCGTGCTCTACGGCAAGAGCGCGCTGCTCAAGGAAATGCCGCCCTGGCAGGGCGGCGGCAGCATGATCAGCACGGTGAGCTTCGAGCGCACCACCTATCTGGAGCCGCCGCACCGGTTCGAGGCGGGCACGCCCGATATCTCCGGCGCGATCGGCCTCGGCTTCGCGCTCGACTACATCGAGGGGCTCGGCCGCGAGGCCATTCGGGACCACGAGGATGCGCTCACCGGCTATGCCATGGGCCGGCTCTCGACACTCCCGGGGGTGACCGTGCTGGGCGGAGGGCAACGGCAGCTCGGCGTGCTCTCGTTCATCATCGACGGCATTCACCCGCACGACGTCGGCACGGTGCTCGATCAGAACAACGTCGCGGTGCGCGCGGGGCACCATTGCGCGCAGCCCCTGATGGATCGTTTGGGGATCGCCGGCACGACGCGCGCGTCGTTCGGGGTCTACAACGATGAGTCGGACGTGGATGCGCTGGTCGCCGCGATCAAGGCGGCGCAGGAGATGTTCGGCGCATGACGATGGATCTGCGCGAGCTCTACCAGGACATCATCCTGGATCACGGGCGGCATCCCCGGAATTTTCATGGGATGGCCGAGCCCACCAATTTCGCCAACGGGCACAACCCGCTCTGCGGCGACAAGGTCACGGTCTACCTGAAGCTCGAGGGCGACCAGATCGCGGACGTGAGTTTCGAGGGGCGGGGCTGCGCGATCTCGACCGCCTCCGCCTCATTGATGACGGAGATCCTGAAGGGCAAAACGCTCAAGCAAGCGGAGGCGCTCTTCAAGAGCTTCCATGCGAAAGTGACCGGCGGCGATCCGGTGGCCCCGCCGCCCGAGCTGGTCGACGACGCCGAGCGGCTGGAACCGCTGACCGGGGTCAAGACCTATCCCGCGCGCGTCAAATGCGCGACGCTCGCTTGGCACGCCTTCGAGGCCGCGGTCAAAACGGGTGCCTTGGGCGCCACGGTCAAGACCGAGTAGACCCATGGTTGAAGAAACCAAAGACCCCTTCGCCTTCGATACCGGAGAGCCTCCGGCGAGCACGGACGACGTCGAGCGCCCGGAGCCCGATGCTGGCGACCCCGAGCTGCAGGCCCGGGTGCTGGAGGCGCTCAAGACGGTGCGCGATCCCGAGATCCCCGTGAACCTCGTGGACCTCGGCTTGATCTACGAGCTGATCGTGCGCAAGGACGGCACGGTCTATGTCGAGATGACGCTCACCACGCCGGCCTGCCCGGTCGCGGGCGCGCTTCCGGGCCAGGTGCAGCAGGCGGTCGCCGCCGTCGCCGGCGTCAACGACGTGCGCGTCAAGCTGGTCTGGACGCCGCCCTGGAGCCAGGACCGCATGTCCGAGGAGGCCAGGCTCGAGCTGGGCCTGGTTTAGCCGGGCCGCGGCGCGGGCGTCGCTGCCGCTCTTGCCAAAACCCGCTCGAACCCCTATCTAGGCGCGCTTAAACCTCACGCGGGGATGCGCACTTGCCTTCGTCTCGATGGACGGGGGCAGGCGGCACGCTCCGGTGTCGGCCTCCGGGCCGGCCAACCCCCGCGGCGGCTCAACCGGAAAAGGAATTGATTCGATGGCTATGCCGAGTTTCACCATGCGCCAGCTCCTGGAAGCCGGCGTGCATTTCGGCCACCACACCCGGCGCTGGAACCCGAAGATGGCGAGCTACATCTTCGGCGCCCGCAACGGCATCCACATCATCGACCTCGAGCAGACCGTGCCGAACCTGCACCGCGCGCTTCAGTCGGTGCGCGACGTGGCCGCGAGCGGCGGGCGCGTGCTGTTCGTGGGCACCAAGCGGCAGGCTCAGGAGCCGATCGCCGAGGCCGCCAAGCGCTGCGGCCAATACTTCGTGAACCACCGCTGGCTCGGTGGGATGCTCACCAATTTCAAGACCATCTCGCAGTCGATCAAGCGCCTCAAGGATCTCGATGAGCAGATCGAGAACCCGGCGGCCGGCTTGACCAAGCGCGAGCTCCTCGAGCTCACCCGCGACCGCGACAAGCTCGAGCGCGCGCTCGGCGGCATCAAGGAGATGGGCGGGCTGCCCGACATCCTGTTCGTGATCGACACGAACAAGGAGTCGATCGCGGTCAAAGAAGCGAACACGCTCAAGCTTCCGGTTGTGGCGATTCTCGACAGCAACTCCTCGCCCGACGGCATCGCCTATCCGGTGCCCGGAAACGACGACGCCATGCGCGCGATCAATCTCTACTGCGATCTGATGGCGCACGCGGTGCTCGATGGGCTGCAGGCGGAACTCGCGAGCTCCGGGGCCGACGTCGGCGCTCAGGCGGCGCCGCCAGTCGAGACCCTCGCGGAGGAGGAGCCGGTCACGCCGCCCAGCGAGCCCGCTCCCGAGGCACGGCCGGAGGCCTGACGCTCTCGCGGTCCCGGGACGTCGTCCCCATATCTTGCGCGGGTCACGATCTGCCACAACCCTCGTGACGCGCGTATTCGTTGTAGGGTGCTCGAGCCCTTGGTTCTGATCGGAGAAAGCGAGTCATGGCTGAGATCAATGCTGCGCTCGTCAAGGAACTGCGCGAGAAGACCGGCGCCGGCATGATGGATTGCAAGCGGGCGCTCGGAGAAGCCGCGGGCGATCTCGAGCAGGCCGTGGACTGGCTGCGCAAGAAGGGCCTGTCCGCCGCCGCCAAGAAGGCCGGCCGGGTCGCCGCCGAGGGCCTCGTGGGGGCGGTCGCGGACGGGCGCGCGGGTGCCCTGGTCGAAGTCAACAGTGAGACCGATTTCGTCGCGCGCAACGAGTCCTTCCAGGGCTTCGTCAAGGCGGTGACGGCTTTGGTGCTCGCCAAGGGCGACGACATCGAGGCGCTGAAGGCGGCACCCTTTCCCGGCACCGGCCGCACCGTCGCCGAGGAGCTGACGCACCTCATCGCGACCATCGGCGAGAACATGGCGCTCCGGCGCGCCAAGCGGATCGCGGTCGCGACCGGAGTAGTGGTGCCCTATGTGCACAGCCCGCTGGCGCCGGGGATCGGCAAGATCGGCGCGCTGGTGGCGCTGGAGTCGGGCGCCGATGCCGGCACGCTCCAGTCTCTCGGCCGGCAGCTTGCTATGCATGTGGCGGCGGCCAACCCCAGCTATCTCGACACCGCCTCGGTCGACCGGGCGACCCTCGATCGCGAGCGCGAGATCCTGCGCGAACGGGCGCGCCAGGCCGGCAAGCCCGACGCGATCATCGACAAGATCGTCGAGGGACAGCTGCGGAAGTTCTACGAGGAAAGCGTGCTTCTCGAGCAGGTCTACGTGGTCGACGGCGAGAGTCGGGTCGGCAAGGTGGTGGAGGCCGCGGCCAAGGAGGCGGGCGCGCCGATCCGGCTTGCGGGCTACGCGCGCTTCAAGCTCGGCGAGGGGATCGAGAAGAAGGACAGCGATTTTGCCGCCGAGGTCGCCGCCACGCTGAAGAGCTGAGCCCGGATGGCGCCCGACTCGGAGGTCCCCCTCAAGACGGGCGCCGGCCGTTTGTGTATGATTGCAACGGTCGGCCGGACGGAGCCGGCCCGAACCTGACCCGAACGCCATGCCAGCGGACCTGAAATACCGCCGCGTCCTCCTGAAGATTTCCGGCGAAGCCCTGATGGGTGAGCGGGAATACGGTCAGGACCCGTCGGTGGTGGCCCGCATCGCCGCCGAGGTGAAGCAGGTGCATGCTCTCGGCGTCGAGGTGTGCATGGTGATCGGCGGGGGCAACATCTTCCGCGGCCTTGCGGGCGCCGCCAACGGCATCGAGCGCGCGACCGCCGACTACATGGGAATGCTGGCGACGGTGATCAACTCGCTCGCCATGCAGAGCGCGCTCGAGCGGCTGGGTGTCACCACGCGCGTGCTTTCGGCCATCAGCATGCAGGCGGTGTGCGAGCCTTATATCCGCCGCCGCGCCATCCGGCACATGGAGAAGGGGCGGGCGGTGATCTTCGCGGCCGGCACCGGCAATCCGTTCTTCACCACCGACACCGCGGCCGCCTTGCGCGCCTCGGAGATGGGCTGCGATGCCCTCCTCAAGGGCACGAAGGTCGACGGTGTCTACTCCGCGGATCCGAAGAAAGTGCGCAATGCCGAGCGCTACGATCGGCTGACGTATTTGGAGGTGCTGTCGCGCGACTTGCAGGTGATGGATGCGGCGGCGATCTCGCTGGCGCGCGAGAACCGCATCCCGATATTGGTTTTCTCGATCCAGGAGAGCGGCGGCTTTGCGGATGTGGTAATGGGCCGCGGGCGCTTCACCATCATCTCGGAGGAGACAAGCCCGTGAGCGAGGACGCGCTGATCAAGGATTTGCGGCGCCGCATGGACGGTGCGATCGACGCACTCAAGAAGGAGCTGGGAGGCCTCAGGACCGGCCGCGCGTCGCCGAGCCTGCTCGAGAGCGTGAGCGTGAGCGCCTATGGCAGCACCATGCCGCTCAACCAGCTGAGCACCGTCAGTGCTCCGGAGCCGCGCCTCCTCGTGGTCCAGGTCTGGGATCGCAGCATGGCCAAGGCGGTCGACGCCGCCATTCGCGAGGCCGGGCTCGGCCTCAATCCGCAGAGCGAAGGCCAAGTCATCCGTGTGCCGATCCCGCCCTTGAGCGAGGAGCGCCGCAAGGAGCTCACCAAGATCGCCCACAAATACGCCGAGCAGGCGCGCGTCTCCGTGCGGAACGTGCGCCGCGACGGGCTCGAAGCCCTGAAGAAGCGCGAGAAGGACCGCGACATCACGCAGGACCAGCACCGCAAGCTCGACAAGGACGTGCAGACCTTGACCGACGACACCATCAAGAAGGTCGACGAGACGCTGGCCCACAAGGAAAAAGAAATCCTGCACGTGTGAGAACCATGGATACGCTTGGCAGTCCTCTGCCGCCGCCCGCTCACGTCGCGATCATCATGGATGGCAACGGGCGCTGGGCGAAGGCGCGTGGCCTCCCGCGCGTCGCCGGACACCGGCGCGGGGGCGAAGCCGTGCGCCGGGCCGTGATCGCCGCGGCCGAGCTCGGCATCTCCTACCTGACGCTCTTCGGCTTTTCCTCGGAGAACTGGAAGCGCCCTGCCCATGAGGTCGACGATCTCATGACCTTGCTGCGCCATTACCTCCGAGGCGAGGTCGCCGAGCTCCACCGCAACAACGTGCGCGTGCGCGTGATCGGCGACCGGGAACGGTTGGCGCCCGACATCGTCACCCTGATCGACAACACCGAGGCGCTGACGGCCGGGAATACCGGGCTCCGGCTCTCGGTCGCGCTCTCCTACGGCGGTCGAGCCGAGATCGCCGGGGCGGCGCGCCGGATCGCCGAGGCCGCGATGGCCGGCATGCTCCGCCCCGATCAGATCGACGAGACGGTCTTTGCCCGTTATCTGCTGACCGCCGACATGCCGGATCCGGATCTCGTCATACGCACCAGCGGCGAGCAGCGGCTCAGCAACTTCCTGCTTTGGCAGACCGCCTATTCCGAATTCGTGTTCATCGACACGCTTTGGCCGGATTTCACCAAGACGGATCTGGAGCGCGCGCTCAGCGAGTTTCACGGCCGCGAGCGGCGCTATGGCGCGACGGCTGGCCGCGTCTAAACGAGACGCCCTCACCCTGCGCATCCTGTCGGCCGCCATTCTGGCGCCGTTGGGTGTGCTGGCGGCTTGGCTGGGCGGCCCGCTCCTCGCAGGAGTGACGATCCTTGCGGCGGCGGTCATGGGCTGGGAATGGGGCCGGCTCACGGATCACGGCCGATTCGGGGCCAAAGGGATGCTGATCGCCGCGGCGGAGGCGGCGGGCGCGACCCTGGCTGCTATGGGCTGGCCGGCGGCGGGCATCGGCGTTGTCTTCGCGGGAGCCGCGGCGCGATTGATCTGGCCGACGGGCGAAGCCGGGGCCAATCTCTGGGCCGCGGTCGGCACGCTCTGGATCGGCGTGCCCTGTGTCGCCGTGCTCTGGCTGGCATCCGACTCGACGGGGCGCGCAACCCTGCTTTGGCTTTTCGCGTTGGTCTGGGCCACGGACATTGTGGCTTATATCGTTGGGCGTTGGGCGGGGGGCCCGCGCTTGGCGCCTCGCTGGAGCCCCAAGAAGACTTGGTCCGGCGCTCTCGGAGGGCTTGTCGCGGCTGGGCTCGTCGGGGCCGTTACAGCGAATACACTGGGCATTTCCATACTTTCACCGGTATTCTGGGTCAGCATGGGACTTTCGGTTGCGGCGCAGTTCGGAGATCTCGCGGAATCCGCTGCCAAACGGCGTTTCGGCGTCAAGGACGCGAGTGGCCTCATTCCGGGCCACGGCGGCCTGCTGGATCGGCTCGATGGCCTGCTGGCGGCTTTGACGGTGGCGGCGATCCTTACCTTGGCGCGCGGCGCAAGCCCGGTTATGTGGAGTTAAGTGGACCAGACCCTATGAAAATGTTCATAATTTTGACAAAGAGCCGGCCGAGTTTACTGTTAATGTCTCGGCCGGCTCCGCGGAGCGGGCCGGCTCGGCGGAGCGGGAGGAAGATGTAGACGCCATGACTTGGCTCACCGACAGCCTCATATTCGTCGAAGGCAGGATCCTCCCCTTCCTGATCGTCCTCACGGTCCTGGTTTTCGTGCACGAGCTTGGCCACTACCTCTCGGCTCGGCGCAACGGCGTCAAGGTTCAGATCTTCTCGATCGGTTTTGGGCCGGAATTGTTCGGCTGGACGGACCGCGCGGGCACGCGCTGGAAGTTCAGCCTGATCCCGATCGGCGGCTACGTGAAGATGTTCGGAGATGCCGACCCGGCCTCGATGCCGAGCGGGACCGTCGAGGACATGACCGAGGAGGAGAAGGCGGTCTCCTTCTTCCACAAGCGGCTGATCCAACGTACGGAGATCGTGGCGGCCGGTCCGGTGGCGAACTTCCTATTCGCGGTCGTCGTGCTCGCGGGCTTTTTCATGACGGTGGGGCAGCCCTTCACGCCGGCGAAGATCGGCGAGGTACTGGCGGGCAGCGCGGCCGAGCGCGCGGGCATCGAGCCGAAGGACACCATCGTGGCGATCGATGGCAAGTCCATCGAGCGCTTCGAGGACATCCAACAGATCGTCGGGTTGAACTCCGGCGAGTCCTTGAAGATCCTCGTGCAGAGGGACGGGCGGGAGCTGACGCTCTCGGCGACGCCCTCCATCATCGAGGAAAAGGACGTATTCGGCAACGTGCACCGCATCGGCCGGCTCGGGATCACACGCAAGGGTACCGAGTTCGTGCGGCGCGATCCCGTGAGCGCGCTCTGGCGCGCCGCCGACGAGACCTGGAACATGGCTGCGGGAACCCTGCAGGCGCTTGGCCAGATGGTGACGGGTGCGCGCACCACCGATGAACTCGGCGGCCCCATCCGCATTGCGCAGATGTCCGGCGTGGTGGCGGAGGGTGGGCCGAGCAATCTCATCTGGTTCATGGCCGTGCTGTCGGTGAACCTCGGCCTCATCAACCTGTTTCCGATCCCCATTCTGGACGGCGGCCATCTGCTGTTCTACGCGGCGGAGGCGATCCGCGGCCGGCCCTTGGGCCAGCGAGCACAGGAATACGGTTTCCGGGTCGGACTGGCGTTGGTGTTGACGGTGATGGTTTTCGCCACGTGGAACGATCTAGTGCAAACGGGCGTGATTCCGTTCTTGAAGCGCCTGCTGACCTAAAGGCAGCCGGAAATAGCCGGGGGAGTGGGGGAGGCGTTGCGGCAGTTGGTTCGTTTTATGTGCCGCGCGGCGGTGGCGGCAATCGTCATCGTCCTTGCCAGCATCGAGGCTTTGTCACCCGCGCCGGGTCAAACTCCTGGCCCGGGCCCGCGCGTGCAACCGGCGCCCGCGCCGGCAGCAGGCCCCGTCCCAGGCGTTGCGCCCGTGCCGGCAGCCGCGCCCGCCGCCGTAGCGCCGGGCGGCATCGTGCGCGAGGTGCGCATCGAGGGTAGCCAGCGCGTCGAGCCCGAGACGATCCGCTCTTATCTTTTGATCCAGCCCGGGGACCCCTTCGACACTGAGCGAATCGACCGCTCGCTCAAGGCGCTGTTCGCGACGGGGTTGTTCGCCGACGTGGCGATCCGGCGCGAGGGCGATGGGATGATCGTACGGGTGGTGGAAAACCCGATCATCAACCGCATCGCCTTCGAGGGGAACCGCAAGCTCTCGGACAACCAGCTGACCGCCGAGGTGCAGCTCAAGCCGCGCACGGTGTTCACCCGGACCAAGGTACAGGCGGACGTCAAGCGCGTCCTGGAGCTCTATCGCCGCAACGGCCGCTTCGCCGCGACGGTCGATGCCAAGGTGATCCAGCTTCCGCAAAACCGGGTCGATCTGGTATTCGAGATCAATGAGGGCGCCTCGACCGGCATCAAGACCATCAACTTCATCGGCGCGCACCAGTTCTCGATCAGTAAGCTCAAGGAAGTGGTCAGCACGCGGGAGTCGCGCTGGTATCGTTTCTTCAGCAACGACGACATCTACGATCCCGATCGGCTGACCTATGACCGCGAACTCCTGCGCAAGTTTTATCTTTCGGAGGGCTATGCCGACTTCCGCGTCGTCTCGGCGGTCGCGGAACTCTCTCCCGCGCGCGACGGCTTCTACATCACCTTCAGCATCGAGGAGGGTGCCCGCTACAAATTCGGCAAGATCGATCTGGTCAATCAGCTGAAGGACGTGCCGGCGGAGCCGCTGAAGGCGCTGCTGACGACCAAGCCCGGCACCCGCTACAACGCCGACGAGGTCGAGAACAGCATCAACAAGTTGACGGACGCGTTGGGCAACCGCGGCTTCGCCTTCGTGGACATTCAGCCGAAAGTGACTCGGCACGCCGAGAACCGCACGATCGACATCGTGTACGAAGTGAAGGAGGGGCCGCGGGTCTACGTCGAGCGCATCAACATAACCGGCAATATTCGGACGCTCGATCGCGTGATCCGCCGCGAATTCCGACTGGTCGAGGGGGACGCGTTCAACTCCGCCAAGATGCGGCTGTCGCAACAGCGCATTCGCAACCTCGGCTTTTTCAAGAAGGTCGATGTCACCAACGACCCCGGCAGCGCTCCCGACAAGACCGTTGTCAATGTTGCCGTCGAGGAACAGTCGACCGGGGAGTTCTCCTTCGGCGTCGGTTTCTCCACGACGGACGGCCCGCTCGCGGACATCTCGATCCGGGAGCGCAACCTGCTCGGCCGCGGCCAGGATCTGCGTCTGGGATTCACCATCGCCCAGCGCGTTCAGCAGCTCGACTTCAGCTTCACCGAGCCGTACTTCCTCGGTCGGAATATGGCGGCGGGCGTCGACCTCTTCGAGCTCACTCGCAATCAGCAGACGCAATCGCAGTTCGACCAGAGTGCCATCGGCGGCTCGCTTCGCGTCGGCTATCAGATCACCGACACCCTGCGCCAGACCCTCAAGTACACGCTGCGCAAGGACAAGATCTTCAACGTCGCGTCGACCGCCTCGACGTTCATCAAGGAGGAAGCGGGCTCACGCAATACCTCGTCCGTGGGCCAAGTACTGCTGTACGACAAGCGCGACAGCCCGAAGGACCCGACCGAGGGCTATTACTTTCAGCTCGCGACCGATATCGCGGGCCTCGGTGGCAACGTGCGCTATCTGCGCAGCGTCGTGACGGGCGGGTATTTCCATCCCTTCGCGCCGCAGTGGGTGCTGAGCCTGATGGGCGAAGCCGGAGACATCCTCGGCATCAACGACACGGTGCGCATAGAGGATCGGTTCTTCGTCGGCGGCGACAACCTGCGCGGCTTTGCCACCTCCGGTATCGGCCCGCGCGACAGACAAACCGGGGATGCGCTCGGCGGAAGGACCTATTATACCGGGACCGTGCAACTGGGCTTCCCGGTCGGCTTGCCGCAGGAGCTCGGGATCACGGGCCGGGTATTCACCGATTTCGGCAGCCTGTTCAGCCCCGTCGAGCCGGGAATCGCGGATACCAGGTCCTTGCGTGTCGCGTCCGGCGCAGGAGTGTCATGGGCCTCGCCGCTAGGGCCGATCCGGCTCGATTTGGGTATACCGTTGGTGCGGCAGTCCTTCGACAAGAAGGAGCTTTTCCGCATCAGCTTCGGAACGAGGTTCTGATGTTGCGATTTCGTGTCATTGGCCGCCCGGCGCTCGTGGCGGTGCTCTCGGCGGCTCTCACGCTGGCGCAGGCGTCCGCGCAGACCACGACCGCTCCGCCTCCCGCGCCGGTCATCGTGATGGTCGATATGCAACAGCTCGTCTACAGCTCCAAGGCGGGTAAAGGCGTTCAGGGTCAGATGGAGAAGCAGCGCCAAGCCTTCTCCAAGGAAGTGGCGCAGCAGGAAGACGATCTGCAAAAGGCGCGCACCGAATTGGAGCGCCAGCGGACCGCTTTGCCGCCCGACCAATTCGAGGCGAAAGGCCGACAGTTCCAACAACGTCTGCAGGAACTCGACCGCAGCGTGCAGGCCAAGCAGAAGGCATGGCAGGCGGTCTACAGCGAGGCCATGAACAAGGTCGAGGAGGGCGCGCTGCAGGTGGTCGCCGAAATCGCGGCGGAGCACCAGGCCAACCTGGTGATCCAGAAGGCCGCCGTCATCTTCGGCAAGGACGGCTTCGATATCACCGCGGACGCGATGCAGCGGCTTGACCAGAGGCTGCCCGCCGTGACGGTCAACCAGCCCAAGCCCGTGGATGTCGCCAAGCCCGCGGCCGACGCCGCCAAGCCCAAGGCCGCCGGCCAAACCAGCCAGCCCGCCGCTCAAACCACGCCACAACCGCAGCTCAATCTGCAGCTGCAGCCGGCACCATTGCAGCTGCAGCAGAAACCCTAATGCGATGGCCGATCCCCGCTTCTTCAAGTTAGGCGGGCCGTTAAGCCTCAAGACGCTGTCGGAGCGAACCGGAGCCGACCTCGGCGCCGCCGCCGATCCGGAGCGATGCATGCGGGACGTCGCATCGCTAGAGACCGCGGGCGAGCACGACGTCACCTTCCTCGACAACCTAAAGTATCTCCCGGCCTTCGCCGTCACGCGCGCGGGCGCGGCCTTCGTGCAGCCGGCCTATGCGGAGCGCGCCCCAAAGGGCGTCGCGCTCCTGTTGACGCCCGCGCCCTATCGGGCATTCGCGCTCGCGGCCCAAGCCTTTTATCCGGAGTCGCAACCGGAGCCGGGCATCCATCCGAGCGCGGTGATCGATCCCACGGCTCGGGTCGGCGAGGGCGCGGTGGTGGGTCCCCATGCCGTCATCGAGGCGCGCGCCGAGATCGGGCGGCGCTGCCGGATCGGCGCGGGCAGCCTGATCGGCGCGGCCAGCGTGCTCGGCGACGACGCGCGGATCGGCGCCCATGTGACCGTGAGCCACGCCATCATCGGCTCGCGCGTCACGCTTTATCCGGGCGTGCGCATCGGACAAGACGGATTCGGCTTTGCCCCGGATT
>Ga0307479_10002871_pt1 | contig 15667 bp, 16 predicted proteins | sample atmos_gasesECM4C_FD_203743 | JGI IMG/M metagenome (GOLD analysis project Ga0307479, IMG submission 203743) | Hardwood forest soil microbial communities from Morgan-Monroe State Forest, Indiana, United States - atmos_gasesECM4C_515 | ecosystem: Environmental > Terrestrial > Soil > Temperate... | reverse complement strand
CCGGAAGCCAGCGTCTCTCTCCCCACCACTCGATACCGTCGGTGGCCAGCATGCGCTGTACCCGTTCCTGCACTGAACGCAGCACCTCTTCGAGGCAACCATTCAGGATGACGAGGAACTGGTCATCACTCCAGCGGCCGACGAAGTCCGTTCTCCACAGAGCGCCGGCGAGCGTGCGGGCCACCACACGCAGCAGCGAAGCAGCCGCGTCGGGTCCGAAGCTGGCGCGAAAATGCTCCAATCCTTCGAGTTGGATCAGGAGTACGCTAAAGGGAACCTGTACTTCGGCCTGGATCCCGAGCGTCTGGTGCAAGTGCGACTGCATCATGAGGTGGCTGGCCACTCCGGTCACTTCATCCACACAGCCGGGCAGATCGTGTTCCCCTTGATCGAGGCTGGCGGCTCGTTGCTGCTCCTCAAAAACCTCCACCCCCCGATGATCGACCCGTGCGTGTTCCGAACCGGCACGCCACGGGCGCGGACCGGGATTTCGTGACCAGCCTTGTGGTGCAGGAATCCAATGGCCTCTCCGGGCTGTGATGTCTTGATGGCGCGGGCCATCGGACAATCGTCGTAACACCGCTCGCAATCCCGCTGATCGCAGTGCAGGAGCGGCTGTCCCACGCAACTTTGGCCAATGACGTCATGGCGCAGATCGCCCGTGATGCGTTCAGCTCCGTCGCTCCACATCACGATCCTCTTTTGCATGTCAACGACGCAGAGGCCTGTGGGCAAGCTCTCGAGAAGGCTGCGGTAGATCTCGGAATCGAAAAACCTTGCCATCGGAGACCGACGAAACTCCGTCCGGACTAATTGCCTCATCGGCAGGAATCGCTGAGACTTCACCTTGATCGGCTTCTCGGTTTCGCGATGAGCGTAGATTAAGTGCCTATTAATCAACAAGATGGATGCTGGCACTCAGGCGAGAGATTTTGGCACGGAAGTGCCATATCCAGAATCACCTCACCCGTTTTAATTTCTTCAGTGAGCAGTTCTGGGGGAGGGCTGCCCGGGCGTCCTGGACTCGTGAGAGCCTCGGGATGCCCGTTTATTTTTTCGGGGCGGCATGTTTTATTCACGGTTGGATCTGCTACCGCGGGCCGGGCGGTATCAGGCCATGCATGCCCGCGCGCGTTCCATGAGCAAATCGCGCTCCCGTGCGTTGCGGGTTAGCGCTGCAGCACGCTCGAATTCAGTGCGCGCTTCGTTCAAACGGCCTAGCTTTTTGAGGAGATCGCCACGTACGCTCGGCAGGAGGTGATATTTCTCCAGCGAGCGTTCCGCGGTCAGGGCGTCTACCAGTTTAAGGCCAGCGGCCGGACCGAAAGCCATGCCGACCGCGACTGCGCGATTCAATTCAACGACCGGAGACGGCGCGACCTGGGCCAGCTCTGCATAGAGCGTCGCAATGCGCGGCCAGTCAGTTTCCTCCGCGGTGCGCGCTCGCGCATGACAGGCAGCGATCTCAGCTTGCAATACGTACCAGCCTCGGGCAGCGTCCCGCTTTTCCGCGCGCAGCTTTTCTGCGCGATCGAGCGCCGCGAGACCGCGACGGACGAGGAGGTGGTCCCAGTGCGCGCGGTTTTGATCCAGAAGCAGGATGGGCTCTCCCGCCGGACCCACGCGCGCCCTGGAACGCGAAGCCTGGATCTCCATGAGCGCCACGAGACCGTGAACCTCGGGCTCCTGCGGCGCCAGTTCGGCCAGGATGCGCCCGAGCCGCAGCGCCTCTTCGCAGAGAGCGGGCCGCATCCAGTCGTCACCGCTAGTGGCCGAATAGCCTTCATTGAAAACGAGATAGATGACTGCCAGCACCGATGACAAACGGGCAACAAGCTCGTCGCCTCGCGGCACCTCGAAGGGTACCTGCTTTTCCGATAGCGTACGCTTGGACCGCACGATGCGTTGGGCGACGGTAGGCTCGGGGACAAGAAAGGCACGCGCGATTTCTTCGGTGGTCAGGCCTCCGAGCAAGCGTAAGGTAAGCGCAACCTGAGCTTCAGTCGCGAGCACGGGATGACAGGAGATGAAGAGCAGGCGCAACAGGTCGTCGCCAACGTTGTCGTCGAGAGCTGAATCCAGATCGGGCACCGCCATCTCTTTCGCACCGAGCTCGCGACCGAGTTCCTCACGTTTGCGCTCAAGTCGGGTGTTTCGGCGGAAGTGATCCATGGCACGATGCTTGGCGGTGGCCATGAGCCAGGCGCCCGGGTTATCCGGGACGCCTGATTCCGGCCATTGCTCGAGCGCGGCGACCAGAGCATCTTGCGCGAGGTCCTCGGCAAGGCCCACGTCACGCACGATCCGCGTGAGGCCGGCAATGAGCCTGGGTGACTCGATCCTCCAGACCGCGTCGATGGTGCGATGTATGTCGGAAGCCGTCACAGCTACCGATCACATCATGTTCATGCCTCCAGCGCAACCTCACGGTCCGCCTGTCCCGCGCAGTTACCATCCACGCTCGGGTCGTAGAGCTGGCGTAACTCGCACTCGCCTTCTCCAGCGACCTGCAGGAACTGTCTGGCCAGCTCGATAGCCTCCTCCTTGGAGTTCGCCTTCAATATCGCGAACCCTCCGACGACCTCTTTGGCCTCAGTGAAGGGCCCGTCGACTAGGGTCAGCTTGCCGCTTGCTCGCCGAACCCGCGCACCCACTTTTGTCGGCAAGCAGCCTTCTGTCGCCAGCAGCCAGCCGGCCTTCATCCCTTCTTCGACTAACTTGCCCATGGTTGCCATTTCCTGCAGAGTCGGAGGCGTGCTCCGTTCCGCTGTCTTGTAGATACTCAGGAAGCGCATGTTTTTTTCTCCTTTTTGTGTTGATCGAAATTCGCGAGATTGGTTCCGTCAGACGACCGCGACCAATCTTATGGCTTGCAGGGGAAGTCGTTCGGTCCGTACATCTGACGGACCTCGGTCTCGCCCTCCCAGCCGGGCCAGTGTTGCTTGTGAAGTTCCATGAAGCGGACCGCCCCCTCGACGGCTTCTTCCTTCGATTTCAGTTCAAACTGCGCGTAACCCCCGATCACCTCTTTTGCTTCGGTGAAAGGTCCATCGATCACGGTTACCTTCCCACCGGATAGCCGAACGCGAGCACCCTGCGCGGTGGGAGTGAGCCCGCCGTTCCCCAACATCGTGCCGGCTTTTAAGTCCTCTTCGGATAACTTCGCAATCGCATCCATCAGTGGCTTTGGGGGGAAACCCTGATTCTCGGCACATTTGACGATCATCATGAATCTCATCGTTAGTTCTCCTTGAACTGGTTTCGGTTGTGAACCAAGTTTCCGGAAGGTCTCGACCCGCCGGTTCTGGGTTCTATTAATGCGTCGAACGAAGGGTTGCAAAATCGACATGCCGCTCAACTTTTTTGCGATATGCGACTACCGCTTCTTGCCGGCCATGTCCGCGCGCAATTGTTCCTCTCGCTTCCTGAGTTCGGGAGTGAGTTCGGGGCCGAAGTCCTCGGCCTCAAACACCTGACGAATCTCAACCTCGCAGTCGGCTTCCTGGGGATTGGGGCAGCGCTTCACCCACTCGATGGCCTCTTCCATGGATCGCACCTGCCAGAGCCAATAGCCGGCGAGCAACTCTTTGGTCTCGGTGAACGGGCCGTCGATTACGGTTCGCTTTTCGCCAGCGAAGCGGACTCGCTTCCCCTTCGAACTCGGCTGCAGGCCATCGCCAGCAAGCATCACCCCGGCTTTGACCAGTTCTTCGTTGAACTTCCCCATGTCCTCCAGCAGTTTTCTCTTCGGCATTACGCCTGCCTCGGAGTCCTTGCTCGCCTTGACTATCACCATGACTCTCATTTGTTAAGTCTCCTTTTTGAATTCGGGATTAACCTCTACTTTGACGTCGAATGAAGGGATGTCAGTTCGACACGCCAACATTATTTTTTTGAGGAAGTGCGATGGCATTGTCCGCGAAGGAATCCCGGGCCAATACCGTCCCCACCACGACGAGCAAAAGCGGCCAGCATGATACCAGCATGTGCTGCAGAAACAGGTGGTGATCGGCGTCGTAGGCCTCAAAAGCCTGTGACAGCGACGGGATCACAGTGACCAACAAGGCTAGCGCTGCCGAGCCACCCGCGCTCAGCATGTGACCCAGGCTGGTAACCGCGGCAGTCAGGTGCAGATACAGAATGAACATGCCGATCCCGGCGAGGGCCGCTCCTGCAGTTGATTTGGAACTCTGAAAGGTCATCTGCCGCCACGCCATACCCGCCTCCTCGGAGCCATTTTCTCTGCTCTACTGACTCGTCGAACGAGGGTTTGCGATATCGACCGGGATTGTTGAATTTTTTCGAAAGATTGGATGGCTTCAGGGGCGGCTCACGCAGGGCCGAGCGGCGGCCACTAGCGACCGAACCGTCCCATCAATTCCGCCTGGGCCAGGATGTGACCCTTGAGAGCGGCGTCGAGTTCACGCTTGCCGGCTCCGGGTTTGAGGTCGAGCTTTGCATCAAGAGCAAAGAGTTTGAAGTAGTAGCGGTGCGGCTTGCCCGCTGGAGGGCACGGGCCGTTGTAGCCCGTCTTGCGAAAGTCATTGAGGCCCTGCTGCGAGCCCTCGGGCAGGCGGGCGTCCTTGCTCATGCCCTCGGGCAGGCCGCGGGCGCTGGACGGAAGATTCCACAACGTCCAGTGATTCCAGTTGCCCACAGGTGCATCCGGGTCATCCACCAGAAGTGCGAACGATTTGGTTGCAGCAGGCGGATCAGTCCAAGACAGTTGGGGAGAGAGATCGGCGCCTTCACAGGTGAACTTCTTCGCGATGTCGCCGCCGTTGGAGAAGCTCGGGCTTGAGAGGGTCAGAGACATAGCTTTTTCTCCGTCGAGCGGAAAAAACCGGGTGTAGTAGGGGGACGACAAGAACAACTGCGACCGGCGAATGCGTCCGACGGGCCTGCCGCGATCGTGCCGAGGAATACGGCAGAAAGAGCAAACAGCCACTGCCGTGGCGCCTTCTGGAAAGGGTGGGATTTGCCGGCTTGTTGCGGCGATTTCACGGCCACTCTGCGAACGCTTTAGTTGGTGGAGATGGTGAAGTTGACGGTGATCTTAGCCTGCGTTTCGACCGCGTCACTGCCGAGGTAGTGCGGCTTGAAGCGCCACTGGCGCACGGCTTCCTGCGCCGCGTTCGCCAGAATTGCGGGCCCGCTGAGCACGTGAAGGTCTTGAATTGTTCCGTCGCGGCCGATCAGGGCTTGCAGAATCACCGAACCCTGAACTTTCATCTGGCGCGCCAGCATCGGGTAGCCGGGCTGGACCGGCTGGCTCACAACCTCGGCGGCACCGGCCGACATCTGCACTCGTTCAGTGGCATTCGTGGTGACACTCGCCGCGGTTGCAGGCGCGTTGCCCGCCAGGGAGGCGTCGGTAACCGGTTTCGGCGGCGACCCTGGTTTCAGGTCCACGTGCACCGAATTAGTGCCGGGGCGAACCGTGCTATGGTTGTCGCCAGCAACCACTTCCACTTCGAGCGGGGGCAGCACCGTTCTGCTAGCCGTTGCGTTGGCGGGCTGACCGGAAGGCGTCATCGGAGTGGATGACGGCGCGCTGGCCGATGCCGCCGTGGAAGCAACTGCAGGAGCAGTTGGCGGAGGAGTCGAAGACGCGACGGGGGAAGAAGATACTTTGGCAGACGGTGCGGGAGTGGAACCCGCCGTGCCTGCAGACACTACTTTCGTCGCAGATGTCGCCGCAGCTGACGGTTTCACTAAGGGTTTGGCGACATGCGGCTTCGTCCCAGGAGCCGTGGTCTTGGTGGTCGGCGCCGAGGGTTGCTTCGCGGCCGGCTGTTCAACGAGAGCCTTGGCGACCTGCTGCTCCGGTGTCGTCGCGCTTACGGGAACCGGCTCAAGTTGGTCGTCAGATTCCTGCGTGTCCGGAAACCAGAAATCGCGATCGCGGTAGATCACCACTCCCAGTGCAACAATGAGCAGTCCCAAAGCGACGAGCATTGCGATACGCTGCCTGGGCTCGCGGCGAGTCTTCGTCGCCTCCGGCAAAGCCGGAGCGGGCAAGAAATCCTGATCGGCTCTGGTAGATAGCGTCTTGCTATGGAACATAGTGTGAAGAATGCTCAACCTGGGCCGCTCCTGGGGAGGTCTCTCCGCTTAAGTATGCCTCGAAAGCCCGTGAAAGGCCAGCGGTTTTGAACCGACTCCATGGCCCGTTCGTGCTATCTTGCTCCGTAACTTTGTGGGGCCTTTTGAATCCCATGGGTGGGCACGTTTGTGAAAATGGGAGGCGGAATGGTGCCAAAAAGTGTCAAACCCCCGACGACCCGGTGGAAGCCCGAACCCAGGATGACCGAAGGCAGTTTTGCCCGCATGTCCCGCCGCGAACTGTTGAAAGTAGCGCCGGTCGTCGTCTTGGGAGCGTTTGGCATTCCTAGCCTGCAGGAGCCCCTGCTCAAAAAAGGGTTGGCCGTCAGCGACTGGGCCTCGGCGCTCCTGTTCCGCCGCGGGCATCTGGCGCCGACGTTTACCGACGAGGAACTTACCCCATTCCAAAAATTCCCGATTAACGGCTATGACGTCGATGACCCCGGGGTGATCTTCGAGAATTGGACGCTCACAGTCGGCGGTGGCGTGCAGAAGCCCGGAGAATACACTCTGGCGCAGATTCAAGGCTTGCCCCGCATTCGGCAGAACACCCGGCACGTGTGCGTTGAGGGCTGGGACGTAATCGGCCGGTTCGGCGGGGCGAAGCTGTCCGATTTCCTGACGATGGTCGGCGCTGACACCTCCGCGCGATACATTACTGTGGCCTGCGCCGACGATTATTACGAAACGCTGGATATGGCAACAGCGCTGCATCCCCAGACCTTACTCTGCTATGAGATGTATGACCAAGCGCTCACTCGTGAGCACGGCGCGCCACTGCGCTTAAGCATTCCCACCAAGGTGGGATACAAGCAGGCCAAGTATTTGACCGATCTGAAAGTCACCAACGTTGTGGAAAAGTTCGGCTACTGGGAAGACCAGGGATATTCCGAGTTTTACGGGCTTTAACCTTGAAACCTTGAAACCTTGAGGTCAACACATGCGCGGCGCCATCGTCGAAATTATTCGCACGAAGGACGAAGAAACGGAAACTGTGGCGCGTGCGGTGTATGAGCACCCATTGCCCGTGCGGCTGTGTCACTGGGTCAACGCGATTGCGCTATTTGTCATGGTGGGAAGCGGCCTGCAGATTTTCCGTGCCTTCCCCAGCTTCGGGGCGAAGATTCCGCAGAAAGATCTGTTGAACTGGCCGAAGGCGTTTGCTATCGGCGGATGGCTGGGCGGTGCGCTGCAATGGCACCTGACGTTCGTGTGGATTTACTTCGCCACGGGCCTGATCTATCTCGGCTACCAACTTTTCAGCGGCAACTATCGGCAGGTCCTGTTCACGCACCGCGATCTGCCCGGCGTGTGGCCCATGGTGAAGCATTACTTCTTCTTCGGGCCGAAGCCGCCGCTCCATGAGGCTTACAACCCGCTGCAGAAACATGCCTACACCAGCGCGATCGGGCTGGGCGTGCTTTCGGTGCTGACGGGAATCGCGGTGTGGAAGCCGGTGCAGTTCTCGTGGCTGGCGTGGCTGATGGGTGGGTTTCACTTGGCGAGGCTTTGGCATTTTCTGGTGATGTGGGCGATTTTGGCTTTCGTGCTCGGCCATCTGGTGATGGTGGTTCTGCATGGCTGGAACAACTTTCTTTCCATGCTCACAGGTTGGAAGAAAGATCCCGAATACTGACGAGCGGGCGAGACGAGATGGCCGAAGCGGACATGATCTTGAACAAGCCGGGGCCGGCGGGCACGACGCGAGAGCAGGATCTGATCGCGCGCGTCCAGCGTGGGCAGAACGAATTGTTCTACGAATTAGTCCAGCCCTATGAGCGCAGGGTCTACGCCGCGGCGTTAGCGATTCTGCGCAACGAGACCGACGCGGAAGATGTGGCACAGGAAGCGATGCTGAAAGCGTTTGCCAACATCCGGCAGTTTCGCGCTGAGGCCCGCTTCAGCACCTGGCTGATTCAGATCACGGTGAACGAAGCGCTGATGCGGCGCAGAAGGGAGCGAACCGTAGTCATGGAAGGCATCGACGACCGCCACGACGAGGAGAGCGACTATGCGCCCCGCGAGTTCGCCGACTGGCGCGAGATTCCTTCTGAGGCACTGGAGCGCAAGGAAGTGCGGCAGAAGCTGGCCGAAGCGCTGGGGAGGCTCGATCGCAAGTACCGCGAAGTTTTCGTCCTGCGTGACATGGAGCAGTTGAACATCCAAGAAACGGCGGAGGCGCTGGGAATTTCTGTGGCGTCGGTGAAGACGCGTTTGCTGCGAGCACGGCTGATGTTGCGCGATCTACTCGCCGGAGGTTGGGAGCAGGGCTGGTTCAGCCGTTTGCCGTTCGAGAAGGGAAGCAAGCCATGGTAGTCAATTGCGAGCAAGTTTGGCACGAGATTTCGAATTACCTAGAAGGCGATGTTGATGCGGCGCTGCGCACAGCCATGGACGAGCATTTCCGTACCTGCAAGCCGTGCGCCTCAGTACTGGAAGGAACGCGCAACGTGGTTCGACTGTATGGCGACGAACGAATGATCGAAGTGCCGGCGGGATTCAGCCGGCGTCTGGAAAAGAGATTGGCGCAGAGCGCGCGGGTGAGCAGCAAGCCGTGGTCAACCTGGTCCACTTGGCTGGTACCGGTGGCGGCACTGGCGTTGTTTGTGGGCGGATTGCGGGTGGCGAATTCGCTGACGGGCGGGCAGCGGCCTCTGCAGTCGGAACACGCGCAGACGGGGCGTGACATTCCTCCCGACATGCTGGTAGTGGTTTCCGCAGGCGCCAAGTTGTTTCATGTGCCGGGATGCGGCGTCATTCACAACAAGGACAAAGAGCGGACCTTGACCGCGAAAGAGGCGATGCGGGAGGGATACGTTCCGTGCCTACGCTGCATGCGGAAATACATGGAGACGGCGACCGCAGGGCACATCGCCTTAGGCGACGAAGCCAATGCGGACTTGGATGCGGACAGGGATGAGGAGCAGGTTCGGGTTGCGGGACACTAGGAAGGATGGGTGAGCTATCAACGGGCCCATCATGGGCTAGACAAAAAGGTCGCGGCGCGAGCAAGAGGGCCCGCGCCAAAATTCGGACGACAGGCTAGTTGTTCTTCATCTCGTCGTGCTTCATGTTGTCGTCCTTCTTCATGTTGTCGTCCTTCTTCATGTTGTCGTCCTTCTTCATGTTGTCGTCTTTCATATTGTCTTTCTTCATGCTGTCCTTTTTCATCGCGTCTCTCTTGCCGGCCTTCTTCGATTTCTTGTCTTTCTTCATCTGGTCGTTTTTCATGGTGTCGTGTTGCATGTCGCCCTTTTTCACGTCGTCTTGTTTCATCGTGTCCTGAGCGAAGGCGGCGAGGGCAGTGGCTAAAACACAGGCTAACGTCAAACTGCCGAAAGTCTTTTTCATGAATCTCTCCTTGAAGATAGGTTCTTACGTGCGGGCAGAGATGGGATGAGGCATGCGGTTGGAAGTTACACGGCGGATCGAAAAAGCGCTACCACGAAAGACACGAAGGTACACACAGGGAAAGCGGGCTCGATCTTAGGAGCTAGCAAGCCAATTGGTCGCGTGTGACTTTCAGCCCGTTCAGGTTTCCCAGGGCTGTGATGGCTACCGATTCAGTCTTGAAGAACTCGTTGGCGAGGCTGGCGAGATCTTCAGCCGTCACGCTCTCGATCTTCTGGATCAGTTCGTCCAGGTCATAGTAGCGGTCGAAATACATTTCCTGGCGGGCCAAGTTCGACATGCGGGCGGTGCTGGATTCGAGCGACAGCATCAGGCTGCCCTTGAGTTGGGCTTTGGATCGGCGCAGTTCTTCCTCGGGTACGGTTTCAGTCTTCAGCTTACGGAATTCGCTGACCACCGACTGCACCACCTTAGAAGCTGAGGCCAGGGAAGTGCCGACGTAGACGGCGAGGCATCCGGTATCGCGGTAAGGGTTGAGATCACTATAGATGGAGTAAGCCAGTCCCTGTCGCTCGCGAATGTTCTGGAAGAGACGCGAACTCATGCCGCCGCCCAACAGCGTGTTGAGGACGTAGCCGGCATGCCTCTTCTCATGGGCGATCGGATGCGCCGGCACTCCGACGCACAACTGCACCTGCTCGAGCGCCTTCTTGTTGCGCAAAATAATGCGGGAGACGATCTTCGGCGCTGAGGAGTGGAACCCGTTCTGCAGCGGCTTCATGTGTTCGAAGTGGCGGGTGGCCAGTTCGACGAAGCGGTCGTGATCGAGATTGCCGGCGGCGGAAACGATAATGTTGCCGGGGGCGAAGCGGTGGGTGTAAGCCTCCAGGACCGGCTGGCGCTCGAAGCGCTTGACCGTTTCTTTCGTGCCCAGGATTGGCTTGCCCAGCGGATGGTCCTTCCAAAAATTCTGGGTGAAGATTTCGTGGACGAGATAATCCGGGTTATCTTCGTCCATCTTGATTTCTTCCAGAATCACGCCGCGCTCGCGCGCGATGTCGGCGACATCAAACACCGGATTCAGCACCAAGTCGCTAAGAATGTCCATCGCCGTGGGGATGTGCTCGTCCAGCACCTTCATGTTGAAGCAGATGCACTCCTTGGCGGTGAAGGCGTCCATGTTGCCGCCGATCGAGTCGACCTGACGCGCGATCTCCTCCGCCGTGCGATGCTTGGTTCCTTTGAAAACCATGTGCTCGATGAAGTGGGAGATGCCATTCCACTCCGGGTCTTCGTCGCGCGAACCGGTCTGGAGCCAGACACCGATCGAGGCGGAGCGGATGTGCGACATTTGCTCGGTGATGATGGTTAGGCCGTTGGGCAACACCTCACGGCGAATATTGCGGACTTCCTGCGTCATAATTCGTTCCGCTATGAAAGACTGCTTTCTTACCCCAGTAAACTCGCTCTGGAAAGACCTTTACTATTCTGACATAGGGGCGTCGGGTGTGCGAGAATAGTTTAGCTGTTTAGAATCAGTGGCTTAGTGCATCTCCAGGTTGTGTCTTGGCGTGTAGGGCACACTACAGAATCCCATGGTGGAAATGTCAAAAAACGCGCTTCTTGGTCTGGATCGGGCCGAACTCGCGGCATTGGTGGAGTTGGAGGCTGAGCCTGCCTACCGCACGGACCAAGTATTGGAGGCGGTGTACCGCCAGCGGGTCGAGTCCATCGAACAGATTTCGACTCTGCCGCAGCAACTCCGTCTCAAGCTCGCCGAGAAGGGGTTTTCCATCGGGCTGCCGCGGATAGAGAAACGCTTCGTCTCGCAGGATGGAACGGTGCGCTATCTGATCGAGTTTGCCGACGGCCAGAGCGTTGAGACCGTGTGGATGCCAGAGGGTGACGGCGGCGAGGCGGGAGACGGCACCGACGCCGGGGATTTCGATGTCAGGAGCCTGCAACCGGCGGACGGGCGAGAGCGCCCGTCCCCACACCAACGCGCAACAATCTGCATTTCGAGCCAGGTGGGCTGCGCCGTGGACTGCCAGTTTTGTCTCACTGCCTTGTTGGGGGTGAAGCGGAATTTGACCGCGGGCGAGATTGTGGGGCAAGTGTGCGCCGTACTCAAGGATCAGGGAGTGTCTCCTCCTCGGGATCGCATCAACCTTGTGTTCATGGGAATGGGAGAACCGTTCCTCAACTACGAGAATTTCATGAAGGGGGTGCGGTTACTCGTGGAAGAAGTGGGAGTGGCGGAATCGCGCATGACGGTCTCGACGGCCGGGATCGTGCCGCGAATTCACGATTTTGGACAGGAGTCGATCCGGCCGAAGCTGGCCATCTCGCTGAACGCGCCGAATGACACACTGCGAACCCAGTTGATGCCCTTGAATCGCAAATGGAATCTCCAGAGCCTGATGGCCGCGGCCCGGGAGTTCCCGCTGCGCAACCGGGAGCGAATCACTTTCGAGTACGTGCTCTTGAGCGGCGTGAACGATGCAATCGGCAGCGCAGAAGAAGTGGTCGACTTGCTTCGCGGCATGCGGGCGAAAGTGAATCTCATTGCGCTGAACCCTGGGCCGGGGATCAGTTTTTCGACGCCTGACCAAGGGCGCGTGGCGGCGTTCCAGCAGGTGTTAATCAAAGGCGGGATTCCGGCATTTGTGCGGCGTCCTCGGGGCCGGGATATTTATGCGGCGTGCGGCCAACTCAAGCGGACGGTTGAGATTGCCACAGCACCGGTACCGTAGGCTCCTTGGTCTTCGCTACGGTAGTGGGTTCTGTGGCAGGAAGTTCCACGCTCAACCGCAATGACCCATCCTGGCGACGCTCGCGTGAAACCTGGCCGCGGTGTTCCTGTAGGATTCCTTGGCAGGCACTCAGCCCGAGACTGTCCTCAGGGTCGAAAGGTGAAGCTGCTTCCGAGACGCCTGCAGGGCGTAGGGGCATCGGTTCCGTAGCAATCCGCAACACGCAGACACCAGCGTGGTGCTTGCTGGTGACCGTGAGGACTGCACCGCCTCGTCTGGCTATGGCGTGTACACAATTTCCGACCAACTGTAAGCAAACTTGAATCAATTGATTGGAGTCGCCCAGGACTCTGGGCAGCTGGGCGTCGAACTGTGTGCGGACCTTGATCCTGGCGGCTTCCCACTGTGGCTGCGTGAGCTTTAACGCAGTGCGGGCCAAGGTGTTGAGATCGATCAGGGTTTTCGGATTCGGCGCCTGCCTGGCAAAGCTGATGAGGCCGGCGACCAGCGACCGGGTGCGCCGGACATACTGGCCAATGGTGACCGCCAAGGGCTGCTGTTCGGGAGTGAGTCTAGTGCTGAGAAGCAAGTCCGAATAACCCAGCATAGCGGTGATCGGATTGTTCAGTTCGTGCGCCGCGCCTCCGACCAATTGCCCGATCGAAGCTAGTTTTTCTGACTGAAGGATCTGTGCCTGCAGGCGATTCAGATTGTCGACCGAGTCCCGCGAATGGTCCAGCAGGTGCATTAATTCGCGATCGAGTAATTGCTGGCGCGCGAATACCATAAGTCCCATCAGCAATGCCGCGGCCAGGGTCAGCGTAAGCCGGAACAAGCGGATGCGGGGAGGAACAGCCACCTCCGATATCGCCCACACGGCGAATAGAGGCAGCGAGAACGCCGCAATCATGCTGAGCCGCGTAACCCACACACCAAAAACGGTGGAGACCTCGCGGGCGTCGGCCTCGGGCTCCTCCACCTTGGTCCGCAGGCCGATCCAGGTGAGCCATGCCATGGCGCAGGCCAGCGGGATGTCGTAAAAGCTGCCGCTGTAATAGACATTGCGCTCGATCGCCCAGTTGGCCAGGGCGGAACTGGCAGCATAGCTGAAGCTCATGCCGAACAGGCTGGCGTAGAGATTTCTCCAGCGGCCTTTGCCGCCCATCCAGCAAGCCGCCAGGCCAACCAGCAAGGCGAGCTTCTCGGCCAGGTAGACCGTGTTCAGATTGCGGTTGTAAGCACTCACATTGGCCACGACATATTGCCAAGGAATGACGATCAGGACATAGAGATAAATCCACCACACCAGCAGCAGCGCAAAATCAAGACGCCCCAGGCGGGCAGCGTACTCGTCGCGGCGGACATCCGGACGCAAGGCCAGCGCGGCCATGGGCGGAACGAGATTCAAGAACAGGATCACGTCGCCGTTAAACAGGTCCGGGACGTCGCGGCGCAGAACCAACTCGTAGTAAACCCACAGCAATTGATAGGTGAACCACAGGACCAGGCCGAGAACGATCAACGACCAGAACACGCGCATCCGCCCGCGCGAGCGCAGCACCAGGGGGATAAACGAGGCAACCCCAGATAGCAGCAGCACCGTCTCGATCACGTCGGTGAAAACGGTGAGACGAAACGATTGCGGCAGCACGAGGGCGGCCACAATGAAAGCGGCCAATGTACTCATGGCCGCCGCCAGCCACACTTTGGAACGGATGTTCAAGACACACTCTCAGCCGACATTCTAGCCCGATAAAACGGAACGAGACTGATTACTGTAGTAACCTAGCCCTATTAAGCTGCGAGAGTCGGCATTGGCGGGCAGGGTACGCTGGCTTGTCCCTAAACTTTTTCTATTCAATAATATGCAGCAGAGTCGCCACCCCTGCGGAGACGGACTGAATTGGACCCTGGCGCTGAGCGGTATCGAGACTCCTGGAGACTTCGCATCCCACCAGACCCGGAGGAAACCCGCCGGATCGAGCGCTGGCTTGCGACGGCTCGCGTGGGCCTGGCCGCCTCCACGCTGCTGGCGATTTGGCTGGATCCCACCGAACTCGGCCATTCCTGGGCCGCCTACGGGCTCTTCGTATTCTACTTGGCGAACGCGATTCTGATCCTGATGCTGCTGCGACGGCGGCAGCAATCCACCTCGGCGTTTCGCCTATTAGTGCATGCGGGCGACATCGCGTGGCCGGCGCTAATCTCCATCTTTGCCGAAGGGCCAAGAACTCCTTTCTTCCTGTTCTTCTTTTTTGTGTTGGCGGCGGCGGCTTACCGTTGGGGGTTGTGGGAGACCTTGGGCACCGCACTGGCTGAAGTGGCGTTGCTATGGATTGAGGGGCCTATCCTGCTGCACTTCCGGTTGTCCCTACAGGGATCATCGGCCTGGAACGCGTTCTTCGGGTTACGAGTGAACGTGCCTGCCTTCGATCCCTACCGTCTGTTCATGCTCTCGGTGTATTTGATTGTGATGGGACTCTTGCTGGGCTACCTGGCCGAGCAGCAAAAGCATCTCCGGGCAGAAAAGGCGGTGGTGAATCGAATCCTGTCGACAGTTCGAGTCGAAGCGGGGCTCAACGGCACCTTACAGCAGATCTTCAGCGAACTCATTTCCATGTACGGTGCGTCCGAGTTGCTGGTCGCCTCCCAGGAGGCGCACAGTCACCGCATTTTTGTCGGAGAATTGAAGAATCCCGGCAGCGGAGCGGTCTCGGAGTTCCGCTGGCTGGACTCGGCGCCGCGCCAAGCAAAAATGTACCTCGATGACTTTCCGGGAGACGTTTGTTACGCCGTCGGCGAAGCAGACCAATGGAAGATCGTTGCCCTGGAGCAGGACGGGAAACCGGTGTCTCCGGAGAACACTGCGCCGATTCAGCATCTGCGGGAACAGCAAACCTTCCGTTCGCTGATTACCTTGGCTTTCCTTTTTGGAGGTGAATGGAGGGGCCGAGTCTTCCTGTTCAACCCTAACTGGCGGGGAGAACGGCAGGAGGAACTGCGATTTCTGCTGAGTCTGGTGCGGCAGATAGGGCCGGCGATCTACAACGTCTACCTTCTGCACCGGTTGAGAAGACGGGCGAGCGCGGTCGAGCGCGCGAGAGTCGCCCGGGAACTCCATGATGGTGCGGTGCAGTCGCTCATTGCGGTCGAAATGCAAGTGGACGTAGTGCGGCGACAAGCCGAGGCGGACCGGCCGATCGGCGGAGAATTGGGCCGGATCCAGAGCCTGCTGCGCGAGGAAGTGCTCAAACTGCGGGAACTGATGCAGCAGATGAAGGCGATCGACGTGGACGCTCAGCGTTTGCTGGGAGTGTTGAACGACACGGTGGAACGTTTCCAGCGGGAGACTGGTATCAGTGCACGATTCGTGACTGACATCGAAGATCTGGACATGCCGCAGCGGGTTTGTCGCGAACTGCTCCGCATCGTGCAGGAAGGGTTGGTCAACGTAAGGA
>Ga0307479_10002870_pt1 | contig 15672 bp, 18 predicted proteins | sample atmos_gasesECM4C_FD_203743 | JGI IMG/M metagenome (GOLD analysis project Ga0307479, IMG submission 203743) | Hardwood forest soil microbial communities from Morgan-Monroe State Forest, Indiana, United States - atmos_gasesECM4C_515 | ecosystem: Environmental > Terrestrial > Soil > Temperate... | reverse complement strand
CGTCAGTCGCGTTCAACAACGCGTCGGTAAAAACGTCGACGTGCGAAGCATCGTTGTCGATAAGTAGCAAAGTCCGTGTAGTCATCATATGTACACTGCCCTTACTGTGTACCTATGTGGCACAGTCAACTGTCCAAAATGGGACATTTGTCCAGACGGTACATGGCGACTTGCATCAGACTTACGTTGGAGAGGAACGTCGGCGCCGTCATGAGCCACTTTCGAATCGTGCACGAAATCAACTCCGGCACCTGGGTCCCCGGGCACCTCTCCACCAACGCCGTCATCCTGGCGATAATCCTCGCCGCCGTTGGCCTAGGCATGGCCGCCTACCTGATCCTCGTCCGCTAATCCGCCCGGCAGTTCTTGCCTCGAAGATCAATTATTCATCGTTATAACTCTTGCACGTAAACATGTCATAATGCGCGCCGGAAGTTTGACAAAATGCTCCACCGCTTCGAAGAATTCGCGCGAAGAAACCCAGCCGCCCTGCGCCGCTTCTCCCTGACAGCGATCGCCCTCGCTATAACGCTTTTCTCTGGCGTTCTGCCGCGACTTTCAGCGCAGAACGCAACTCCGACCGCAACCCCCGATCGCATCCGTGGCGTCGTCACAAATTCCGTAACCCACGAACCAATCAGTCGTGCGCTCGTCTTCTCTCCGGATAACAGTTTTGCCACGATGAGCGACGATCGCGGTCGTTTCGAATTCATCTTCCCTCCCCCAGAACCTCCACAGGGACCGGCATTCAATACCGGCAGTCTCCAACCGAACACAGGCCCCCAACCCGTCGCGTCCAATCGCCCAAGCGCCTTAATGGCCCGAAAAGTCGGTTTCCTTAACCTTGATATTCCCGTGAATATCTTCGACATTAACTCGACTCAGCAGGTGGTCACCATTTCACTTATGCCAGAAGCTCGCATCGTGGGACACGTCATCCTCCCTGGCTCCGATGGCTCCGACCGAATGCAAGTCGCCCTCTATCGCCGCAACCTCCGAGAAGGTCAAGAACACTGGGACATGATGGCAAACGCAACGACTCGCTCGGACGGGGAATTTCGCCTTGCCGAACTTCCACCAGGTTCTTACAAACTTCTCACCCTCGAGCAACTAGACCGCGATCCTTTGACCTTTGATCCGCGGGGACAAATTTTCGGTTATCCCCCGCTGTATTATCCGAGCGCCTCCGATTTTGACACCGCCGCCATCATCCATTTGGCTCCGGGAGAAACTTTCCAGCCGACCTTGTCGCCCACAAAAAGTCCGTATTACCCGGTGAATCTCGGATTCACGAACCCTCTGGCCACTCCACAAATTCAGATAAATGTTTGGCCTCAGGCTCACCCTGGGCCCGGATATTCTCTCGGCTACAACCCCCGCGATGGAGCCATCGAAGGGTTGCTGCCTGACGGCAACTACACCCTTCAGGCCGTAAGCTACGGCGGCCCGAATAGGATGGCTGGCCAACTGAATTTCACCGTTGCGGGAGGGCCAGCTACCGGCGCGGCGCTCACCCTAAGTCCCGGGACTTCGATCACAATAGATGTAAGGGAAGAATTTCAGCACACCCAGACCAACCCGTCCCCGGACAGTTTCACCAGGTTTCCAGGAATTTCCAGCATTGGCGGACCTTCTGTTGTAGCTCCAAACCCACGCCGCCCGAATTATTTACAAGTCACCTTGGTACCCGACGAACAGTTTGGCCTCTCGCAGCCAGGCTTTTTGCGCCCTCCCTCGGGGCCGGATGACGAGTCGCTAGTCATTGAGAATGTTTTACCAGGCCGCTACCGCGTGAGTGTAACTACTTCCATCGGATATGCGGCCTCGATCACTTCCGGAAGCGCCGATTTGCTGCGCCAGCCGCTGGTAGTCGCCATCGGCGGATCGGTGTCTCCATTGGAAATCACCATGCGCGACGATGGCGCCGAAGTCGACGGCAAAATAGACTCCACCAACGGGCCTCCAGACCGTTCCAGCGCAACCAACAGTTCCAATCAGCCGCTCGGTTTTGTATGTTTGGCGCCCGTGGACAGGATGGATGACCGCTGCAAGATTGCCTGGACTAATCCTGATGGAACATTTACGTTCCAACAACTCGCTCCCGGCTCCTACCGCGCTCTGGCCATGGATCGCTCGCGCCCGCAACTCGAAGCGTTAGGCACCGAAATTTTGACTCAATACGAATCGAAGATACAGGTCATCCGCGTGGCTCAAGAGCAAAAAGAACGTGTCCGTTTGCCCTTGATTACAGCGAGCGAATAAATATGTTCACTCTTGTTCAAACGCTTCGGTTCAAGATTCCCAAATTGGCACTCGCTCTACTTTTTTCCTGCCCGTTACTTCCCGCCCAAAACGCGTCCTCCGATCAACGCGGCTATAATGACGTCAAATTCAAAATCGCCGGCACCATCGTCAACTCGCTCACCGGAGCCCCGCTCAACCAAGCCCACGTCACACTGGCCGATACCGCCGATCGCAGAAATAGAGCTTTCATAATCACCGCTGACAACGGACGTTTCACATTCGGCCCTCTTTATCGCGGCAAGTTCTCGCTGGAAGGCGCCAAGCGTGGTTTTATCCCCGCCGCCTATGACCAACATGAACAGTTCTCAACCGCCATCGTCACCGGCACCGACTTCAACACCGAAAACCTGGTCCTGCGTCTCACACCTCTCGCCCGACTAAGCGGCAAAGTCGTCGACGAGAGCGGTGACCCCGTCCGCAAAGCGAATGTCACTCTGTATCTGGAAAACCATCAAGCTGGCATGAACCGTACAGTCGCTGCAGGCGGCGATTCTACCGATGACGAGGGTTACTACGAGTTCCCGTCTTTAGCTCCGGGGAACTACTTTGTCTCGGTCACTGCGAAACCCTGGTATGCCATTCACTCTTTTCCCTCCGCAAACAATATCGCCCGAACGGTTAGCCCGGCCCTGGACGTAACCTATCCGACAACTTTCAACAACGGCGCAACCGACAGTCAAGGCGCCACTCCTATCACCATTCACGGAGGCGATCATTTGCAAGTCGATGTGCACGTCAGCCCCGTACCGGTGCTTCATTTAATCTTTCGCGCCTCGCAGGAAGAACAACACGGCGTTCCCACACCCATTTTCGAAAAACGCGTATTCGATTCCGTCGAATCTATAGGTCCCGAGGGCATGGCCCAGATAAGCCCCGGTGTTTACGAGTTGACAGGAATCCCCGCCGGAAAGTACTCAGTTCGCATCCACGACCCACGGGTTCAAGAATCCACGCAATCCAACGAAATGAACCTCGCTAAAGATGGTCAGGAACTGGACGTCGGCCAAAGCGTGCCGACTTCGTCCGTAAAACTCACCGTAAAAATGCTGGCCAGGGAGCCTCAACCGAAGCAGCTCAATATTGGATTGCAGGATTCCCGCATGCAGGCCATCGCCTACAGCGAGATGGACGCAGCAAGCGAGGCGGCATTCGACAATATTCCGCCAGGTAAATATGCGCTCATGACCTATTCTCCCGGTAAGCGATACTCCGTGGTTCGCATCGCCTCTTCCGGCGCGGAAACCTCGGGCCACCTCCTGACCGTGCCGGCTGGCTCTTCCCTTTCTGCGACTGTCTTTTTAGCCGTCGGCGTGGTCACCGTGGAAGGATTCGTCAAGCGGGCCGGCAAACCCTCATCAGGCGTGATGGTGGCGTTGATACCGAAAGAAGATCCGCAATCACATCTCGATATGTTTCGGAGAGATCAAAGCGACTCAGATGGCAGCTTCGTTCTACCTGCCGTAATACCCGGAACCTATACCCTGATCGCCGTGGAAGACGCCTGGGGTTTTCAATGGCTGAAGCCCGACGTGCTAAACCGTTACTTGCAGCATGGACAAAACCTCACCATCGGCGAACTAATGACCAATTCCGTCCACCTGCCAGACCCCGTCGAAGTCCAGCCACGCTAGCGAATTATCCTCGGCCGACTCATCCCTCCGCCCTGCGTCCCGCCCTCACCAGGGTTTTTCACAGGTTTCCGCTCCTGGCCACCCAAAATGCCTCGCTTCGGCGAGACGATTGCTCCGCCCTTTGGTATCGTATGGGCAGGTAGCTCTCGAATGGCCAAAGGTAATTTCGGCGAACACCTCAAACGTGAGCGCGATATGCGCGAAGTAACTCTTGCGGAGCTGACTGCCGGCACGCGCATCGGCCCTCGATTCCTTGAGGCCATCGAAAACGAGGAGTGGGAAAAGCTCCCCGGCGGCAGCTTCACTCGCGGGTTCGTCCGCTCCATCGCCCAATACCTCGGGTTGGACGAAGAGGATTTGCTCTCTGAATACGATCTGGCCCGCGGCGTGCAGAAATCCGACGCACCGGCTCCCTACCAGAATCAGCTCCCGTCGCGTCCCAGGTGGATTCCAGCTTTGGCCTTGCTCGCGTTCGTATTACTGGCCTATGGATTCTACCGTGGCGGTTCCTACGCCTGGCAACACTACGCCGCATATCGCGACACCCATTCATCCACGCCTTCTACTCTGCACCAGCCCTCCTCCAATTCCGCAGCTTCCTCTAAAGCGCCCGACAAACTCGAACTCACCGTCTCTACTTCCGTTCGCTCGCACGTGCGCATCCTCGCTGACGATCAAACACTCCTCGATGCCGACGTTATGCCCGGCGACATTCACCATTTCACTGCCGCCCAACAATTCCAGATCATCGCCGCCGACGGTGCCGCCGTGCACCTCGAGCTCAATGGCCGGCCTATTACTTCTCGCGCAGCACTCGGAAATTCCTCCCGCAGAGCGAATACAATTGTGCTTGGATATAAAGACCTGAGGCCCTCAAACGATGGAACAGCTCGTCCCTGATCTTTTGCAAGACCTCACCTCTCGCGAGCGTAAACTCGCCGTCTGTATCAGCCCACAAAATCTTGCCCCTGCTGACCGCGCTGAAATTTTGGTGGTTCTTTCCACCGATGCCGACGACCCAGTCGCGCAGCAAGCCCGCGAAGCGTTACGCTCCCAACCTGTCGAAGCTTTCGTCGAAGCCCTGAAGCGCAGCGAAGCCCTTCCCGCTATTTTTGAATACGCCTCTCAACACTTTGTCGGCCAGCCCGCTATCGCTGAAGCCATGGTCCAAAACAGAAATTGCCCGTCCAGATTCATAACCCCGCATGTGCCGCAGCTTTCCGCGGGGAGCGTTCAAGCCCTCATGGATTCTCTCGATCGCGTAAGTGATTCTTCCGAGCTCGCCGCCGCTCTTCTAAAATCCTCGTCGGCCACCGCGGATAATAAGCGCGTGCTGCAGGAACTGCTCGCCCCGGAAACTCCCGTCGACGAAAAAGCACTCATGGAAGCGCTGATGGAGGCCGAGCCCGACGCCGGGCGCCGTCAGACCCTGCTTCAGCGGCTCGCGAAAATGTCGGTTTCCGAACGCGTGCAATTCGCGATCAAAGGCGGCTCAGAAGCTCGTCGCACACTCATTCGCGATTCCAATAAAGTTGTGCAACGCGCGGTGCTGCAGTCCCCGCGCCTCACCGACCAGGAAGTGGAATCATTTGCGGCCATGTCCAGTCTTACCGATGAAATCCTCCGGCTCATCGCCGGCAATCGCGCCTTTCGCAAAAACTACACGGTGATCCGCAACCTCATGAACAATTCCAAGACTCCCCTGGACATCACCCTGCACATGTTGCCGTCGCTGAACGCCGTCGACCTCAAAAAATTATCGAATAACAAAAATGTTCCCGAGACGCTGCGCAGCAGCGCAACAAAACTTATCCGCACCCGCCAAGCCGCAAAATAGTGCCAGCTTTAAATGTTTTAGGAAATGTAAACAACGATCAGTTGGAGAGCCTGATCAAGCGCAAACATTTTTTCAGCCAGGCGTTAAAACCCGCGGCTGTACTATCAACCGTCTCGCAGTACCAGGCAACTGGCGATCATGTCATGAAGAGCCTGCCTTCTTTCCGTTAGTCCAGCCAACATGAATCCGATACCAAGAGGAATCAGCCCGGTAATTAATTTGGCAAAATGACGACCCGTCGCCCGGTTGAAACTGACCCGTGCGCCGTAAAGATCCGTTACTCGCAGGTTCAGAGCTTTTTTACCCAAGGTCGCTTGCCACGAGGAACTTTCCATCTTGGCGTGGTAAAGCCAACCGCCCAAAAAGCCGAGGCAAGCAATGGTGAAGAGTCCCAGGAAAAATGTACCGCCGAGAACCGCTCCTAAATCTCTCGGATCTTCGCCCGGATGGATGTTCCCAAGAACGGCCGTCAATCCCGTCATGACCGCGAACGGAATGAAGAGCGCCATGAACGCCAAGCTCATCACAATTGAATCGATCAGATACGCAACTACGCGAAGCCAGAACCCCGCGTACTGCACTCTAGATTGTGCGTACACCACCGGCGGCGCCGTTTGCGATGCAGTCGGGTAGGCGCTGGGATCGTAGCCAGACGGAAACGCGGCGGCAGAACTTGCTCCCACCGGCAAGCCTGCACTCGTAGACGCAGCGGGTTGCACCGGCTGCCCGCACGCCGGACAAAAAACCACGCCGTCTTCAACCAGGCTGCCACACTTTGAACAGTACACCGTTCCTCGCATTTACCCTCACCGCTGCATTTCGAAGAATTGGCCAACCAAAACTGCGCCATCGTACTTCTCGCTACGAAGGCGGTCAATACGTCAGTGCAACGCTCGGCTTCAGCACAAGCTCGGAAAATGTTATACGATGCGAATCGTTTATAGGTGAGTAGAAATTCGAGGATGAGCGCTCGGGCGGCGGGCGTGTTCGGTATTTTAAACGTTTCGGCAAATTTCTCGAGGAATGACATGAGTTCTTCATTACTGCTCGCGATTCTATTTTCTTTGCTGCTTTTCACATTACAGACCGGCAGTAGTGCTGGCTCGCCCAGCGAAAAGGGAACGCTGGTAGTCGTCAACCAGGTGGAACACAAGGTGCTTCTGGTAGAACCCGACCTACATCGCACTTTCGCGAGCATCGCGGTCGGCGTAAACGGTCATGAACCTGCCATCTCCCCCGACGCCCGTTTCATCTACGTCCCCATTTATGGAAATTCCGGCGTAGGCAAACCAGGCACCGATGGCGACACGATCGACGTGATCGATATCAGCAAGCGCCAGGTTTCTGGCTCTATTTCCGTAGGGCCAGTCCGCCCGCATAGCGCTGAATTCGGCCCCGATGGCCTGCTCTACGTAACCGCAGAGCTCGGCAACGCAGTGAAAATTATCGACCCTGCGGCGCAGAAGGTGACTGGCGAGATTCCCACTGGAGAGCCGCAATCGCACATGCTGGTGATTTCTCCCGACGGGCGCCGCGCTTATACCGCAAATGTAGGCCCGGGGAATATCAGTGTGCTGGACATACCGGCACGCCGTTTGGTCACCGTAATCCCCGTAGCGAAAACCATCCAACGCATTTCCATGTCGCCAGATGGAAGCCGCTTATTCACGCACGATCAAGGCGCGCCGCGACTGGCGGTCATTGATCTCCCCGATCGCAAAAGCACCGGGAGCGCCGCCACTGAATCCTACAAATTGTCGCGTTGGATCGACCTTCCAGCTGTCGCCTATGCCTCTGCGCCCACGCCCGACGGAAAGTATCTGCTGGTGGCATCGATGGCAAAACATCTGCTGTTGGCCATCGATTTGGCCTCGTTGAAGATCACCAAGACTTTTGATCTTCCGGAATCTCCGTCAGAAATTCTGGTAACTCCTGACGGCGCTACCGCTTTTGTTTCTTGCGTGAGTGCAGGAAAAATCGCCGTGCTGAATTTGCGCGCGTGGCAATTACAAGAACCCATCGTTCTCACACCCGGCGTTGATGGACTCGCGTGGGTCCCCGTTAACACCGGCAAATAAACCACGCCAAGTGGACGCAAAATAAATTCTTGGGGAAGTTGCCGCAGACTCAATTATTTCTGTCGCCGCGCGGCAAAGATTTGAGGTACGCGATAATCGCTTTCGCGTCCTCATGGTTCATGTGATAGATGTGCATCGGTGGCCGCAGCTCTTCGCCTTCCGGGCCAGTTCCCTTTTCCAGGATGCGTTCCCCTTGCTCCTCGGTAAAACTTGGAAACCCGGCCAGCGGTGGCGCGTGGAAAGGTTTCATACTCACCCCTGAAAGTATCTTACCCATTTCGCATGATCTCTTCTTTCCTGCGTGGCCGAATTGCCATCTGAAATGGTTTCAATCCTCTGATAATTCCATAACGCGACTCGCTGCTGCTACGTTTTTGTGTGCTGGCAAGCATCGCGATTTCGCGATGGAAAACACCGGACAAAATAAAGATTGCTGCTTCTGCGCCCTGTACGACCGGCCAGTGTGCGCCATTGTACAAACGGCCGGTGATGTCCGCGAAACACGCGCGAAGGGTTCGCCAAAAGCCTCGATCCGCCTTTGGGATAATTGCAGCAGCGGATTGCCCGCCCAAGGAGAATCGCACTCATGAAACGCATTTTGGTTCCAGCCCTGATACTCGTTGCTTCGTGTGCCTTGCAAGCAAAAGACAAGCCCGCCTACCAGAACGGCGTCCTAATAAAGATGGATTCCGCATCCTGCGGATCCGAAGAAAAAGCCGGCAACACCGTCGCCGGAGAGCTTCTCGGCACTGACGGTCAGCACAAGAAAACTCAGGAATTGCTGTGCCAGGAATACACTCTTCAGTCCGACCGTCTGGTCTTCCGCATTCGGGCTAAAAACGAAAAACACCCTGCGCTGCTTCCCATCGGTGAGACAGCTCAATTCAGGTTGCACAAAGATCGGCTGTTGCTGCGCGTACCCGAAGCGGATGGCAAAGAACGCGAGTACATCGTCGTTTCCATGACGCCGCGTAGCGATGCCCCCGATTCTGTCAATCGCTCGGCTGATGCCACGACGCACCCAACGTTGTAAAGCCGGCCGGCGATATCAGACTCACTCTCTTAGCGTAAATAAAAAGAAAAAAACCATCCCTCCGCAAGAGGGATGGTTTTTTTCTGAGAGGGTCGAATTAATTAGCGGCCGCTGGTGTTGCTCTTCGTTCCTTTGGCAGCGGTAGAACCAGCCACGGTTTTCATCATTTCCTTGGCTTGCTTCAGGTGATCTTGCAGGGTCGGCAAGGTTTGTGACGCAAAGCTCTTCAACGAATCGTTCTTTCCGCCGTTGGCTTCCCTCTCAAACGCCGCCACGTCTGTCTCGTGATCTTTCACCATGTCTCTCGCATAAGCCCGATCAAAAGCAGCGCCGTTCAGCTTCGACAACCGGTCATAGGTGGCCTGATCTCTTGCGGAGGGATCCGTTGGCAACGTGATGCTCTCACGCGAAGCCACTTCTTTCAGTTTGTCGCCTGCTTTGGAGTGGTCCTCCACCATGCGTTTGCCAAAACTTTTTACCGAGTCGTTAGATCCCTTTTCCTGCGCAAGCTGCCCAAGTTTCACTTCGGCCATCCCACCTTGCGCCGCCTCTTTGGCAAAGTGCACGTCAGGCGTCGCTAATCGGCTGCTTGATTTCGATGTTGCGGTGGTAGATTTCCCCGCCGGGCTATCTTGATGCGCGAGCACCGCCCAACTGCCAATCGCCGACAACGTTACCGTCACACAACCCACGTAGATCGCTTTTCCTGTCTTAGTTTCCAAAAACTTCTTCATCGAAAACCCGTTTAACGAAAACATTGCCCCCTCCGGTCAAAGTTCAACATGGCCCACTACAAGCTACCTATGGCAAGCTGACCGACCAATCAGGTGAACCTTGTATTAGCGAATCGACGCACGTGTATCGTGGCGGATGTAAGAAGCGGAATTAAAATTCAGCGCCGCGAAATAACGCTGAACGGTGAGGGTTTCTTGATCGCGATACCGCGGCAGCAAACAGCCGCTCACAGGACTTTATTTTTCAGTTCTCTCTGAAATCTTCGGGCAAATCCTCTTCTTGGGGACGTTGGTGAGTATGCACTTCTGATTCGTCCGCATCCGGAGCGTCCTCTACGCCCTTCACGACTTCCGCCTCGAAGGCGTTGCCTTCCTCTAGCAATTCGTCAACGCTTTCCGAATCGGCGCCCTCAATATCAGACAATCCCTGCAAGGCGCCGGATTGCCCGCCAGATTTCGAATCCAAACCTTTAGGGGACAGGTTTATAGTTTCAATGCTCTGGCCTTCTCCACGAGACGCCAGGCTCGACCCGATTATCCTGGTGTTATTCCGCGGCGCTGTTCTTCCAGCCGCCGCGCGGGGCTTCACACTCTTTGCGGCTTTAACTCGAGAAGTTCGCGTCTTAGGTTTTGTTCTTACTGTTTTTGATTTTGCGGTCTTTGCCTTCGACGAAACTTTGCGCGAAACCTTCGAAGCGGCGCTCTTTGAATTCTTGCGGGGCGCGATTTTTTTGCGAGAGCTATTTTTCTTGGTTTTCTTCCTGGTGGCCATGGCACCAAGTCTATCACTGTGGCCCGACGCAATTCATCTGCATCGCTGACCTTCGCCATTGCTTCCTAAATTCTAGACAGAGGGACAGTTTCGTGCCTTACACCTTACTCACATCGATAAACTCAGCTTCCCAGGGCTGCCGCTCCAAATCGAGGCGCGCAACTGTGATTGGTAAACTGAATCTGCGCGGTCCAGCGCTACCTGGATTGATATACAGGATACCGCCCCGCGTGACCTGCCCAGGTTTGTGGGAGTGTCCACTCACAACGATGGAAACCCCTGAGGGAATCGGACTCAGCTTCAGTTCTTTAACATCGTGCAAAACATAAATCCTCACCGCGCCAACCTTCATGTCGGCGGTTGGCGGCAATTTGGCGGCCCACTCCGCGGTATCCACGTTGCCGCGCACGACAGTCACGGGAGCGAGGTTCTCTAAGGCCGCAAGAATCTTAGGGTCGCCTACATCCCCCGCATGAATGATCAGTCCGGTGTTCTGCATTGCGCGCAGCGCACTGTCACGGAGCAAACCGTGAGTATCGGAAATTAAACCAAGAATCATGAGGGAAGAAAAACTCGGGAACCGGAATTTAAAAATCGAGGGCCAGACACACCGTTACCGGACACCCACTAGGAAACGCTACGCTAAAACTTTCGAAGGCGCCGGGCGGCGCAGCGGCCGCGCTCCCGGAGCCGGAAAATGCATTCGCCAAAAGTTCGTGTTGGGCACCACAAATTCAAATCCCACGTAGGTCTTGCCGTCGCGGGCTTTGCGAACGGTCACCACTTTGGCGTCGACGGCCTCGCCGCTGTTTTGGTTCACCAGTTGTAATGCCTGCCCTATAACCACTGGCTCTTCCAAAACGCACAGCCCGCCGCCCTGGCTCACAGACTGCGATTGGGTTTTAACTGTATATACGTCACCTGACGGCGCTTCCCACCGCACCGTTAGCGCCACGGTAATCGCTACCCGCACCGTACGGCGCCGCTCTTTAAATCGAAAATGCAGCAGGGACATATGTTGACCCTTGATATTTAGCCTTGATCGTCGTCCGGCGAATCTTGCCCATTCCGCAAACTCGTGTTGAGGAGTCCCTCTAACCGCTTCGCTGCTGAGCGGCGCGCCAACCTAAGCGACGAAACTTGGCGCACAAGTGCCAGACCCTCAAAATTCTCCACCAAAGTTCTACTTTGGCTCGGCCCTTCTATACTCACAATGGCCAGTCGGTACCATACAAACATATCAAAGTACCGCCGAGGCACCGCTGAATTTCGGAATTCATACCACTTATCGGATAACTGTCTCAACGACCAGTTGGGTAGGGTTCACTCTCGCTTTATTCACCGTCACGCCCCAGTGCAAATGCGCTCCGGTAACCCGCCCGGTGGCCCCCACTTTTCCGATTACCGCCCCGGCTTTCACGTCATCTCCCACCGCCACATCAGTCGCGGATAAATGCCCGTATAACGAATAGATCCCGAGCCCGTGATCGATAATGACGGTGTTTCCCGAAAAATATAGCTCTTCGGCCAACACCACGCGGCCGCTTTGTGTCGCGTGAATGGGTGTGCCCGTAGGAGCCGGGAAATCCGCCCCGGTGTGCGGCGAACGCGGCTGCCCATTCAGGATACGCCGCTTCCCAAAATTTGTTCCCCGCACGCCGCCGGTTAACGGCAGACGAAACGGCCCGTGCCACAATTTCTCCGGAGTAATGTGATCAAAAATCTGGCGTAATTTTTCCTGTTCCGCGACCGCACGCTGCGTCTGTTGCTCATTGGGCTCTACGAATTGCTTTTGCACGGTCAGGCTTTCTGTCGCGAACTTGCCGGCCCTCACGGCTAGTGTGGCGGTGCATTCGGCCTGTTCTCCGTTTTCCGTCGTGGCTGACACCAATAATTCATAATCCCCGGGAGGCTTCTCCAAATCCACGCCCAGCAGAGCCTCATTCAGATGGTTGCTGGCGCCACGTCGCGCCGCCGCGGATGAACCGCCTTGCCAGAAATAAACGTTCCGCTCATTCCACTTTCCGGTGACTTCCCGCAACGATTTTTGGCTGCGAATTTGCGCCAGAATCAGGCTGCCCTGGCTGGCTTGCGGTCCGCTCAGCCTTAATTCCACGCCCCCAGTACAATGTACATTCACCGCCGCGCCTCTCACGCTAACGGGCAACAGCAAGCCCGCCAGCACAGCGGCTTTGAGCATGTTCTTTGCTATTCTCATATCAGTGCCAATTAACCCTTCGTCCGAACGGCGCCTGCGCGCCCCTCAAGCAAAGCTTAGCTTGGCTCGCTTCCGCTTTCTATTTACTTCCGGCGAGGAGTTTCGATGCAGTCGCTGCGCCTGAATCCGATTCTCAACACCGATTCCTACAAATTGACCCACTGGTGGCAATACCCGCCTGATACGCGCCACATTTATTCCTACGTGGAATCTCGCGGCGGCATGTTCGATGAAACCATGATGGCCATGCTGCAATACATCGTGAAATCCAATTTTGCCGGCCAGGTTTTTACCATGGCGGATGTGGAGGAGGCGCGCCGCATCGCCCACGCCCATTTTCAGGGACATGCCAAATCATTCAATTATGAGGGCTTCAAATCTCTCTACGCCAAGCACGGCGGCCGCCTTCCGTTGCGCATTCGTGCCGTAAAAGAAGGCACGGTGGTCAAAAGCCTCAACGCCCTGATCACCATAGAAAATACCGATCCGGAATTTTATTGGCTTACCAATTGGGCGGAAACCATGCTGCTGCAGGTCTGGTATCCCATTACCGTGGCGACCCTCTCGCGAGCTATTAAACAAGTAATCGGCAAGGCCCTCGTGAGAACCGGCGACCCCGCGCTGCTTCCTTTCAAACTCCATGATTTTGGCTTTCGTGGTGTCTCCTCCAAGGAGTCCGCAGCCATCGGCGGCGCCGCGCACCTCCTGAATTTCTTTGGCACTGACACCTTGGCCGCCATTCAGTTGTTAAATCAGTTTTACTCCGCGGACCTGATGCGCGACAAACCGCTGGATTGCGCCGGCTACAGCATTCCAGCGTCCGAACATTCCACCATTACCTCCTGGGGCGAAGAGCACGAACTGGACGCCTACGCCAATATCCTGGAAAACTGCCCTGAGGGGCTCGTCGCCTGCGTCAGCGATTCCTATGATATTTACAACGCCGTGCGCAATTTGTGGGGCGGCGCGCTGCGAGAAAAAATCCTGCACCGCAACGGAACGTTGATTATTCGCCCTGATTCCGGCGATGCGGTAACCGTTCTGGAAGAGCTATTCAAAATCGTCAGCGAAGTTTTTGGCTACGAAGTGAACCGCAAAGGCTGGAAGACCACCGTGCCAGTCGTGCGATTCATTCAGGGCGACGGCGTAAACTTTTACACCATACAAAACATCACCGCTCAATTGACGCGCCGCGGCTGGTCGCAGGATATCTGGAGTTATGGAATGGGTGGCGCGCTTCTCCAACAAGTGAATCGCGATACTTTGAAGTTTGCGTTGAAATGTTCCGCCATCGATCGCAACGGTAAATGGCAAAACGTGTATAAAAATCCAAAAACGGATCCCAGTAAGGCCAGCAAAGGCGGCCGCTTTAACCTGGTCCACAACGGTAAGGATTTTGCCACCGTGGAAGTCCTCGAAGGCGAATCCCTGCCGGAAAGTCCGGCCTTCGGTTCGAACGCGCTTGAAACGGTCCTTGAAGATGGCGTTGTGCTTCGAGATCAAACGCTCGCCGAAGTTCGTGCTATCGCCGCGAATTACGATACCTACGCCCAGATTCAGTGACCCGCTTCTGCGGTGAACATTCTTAAAAAGCGGTAAATTTTCCCTACCAGCGAGGTCACCAAAGCGCCAATGCCCGCTGTAAGCCTATTTAACCCTGTACGTTAACCCGATCATCATTTTTGGCGTTCCACATGCTCCAACTCCAGTAGCCGCCCGGTAACGTCACCCCAGAACGTAACCACAAGAAGCTGTGACCTTGGTGAACCAATGCGAAGCATACAACTAACCACGCTGGGGACGGTGCTACTCGCCTCCGCTCTGCCCGTGGTCGGAGCAGTTCTGGTGATCGTCGATCATCCACACACTGCTTCTAAGAACGTTCCAGAACTCCTGCAGAGCGAATTGCATCTCGATGTGCGCACACTCCCCGGCAAGATTTCTCGCCGGGCAGGAAAATTCATTTTTAAGGAAGATCACCGCGGAATCGTCTATTCGCTCGATAATCAAAAGGAAGCTAAAAATTTCTCCGGGAAGGCTGTGCTCATCACCGGAACTATCGACTCCAAAGCCAACCTTCTTCATATTCGCAAAATCGAACCCACCTGGCTTTTCCACCCCATCTCGCGAGCAGACTTGCGCGGGCGAACAAACTAGCCCTAATCAGCCCCCTGCGACTTCGGCTTGGGATGCCAATTGCGTAGGTCGTCACAAACGCGGAGGGTGGCCCACCCTCAGGTTTTTTGAGGGTGGGTCTTGTAACGTGGGATCACATGAATCACAGCCTCGAAGTGCCTTCCTCTTCCAAGCGCGGCTGGGGACGTCCTGAAACACCTCAATCCGCCTATTTCAGCGAAGCCGCGACTTTCTTCTGATACTCGCGCGCCTTCGCGAGAACCTCATCTTCCTTGACCGTTAGCAACTGATGTTCCTGCATCACCACGCGCCCGCCGATAACCACCGTTTCCACGTCGCTCCCTTTCAATGCATAGGCCAGCTGCGCGTACACGTCGTACATCGGAACAGCGTTAGGTTCGTTCAAGCTGATCACGATGATGTCCGCTTTTTTGCCTGCCTCCAGCGAGCCTATTTCCTTTTCCATGTGCAGCGCTTTAGCGCCATCAATCGTAGCCATTTCCACAACGGCCTCCGCTCCCAGCGCCAGCGGATTCATCTTTGTGATCTTCTGAAGCTTGGCCGCCAAATCCATCTCTTCCATCAAATCCAGATCGTTGTTGCTGCCCGCCGGCCCATCCGTTCCCAGTCCCACGGCTACTCCTGCAGCGCGCAGTTCCGGCACCGGCGAAACCCCGCTGGCCAGCATCATGTTGCTCGAAGGATTATGTACGCAGCCCACCTGCTTCTCTGCCAGCAGCTTACGGTCCGTGTCATCCACGAAAATGCAATGCGCGGCCACCACGTCGGGGCCAAGTACTCCAATTTTATTCAGGTATTGCACCGGCGTTGTGCCGTTTTGCGCGCGGCTGTCGTCCAGTTCTTTTTTCATCTCCGCTACGTGAATCAGAATTGGCGCATGGTATTTTCGCGCCAGCGCGGCGGCGTCC
>Ga0307479_10002869_pt1 | contig 15676 bp, 14 predicted proteins | sample atmos_gasesECM4C_FD_203743 | JGI IMG/M metagenome (GOLD analysis project Ga0307479, IMG submission 203743) | Hardwood forest soil microbial communities from Morgan-Monroe State Forest, Indiana, United States - atmos_gasesECM4C_515 | ecosystem: Environmental > Terrestrial > Soil > Temperate... | reverse complement strand
CGCACGGCGGTGCGTCAGCGCATTCAGCGACTGTGCAGCTTGCAGGAGCTTCGCAACTGGCTTCCGGAAATGGCGACATTATCGTGTTTTTGCCGCGCAACCTGGCGGTGAATATCGACGCGCAGGTCTCTAAAGGCGGTGAACACCGCATCGAAGCCGATCCGGCGCTGCATTTAAGTTTTCAAACCTCGGAGTCCAACGGCGCGGGTCCCGTACATGCCACCGGAGTGTTGAACGGTGGCGGCATTCCATTGAAGCTGCGCACTTCCGCAGGAAAGATTCGGCTGCAATTTCTGGATTCCGACCCGTCATTTCGAGAATCCCAGATTCGCGAACAGCAGGAACGCTTGCGTGTCGTGGAAGTCGCTCAACCGACGCCACCCGTTTCGCCGGTGCCGCCCCAGCAGGCGGACTCGCAAAGGGACTGGCTGGAAAGCTGGCTAGGCAAGCTGGAAGTCGCGGTGACCGGAGGCTTGCGCGAGGATGCTGACGATTTTCGCAACCGTCTTACATATTCACCTCATCCCGCTTATCCGGAGTTGGCGCAGCGCGTGGGCATTCAGGGAGTAGTGAAGCTGCAGGTGCGAGTGGCGAAGGACGGGCGCGTGGAAGTATTGAAAGTACTCCAGGGCGAGCCGGCCCTGGCGGATGCCGCAATCACCGCGGTGAAACAGTGGCGAGGCAAACCCGCGTGGATGAATGGCAAACAGGTCGAGGTGGTTTCAACGGTGACATTTAATTTTCAGCTCAATTGAATTGCGAGCGCGCAGATTACACGACATTTAGATTTTGTTCGGGGTGCAGGTTTTAGTTTCGCGTTGCGGTCCGGGTCCGTCGTAAAAATCGAAGGGGGTAAAAATCGATGCTTCGACATGCGTTGCGCGCAGCTTTAATTCTATCTGTGGCGGGTGCGGCCTGTGCCGCTTCCGGGTTGGCGATGAGCAAGGATTTCGATCAGAGCTACCCGTTGCAGCCGGGCGGCACATTTGAATTGCAAAATGTGAACGGCACGGTGGAAGTGGAAGGCTGGGACCGCGATGCCATCGAAGTCCACGCGGTTAAGACGGCCAAGAGTAAGGAGTCGGATCTGGATCGCGTTTCGATTGAAGTGGACGCGAAACCTCTCGCGGTGTCGGTGATCACGCGCTATCCCCAGAACGCCGGCGTGGAAGTTGCCGTGGAATACGTGATTCATGTGCCGCACAGCGCGCATGTGGAGCATGTGGGAACGGTGAACGGGACGTTGCGCATCGCGGGAGTGGATATGATCGAAGATCTCCATACCGTAAATGGAAATATCGAGGTGTACGAAGGCGGCGGTTCCGTCCATGCGCACACCACCAACGGCAATGTGCATCTGGAGCTTGCGCATCTGGGCGCGACGCGAGATGAGAAGGGCGAAGCTACCGCCGAAACGACTAACGGTTCTTTGCTGCTGGCGGTGCCCGCAGACCTGCAGGCAAATCTGGAGGCGCGCTGCTTGAATGGAAATTTTTCCTCGGAGCTGCCGCTTTCGCTGGAAAGTTCGCTGCATCCACGGGAGATACACGGAAAAATTGGCAAGGGCGGTGCGCCCATTCATTTGCATACCGTAAACGGCGGGATTCGTGTGGTGGTGTTGAGGTCAACGGTTTAGCTTTTGCTGCGTCTAACTGCCCAGAAGCTAATGTTTTTTTGGAGGAGAGATTCATGAATAAGGGCATTTGGACAATTGCAGGGGGCACCGCCGTATTCTGCGCTGCGTTGATAGCTGCGCCGGAATATACGGCTGCTCGGCGAGCGCACGCGGCTGGAAATCAGGAAGCGGTTGAACCGCAGGTACGTGATTTCAATGTGATGTTTGGCGAGGAAAGTGGAAGCTGGCTGGGCGTGGAAACTCGCGAGGTTACCAGCGACAACGCCAAGGAATTGAAACTGCCAAGCGAGCGCGGCGTCATGCTGGGCAGAATTGCTCCCGACAGCCCTGCTTCAAAATCCGGACTTCGAGAAAATGACGTGGTTACGGAAATCAATGGGCAACAGGTGGAAGGCGCGATGCAATTCCGGCGCATGATCCGCGAAATTCCCGCCGGACGAAACGCGCAGCTCACCGTGTGGCGAGACGGACGCACGCAAAAAATCAATGTCACGCTAGGCAAGGCTGAAGAATTGCGACATAACATGACGAGAGTGACGCCTGGTACGCCCGGTACATTCGCGTTTCGCATGCCGGAATTGCCGGATATGCCAGACCTGCCGGAAGTGGCGGAGATCCCGGATATGCCGTCGACGGACTGGAATGGCGCGATGGTTTTTGCCGGCCGTCCGAGGCTTGGCATTGACGCCGAGGATCTCGCAGGACAGCTAGGATCATTTTTTGGCGCTCCGGACGGGGAGGGAATTCTGGTGCGATCTGTAAATTCGGGTTCACCGGCGGAGAAGGCCGGAGTAAAGGCCGGCGATGTCATCACTTCTCTGAATGGCGCGCGCATTCGTACGGTGGGAGACTTGCGTCAAAAGCTTGCGGCCTCGCACGGTGAGAAAGATAAAGACGCGAATAACCAAGATAAAGAGGGCAAAGACAAAACCCGTACCGTGAAACTGGGCGTGCTGCGCAACAAGAGCGAGATTTCTCTAAGCGTGGAACTGCCCATGCCTGCAACGTCGACAAAACACGTTATCGGGCGTCGTACAAACATCTAGACAGGCTAGTGAGCAAATAGCCCGGACATTTCATTGTGTCCGGGCTTTTGTATTTTCAGATACATCGCTGATTTAACAGCGCATCTATCAGGACTTTTCGCCACCACGATATTTCTTGGCAAGCCGAACAGGCCTTCGCAGCGCAGCGAAACGGCCGTCATGATTTTTTTCCGCATCAGACAGCCAATCTTCCTGGGTAGGCGAGAACGTCAGCCGAAGCAAGTAAGCTAGTCCGGAAACGACATTGGCACGCATACGCACGCGATAAAGAGCGCGCGAGAATAATCCCGGAGATGTCTGTCCGGGCGAAGACAGCCACGTTGCAATTTTACCGGCGAGTTGGGAGGCTGATCGAGCGGATTGCAGCCGCGCCTGTACGTTTTGCGGCAACGCAGCGGCCAGCAAATTGCGCGCCAGAAGCAACCCAGTATCCAACATGCGTTCCGCACCTGTGGCACGCGCAGTCGCAAAGCTGCGCTCCCAATTCAAAGAGGTTTGACGAGTTACAAAAGCAGTAACGTCCGCGACGAGTGATAGACGCTCCCAAAGATGTTTGGCGCCGTGAATACAAATCAGGATCAACTCATCGTCAACGGCCAGAGCTGGGATCTCGTGGCTATCAACGCGCACATACTGCCGTCTCGCGAAGAATTCTTCGATCGGAAGGCCGCGAGGAAAGTAACGCATGGTGCGCTCGGTATGCAGCTCCACAAGAAGCGGCGCTGCGATTCGAACGAAAAGATATTGTCCAGGAATTTTTTGGGGGCTGATCGCCTTGACAGGTATTTCGGGCTCGTAGCCAGCGGTAATCATTAGCTCGGTGGCGCGACGAATGTCCTTTTGGCGAACGACAAAGTCGAGATCGCCATATTGTCGTGCACCGGTGTCGCCGTAAGCACGTAAAGCCAGGACAGGACCTTTTACGAGCACGGCATCCAAGCCGGCGTCGCGAAATTGATCAACAAGTCGAAATAGCTGGGCGGTCATCTGCAGCGCGGACAGCACTTGCGCGCGGTGAAGTTCGCGGAGCTTGTTCGCGAACTCCAGTGGCACGAGGCTTTCCTCGAACTGGGCCACGCTCGACGCGAGCAGTGAAATGATGCCGTGTTCTTCAGCCAACGCAAATAGCGCGGGCCAGGATACTTCGCGGAGCAACGCAGGAAGCACCGATAAGTTTGTATCAGGAGAGGCGCATTGCAGCAGAGCGGCCCATTCTCGGGAACTGGAACCAGTCAAACTATTGTTAATGTTTTTTGTGACCGTTGCTTGCAAAAGAATGGGCTCCAGGGCTCCGCGGCCTAGTGTACGCGACAGTCATCCCTGTGATGACTACAAAATCCCCCCGCCACAACGGCGAGCGGCGCGCTCAGGATGAACCCCCCCACACATTATTGGAAACGCAAATAAAAAAGGCCGGTCCCGTGGTGCGGAACCGGCCGAGGAAACAGCCGTCAATCAATTCTTCTTCTTGCGCACATTTACTTTTGTGTCGATACCGGGCTGAATTTGCTGCAGAGCTTCGAGACCCAGCTTGGCTTGCGCTCCATAACTATTGGGCCCGCCATTAGGATCAAGCTCCACGGCTTTTTGATAGGCTTCGACAGTACCTGGCAGAATGATGAACTCCAGCTTGTCGCCGGTTTTCTTGGTCTCCATCGACCCGACCAGCGCAGCGCCCAGCAAATACCAAACCTGGGGATTTTTTGGATCCAGCTCGCTGGCTTTCTTTAAAGGCTCGACGGCTTCTTTCAAACGGCCGGCGTTGTACAAGCTGATACCAAAGTTGCGCCACGCGGTGGCGGCATTGGGAGGATCCAGCTCCGCGCTCTTGGTGTAAGAAGCGCGGGCGTCGTCAACCTTGCCGCTTCGCGCCTGCACATTTCCTAAATTATTGTAATAACCTGGGACGTCCGGCTTGGCGGCGATGGCTTGTTGATAGGCGTTGATGGCGTCGTCGTTGCGGCCGGCGAGGTCGTAGGCCTCCGCCAGCTTGGCCCAGAGAATATGCTGATTAGCATCTTTTTCCGAAGCTGCTTTTTGCGCCGCGGTAAACTCCGCGACGGCCTGGTTTGAAAGATCGGTCACTTTGGCTTTCGCCGCGTCACGTTGATCGGCGGGAGCCTTGCCAACCTCTTCTTTGGCTTTGCGTTCCTGTTCTAAAAGCGCAGCGCCGGCCGTGAAATGCTGCTTCATGCCTTCGAACTTGGCTTTTTCTTCTTCCTGCTTTTTAATTTGCTCCGTTGCCGCTGAACCTTGTTTGGCGATAACATCTTTAAAATTAACATCCACCTTAGCCTCGCCGCTTTGCACCTGAACCTTGGATTCGAACGGCTTGTTGGGCGCGGGCAGAATCACAAATACGCTATAGACTCCCGGTTTTAGATTGCGAAAACTGTAATTGCCGCTCTTATCCGTTTTTGTGTCCTGCTTCACGCCTTGATCGCTGACAATCTGCATCCCCATATCTGCCCAAGGCTTACCGGTAACATCCAGGATTTGTCCGCGAACCACGCCATCGCCTTGCGCAGCGGCGCGCGGAATCAGCACAGACACTAATAGCGCCACGGTGCAGAAACTTAACAGCCACGAACTCGCGTATTTCCTCATGCTCGATTCTCCTTTGCAACAGCCTACCGCCCGGGCGAGGCGCGCACCATTATCACTGGATTCGGTGTTGGATTCAAAGGTCAGGAGTGGGCTGCGGCGCCACGCTGCGAAATGGGATCGCTCGCGCCGGCCTCCGCGAAAGCGCGCATACGCAGCAGACAACTGTCGCATACCCCGCAGGGGGAATCCTCGCTTTGGTAGCATGACCAAGTAAGATGCAGCGGGGCGCCGAGCTCGATGCCCTTGCGGATGATTTCGCTTTTCTTCAAGGCAATCACCGGCGTTGCGATTTCAATACGCGTCTCTGGACGGGTGCCTACGCGAATCAGGTCCTGAAAGACGCGATAATATTCCGGGCGGCAATCGGGGTAGCCGGAGCTGTCTTCCGCGACCGCTCCGATGTAGACGGAGTGAGCGCCGAGGACTTCCGCCCAGCTCACCGCTACGGAAAGAAAATGGGCGTTGCGAAAAGGCACGTAGGTAACGGGTATTTCGATGGCGCGAGGGTTGGAAGAAATATGCTGACGTTCCGGGACGGCGATGCTCGCATCGGTAAGCGCGGAGCCGCCGATGGCTCGAAAATGATCCAGTTGCACGACCAGCCGTTGATGCACACCATAAAAATCCGCGATGGATTCGAATGCCTGCCGCTCGCGCGTTTGGGTGCGCTGCCCATAACCGGCGTGCAGCAACGCAACGTGCTCTGCGCCGTGCTTTTGCACCGCCATCGCCGCGCATACGCACGAATCCATGCCACCGCTGAGCAGCACCACTGCCTTTATGTCTTGAGCCTTTGAGCCAGGCATATATCAAACGCCTTTCGTAGCTGGATCCCAGACGAACTTGTGCAGCTGTAATCCCAATCTTACGGGCAAAGAATCCTCGAGCATCCATTCCACTACTTTGCGAGCTTCAAGGCCCGGCCATTTACCTTCCGGGCCTTCGAAAACCGGTGAGAACAGCACTTGGTTGACGCGTTCGCGCAAATTGTGCTGCAACGTAAATTCTCGCGCGAACTCATAATCGCGCCGTGTGGAAAGCACAAATTTTACTTCGTCGTTTAGGCCGAGCGCGTCCAGGTTGCGCATCTCAAAGGTGTCCGCCTCGCCGGAGTCGGGACATTTCACGTCCACGATTTTAATTACTTCACGCGGCAATCTTCCGATGAAGCGCTCGCCGCTGGTCTCAATCATCACTGTGTAAGCCGAAGCGAGTAATTGCTGAGCCAGCGGATAAATTTCCTCCTGCAGCAATGGCTCGCCGCCTGTCAATTCCACCAGCGGGACTGCGACGATGGAATTGCCTGCTGCTGATGTGGGGTCCGGAATGCGGCCCGCCAGCTGATCGACGCGGGCGGCCACCTCCGCGACACTCATTTTCGTGCCGCCATGAAAAGCGTACGCGGTGTCGCACCAGGTGCAGCGTAAATTGCATCCCGTCAAGCGCACGAAAATGCACGGCAAGCCCGCGCGGGTGCCTTCGCCTTGAATTGATTTGAATATTTCGGTGATAAACATGGCCTAGAGACTCGAATCTTCGTGAAGAATTATTTCGGAGCCAAGACTACTGCTCTCCCGCCTTGGCCTTGTGCGATTTACGCGACAGCCATAGGACCGCGCCGAAAAAAAGCGTCACGGCGACAAAAAGTCTGAAATAGCCGGGCGCAATTCCCAGAGATCGCAAAAGGAAAATGTAACCCAACGCGACCAGGATTACGGGAATCATGACGATGAAAAAGGCTCGATACATGTGAACTCAGGTGGCCGGGCGATACTGCGCCCGGCTGGTATCCGTCTCCCACAGGATCACGTCGGTTACGTGCGCGCCCGGAGGTAAGCCCCGCAATAGATGCGTGACTTCGTCATAAAAATACTTGGCTAAATTTTCCGCCGATGGATTGACGGTTTTAAAGGGCTCCAGATCGTTGATAAATTGGTGGTCGAGCCGGCCCATAATCTCGCGAACGACGCGCTTTAATTCCGTGAAATCCACCAGTAGCCCGATGTTATCCAGTTGCGGTCCTTCGAGGGTGACGCGCACACGGTAATTGTGCCCGTGCACGTTTTCGCACTTGCCCCGGTATCCGCGCAGGGCGTGACCGGCGGAAAAAGTCTCTTCTACGCTGACTTCAAACATGGATCCTCAATTGCGAATTGCGCTGGGAAGGACTCTGCGTACTTTTATCTTTCGAGGAAACGCGCAGCGTCAGCCGAATTATGCGTAATACGGTAGTTCGGCAGCGATTCCAGGAAAATTTTACCATAGGGCATGCGTTGGATGCGGGTGTCCAGCAGGGCCAGCACGCCGCGGTCGGTCTTGGTTCGAATCAAGCGGCCGAAGCCCTGTTTCAAGGCCAGCACCGCTTGGGGCACCTGAAATTCAGAGAAAGGATTGCGAGCGTCGTCTTGCAAAGCGCGCACACGGGCGGCCACGATGGGATCGCTGGGAACCGCAAAGGGTAAGCGGTCCACAATTACCAGGGAAAGTTGTTCGCCGGGAACGTCCACACCTTGCCAAAAGCTCGAGGTGGCGAACAGCACCGCGGCAGCGGTGTTTTTAAAGCGCTCCAGCAACACGGACCGCGGCGCGGTACCTTGCAGCAGCAGCGGAAAGCTCACGCGGGTACGTACGCGTTCGAACAAATCGTTCATCTGGCTATAGCTGGTGAAAAGACAGAAAGCGCGGCCCCGGCTATGCTCCAGCAGCTGCACAATTTCATCCGCTGCTTTAGATGCGAAACCGGCATCGCGAACGTCCGGCATTTTGGTGGGCAAATACAGCAGAGCTTGCTCGGCGTAATCGAATTCAGGCGGCAGGGTGCGCTCTTTGACGTGATCGAGGCCCAGGCGCTGACGAATGAATTCGAATCGTCCGCCTACTGTAAGCGTCGCGGAAGTTAACACTACGGTATCGAATTGTTCAAAAAGCCGCTGGCGTAGGATCTGGCTGACATCAATCGGCGTGGCGGTTAAGAATACGCCTTTGTTGCGGCGCTCGTACCAATAGACGTAATTTTTTTCATTGGACTCAAACAGGAAGGTCACTTCCTGACGCAGTTCGAAGCTGCGCCTGGCGATGCGCAAAAATTCCTCGGGTTTCTGTACCATGGCGGCGATTTCTGTTTCCAAGCCCTTCAGCGCCGTCAACATGGAGTCGTAGGCCTCGCGATGCTGCTCCACAAATGCGTCACGTTCGCTGCGCGCAAAAGGAAAACGCCCATCGCGTGGCGGAAACGCTTCGAAAAAGGCGCGAGTCCTTTCCCGAACGCGCTGCGTGCGCCGCAAGATCGAAGGCGAGCCGAGGTTGAGCAGCCTTAAGGATTGATCGGCGTCGCGCGCCAGCTCTTCGAAACGATAATTGGAAATCTGCCGGCCAAAGTAATCGCTGGCCACGTCCTCTATCTCGTGGGCCTCGTCGAAAATCACGGCGGAGTATTCGGGGAGGATGCTGCCAAAATCGTCCTGCTTCAGCGAAAGGTCGGCGAAAAACAAATGGTGATTGACGATGATGAGATCGGCTTCTTTGGCGCGCTGGTGCATGGCGGTCACGAAGCACTCGTTGAAGTGATCGCATTTCTGGCCGGTGCAAGTGTCGCGACGGGCGTCGAGGCGGGTCCACAGATCGGAGTCGTCAGAAAGAAAAGTCAGTTCGCTGCGGTCTCCCGTTTCGGTCAATTTTGACCATTCGCGAATTTGCCGGAAAGCGTCAATTTCCTCCAGGCCTTTCAGCAAAGGCTGGTTGGCCATTTGATTGACGCGCGCGTGGCATAGAAAATTTGAACGGCCCTTCATGACCGCGACTTTCAGGTTGGGCGCGAAATGTTTCTGCAGGAACGGAACATCTTTCTGGTACAGCTGTTCCTGCAAAGATTTGGTGGCGGTGGAAATTACCACCCGGCGTCCGCTGCAAATTGCAGGAATCAGGTAGGCGAGCGTTTTCCCCGTGCCGGTGCCGGCTTCCACCACCGCGTGGTGATGCTGTTCGAACGCGTCGTGCACCACTTCGGCCATTTCCAATTGGCCAGGCCGGTGCTCATAGCCGCCGATCATGCAGCGTTCCAGCAAGCCTGCAGGCCCGAAAACGTCATGCATCGAGGGGCTGCCTTGTACGGACGTTTTATCGCGAGGCTTTTCTGGCTGCGTTGCGGAGGAGTTGGCTGTCCGACGGGGCCGGGCGATGGGATGACGCTCGAAGGTCGAATCCTCGCCATTGGGGCGTTCTTTCGCACGTTCCCGTTCTGGGGCTTGCGTGGCGCGAGGCAGATCGCTGGCCAGCTCGGCGCTCTTGTCGGTCGTCGCTCTTATATTGCGCGCCACGAGGTCCAATGTCTCCTGCAGGAACTTGGGAATTTATGATAGAGGTGAATAGTTACCTTAACATACCCCCCAGCCGGAACAGCCTCCTGGCGGTTTGCACAGCTTTGCCTCCGTGCTTCGGCTTTAATACTTGAACACCACGCAAGCTTTTGCGACGGCATCGCTGCGAAGGTCGCGTTACAGTCGATTTGCAGCGATAGTCCGCACTGATTAATCTGATTTTGGCAGCGTTCACATGGGGCACATGGGGTGGCGAATGAAGCGCAATAAAAGGCTTAGGTACATACTCTTTGGCGCGGCCATTGCGCTCGCGGGTTGCAGCGGCGGCGGCCATGCCACAACAGGCGGCGGGGGTGGCGGCAATCAATCCGCCAGTCTCACGGTGACCTTGACGTCCAAGCCGGACGTTTCGCTGACCAATATTTCCGTGCTCTCCGCAACCGTCGGTATTACGGGAATTACTTTGAATCCCACTAGCGGCACTGCGGTTTCCATGACGCTGTTGCCCACGGTCTATCCTGTCGATCTGACTCGCTTGCAGAGCGATACCGCGTTTCTGGGTACGCTTTCGCTACCCGCGGCTACCTATACGAGCGCCACCGTAACGTTCTCGGCCCCAACCCTAACCATAGACAATCAGTCGGGTGCCACGCTAAATGGAACATGCCTAAACGGCACCATTTGCAAAATTGTTCTGACCGCGGGATCGTCCCAAGTTATTTCGGCTCCATTCCCGCTGACCCTCACCGCCGGCCAAGCGAAGGGTATTGCGCTGAACTTGAATCTGAACGACGCGATCACGGTTACTGCCGGCACTTTAGCCCTGAATTTTAGCGCCGCGGATGTCGTGACTGCGGCGGCCCTTCCGCGAACCGGGGCGCCAACCGGCGCGCTCGATCTGATTGAGGACTTCGTGGGGCTGGTCACTGCTAAAACTTCCAGCTCGATAACGGTGACGGCTAGCAATGGCATCGTTTTACAATTCGGGCTGCAGTCGGCGGTGGTGATTGAAGATCCGCAAGGTTTGTGTGCGGCGTCGAACACTACGTGCCTGGTGGTGAATCAGACGGTCGTCAGTGTGGACGCCACGGTTAACACCAGTGGAACACTGACGCTGGTCACAGCCGACTTGCTGGATGCCAGTCCACGGGATGAAGTCGAAGGAACGCTGATTACTACCGCGACTCCGGGGCAGTTTAACCTGGTGGTGGCGAACAAGGTGGTTGCCAGTGGAAATTCGACATTGGCGTCGGCGAATCCCGGGGACGTATTTCTGGTGACTCTGAGCGGCAGTCCGACTTTCCTGGTGGATCTCGATGAATTTTTCAATAACGCGTCGCTGCCACCCAGCAACGTGACTACGCTATTTACCAGCGAAGCCGATCTTGTGAATGGGCAAGATGTAATGGTGCGTGTCACGGCCGCTACGGGAACCGCGGCGGCGGGAAACCAAGCGATTACGGCGGACCGGGTTCTGTTACGGTTCACGCGCACTACCGGTACGGTGCAAACCGTTTCTGGCCAGTCGTTCACGCTTTCAAATTTGCCACCGTTCATGACCTTCGTAACCAACCCGCTGGTGGACACCATCACCGGCGTGACAAATTTTGACGGCGTGACGGATGTGGGTTCCGTCGCGGTGGGACAGACGATATCCATACGAGCGTTGCTGCTGAACAAGTCAACGTTTAGCTTCTATGCGGCAAAGGTCCGGGTACAACCCTAAAGTGCGAAGATAGCCTTCAAATAAAAAGGCCGACACGTTCCATGTGGGCCTCGCGGAAATCGCCTCTAATTTGCCAGAACCACTTTTAATGAGTTGTGCCTTTCTTAGGGTGTCTTAGTCTGCTTGGCAATTATTTTGTCCTCAATCTTTTTATAAGTTGCCACGGGAATGATTTTTTTGCGGGTAAGATCGGTCTTCTTCGCGTACGGCCGGCCATCGATTATTTTCTTCGCGTAAGCATCTCCAATTCCCGGCAGCGCCTTTAATTGATCCAAGGTCGCCGAATTTATATCCACCAGATCGTCCGCCGGAACCGCGGCCGAAAAAGAACTAAAGGTCCGCGCAGCGGCCCTTGGCTGCGAAACAACTAGATTGGTGCCGCAAAGGGCCACTACTACTGTTACCAGCAACCGCATTAAATGTTTCTTCATCGATTCCCCCTCCGGATTTTGCTGCTTTTAATGTCCACCGTTAATTTTTCTCCGACGCGCGATATCCCGCCTTCTGCGCATCGGCTTCCGTCATGTATTTGCCCTGCTTAGTTTTGCCGTACCATCGCGTTCCCGGTTTATGGTAAACGCCCGACTCGGTATTGACCCATACCATCCCATTGCTGTTCGCGGGGGCTGATTGCTCGTTCATGGATTTCGGCGGGGTCCGCGCGCTCGTGGTGTTGCCGGAGTTTCCGGTCCCCGGAGGAGCGGTCGGCGGTGCTCCCGCGTCAGTATTGGCTGAAGATTTGGATGATTGCCGCGTGTTGGCGGTCGAGTCTTTCGTTCCGCCGGTCTGTTCTTTGGACCGCGCACTGGTGGTATTGCCGGAGTCGGTCGATGTGCTCTTTGACTTCCTCTTACTTGACGTGCCGGTCTTGCTTTCGCCGGCTGCGGGAGTGTCCCCGGTTGGCGGCGTCGCGCTGGCCGAAGGGTCAGTTGCAGCGCTCTTCTTCGGCTTGCTGGTTGCCGTTGGAGTGCTATTCGCGTTCTCGCCGGCCGTCCCAGCGCTCTCGCTCTTGGTCGGGGATTTGCTTCGCGAAGAAGTCGTAGAGGCGCCGGAGCCGGTGGTGGTACTGTCGGTGCCCGCCGCCCGGTTCGAATCGCTCTTCTTCCTGGTCCTGGTCTTCTTCGAGGTGGTGGACGTTTCACCTGAGTTGGCTTGCGGAGATTTCGTGGAATCCGTTGAGTCTGCGGCTGGTTTTTTCTTCTTCTTCTTTGCAGCAGAGTCGCTTTGCGACGGGTCCGTCGATTGTGTGGATTGGCGTAAGGGGCTGCCGTGCAACGTGCTGGTCAAACCGAACCCAAGCAAGAATGGCGTTGACATCGCCATTAAAAGCGACAGGCGAAAATTTTTTTTCATGGCTGTTCCCCCAATGCTCCTTGAGAGCTCCTGCGTCATTCGAACATCGCGATAGCCAGGGTGATGACGCGGCAGGATGTTCTCCATGAAGCCGTATGTCAATACAGGAGAGGGTGGAGTCGTTGGGGTAATTAGACGTTAGCGAGGAACTGAGAGTTCTTGAGTAGAGGAGCGAACGTTCGAATGAAGCTTAGTCGCCTGCAGCTTGGACCCGGGGAGGCTCCACCGACTCTGCCAAACCGCGACGCATAGGACCCAGCGCAAAGGCCGGCACTTCCAGTTCAGGCTCGACGGTAAGATTTGTAGCTTTACGGGGGAATTCGCTGCGACGATCCAGCTTTAGCCCTGCCTCCCGCAAAAACTCCGCAGAGAAGCCCATGTCTTCGGCGCGATCGACGCCCCAGAACCACAGCTTTTCCTCGTTCCGCTGCAAAAAATCCAGCGATTCCTCAAGCTTGGTCATGGCGCGGTTGAACGAAGAAGCCAGAAAAAATACCTCCAGCGACCATGCATGACGCGGGAAGCGCACCTGGATCCGCACGCAATACTTACCGGTCTGGTTTTTCTCCATGCTGCAACGATAGCTATTCCGCACTGTCAAACCGCGGGATGTAATTCTGTTTTTCACGGGGCTAGACTCCATCTCACAAGGCCGCACGCAAAGGAATAGACGCGGACGGCTTCGTTGCAAAAATGCAGTGGCAGGAACACTACTAGGGTATCCGGGCGGAATAGCAAAGGCAAGGGCACCTATCGTTATAGGTGCTATTCTGTAAGCACAACAAAATAATAAGGTTATCTAACCGAAACTGCCAAAGCCGCCCATCTTGTCGGGCATCAGCTTCACTTTGCCCTCTTGCTTGAGCCTGGCGTCGAGAGCGGTCTTAAACGCCTCGTATGCGACGCTGCGCTTGGTCTGGAGCAGTTGCTCCGCTAAACTCTTCTTCTGTTTCTCAAAATCGCTGGGATTCGGTTCCTCTTTCGTCTCCACCCGGTACACCATCCAATTCGCTCCCAGGCTCATGGGCGCGCCCACGTCACCTGGTTTCATCTGAAACGCTTCGCCAAGTTGTTTTCCGCTGGCCGCTCCGCTGATGGAGTCATTGCGGGAGATAAGTTCGCTGGCCTTGGCTTCCAATCCCAACGCTTTCGCGGCCGCATCAAACTTTTCACCCGCTTTGACGCGCTTGGCCAGTTCTTCGGCCCTGGTCTTTGCCAGCTTGCCAGCCTCTTCCTGCTTCAGATCGTTCACCACTTGCTCACGAACCTCTTCGAGCGAGCCTTGGTGTGCCGGGGTGATCTGTTGTACCGACAAAACCACGTATCCTCGGTCGGTACGGATGGGCAAGCTCAGTTCATTTTGGCGCAGCCGGAAGATCGCGTCCTTTACTTCTTTGGAATTTCCCAATTCCAGCACCGGATCAGTCGCGCTGATCGGCCGCGTCTGCGACACCGTCAGTTGGTATTGCTTCGCTAAGTCGTCCAGCGAGACTTTGTTCGATTGGCGTATAGCCTTAGCCAGTCGATCAGCCGCGTCGGCGGCTTGCTGGTCGGCCAGTTGCAAGACCATCGGAGCTCGCAAGGAGTCCTTGACCTCGTCGAAGGTTTTCGTTCGCGCTGTTTCTTTATCCAGCACCTTGATAATGTGAAAGCCGTACTGGGTCTTAACCAGGTCCGATATTTGGCCCTTATCCAGTCCGAAGGCAGTCTTCTCAAATTCCGGCACTGTTTGTCCCTGAGTTATCCAGCCGAGATCGCCGCCCTTTTCTTTCGAGCCCGGGTCCTCTGAATATTTCTTGGCCAAGTCTTCAAAATTCGCGCCCTTTTTCGCTTGTCGGAGCACGTCTTCGGCGTTTTTCTTGATCTCGTCGACTTCCGCGTCGGTCTTGCCCACGGTCATAAACAAAATGTGTTCCGCGTGAACGCGATTGGGCACCTGGTATTGCTGAATATTGTTTTGATACTGCACTTTCAATTGGTCGTCGGAAACCTGAATACTCCGGCGCATTTGCGTGGTGTCCAGCAAGCCGTAACGGACCACCCGCTTTTCAGGGATTTGGTAGCGTGATTTGTTTTTCTCGTATTCGGCTTTAATTTCCGCATCGGTGGGATTGATCTTGGCGGCCAGTTCTTCGGGCTTGATCTGCGCGTAGTCCAGTTTTATTTTCTCATTTTTATAACGGAATTCGTCTTGCAGTTCGCTCGGCCCTACGCTGATTCCATCGGTCACGCGCTTGCGAAACTTTTCTTCCAGTAACCCCTGGCGGATCAATTCTTCAAATACCGCGGAGGTTAGTTGGAAGCGGGCCTGCACTTCCGCCTCATAACGGTCCTTACCCACAAACGTGCCGTTGACGTATGCCGTCGGCACGTACAGTTTGATACGGTCCGCCCACTCCTGATTCGAGACCGTTATACCCAGCCGCTTGGCCTCGTATTCAATCTCCTTCTCAAATACCAGTTGATTCAGAATCTGCCGCGCGTATAGCGATTCGAGCGGCTTGGGCACCTGATTTCGTTGCTCGATCTGCGCCAATTGCTGACGCACTTCGCCCAAAGTGACGGCTTGATCTCCGACTTTGGCTACCGTGTCTGTGGCGGCCTCGCCAGTTCCGGGTGTTTGAGGCACCAGGTAAAGCAGCATGCTTCCGCCAAGAACGAGGACTACGATTCCCAGGAATATGCGGTACCCAAGTTTCCGGTTATCTGAATCTCCAGCCATCCGCTCAGTCTCCTCCGTCACCAGACAAACATCAAATTATAGTACAGCCCCGCCCCTCAATGACAATCGTGGTAATCGCGTCCGCAGCGTAAAAGCCGATTAGCAAGGTCGGCCAGAAGAGAAATTTTCATTGGCATTCCCCAGCGTGTGCGCATTCGCTATTTGCAGTTTGACTACGACCCGCCAGCCCAGTTGAACGGCGCTCAAATCGCTGTGCTAGATTTTAAAATTGGAGCAGTAAACACCTGATCTCGTGAGCGTACAAGCACC
>Ga0307479_10002868_pt1 | contig 15676 bp, 15 predicted proteins | sample atmos_gasesECM4C_FD_203743 | JGI IMG/M metagenome (GOLD analysis project Ga0307479, IMG submission 203743) | Hardwood forest soil microbial communities from Morgan-Monroe State Forest, Indiana, United States - atmos_gasesECM4C_515 | ecosystem: Environmental > Terrestrial > Soil > Temperate... | reverse complement strand
CGCCGTTAGTTGCGCCGCAATAGAGTTGGTTCGATCAGGGTGCCTAGCTGTGCCCCGCGAGGTAGATGCTCTGCAGCACCGCGGCGAAATTGTTCAGGCCGTGCAGGACGACGGTGAGCCCGATCGATTGGCTGCGATAGCGCAAATAGCCGAGCCAGAGGCCGAGGCTGAACACCTCGGCGAAAAGGAACCAGTTGTAATATTGCAGGTGCAGCGCGGTCCACACCAGCGACGACAGGCAGATGGCGCCGGGGACCTTGAGGAAGGTTTCCGACCAGCCGTAGTAAAGGAAGCCGCGCGCCAAAAACTCTTCGGAGACCGGCGCGGCAACGCAGAAGCCGAGGATCAGGAGCCAGAGCGCGCCGTCGCCCTGCGCCGACTTCAGCACATCGACCATGAAGTCGGCCGACGCCTCCCGGCCCGTGACGCGCGACAGCAACTCCCACACCATGACCAGAGCAACGAGGCCGGCGGCGCCGATCACGGCATCTTTCCACGAAGGCCAGCGCAGCGCGAGATATTCGGCAAAAGGCGTGCTGGTGAGGCGGATCGCAAGCCACAGCGCAACCAGCGTCGCCGGCAGGCCTGCGACGACCGAGAGCGAAAGCGCAAATCCGCTTCCCGCAACGGCCTTGATCGCCTCACCAAGATCGATCGGCCCGCCCCGCCACAGCACGAAGACAAACACGACCGCGATCTGGCCCAAGGTCATGGCGGCGAAGCCGACCACGCCCCACAGCGCGGTGCCCCAGAATTTCCAGATTCGCCGGCGGCTCGGCGCCGGAACCATTGTAACCGGCGGATGTTCGGGATTGAGCGAATCCATCAAGCGGCTTTCAATTGGCAGGTCCATCTATCTCCATCGTCATGGCCGGGCTTGTCCCGGCCATCCACGTCTGTTGCTACCGCAAGGAAGAAAGGACGTGGATGCCCGGCACAAGGCCGGGCATGACGGTGGATGGTGCGTTCACGGCAACGCCCGTGCGAGCAGCGCGCGGACATCGTCATTGGCAAGATCGACCGCGCCGTACATGGCGCCGTGACCTTCGGCAAGGCGGCTCGCCGCAAACAGTTCGGCCTGGCGCGGCGCGACCTCGTTGAGCGCGGCACCGGCGGCGAGCAGCGCGAGCCTCTCCACGGCGAGTCGCGCCACGCGCTCGCTATCCGCGCGGCGAAAGGTTTTGCCGATGAACGCGACGGCCTCATTCGCGCCCGGCAAGCCCTGCGTTTCCGCCGCAAGCCCCTGCCGCACGGCAAGCGCCGCATCCGCCTCGCGCAACAAGGCGCGGAGCACGTCGAGGCACATCACATTGCCCGAGCCTTCCCAGATCGCATTGACCGGAGACTCGCGATAATGCCGCGCCAAAATGCCCTCCTCGACATAGCCGTTGCCGCCGAGGCACTCCATCGCCTCGAACAGGAAAGGCGGCGCGCTCTTGCAGACCCAGTATTTGATGGCGGGCGTCAACAGCCGCATATAGGCGGCTTCGTTGGCATCATCAGGCGTGCGGTCGAACGCGCGGCACAGCCGCATCACCAGCGCAATCGACGCCTCGACATGCAGCGCCATGTCGGCCAGCACGGTCTGCATCAGCGGCTGGTCGGCGAGATGTTTCTGGAACACGCTGCGATGGCGTGCGTGATGCAGCGCGTGCGCCAGCCCCGACCGCATCAGGCCGGCTGACGCAATCGCGCAATCCTGCCGGGTGAGCTGCACCATCTGGATGATGGTGCGGATGCCCTTGCCCTCCTCGCCGACACGCACCCCGTGGGCGCCGACGAACTCGACTTCAGAAGAGGCGTTGGAGCGGTTGCCGAGCTTGTCCTTCAATCGCTGGAACTGGATCGCGTTGACGGAACCGTCGGGCGCAAAGCGCGGCATGAAGAAGCAGGTGAGACCAGCTTCCGCCTGCGCCAGCACCAGGAACGCGTCGCACATCGGCGCCGACATGAACCATTTGTGCCCGGTGATGCGGTAGCCGTCACTGCTGCGCTCGGCCCGGGTCATGTTGGAACGCACGTCTGTGCCGCCCTGCTTCTCCGTCATGCCCATGCCAAGCGTCATGCCGCGCTTGGTCCACCAGGGTTCGAACGACGGATCGTAGCTGCGGGTGGCGATGACCGGCATCGTCTTCGCGAGCAGCTCGGGCTGCGCCGCCAGCGCCGCGACCGAAGCGCGGGTCATGGTGATCGGGCAGAGGTGGCCGGTCTCGACCTGCGCCGCCATATAGAATTTGGCCGCCCGCACCACTTCGGACGCCCCGCCGGCCGGCGCTCCCTTCGAATCCCAGGTCGAATTGTGCACGCCGGCATGCGCGGAGTGCGCCATCAGTTCGTGATAGGCCGGGTGAAACTCGACCTCGTCGCGGCGGTTGCCGCGGGAATCGAACGCCTTGAGCTTTGGCGTGTTCTCGTTGGCGATGCGTCCGCGCGCCGCCATCGCGGCCGAACCCCAGTGCCGGCCGAAATCCGACAATTCCTTCTCGGCCGCGCCGCCGCCATTGGCCGCGACCGCCTCGGCCAATGGCCTATCCAGCGCAAAGAGATCGACGTCCTCGAACGGCGGCGACTGGTTGAAGACCTCGTGGGTCGCGAAGGAAGCTTGCGTCATTGGCCGTGTCCTTGAGAGGAATCAATTGCGGCGCGGCTGAATTACGAAATCATAGGCCGGCCGGCCCGCGCCCGGCAGCGAAAAGTGCCACCACTCCTTCGAATAGTTCACAAAACCTTGCCGCGCCATCGCAGCAACCAGCTCATTGCGCCAGCGCCGTTGGGAAGGCGTGATCGACGTCGCCGCCGTATGTCCCTTGGGATCGCAGCAGTCATAGCCGGTGCCCATGTCGACGCTGCCCTCCGGCGCGCGGGCCTCCACCGGGGCGGTGCAGTTGGCGTAGTTCCTGTGCAGATCGAAGACGGCCGAATTGTCGGCCGAGAGATCGACGAGGGTCAGATCGAGAGCGGCGCCGGTCGAGTGGCCGGAATGCGTGGCAATATAGCCCAGCCGGAACAGGTCTTTCTTGCTGAACGCCGGATTGAAGCGCCGCTCGGCCGCCGTCTCCTTGCCGTTCTGGGACCACGCCACCATGTCGGCGACCGCGCGCGCCGGGCGATAGCAATCCAGCATCTTCAGCGACCATTTCTTCGCGGCGAGTTCCTGCTGGATGGCTTTCAGCCGCGTGCCCACGTCGCGCTTCACCACGCATTCCGCGGCCTCGTAGCCGGCAAGCGGCCGGCCGACGAAGTTGTTCGAGCCGGCATAGCGGACGTCCTGGATGATCGAAGGATCGATGTCGCGCAGGTAGACGAAGCCGCCGGGCAAGGCCCGCGCACGGGCGGCAGAAATGGAGCCGGCGACGACAAGTGCGATCGATATTGCTTTCGAGAGTTGCATCCACGTCGTCATGGCCGGACTTTTCCCGGCCATCCACGCCTTTCTTGCGGCAAACGTGGAGGAAGTCGTGGATGCCCGGGCATGGGCGAGCGGAAGCGACGCCGTCCTTCGGACGGCTGTGCCCGGGTATGACGGGGAAATCGGGCGCCCTCCTGACCGGGGGATAACTATTTGGGCCACCTTTCGCCCTTGCCCTGCCATCCATCCGCCCCTATAGCTCTCGCTTTAATGACATCCCAATCGAAATCGACCTTCGTCCTCGGTCACCGGCATCTGCTGGGTATCGAGGGGCTTTCCGCTGCCGATATTACCGGCCTGCTCGACCTCTCCGAGGAATATGTCGAGCTCAACCGCCAGATCGACAAAAAGCGCACCTCCTTGCGCGGCCGCACCCAGATCAACCTGTTCTTCGAGGCCTCGACCCGCACCCAATCCTCCTTCGAGATCGCGGGCAAGAGGCTTGGCGCCGACGTCATGAACATGTCGGTCTCCTCCTCCTCGATGCGCAAGGGCGAGACCCTGATCGATACCGCGGTGACGCTCAACGCCATGCACCCGGACATCCTGGTGGTGCGGCACCATGCCTCCGGCGCGGTGGAACTCCTGGCGCGCAAGGTCGACGGTTCCGTGATCAACGCCGGCGACGGCGCGCACGAGCATCCGACACAGGCACTGCTCGACGCGCTCACCATCCGCCGCAACAAGGGCCGGATCGAGGGATTGGTGATCGCGATCTGCGGCGACGTCATGCATTCGCGGGTGGCGCGCTCCAACATCCTGTTGCTCAACACCATGGGGGCACGGGTGCGCGTGGTGGCGCCCTCGACGCTGTTGCCGCCCGGCATCGAGCGGATGGGCGTGGAAGTCGCGCGCGACATGCGCGAGGGGCTCGAAGGCGCGGACATCGTCATGATGCTGCGGCTGCAGCGCGAGCGCATGAACGGCTCCTTCGTGCCGTCGACCAGCGAGTATTTCCATTATTTCGGGCTCGACCAGAAGAAGCTCGCTTACGCCAAGCCTGATGCGCTGGTGATGCATCCGGGGCCGATGAACCGCGGCGTCGAAATCGATTCCATCGTGGCCGACGGCGCGCAATCGCTGATCCGGGAACAGGTTGAAATGGGAGTGGCGGTGCGGATGGCAGTGCTCGAAGCGCTCGCCCGCAACCTGCCGAACGCGTGAGACCAATGCTGACCGACCGCCGCCCGATCCTGCTCGCCAATGCTCGCGTGATCGATCCCTCGCGCGATTTCGACGGACCGGGCGATGTCTTGATCGCCGACGGCGTGATCCGCGATCTGAAGCGCGGCATAGGTGCTGCCGGCGTGCCCGAGGGCACCGACGTCGTCAATTGCGCCGGCAAGATCATCGCCCCCGGGCTGATCGACATGCGCGCCTTCGTCGGCGAGCCGGGCTTGAGCCACCGCGAGACCTTTGCCTCCGCGAGCCAGGCCGCGGCAACCGGCGGCATCACCACCATCATCTGTCAGCCCGACACCTCGCCCGTGATCGACAATTCGGCGACCGTCGATTTCGTGATGCGCCGCGCCCGTGACACCGCGATCGTCAACATCCACCCGATGGCTGCCTTGACCAAGGGCCTCATGGGCGAGGAAATGACCGAGATCGGCCTGTTGAAGGCGGCCGGCGCGGTCGCCTTCACCGACGGCGACAAGAGCGTCATCAATGCGCAGGTGATGCGCCGCGCGCTCACCTACGCCCGCGACTTCGACGCGCTGATCGTGCATCACACCGAAGACCCGGACCTGATCGGCGAAGGCGTCATGAACGAGGGCGAATTTGCCGCCCGGCTCGGGCTTGTCGGCATTCCCGACGCCGCCGAGGCCGTGATGCTGGAGCGCGACATGCGCCTGGTCGCGCTGACCGGCGGGCGCTACCACGCGGCGTCGGTGAGCTGCATCGCCTCGCTGGAGATCCTCAAGCGCGCGCGAGACGCCGGCCTTGCGGTCTCAGCCTCGGTCTCGATCAACCATGTGACGCTGAACGAGAACGACATCGGCCCCTACCGGACGTTCCTGAAGCTATCGCCGCCGCTGCGCACCGAGAGCGACCGGCAGGCGCTGGTCGCAGCCCTTGCCTCCGGCCTCGTCGACGTCATCATGTCCGACCACAATCCGCAGGACGTCGAGGTCAAGCGGCTGCCGTTCGCGGAGGCCGCTTCCGGCGCGGTGGGCCTGCAAACCATGCTACCGGCGGCGTTGCGGCTGGTCCATAATGGCGACATGGACTGGAAGACGCTGATCCGTGCCATGTCGACGCGTCCGGCCGAACTGCTGGGGCTGCCCGGCGGTTCGCTTCGCCCGGGCGCGCCTGCCGACGTGATCGTGATCGAAGCCGATACGCCCTGGGTGCTGGAGCGCAACGATCTCAAATCGCTGTGCAAGAACACGCCGTTCGACGAGGCGCGGTTTTCGGGCCGCGTGGTGCGCACCATCGTCGGCGGCCGAACCGTCTACGAGCATGTCTGATATCCGTAAGGTGCGCGCAGGGAGTGCGGCCCATGGGACCTGACGCTGGACCTGATGCCTTTCCTGACGTTTTCCTGATCGTCGCCTTCATCCTCGGTTACCTCTTCGGCTCGATTCCGTTCGGGCTGCTCCTGACTCGGCTCGCGGGCACGGCTGATCTGCGCTCGATCGGCTCCGGCAACATCGGCGCCACCAATGTGCTACGTACCGGGCATAAGGGGCTGGCCGCGGCGACGCTGCTGCTCGACATGCTGAAGGGCACGGCGGCGGTCGCCATATCCGGCTATGTCGACGGCCCGAACGCGGCGATGCTGGCGGCGCTTGGCGCCTTTCTCGGCCATCTGTTTCCGGTTTGGCTGAAGTTTCGCGGCGGCAAGGGCGTCGCGGTCTATATCGGCGTCCTGCTCGGCCTGTTCTGGCCCGCGGCGCTGGCCTTTTGCCTGATCTGGCTCGCGACCGCCTTTGCCTCGCGCTATTCCTCGCTCGCGGCGCTGGTCGCAAGCGTGGTCACGCCGATCCTGTTGTGGTGGCTCGACCAGCTCGCGCTGGCGGCGCTGTTCGGGCTCATGACGGTGCTATTGTTCTATATGCACCGCGAAAACATCAGGCGGCTGCTGGCGGGCACCGAGGGAAAGATCGGGCAGACGGCCTAGCGCCGCGTCCGCGCGCGAATCACGCGCGCTGCATGCGTGTCAATTCAGCAAAGTTACCACACAAAGAACATATCCTGTTCGCAAGTCATTGCCACACTGGCAAAAACGGACAGCGCCTGTCATCCTCGCGCTGGGGTAGCTGAGGTAACTTTGGTTGCGCTAAATGAGTGATCCAATCATCGCGCGGAGCGGTACCGTGCGGACTGCGGCCAGCGCATTGCTGTCCGCGGCCGATATCTGGTCGACGGATAACCGGGCTTCTGCGCCGGCAAAAATTCCCGAGACCAAAGCGGAGACCGCGTCCGCTGAAATTCCCGAGACCAGGCGAGTGGACACGACCGCGCTCGCCGGGCAGACCACCGCGCTCGCGGAAATTTCTGAGCCCAAGAGAGCGGAAACAGTCGCGGCCGCCGAAATTCCCGAGCCCAAAAGAGCGGAGACGATCGCGCCCGCGCGGACGCTGCGACCGTCGGAGCTTTTGGCCGAGGCCAGATTCTTCAGCATGATCGCAAAGCGCGTGCTGGATCTCACACCTGCGAGGTCAAAATCGGCGGAGATCAAGCCTGCCGAGATCAAGGCCGCAGAGATTGAGTCTGCGATCAAGGCTGCGGAGATGGAGTCTGCGATCAAGGCCAAGCTGGCCCAGCCGCAAAGCTGGCCGCCGCGACAATTGTCGCTGGCGCTGCAAGGCGGCGGCTCGTTCGGCGCCTTTACCTGGGGTGTGCTCGAGCGGCTTCTGGAACAACCGGATTGCGAATTCGACGCCATCAGCGGCGCCAGCGTCGGCGCGGTCAACGCCGTGCTCTTGGCATGCGGGCTGGTGGAAGGCGGCCGCGAGGGCGCGCGAAAGCTGCTCGCACGATTCTGGAATCGGGTCACGACCGAGTCCTCGTTCCGATCGCTGATGTTGGTCGGCGGATTTTCGCCGGCCGGAAGCTCGGTCGCTTTCGGGCCGACCTTGCGTTCCGCACATTTCGATCCGTTCGATCTCGATCCGCTGCGTCAGGCGCTGGCAAAGGACATCCGGTTCTCCGCGCTGAGCGCGTCCGGCTGCCCCAAGCTCCTGATCGCGGCGACGCGTATTCGCGACGGCAGGCAGCAAATCTTCCGCAATGCGGAGATCACGGCCGATGTGCTGCTCGCCTCGACCTGCCCGCCGCTGGTGCACTGCGCCGTCGAGATCGACGGCGAGGCCTATTGGGACGGCGGCTACAGCGCCAACCCGCCGCTGGTTCGCCTGGTGCAGGAATCCGAGACGGCGGACGTGCTGGTCGTGCAGGTGACGCCGGCGCGCGACGGCTACGTCCCCATCACCATGGCCGCGATCGATCGCCGCCTCGACCAGATCACGGCCAATTCCGCGCTCAATGCCGAAATCGCCGCGATCGAGTGGTTGCGCGACAGCGCCACGACGTCCCTGCCCTTGCGGCTCTCGCGGATCGCCGCCGAAGACGAAATCGAGGGGCTGTCGCAGCGCAGTTCGGCCGATCTCGGCCGCGGCTTTATCCGATTGCTGCACCGGAGCGGCCGTGATGCCGCCGACCGCTGGCTGCGCGGCACGAACGAGCGACCGGCGCCCGCCATCGCGCCGGGGCCCGAGGAGCCCGCCGCGGAGATGCAGCCGATTGGTTCCGCGGTGGAGACGGTGTGAATCGCTGCACGCGGCGCGAAACGCCTCACGGCTGCGTCAGCGCACCCTCGACAAAGCGCGCCGCCGCGAGCGCATGAGCATCAGCGCCGAATGGCGCGATGACCTGCACGCCGACCGGCAGTCCGCCGTCGGCGACATGAGCGGGAACATTGACGCAGGGCACGCCCATCAGCGTCCACAGCCGGTTGAAGCGGGCATCTCCGGTTGACGCGAGCCCCTTCGGCGCGGCGCCGGGCGCCGAGAGGGTGAGCAACACGTCGACTGGCTCGAAGGCCTCGGCCAGTGCCGCGCGGGCACGAAGTGCAATCGCGCGCGCCTCGTCGTAAGCGGCGGGGGTTATGCCGCGGCTCTCATCGAGCCGCGCGCGCAGCAGCGGCGGCATGGCATCGGTGTTGGCGCGATATTCCCAGGCGAACGACTGATGTGCCTCGAAGTGCTGGACGGTCGGTTGGATACGCCACGCTTCGGCAACAACGTCCGGCAAGGCAAGCGTGCGAACCGTTGCGCCGGCGCGCGCCACAGCCTGCGCCGCTATCTGCAACGCCGCCGCGCCGTCCTTTTCGGGCGCGCCGGCAAAATCCTGGGTCACGACGCCGATCCGCGGCGCTCTCGCGGTGGAATCCGGCAAGAATTCGGGCCGATCGGTCATGGCCGAAAGCGCGAGCGCGAGGTCCTCGACATCGGCCGCGAACAGGCCGACGGTGTCCAGCGTCCAGGAAAAGCATTTGACCCCGACGGTCGGCAACAGCCGGTAGGACGGCTTGATCGCCGCGACGCCGCAGAACGAGGCCGGCCGGATCACCGAACCGCCGGTCTGCGTTCCCAGCGCCAGCGGGATCATGCCGGCCGCGACCGCCGCGGCCGAGCCCGATGACGATCCGCCCGGCGTGTGAGCGTGATTGCGCGGATTGAGCGTCGCCGTCGGATCGTTCGCCGCGAACGCGGTCGTCGTGGTCTTGCCGACGATGGTTGCGCCCGCCCTCTTCAGCATCATGACGACAGGCGCATCCGCCCGCGGCTGCCATCCCCTGTAGATCGCAGAACCCATCTCGGTCGGAAGATCGCAGGTGTCGATGATGTCCTTGATCCCGACCGCGATGCCGCGCAGCGGCCCTTTGTCCTGGGCGCGCGGCTGTTCGGCGCGGCAGGCGAAGGCGCCGATGGTGCTTTCCTGCGCCTCGATCGCGGCCAGCGACTGCGCCAGCGCGGCGTCGGGCGAAAGCTCGCCGGCAGCGATGCGGCGTTGCAGGTCTGAAAGCGAGATCATCGGCGGGTTTCCTGGCGGCGATGGGCAATTTCTATGGATAGGTTCGGCAGCTGGCAAGCCGATGCTCGGAAGCGGCACACGCAGACCATACCCCCTTCCCCACGCCCTCAGGTTGAGCCATGCTCGTCTCTCCGGAGAGACCAGCGTGGACGCCATCAACACAAGCATCGAGCTCACCGACGCCGAGCGGGTCGACCGCCTTCGGCTGATCCGATCCGACAATGTCGGGCCGCGCACCTTCCGCTCGCTTACAAGCCTTTTCGGCAGCGCGCGCTCCGCGCTGGAGCGGCTGCCGGAGCTGGCGCGGCGTGGTGGCGCGGCCCGCGCAGGCCGTATCTGCAGCGAGGAAGAGGCGCGCGCCGAACTTGCCGCATGCCAAAGCTTCGACGTCCGCCTGCTCGCGCCGGGCGAAGCCGGCTACCCGCCGCGGCTGGCGACGCTGGAGGACGCGCCGCCTTTGCTTGGCGTGCGCGGCACGATGGACAGCTTGATGCGGCCGATGATCGCGATCGTCGGCTCGCGCAACGCTTCCGGCGCCGGGCTCAAATTTTCAGGCCAACTGGCGCGCGATCTCGGCGAGGCCGGCTTTGTCGTCGTCTCAGGGCTGGCGCGCGGCATCGATCAGGCGGCGCATCGCGCCAGCATCTCGAGCGGCACGGTCGCCGCGCTGGCCGGCGGCCATGACAGGATCTATCCGTCCGAGCACGAAGCGCTGCTGGCGGCGATCATCGCGGCCAAGGGGGCTGCGATTTCCGAGATGCCGCTTGGCCACGAGCCGCGCGCCCGTGACTTTCCCCGGCGCAACCGGCTGATCTCGGGCGCTTCGCTCGGCGTCGTCGTGGTCGAGGCCGCCCATCGCTCGGGCTCGCTGATCACCGCACGGATGGCCGCCGAACAGGGCCGCGAAGTGTTCGCGGTACCGGGCTCCCCGCTCGATCCGCGCGCGGCCGGCACCAACGACCTGATCAAGCAGGGTGCGACCCTGGTCACCGAAGCATCCGACGTCATCCATGCGATCGAGCCGATCATGGAGCGGCCGCTTCGCCTGCCTTTGCGCGAAGGCGACAGCGATCCGCTGCAATCCGATCCGCAAGGCAGCGAGCGCGCCCGCATCGTCAACCTGCTCGGACCGACCCCCATCCTGCTCGACGATCTGATCCGGATGTCGGAGACCTCGCCCTCGGTCGTGCGCACCGTGCTGCTGGAGCTTGAACTCGCAGGCCGGCTCGAGCGCCATGGCGGCGGTCTGGTGTCGCTGATTTAGAGCCCTGCCGGTGGCCTCATCCTTCGAGACGCATCGCTCTGCAATGCTCCTCGGGATGAGGTCTAAGACCCTCATGGTGAGGAGCGCGTCTTCGCGCGTCTCGAACCATGGGGCCCCATCTTGCTTCAGCTCATTTTAAAAGATGCTTAATTAGCGCGCCGCGTTGCGCCGGTCGAACCGCGCCCGCGCGGCTTCGATCTCGGCCTGGTGCTCGATCGCCCACTTGCCGAGCGCTTCCACCGGCTTCTGTAATCCTCGCGCGAGATCGGTGAGCTCGTAATCGACCCGTGGTGGAATGGTCGGAAACACGGTTCGCGTGACCAGGCCGTCGCGCTCCAGTCCGCGCAGCGTCAACGTCAGCATCCGTTGCGAGATACCGCCGACCATGCGCTTGAGCTCGTTGAAACGCCGCGGCCCGTCACCGAGCAACATGATGACGAACACGCTCCATTTGTCGCCGACGCGCGCCAGCACCGAGGCGACCCCGCGGCAATCGTGGTCGAGATCGAGCCGTGGCGGCAGGACGGGCCCTTTCAAGGCAGGCACTTTCATGTGCTCGGGTTTCATCGGTGTGCTCGGGTTTCAAAAATGTGCGTTCTTGCGGGTTTTATCGACGGTCACTCATATAGCGCCAGTTACAAACTTATACCAAGGATGACCCACATGAAACTGCTTCACATCGATTCCAGCGTGCTCGGCCCCCACTCCGTCAGCCGACAGGTTTCGGCCGCGATCGTCGACCGCCTGCGCCAGACCACGCCGGACCTTCAGATCGTCTATCGCGACCTCGCCCTCACGCCGCTCGCGCACCTCTCGGGCTCGCACCTCGCGGCCAGCCAAGGCGCCGCGCCGCCGCCCGATCTACAGCAAGATATCGCCACGGGTCAGGCCGTGCTGGATGAGTTTCTCGCCGCCGACATCGTCGTGCTCGGCGCGCCCATGTACAACTTTACCATTCCAAGCCAGCTCAAGGCCTGGATCGACCGCATCGTGGTGGCGGGCCAAACCTTCAAATATGGCGCGCAGGGACCGCAGGGACTTGCCGGCAACAAGCGGATGATCGTTGCGATCTCGCGCGGCGGATACTACGGGCCCGGCACGCCCGCAGCTGCGCTCGAACATCTCGAAACTTATTTGCGCGGCGTGTTCGGATTCATCGGCGTCGCGAAGCTTGAGTTCATCTCCGCCGACGGAATCCAGGTCGGTCCCGAACACCGCGAGAAGGCGCTGGCGGGCGCACTGCAAGCGGCGACAAAACTTCACGCCGCGTGAGAGGAGATGCGACACCGCACGCCGTTTCAAAACGCGGCGGCGGGCCAGCATACTAACTCAAAACGCAATCGATAAAATCAGTACCAGGCGCCGGAGACGCCGGATAGGACTGCAACGAGAGCGACCGCAACACCTATTCCTGAAAACAAGACGATCGGAGCGAACCCGCTTCGATCGACCTTTGTGCCGAAGAACATGGCACCTTTGAACTTGGTGCTGTAGAATTTGGCGTGGTCGAAACTGGCGCTGTCGAAGTTGACGGTATCGGCTCCGACCGTCGAAACGGTCGACGCCGAAAGGCGAACGGCTTCCTGCATTGTGATGCTCCCCAAGTCGTACGTCGTTCAAAAAAGTACCGCGCCGAGCGAATAGTAGTTACAATTGCGTCAAAGATTCAGCACGCGGCCTATTTTCGTCAAATACGTCTCTTGGAAGAGCAAACTGGTCAGCACAACCAGTTCGCGAAAACGACAACCGGCGCGCTGACCCGACTCAACCAATCCGCGACGGTAGATTCGAAGCGCATTTCACGCGCGGTATATCGGTGCACCCGCGGGCGAGCCGGTCGCCCCACCGTCGACAAAGATTTCCGCGCTCTGCACATGCGCGGCGTCGTCGGAGGCAAGAAAAAGCACGGTTTTTGCGATGTGATCGGCGTCTGCAATCCTGCCGAGCGGCGTGGTGCGCGACACGCGTTGCTCGAGCGCCGTGAAGGCTTCCGCTGTCGGCGCGGCCCTCTTCCAGATCGGCGTGCGTGCGGCACCCGGTGCAACCACATTGACCCTGATGCCGCGCGGCGATAGCTCAGACGCCATCACCCGCGCCATCGCCCGCACACCCGCCTTGCTTGCCGCGTAGGCCGAATAGCCGGGACTGCCCAGCACCGAGATCACCGAGCCGTTGAGAATGATCGAGGCGCCGTCGGCAAGATGCGGCAGTGCCGCCTGCACCGTGAAGAACACCGCGGTGATGTTGGTCTTCAACACCTGCTCGAACGCCGCGAGCGTGGTGCCGCCGAGCGGCGTGTTGCCGGGAATGCCGGCATTGGCGAACAGCACGTCGAGCTTGCCGAATTTGTCGACCGCCAGCTTGATCGCGGCTTCGGTCGCCGCGATATCGGTCGCATCGGCTTCGACCGCGAGCGCATTCGGCCCCAATTCCTGCGCAGCCGCCGCAAGCGTCTCCCGGTTGCGGCCGGTGATCGCGACCTTCGCTCCCTCGGCCACGAAAAGCCGCGCCGTCGCGAGCCCAATGCCGCTGTTGCCGCCGGTGATCAACGCCGTCTTGTTCGCAAGCCTCATTGCCATCTCCTCTGGTTGCATTATTAAACTGATTGCGTTGTAAGCCATCTGGTTTTATAATGCAACCATGAAAAGCCGTGATGAACCTGCGAAGCGGTTCGCGCCGGGAGAGGTAGAGGGATCAGGAATGGTGAAGCGGACGAGCCTTGAGCGTGCCGACTGCCCGATCGCCCGCTCGCTGGATGCGATCGGCGACTGGTGGTCGCTTTTGATCATTCGCGACGCGCTGGTCGGCCGGCGCCGCTTCGGCGAGTTCCAGAAGAGCCTCGGGCTCGCCAAGAACATTCTCACCGTGCGGCTGCGCACGCTGGTGGACCAGGGCATTCTCGAGATGGCGCCCGCCTCCGACGGCAGCGCCTACCAGGAATACGTGCCTACGCCGAAGGGGCGCGGGGTGTTCCCCATACTTGTGGCGTTGCGGCAATGGAGCGAGGCGTTCGACGAGCGGCCGGAAGAGATCGCGACCATCCTGGTCGACCGCAAGAAAGGCCGGCCGGTCAGAACGCTGGAGCTGCGCGCCGAGGACGGCCGGCTTCTCGACGCCGCCGACACGGCGTTGAAACCGCGGCCGGTGACTAAAGCGCGCAAACGCGCTGCAGCATGATCCGGAAAAGCATGCCCTCGGTCTACGATCCGATGGGCAGAAACCGCTCTTCCGACGAGATCATGCTCAAATGAAGAGAGATCGGATCAAGGTCCGATTCGACCTCGTCGGATCATGATCCGATGAGCGGTCGCCCTCATGACAGCTTGCGCTTGCTGCGGAGCCGGACGTGTTCTTCCGCTTCCAGTTGCGCCATCGCGAGCAGATGGAGAAGAAGATCGAGCCGGTGACGGCGGGCGATCCGGACCAGGGGTCCGAGCGACTCGCCGATGAAGGCCGCAGCCTCATCGCGACCACCCTCCTCGGGCGGCTCGTCGATCAGCGCGCGGCGATCCCTTTCCAAAGAGGCGCGCTTCCGCCTGGGCAGTGTTTTCCTCAAAATTTACATCCGAATCCGCAAAATTTTCAAAAATATCCCCTTCGCAGGGGTACAACTCTAAGACGGTATCCTACAACTTATTAGATACTCGGCAGGGGGAACCGACCCCCCTTTCAACATCTGTCGATTTGACAGCGAGGTCCTCTGCACCCATGTTCGGGTTCAGAGGGCGCTCCGCGAATCTCGCGAAATGCACCTATAAATTCCCCGTAAGTCACTGGAATTACATGAATATCGTTATTGTGGAGTCGCCGGCGAAAGCCAAGACGATCAACAAATATTTGGGCTCGTCCTACGAGGTTCTGGCCTCCTTCGGGCATGTCCGGGACCTCCCGGCCAAGAACGGATCGGTCGATCCGGAACATAATTTCAGGATGATCTGGGAGATCGACCCGAAGGCCAACGGGCGGCTCAACGACATCGCCAAGTCGCTCAAGGGCGCCGATCGCCTGATTCTGGCGACCGACCCCGATCGAGAGGGCGAAGCGATCTCCTGGCATGTGCTCGAGGTCCTCAAGGAGAAGCGTGCGCTCAAAGACCATAAAATAGAGCGTGTCGTTTTCAATGCTATCACCAAGCAAGCCGTCTCGGAAGCGATGAAGCATCCGCGACAGATCGATGGCGCGTTGGTCGATGCTTATATGGCACGCCGCGCACTCGATTATCTCGTCGGCTTCACGCTCTCGCCGGTGCTGTGGCGCAAACTGCCGGGCGCGCGCTCGGCCGGCCGCGTGCAGTCGGTTGCACTGCGGCTTGTGTGCGACCGCGAACTCGAGATCGAGAAATTCGTCGCAAAGGAATATTGGTCGCTGGTCGCGACCCTGACCACGCCGCGCGGCGAAGCCTTCGAGGCGCGGCTGGTCGGCGCCGACGGCAAGAAGATCCAGCGACTCGACATCGGCTCCGGCGCGGAAGCCGAAGATTTCAAGAAGGCGATCGAGGCCGCAAGCTTCACGGTTACAACCGTCGAGGCCAAGCCGGCGCGCCGCAATCCGCAGGCCCCCTTCACCACCTCGACCTTGCAGCAGGAAGCGAGCCGCAAGCTCGGCTTTGCGCCGGCGCACACCATGCGGATCGCGCAGCGGCTCTATGAGGGCATCGACATCGGCGGCGAGACCACCGGCCTCATCACCTATATGCGAACCGACGGCGTGCAGATCGCGGGCGAAGCCATCACGCAGGCGCGCAAGGTGATCGCCGAGGACTACGGCAACGCCTATGTGCCGGACGCTCCGCGCCAGTATCAGGCCAAGGCCAAGAACGCGCAGGAAGCGCACGAGGCGATCCGGCCGACCGACCTGTCGCGCCGACCCGCCGACATGCGCCGCCGGCTCGATACCGATCAGGCCAAGCTCTATGAATTGAACTGGATCCGCACCATCGCGAGCCAGATGGAATCGGCCGA
>Ga0307479_10002867_pt1 | contig 15680 bp, 13 predicted proteins | sample atmos_gasesECM4C_FD_203743 | JGI IMG/M metagenome (GOLD analysis project Ga0307479, IMG submission 203743) | Hardwood forest soil microbial communities from Morgan-Monroe State Forest, Indiana, United States - atmos_gasesECM4C_515 | ecosystem: Environmental > Terrestrial > Soil > Temperate... | reverse complement strand
GCGGCCCATCCGATCGAGTCGGCCCTGGTCCCGGGCCACGAGGGAGGATGGCGGGCCGCTCAGCCGGGGGAGCAGACCGTGCGGCTCGTGTTCGATCGGCCGCAGCGCGTCGGCCGGATCTGGCTCCTCTTCATCGAGCCCGACACGATCCGGACGCAGGAGTTCCTGCTGCGGTGGTCGCCGGACGGCGGCCGGTCGTTCCGCGAGATCGTGCGCCAGCAGTGGAACTTCGGCCCGCCGGACACGATCCGCGAGGCGGAGGACTACCGGGTCGAGCTCTCCGGCGTGACCGTGCTCGAGCTCACGATCACGCCGGACAAGAATCGCGGAGACGCGCGGGCGTCGATCGCGCAGTGGCGCCTGGCCGGCTAGCTGCGCGTCGACGCCCGCTCTGCCCGTGAGAGGCGCTACCTCGTGGGCGCCGGGGCCGGCATGCCCGGCGTCGTCGGCATGCACATCGAGGCGCCCGGCCGCCGCGCCTGGCCCGGCGGGCACTGAACGCCCGGGCTCGGGTCCGGCATCCCCGGGGTGGCGCTGCCGGGCACACCCGGGGTCGTGGTGCCGGGCATCCGCGGGGTCGGCGCGCCCGGCATGGTCGGCGTGGTGGGGCTCGGCACGGTCGGCGTCGGCGCGCCGGGGGCCGGAGCGCCGGGCGCAAGGCGTGTGCCGGTGGTGGATATGCGGGGATTCGGAGCGCGCAGCCGGCGATGGCCGGGGCGTCGCCGGCTGCGGTGGGAAGAGAGTGCCCGGTGCGGGTTACCGGGTCCGGGACGGCTAGTCGGAGGCGACGCGCTTCGGGGTGCGGGCGGAGTAGCCGCGCTTGCCGAGGCACTCGGAGACGAGGCCCGCGAGCGCGCCGTCGCGGAGCCGCTCGCCGCGCCGCAGCACCTTCACGTTCACCCAGTCCACCGCCTCGGCCAGCTCGAGCGGCCGCGCCCCGGCGACCGCGCCCGCGTCGGTGGCGCAGGTCTGTAGATCGGAGAGCACCTGGCTCTGCGCCTGCTGCGCCTGAGCCTGCTTGCCCTTGCCCGCGGCCGACACGTTCAGCTCGGCCAGCGTCCAGTAGGTGGCCACCGTGACGTAGGTGCGATAGCCGCGCGAGATCATGCACGCCATGTAGTCCGCGCGCCGCTCGAACTCGGCGCGGCCGGTCGCGGCCTGCTCGCACGCCTGCGTGTCCACCTCGAGCTGGCTCGCGGCGGGATACGCGGGGATGTTGCCGGAGAGCGGCGCCGCGCATCCGGCCGCGACGCCCGCGCCCAGCGCGACAACCACCAGCCATCGCTTCGACGGACCGAGTTCTCGTCTCATCGCATCCCTCCTAGAGCATTTCCTTGATCGCCCGGCGCAGCGCCCGGATCGTGAAGGGCTTCGGCAGCACGTGCGCGCGAATCACCTTGATGAAGCCGTCGTAGTCGGAGGTGCCGCCGAGCCCGGCCAGGAAGAGCATGGGCGGCGGCTGGGCGGGCCAGCGCCGGCTCACCGCGGAGTAGAGGCTCGGGCCGTCGAGCTCCGGCATGCGGAGGTTGGAGACGATCAGGTCGTACCACTCGCGGCCGAGCATGCGCAGCGCCTCGATGCCACTGCCGCTCGCGTCCACGTCGTGGCCGTCCGCGCGCAGGCTCGACACGATCAGGTCGCGCGCGCCTGCGTCGTCGTCGACGACGAGGATCCGTCCGGAGGTGGTGCTGACGTTCGATAGGAGGCTCATCGAGCTTGACCGTGGACGCCCTCGTCTCGTCAGTGTGCAGTTGGTGCATCGGGGGTGCCATGATTCCGGCCATATGTGACGGGGAGTTGGCGGGCAGGGGGCCGGCGCCGTGTCCTTGGCGTGACGTTGCGTTGGGTAGGAATTACATGAGCGGGGGCCCACTCCCCCGACGGGAGTGGGGAGGGGGGGTGGGGTAGACTGCGGCGATGGACGCCACGGTGGATCGCCGGGAGCGGGCGCGCCGTGCGGTCGATCTGGCGGAGGCGCTGCTGCGCGAGGCGCGGGCCGGGCAGACCCCCGACGAGCGGGCGCGGGCCGAGCGCCTGGCGCGCCTGATGGAGGATCCGCGCGGCAAGGAGCTGACCATCGCGCTGACCGACCAGGCGTTCCGCAGCCGGCGGCCGGAGCGCATCGCGGATCAGCTGCACTACCTGCTCGAGCGCTACGGCGCGCCGCGCTTCATGGAGTGGTGGGAGCGCATCGGCCTCACGGTGGGCGCGCTCATGGGCCAGTACCTGCCGAGCCTCGTCGTCCCGCCGATCGTGGCGCGCCTGCGTCACGAGACCGAGTCGCTGATCCTGCCCGGCGAGGATGCGGACCTGCGCCGCTACCTGGCCGAGCGCCGGGCCGACGGCATCCGCCTCAACCTGAACCAGCTCGGCGAGGCGATCCTCGGCGAGGCGGAGGCGGCGCGCCGCCTCGAGGCCTATCTCGCGCTGCTGGCCCGCGACGACGTCGAGTACATCTCGGTGAAGGTCTCCTCGGTGTCGAGCCAGATCGAGCTCACCGCCTTCCGCCACACGGTGGAGACCGTGAAGGATCGGCTCCGCACGCTCTATCGCCAGGCGCAGGGCCATCACTATCGCCATCCGGACGGACGGGTCACGCCCAAGTTCGTGAACCTCGACATGGAGGAGTACCGCGACCTCGACCTCACCGTGACCGCGTTCCGCGAGGTGCTGGACGAAGACGAGTTCCAGACGCTCCCGGCCGGGATCGTGCTGCAGGCCTACCTGCCGGAGTCGCACCGCGCGCAGCGGGGGCTCGTGGCCTGGGCGATTGGGCGCGTCGAGCGCGGCGGCGCGCCGATCAAGCTGCGCGTCGTCAAGGGCGCCAACCTCGCGATGGAGCGCATCGAGGCGGATCTCCACGGCTGGACCCAGGCCCCGTACGCGGCGAAGGACGAGGTCGACGCCAATTTCAAGCGCATGGTCGAGTACGGCGCCCGCCCCGAGCACGCGCGGGCGGTGCATCTTGGCATCGCGAGCCACAACCTCTTCGACGTGGCCTACGGGCTGCTGCTCCGCGCGGACGCGGGGCTCGAGCGCTGGGTGGAGTTCGAGATGCTCGAGGGCATGGCCAACCACCAGGCGCGCGTGGTGCAGGCGCGGGCGGGCGGCTTGCTGCTCTACGCCCCGGTGGTGCGCGCCGAGGACTTTCACAGCGCGATCGCCTACCTGGTGCGGCGGCTCGACGAGAACACCGCGCCGGACAACTTCCTCCGCCACGTCTTCGGCCTCGAGCCCGGCTCGCCCGAGTGGGACCTGGAGCGCGACCGCTTCCTCCACGCCTTCGACCTGATCGACGGCCTGTCGGACGCGCCCCGGCGCCCCCAGGACCGCTCAGCGGAGGCGGCCGGCGCGGTGGCGGAGCCCGCGGAGCCGGTCGCCGCCCCGTCGGAGCCGTTCGTGAACGAGCCGGACACCGACTGGGCGCTGCCCGCCAATCGGGCGTGGATCGAGCGGGTGCGGGAGGACTGGCGCGAGCGCTCGCCGGAGACGGTGCCGCTCCAGATCGCGGGCGAGCTGATCGCCGAGGGCCGCCAGGCGGAGGGGCACGACCGCTCGCGCCCGGAGCGCGTCGCCTACCGCCACGGGCTCGCCGACCGCGCCCAGCTCGGCCGGGCGCTCGACGCCGCCCGCGTGGCGCAGGCGGCGTGGGCCGCCCGCCCGCCGGGGGAGCGCCGCGCGCTGCTCGACGGCGCGGGCGCGGTGCTGGCCCACCGCCGCAGCGATCTCATCGGGGCCATGATCGTCGACGGCGCCAAGACCGTGACCGAGGCGGACCCGGAGGTCTCCGAGGCGATCGACTTCGCGCGCTACTACGCGCGCGCCCTCGGCCCGGGCGATGAGGTGGACGGCGCGCAGATGGAGCCGCTCGGCGTGGTGGTGGTCGCGCCGCCCTGGAACTTCCCGCTCTCGATCCCGGCGGGCGGGGTGCTGGCCGCGCTGGCCGCCGGCAACGCGGTGCTGCTCAAGCCCGCACCCGAGGCGGTGCTGGTGGGCTGGCACCTGGCCCGCGCGCTCTGGGACGCGGGCATCCCGCGCGAGGCGCTCCAGCTCGTGCCGCTCCGCGACGACGAGGTCGGCCGCGACCTGATCACCGACCCGCGCGTGGACGGCGTCGTCCTCACCGGCTCGGTGGAGACCGCCCGCCGGTTCCTCACCTGGCGGCCCGAGCTAGCGCTCTTCGCGGAGACGAGCGGCAAGAACGCAATCATCGTCACCGCTCTCTCGGATCGCGACCAGGCCATCCGCGACCTGGTGCGCTCCGCCTTCGGCCACGACGGCCAGAAGTGCTCGGCGGCGAGCCTCGCCATCTGCGAGGCCGAGGTGTACGACGATCCCACCTTCCGCCGCCAGCTGCGCGACGCGGCTGACAGCCTGGCGGTCGGCAGCGCGTGGGACCCGGCGAGCCGCATCACGCCGCTCACCCAGCCGCCCGGCCAGGCGCTGCGGCGCGCGCTGACCACGCTCGACCCGGGGGAGGAGTGGCTGCTCGCGCCGCGCGCGCGGAGCGAGGCGCCGCCGCTCTGGTCGCCCGGCATCAAGCTCGGCGTCCGCCCCGGCTCCTTCTTCCACCTTACCGAGTGCTTCGGGCCGGTGCTCGGGCTCATGCGCGCGGGCGATCTCGACGAGGCCATCGCGCTGGTCGACGCGATCCCCTTCGGCCTCACCAGCGGCATCCAGTCGCTCGACGACCGGGAGATCGCGCGCTGGCTCGAGCGCGTCGAGGCCGGCAACCTCTACGTGAACCGCCACATCACCGGCGCCGTCGTGGCCCGGCAGTCGTTCGGGGGCTGGAAGGCCTCGTCGGTGGGGCCCGGGGCCAAGGCGGGCGGGCCGAACTACGTGGCCCAGCTCGGCCACTGGCGGCAGGTGACGGTGCCGATCGCCGCGGCGCCGCTGCCGCCCGCGATGGCGGAGCTGCTGCAGCGCTGCTTCGAGGCGGTGCCGCCCGGCGAGTCGGCGGCGGTGCTGCGGGCCAGCGCCGGCAGCTACGCGCATGCCTGGCAGGAGCACTTCGGCCGGGAGCACGAGCCGGTGCGCCTGCTGGGCGAGCGCAACGTCTTCCGCTACCGTCCCTGTCGGCGTATGCTCGTGCGCGCCGAGGCGGCGACGCCCGCCGGCCGGCTGGCGCTCGCGCAGGTCCTGCTCGCTGCGCGCGCGTGCGGGGTGCCGGTCGCGATCAGCCTGGCCGAGGGCGTGCCGGGCCCGTGGCTCGCCGACCCGGCGGACATCGAGGTCGCGGTCGAGCCCGACAGCGCGCTGGTCGCGCGAGTCGGGGGGAGCGACGCCGAGCGGCTGCGCGCACTGGTGCCGCTCTCGCGCGAGGCGCGGGAGGCGGCGCACGCGGCGGGGGTGGTGGTGCTCGACGCGCCGGTCCTGGCCGCGGGCCGGCTCGAGCTGCGGGCCTACGTGCGCGAGCAGGCGGTCTCGCGCACCGTGCATCGATACGGCACCGTGATGGAGGAGCCCGGCGGATGAGAATCGGCGTCCTGATCCCGACCCGCGGCGCGGTGATGGAATCGGCACGGCGCCCGCCGGTCGAGGCGTGCTGGACGATGGCCCGCCAGGCCGACCGCGCGGGCTACGACGCGGTGTGGGTGGGCGACAGCGTGGTGGCCAAGCCGCGGCTCGACGCGGTGACCACGCTCGCCTACCTGGCCGGCATCACCGAGCGCGTGCGGCTCGGCACCGCGGTGCTGCTGCCCGCCCTGCGGCACCCGGTGGTGCTGGCCCAGCAGCTCGCCAATGTCGACCAGATCTCGCGCGGCCGCCTCGTGCTGGGCCTGGGCGTCGGCTGGAGCCTGCCGAGCGCCGAGCGGGAGTGGGCCGCGTGCGGGGCCGACCACAAGCGGCGGGTGCGCCGGCTGGAGGAGCACGTCCTGATCTGGCGCAAGCTCTGGACCGGCGAGCCGGTGACCCACCAGGGGGAGGACGTGGACCTGGTCGACCACACCATCGGCCCGCTGCCCTGGCGCACCGAGGGCCCGCCCGTGCTGATCACCGCGGGCAACCGCGGCGAGCTGCTGCCCGCCCAGTTCGATCGCTTCGGGCGCCTGGGCGACGGCATCATTACGACCTACGTGCAGACGGAGGAGATCCCGCTCATCCGCGAGCGGGCGCTGGAGGCGCTCGCGCGTCACGGCCGTTCCCGCGCCGAATTCCCGCTCGTGGTTTACACCACGGTGCGGCTCGACGACGACGTCCGCACCGCCCAGCGCGTGACCACCGAGTTCCTCGCCACCTACTACGGCGGCGGCGTGCACGAGCGGGGCGCGATGGGCCTCGGCCCCGCCCCGGTGGTGATCGAGACCCTCGCCCGCTACGCGGAGGCCGGCGTCACCGATCTCTGCATCCGCTTCATCGGCAACGACCAGCTCGCCCAGCTCGACCGCTTCACCGCCGACGTGCTGCCCGCGGTGCGGGCGTGACGGCGGGCGAGGGCCAACGACGTCTCCCCAAGGAGCCAGCCCGATGACCGACTTCCCCAAGCTCACCTACGAGACCCTGACCGTCGGCGAGGAGTTCGTGTCGGACAGTCACCTGGTGACCCCGGAGGACATCGAGGCCTACGCCTTCGCGGTGGACGACCATCAGGACCTGTTCACCGATCCGTCGGCGGCGGGCGGCCAGGTGGCCCATCCGACCCTGATGGCCAACCAGGCCCTCCACCTGCGCCACAGCAAGTACATCGTGCACGCCGGCCTACACGCCAGGATGGAGTTCAACTTCATCGAGCCGGTACGGCCGGGCATGCGGGTGCGCTCGCGAGGCCGGGTGATCGACAAGTACGAGCGCCGCGGCCGGCAGTACATGGTCACCGAGTACGTCACCGAGGACGAGCGTGGCACCGCGCTCGTGCGCGGACAGTTCACCCAGATGCTGATCCCGGAGGGTACTCGCCATGCCGGTCGCTGACGCGGTCGCGGTCGGACAGGAGCTGCCGTCGCTGCAGAAAGACCTCTCGCAGCGCCGGATCGATGTCTACTCGGGGGTGCGGCCCCGCTCCATCCACACCGACGAGGCGTGGGCGCACGCCAAGGGCTTCCGCACCACGCTCGCGCAGGGGATGATGTCGACCGCCTACGCCTCCGAGCTGATGACGCGGCTACTCGGGGCGTCCTTCCTGGCTGGCGGCACGCTATCGATGGCGTTCATCAGGCCAGTGTACGCGGGCGACCGCCTCACCGTGCACGGCCTGGTCAAGGAGACGCGCCGGGAGGGCGCGCGGACTCGGGTGGTCGTCGAGGTGTGGTGCGAGAACCAGCACGGCGAGAAGACCGCGGCGGGCACCGCGAGCGGGCTCACCCCCTAGGCGAGGAGATCCCGCTCAGATCGCGAGCACGTTGCGGCCGAGGGGCCGGCCGTCGCGCAGGGCCTCGAAGGCGCTCTCGATCTCCGCGAGGGGGATCACCCGGTCCACGATCGGCTTGATGCGCCCGCGGGCGACCAGGTCCATCGTTTCCTGCAGCTCCTGCTTGGTGTTGGCCCGCGAGCCCACGATCTCGATCTCGTTGCGGACCAGCTCGTGCGGCATCACCGGCAGCGGCAGCTGGGGCGTGTAGCCCACGAAGACGAGCCGCCCCGCGCGCCGCAGGGACTGGTAGCTCGACGCGAGCGTGGTCTCGTTGGACACGAACTCGAGCACCACGTCGACGCCCTGGCCGTCGGTGAGCTTCCGCACCGCGTCGTGGAAGGGCCCGCGGCGCGCGTCCACCACCGCGTCGGCTCCCAGGCTCCGGGCCAGCTCGAGCCGAGCCTCGCTGACGTCGATCGCCACCACCCACGCGCCGGCCAGCCGCGCCATCTGGAGCGCGTGCAGGCCGACCCCGCCGACACCCACCAGCGCCACCGTGGTGCCCGGGCGCACCTGCGCCCGCTTGGTGATCGCGTGGTAGGAGGTCGCCACCGCGTCGCCCAGGATGCACGCGCCCTCGAGCGACACGTGGTCCGGAACCCGGCAGAGGTTCACGCCCGGGGTCTTCACGTACTCGGCGAATCCGCCGTCGATGCTGAACCCGTGCTGGCGCGTCTCGGGGCAGAGCGTGTCGCGCCCCGCCCGGCAGAAGGGGCAGCGGCCGCAGGTGAGGTAGAAGTTCACCACCACGCGATCGCCCGGCGCGAAGCCGCGCACCTCCGCGCCGACCTCGGCCACCTCGCCTGCGATCTCGTGGCCCATGATGAGCGGGATCACGCCCAGGCCCATGCGGTTGGCCCGGATCTTCACGTCGGTGCCGCACACGCCCACGTTGCGCACGCGCACCAGCGCCTCGTGCGGGGCGATGGTGGGCGTGGGTACCTCCTTGGCGACGAAGGGCCCTCCGAAGCGCTCGAGGACGAGGGCGTGCATCAGTGCCCGTTGCTCCGCATCGCCTGCCACACCCGCTCGGGCGTCACCGGCATGTCGAGGTGGCGCACTCCGAGCGGCGCGAGCGCGTGGTTGACCGCGTTGAGCAGGGCGGGTAGCGCGCCCACCGTGCCGGCCTCGCCCACGCCCTTGGCGCCCAGCGGGTTGACCCGCGTCACGACCTCGTACGAGTCCACGTCGAAGAGCGGCAGCTCGTCGGCGCGCGGGAGCGCGTAGTCCATGAGCGAGCCGGCCAGAAGCTGGCCGGAGGGATCGTAGGGGAGCACCTCGGCCAGGCCCTGGCCCAGGCCCTGGACGATGCCGCCGTGGATCTGGCCCTTCACCAGCATCGGGTTGATCATGCGCCCCACGTCGTCGACCACCGCGTAGCGGGTCACCCGGACCGCGCCGGTCTCCGCGTCGATCTCGACCTCGCAGACGTGGCAGCCGTTGGGGAAGGTGACCGAGGGCGGCGTGAACGCGGCGGTCTCGCTGAAGCCGGGCTCGAGCCCGGCCGGCAGATGGCGCGGCTGGTAGGCGGTGCGCGCGACCTGGCTCCAGGCCACCCCGCGGTCGGTGCCGGCCACCGTGAAGCGGCCGTCGCGCAGGGCCACGTCCTCGGGGGCGGCCTCGAGCAGGTGCGCGGCGATGCGGCGGCCGCGCTCGACGATCTTCTCGGTCGCGCGCAGCACCGCGGAGCCGCCCACCGAGATCGCGCCGGAGCCGCCGTTGCCGCGGCCGGCGCCGAGCGCATCGCTGTCGCCCCAGAAGACCTGGATGCGATCGGCGGGCAGGCCGAGGCGGTCGCTCACGATCTGGGTGAACGCGGTCTCGTTGCCCTGGCCCATCGAGGTCGAGCCCGCGAAGAGCGAGACCGAGCCGTCCGCGTTGACGCGCATCTCCGCGGTGTCGGGGTTGACTGCGGTGTAGGGGCCGCCCGCGACCTCGATCGGATTGGCCGTGCCCAGGCCGAGGAGCTTGCCGCGGCCCCGCGCCTCCGCCCGCCGCCGCTCGAAGCCGGCGCGGTCGCCGAGGGCCACCGCCCGCTCCATGATCTGCTCGAACTCGCCGCAGTCGTAGGTGAAGACGAGGCCGGTCTTGAACGGCATCGCGGCAGGTGGGATCAGGTTGCGGCGGCGCAGCTCGAGCGGGTCGATCCCCAGCTCGGCCGCCGCGATATCGATCACCCGCTCGATGGCGTAGGTGGCCTCCGGCCGGCCCGCGCCGCGATAGGGACCGGTCGGGGTGGTATTGGTGAAGACGCCGGTGGTCTCGACGTGGATGGCGGGCGTGGTGTACACGCCGGCGACACCGCCCACGTTGTTGGTGCCGGGCCCCGCGCTGCGGGTGGTGAAGTACGCGCCGATGTCGAGCTTGATGGCGACCCGCAGGGCGAGGAAGCGGCCGCCCGCGTCCAGGGCCAGCTCGGCGGAGGAGACGTTGTCGCGCCCATGCTCGTCGGAGAGGAAGCTCTCGCGCCGGCTCGACGTCCACTTCACCGGCCGCCCGAGGCGCCGGGCGGCCCAGAGCACCAGCACCAGCTCGGGGTAGATCCCGCTGCGCATCCCGAAGCTGCCGCCCACGTCGCCGGTCACCACCCGCACCTGGCTGTGCGGCACGCGGAAGACCTGCTCGGCGAGCAGGGTACGCAGGCCGTGGGGCGCCTGGATGCCGGTGTGGAGGGTGAAGCGCCCGGTGCGGCGGTCGAACTCGCCCACCGCGGCGCGCGGCTCCATCGGCAGCGCGGCCACGCGGGTGACCACGAAGTCGAGCCGGGTGACGTGGGCCGCGCCCGTGAAGCCGTGGTCGACCGCCTCCCGCGAGCCAGCCTGCCAGACGAAGGCCTCGTTGCCCGGTGCCTCGTTCCACACCAGCGGCGCGCCCGCCGCGGTGGCCCGCGCCGCGCCGACCGCGGCGGGCAGCGGCTCGTAGTCGACCGCGACCAGCTCGGCGGCGTCGGCGGCCTGCGCCGCGGTCGCGGCCACCACCAGCGCGAGCGGGTCGCCCACGTGACGCGCCCGCCCGCGCACGAGGGCCGGGCGCGGGGTGGTGAAGGCGGGCGAGCCGTCACGGCGCTTGCGGCCCCGATCGGTGGGCAGGTCGCCGAGCCCGTCGGCGGCCAGATCCTCCCCGGTCAGCACCGCGAGCACGCCGGGCGCCCGGAGCGCCGCCGCGGTGTCGATCGCCCGGAGGCGAGCGTGCGCGTGCGTCGAGCGCACCACCACCGCGTGCGCCTGGCGGGGCACGTCGACGTCGTCAGAGTAGCGGCCGAGTCCCTGGATGAGGCGCGGGTCCTCGATCCGGCGCACCGACTGGCCGACCGCGAACTTCTCGGTCGTGATGGGCTCGCTCACGACAGCACCAGCTCCCGGGCCACGCCGCGCATGTCCATCTCGAACTCGAGCCCCTGGATGGGTGGGCGGCTCGGGAACCAGCGCACCCCGTGGATGGCGGCCGGGCCGGCGGCGCGGAGGATCTCCTCCAGCACCAGATCGTGGATCGGCTGTGCGGTGTAGACGTCGATCGCGCTCACCCGGGGCCAGTCGCCGCCGAGGGCGCGGAGGCGCTCCTGCATGGTGTGGAGCACGAAGCGCGTCTTCTCCCGCATCGCGTCCGGCGAGGTGTCGCCGTGGCGCACGATCCCGTCGGGGCCCTGCGCGCGATCGCGCAGCTCGCCGGCTCCCGCCACGATGAAGGTGGGCGCCGGGGTGTGGCCGGGCACCGTGTAGGAGAAGGCGTACAGCGAGGGCTCGGCGGGGGCGGCCGCCACCGGAGCCACGTGGGTGCGGGGGATCGGGTTGTCGTCGCCCACCAGGATGCCCCACTCGGCCAGCAGCGACCGGTAGCCCGCGTTGAACTGGTTGAACCCGTCGAAGGTGAAGGCGGCCGGGCTGCGCAGCTCGATCCCGCAGAGCGCGGTACGGCCTCGCCCGTGCTCGCGCAGGCGGTGCTCGATACGCGCGAAGCCGGCGCGCCACGGCACTGGCCGGGCAAGAGTCACGTGCACGATCTCGTGTCCGGCCCGGGCGACCGTGCCGCAGGAGAACGCGCTGATGCCGGGCAGGTACTGGTAGTCGCCGCTCGGATGGTCAGGAAGCATTGAGGAAGTTCCCCGCCTCGAAGGTGATGGGTGGCGCGTCGGCGTCGAAGCGGACCCCGATCGGATCACGTCCGGCGGCCAGCGCGTCCAGCTGCTGCCGCAGCACGCGCCGCACCAGGGCCACGCCCCGATCGCTCGACACCAGGTGCTCTTCCGAATGGAGCGTGACCGGGCCTTGGCCGACCTGGGCCTCGTAGTCGCCCGGGAAGGCGCGGTGCTCCGCCTCGGGCAGCTCCTCCCAAAGCTTGCCGTTGAGGCGCGAGCGCACGCGGGTGAGCTCGCCGGGCTGCCGCACGCGTCCCGCGGTGTAGATGCGGAAGCTCGTGTCGTCGTGCGGCAGCACCCAGCCGATCGACTCGACCCGCGCGTACTGGGCCACCCGCGGGTTCGGGATCACCCGCAGGGTCGGCAGCACCGCCTCGCTGATCCGGTGGTGGACGGTGCCGTCGGGCAGCCGCCGATCGGAGGTGGCCTTCACCCCGCGGTCGGTGATCGCCCACGTGACCTCCGGCATCAGGCCCATCTGGGCGGTGAACTGCGGGCCGCTGAACGAGCCGTGCAGGATCGGCACGTGCAGCGTGTCCATGAGGTTCTCGTAGTGCTGGAGCCAGTTGCAGGGGATGACCACCGGGCCCCCGCCGCCGATGCTGCTGCCGTCGGCCTCGAGCCGCTCGCCCTCGTCGAGCCGCTCGAGGGCGTCGTAGCGCGGCAGCGCCGGCTTGCGATCGGCCGGGCCGAGGTAGGCGAAGATCAGCCCGTAGCGCTCCTGCACCGGGTACCACGGCTGGCGGATGCGCTCGCGCTGTCGACCGCCGTCGGGCTCGCACGGCTGCTCGAGGCAGTGGCCGGCCACGTCGAAGAGCCAGCCGTGGTAGCAGCAGCGGATGCCGTGCTCCTCCACGCGCCCGTAGTAGAGGGTGGTGCCGCGGTGCGCGCAGCGCGCGGTGACCAGTCCGGGGCGTCCGCGGCCGTCTCTGAAGAGCACGAGCTCCTCGCCCAGCACGCGCAGCGCGCGCGGGGTCGTGGTCGCGTCGGAGAGGAGGCCCACCGGGTGCCAGTAGCGGCGGAGCAGCTCGCCCATCGGGGTGCCGGCGCCCACGTCGGTCAGCTCGTGCATCGTGGTCGGGCCGGGCCGCCCGTAGCCGGTACCGGTGTCGACGTCCCCGCCGCGCGCGCTCATGGCGGGTAGTCTACAACGGTCGCGGGGCCTCTCCGGGGGGACGCTCCGGCTCGGGGACGGCGCCGGCGGCGGGCGCGGCGAGTCCGCCCGAATCGCGCAGGTCGAGGATCGGCACGCCGGCGGTGTCGAGGCGCGAGAGCGCGGTGAGCCGGGTGATGCGCGTCATGTGGTTGATCATGTCGGCGATAGTCTGCACCGCGCGCAGGATCCGGTCGATGTAGCGCTGCAGCTCCGGGCGATCGGCGATCCGCGCGGCGAGGAGGTGGATGTTGCCGCCCACCACGGTCAGCGGGTTGTTGATCTCGTGCGCCGCCGCGTTGGCGAGCTTGGTCACCGCGCGAAGGCTCTCCGCCTCCCGCTCCACCACCTCCCGGCGCCGGCGCTCGCTGATGTCCACGAAGGACACCAGGCTCGCCGGGCTGCCCTCCCAGTCGATGACGGTGGCGACCGCCCCGATCCAGAAGCGGGTGCCGTCGGTCCGCAGCGTCTCGACCTCGACGAGCTCGGGCGTCGTCTCGCTCTGCTCGATCTGCGTGGCCACCCGCTCGGACACCGCGTCCCGGTGCTCGGGGGCGATGTAGTCGAGCAGCGGGCGGCCCACCGCCTGGGCGGGCCCGGAGTGGCCGAACATGCGCAGGCCGACCCGGTTCATGAACCGGATCGCGCCCCCCTGGTGGATCATGATGCCGTCGGGCGACTCCTCGATCAGGCGCCGGTAGCGTGCCTCGGAGGCGGTGAGGGCGAGCGTGCGCGCCTGTACCCGCGCCTCCAGATCCGCGTTGATCGCCCGCAGCTCGGCCTCGGCGGCCTGGCGGCGCGCGTCGGTACGGTGTAAGCGCACCGCGATGAACCAGACCAGCGCGGAGAAGAGCGAGAGGCTCGCCACCGTCGTGAACGCCACGCTGAACTCGTGGCCATAGAGGCCCGCGCGCTCGCCGGCCAGCCCGATCGCGCCCACCACGAGCGAGCCCACCAGGGTCCCCGGGAACACCCAGCGGGCCACCATGCCGCCCGCGGTGTCCTGGACGAAGATGCCGGTGGCGCCGCGGCCCGGGCGCGCCGCGGTCACCGCGACGCTCAGGACGATCAGCAGCACGCCGGTGAGCGGGGCCATCTGAGCGGCCGGGCCGCGGGCGCCGTACGCCCACGCGACCACCACGAGCAATGCGATGAAGCCGGAGGCCACCGCCAACCGCTGGCCGGTGGGGAAGACCGGCCGACGGTCCACCGCGAGCAGCGCCAGGGCCAGCAGGACGAAGCAGAGCGCGGACATCGCGGCCATGCCGCCGGCCAGATCCCGCCCTGCAAGCTGCGAGGCGAGCGCGGTCGACGCGATCACCGCCACGAGCGCGGCGGCGCCGTCGGCCAGCATCCGGACGCGGCGCGAGGCGGGCTCGCTGAGCACCCAGAGGGAGGCGCCGGCGAGCGCGAAGCAGGCCGCGGTGGAGGGCTTCATCCCGACGAGGCGCTTCCCGAGGGCCCAGCCGCCCACCAGCACCACGATGCCCACGACCGAGCAGAGCGCGGCCGCCCCCGCGCACCACCCGCGAAGCATGAAGCCCGGAGTCGGTCTCGCCATGGGCTGTCTCGATCCTAGCACCCCGCCCCGATTAGGCCGTGAGCCTTGACCGGCCGCCCGGGCGGCTGCTAGGCTTCCGGCCTGGCCGCGCCCCCGTTTCCATGGTGGTGGCCTTCCCGCCCGGCGGGCTCGCGGACAACACCGCGCGGCCGGTCGCCACCGCGCTGGAGCGCATCCTCAAGCAGCCGGTGGCCATCATCAACAAGGCGGGCGCGGCGGGCGCGGTCGGCAACCAGACGGTGGCCACCGCCAAGCCCGACGGGCTACACCCAGCTGATCGCCCTGGTCAGCATCTCGGTGCTGCCCGAGGTCGACAAGCTCTTCGGCCGGCCGCAGAAGAGCTTTGCCAACGCCCACGCGGTGGTGCTCGAGGTGGATCCGGACACCGGCGCGACGCGCGCGCTCCGCTGGATCGTGGCCCACGACTGCGGCCACGTGCTCGAGCCCGGCATCGTGGACGGCCAGATCCACGGCGCGGTGATGCAGGGTCGCTGAACGTCCAGCTCGCCTACGACGACGGGGGCCAGCGCCTCGCCGCCACCCTCATGGACTACGTGCTGGCCACCGCGGCCGACGCCCAGGCGACCTTCGAGCTGCGCCACCTGGAGTTGTCCACCCCGTTGAACCCGCTCGGGGCCAAGGGCGCGGGCGAGGGAGGGATCATGCCGGTGCACCCGCTGATCGCGCAGGCCATCGAGGACGCGCTGGCGCCATTCGGGGCCGGCCCGATCGGGCGCGTGCCGGTGACGCGTGAGGAGATCCGGGCGATGGTGGTTGCCGCGCTACGGAATCGAGACGCGTCCTGAGGTAGCGACCGACACGGTCACGGTCGAGCCCGTCGTGGAGTTCGTGACCGTGTATGTGGTGGCGGGAAGCGCGCGGCCCAGGCAGTCGAAGACCGGGTTTGCGCTGGCGCTCAGCGTGAAGCCGGCTTGCAGGTTCACGTTCCCGGCCGGGTCCGTGATGGGGCCGGTCCAGGGTGGGCCGCTACAGGTGGCATTGGGATAGAACGACACCTGCGGTCGCGCTGCATGAGCGACGAGCTATGGCCCTGCGGATCCCCTTCGAGAGTTACTGCCTTACTTGGGCCTGCGGCTCCGGGAAGTCGTCCAGCGCGGCCACACTGTTGGCCGGGGTGAGCTCCAGCACTTTCACCTCGCTGGCCTTGAGCTCGACCCGGAGGCGCCAGGTGGGCTGACCGGCCACCCGGTTGGTGAGCTTGTAAGACCCCGGGACGACATCCGGAAACTTGAAGTTGCCGTGCTCGTCGGTCCGCAGGTTGTAGCGTTCTCGCTGGGTCGGGCTGTCCGGCTGTCCCACCAGGAAGAGTTGGAGCCGCTCCATTGGCTGGGGCGGGTTCCCACCCTCGGCGAACACCGCGCGGCCCTCGAGGCTCGCGTTGCCGGCCGTGCGCTCCTTCTCCGGGCCCTTCGCATTCACGGCGGCGTAGACCGCGGGTGGGACGATGCCGGCCCGG
>Ga0307479_10002865_pt1 | contig 15680 bp, 12 predicted proteins | sample atmos_gasesECM4C_FD_203743 | JGI IMG/M metagenome (GOLD analysis project Ga0307479, IMG submission 203743) | Hardwood forest soil microbial communities from Morgan-Monroe State Forest, Indiana, United States - atmos_gasesECM4C_515 | ecosystem: Environmental > Terrestrial > Soil > Temperate... | reverse complement strand
ACCGGGTCTCATGCCGTTCGCCTGTACGTGCGTATCGCGAGGGTCAGGCGCTCGGCCGACAGATCTTCCAACCTCAGGCACTCTGCGCCCAGCGCCTGGGCGAGCTGGCCTGCGCGCCCGAGTCGCAGATAGCCCGTTTCGGTGTCGAGCACCAACGTGGGCACGCCGCGCTCCGCCAGTAGGCCGGCGAGCGCGAGGCTTTCGCGCCATGGATCACCGCCGTCGGCCAGTGGCACGTTGGCCTTGCCGTCGGAGAGCAGGACGAGAAGCGGCGGCGCGTCGTTCGCTTGCGTCTTGGCCAGGCTCTCCAAGACCAAGTGCAGCGCATGCGGCAGCGGCGTGCGACCTCCGGTAGGCAGCTCGCGCAATCCCTGTTGGGCGACATCGACGCTGCGGGTCGGCGCAACGAGCATCTGGGCAAACGGGCCCCTGAAGGCGATTACCGCCACTTCATCGCGCTGCTGGTAAGCGTCGGTGAGCAAGGCCTGGACAGCACCCTTCACCGCTTCCATGCGCCGCTGCGCCGCCATCGAGCCGGAGGCGTCCACAACGAACAAAATCAGGTTGGCGCCCTTGCCGGCGCGGACCTGCTGATGCAAGTCGCTACGCGTTACCTGGAATTCCTCCGGGCTGCGCAGCGCTGCGCTGCGCAGCGTGGCGCCAACGGCAACGCTGGTGGGATTCGCGTGCGGTACGGCTCGCACGACGTGACCGCGCGGGGCCTCGTCGGCGTGGCTGCGTCGACCTGCAGCCGGGTGCGCAGTGCCGGCAGCCACCACAATACGGCGTACGCCGCCCGCGGCGGACGCAGAGAACACTTGCGCCGCATCGGCCTTCTTGCCGTCGTCGGAGGCGTCGGTCTGCTGCGGGTCGGCATCACATTGTCCGCCTTCCCCCTCAGCAGGTGGACAGCTATCCCGCATCAGCTCATCCAGGCGCCCGGAATCCAACCCGGGCTGCTCGAACGGTTTGCGCCGGCGACGGTGCGGCAACGCGAGTTCTGCGGCGCGGCGTATATCCTCGGGCGTGGCGCTTGAACGCCCGTCGAGCGCTGCCAGAACGCGAGCGGTCTTGTGCATGACGATGTCGGCGCGCAGGCTCGCTACGTCGAATTCACAGCACAGATGACCGATAAGATCGAGCAGCTCGTCGCGAAGCACGACTCGCGGCAACAGGCGCTGTGCCGTACCGAGTTGCCCGCGCAGGACTTCCTGCTCTTGCGCCCAAGCCGCGCCATAGCCGGCCGGATTGGCTTCGAAGGCGATACGCCTGCGTACCACCTCGGCGCGGATTTGCTTGTCCTGCGGCACCGCTATCTCGACCGTCAGACCGAAACGGTCGAGAAGCTGTGGCCGCAAATCACCCTCCTCCGGATTCATCGTGCCGATCAGTGTGAAGCGCGCGGCGTGCGTAACGGAGAGGCCTTCGCGCTGCACCGAGTTAACGCCCATCGCCGCTGCATCTAGCAGGACGTCCACAAGGTGGTCGGGCAGCAGGTTGACCTCGTCGATATAGAGAATGCCGCGGTGTGCAGCCGCCAACAGCCCGGGTTGAAAGACGCGCTTGGCACCGCTCAGGGCGCGTTCCAGATCGAGCGTACCGACGACGCGGTCTTCGGTCGCGCCGAGCGGCAGCGTGACGAACGGCACAGGCCCTTGCGATAGCGCCGCGTTCGCGTCGCCGCAAGTGTCGCAGTGCCCGCTCGGCGCGCCCGGCGCGCAGTTGAAAGCGCAGCCTTCGATGCGCTCGATGCACGGCAATATGTCCGCCAGCGCCCGTGCTGCCGTGCTCTTGGCCGTACCCTTCTCGCCGCGAATCAACACGCCGCCCAGGCTCGGATCAACGGCGCAAGCGAGCAGCGCAGTCTTCATCTGCTCCTGACCAACAATTGCGGCGAACGGGAAGAACACGTTGATCATGTCATGCGCCGCGCGCGGTTTCGCCGCGCGCTTCCAACAAGGTTTCGCTCTTCATGTAGAGCGCATTGAGTGCATCGAGTGTCTGCGTGGCCGGTTCGGCCCACATGCCGCGGTTCACTGCTTCGAGCAAGCGTTCGGCGATGGCGTTCTGCGCCCACGGGTTGGCCTCCTCGAGAAAGCGCCGTATCTCGGGGTCGAGCGCATAGGCCGCCGCGACCTGCTCATACATCCAATCGTCCATGACGCGGGCGGTGGCGTCGTAGCCAAACAAGTAGTCCACGGTCGCGGTCAACTCCAGTCCGCCTTTGTAGCCATGGCGGCAAATACTCGACAGCCATTTCGGGTTCACGACACGCGAGCGGAACACGCGCAAGGCCTCCTCCTTGAGGTCCCTCACCCGCGCCCGCCCAGGATCATGACTGTCGCCGAAGTAGCGGCGCGGGGCGCGCCCGGTCAGCCCCCGGATGGTGGCAATCATGCCGCCGTGAAATTGCAGATAGTCGTCGCTATCAAAAATATCGTGCTCGCGGTTGTCCTGGTTGTGCAGCGCCACCTGCACCCCCGCAAGGCGTACGCGGAACGTCTCGCGCGCATCGATCCCCGGTTCGCCGCGGGCATAACCGTAGCCGCCCCAATTGATGTAGGCCTCGGCGAAATCGGCGTCGGATTGCCAGTTCTTCTCTTGGATCAGCGGCAGAATGCCCGCGCCATAGCTGCCGGGTTTAGCGCCGAAGACCCGCAGACTCGCACGGCGCGCTGCCTCGGCTTCGGTCGATCCCCTGTCCATCCATTCGCCGCGTTCGGCGAGATAGTGCTTGCGCACGAAGTTCTGCGCGAGCGGCTCGTCCAACGCGATGACGGCGCGGACCGCGTCGTCGATCAGGTCGATCAGCTGTGGGAAGGCGTCGCGGAAGAAGCCACTGATACGGGTCGTAACATCGACGCGCGGGCGCTTCAGCTCCGCCAGCGGAATCACCTCCACGCCGACGAGCTGCCGGTTCTCTGGGCGCCATACCGGGCGCACCCCGAGCAGCGCGAGGATTTGCGCCACGTCATCGCCATGCGTGCGCATCGCGCTGGTGCCCCAGACGCTGATGGCCACGCTTTCCGGGTAGTCACCGGTTTCGCGCAAGTGCCGCGCCAGCACCTCGTGCGCCAGTTGCTGGCCCACGCGCCAGGCGGATGGCGATGGCACGCTGCGCGGATCGACCGAATAGAAGTTGCGCCCGGTCGGCAGGATATGCGCCATGCCGCGGGTCGGCGAGCCGCTCGGGCCGGCAGGAACGTAGCCGCCAGCCAAGCCGCGCAGCAGGTTGTCGATCTCGTCGGAGGCGCGCGCAAGATTGGGCACGACCTCCCGACAAGCGAAGCCGAGCACGCTTGCGAGCGCGCTAAAGTCCGCCTCGATCTCCTTGAACGTCGCGGCCAACACCTCGTCGATAGCAGCCTCACGCCAATGGTGCGCATACAATTGAGCGAAGAGCCGCCGGCATAGTCCGTCGAGCACTTCGAGCGCGTCCGCACGGGTAACGACGGGCCGACCGGCAAAACGCTCCAACACGGGAAGCGCGGCGGCGAGCCGGTGGCCCTTGTCTTCAAGCAGCGTCTCGATCCGCAACCCGAATAACCGAGCAACTTCCACTTGCAAGCTGGGGACGGTCTGGTTCGGCAGCCGCGTGAGCGAAACCAGCATCTCCACGAGTTGCTCGCCCTCGGGCGCCTGACCGAGGATATGCAGACCATCGCGGATTTGCGCTGCGCCCAGCTCGCATAGATAGCCGTCCAAATCTTCGATCAGGTGCGCCACATCGACTCCGCCCATCTTCGTCAATGCAACGGGAAGCTCGTCGTCCTGATCATGATGGTGCACATGAATGTGGTCGTGATCATGGTCGTGGTCGTGGTCGTGGTCGTGGTCATGACCATGGTCATGATCGTGTCCATCTTGATGATGGTGCTCGTGCAGGAGCCTCGCCTGCAGATCCACGTCAAGATTGGTTTCCTTGACCAGCTCCCAAATCTGCTGCTGCAGAAGGGGCAGCTTGGCCGGATCGAGTACCTCTACTTGGTAATACTCATCGACCAGTTGAGTCAGTCGGGCCAAGGCGCCATAGGTATCAGCGGTGGTCATCGGCGGCGTGAGATGATCCACGACAACGGCATGACTGCGCCGCTTGGCCTGGGAGCCTTCTCCCGGATCGTTAATGATGAAGGGATAAAACAACGGCATATCCGCGAGGAAGCCGTCGGGGAAGCAGTTCTCCGACAGGCCCACACCCTTACCGGGCAGCCATTCGAGCGTGCCGTGCTTGCCCACGTGGACAATGGCGTCGGCCCGCCAATCATCCCGCAGCCAGCGATAGAGCGCGTAGTAGTGATGGGGTGGAGGCAAATCGGGTTGGTGATAGATCGCGTTCGGGTCCATGCCATAGCCGCGCGGTGGTTGGAGCGCCACAAAGGCATTGCCCAGTTCGACGCCCGCCAGCGCGAGATGGCCGTCGTGCAGAAAGGCGTCGCCAGGGGGCGGACCCCATTGCGCCGCCATTTTTTCCTGCAACGCCGACGGCAACTCGGTGAACCATGCCCCGTACTGCGCTGCCGGGGCGCGCCCGGCGGCATGCGCCAGTTGCTCGGCCGTCAGAGTGCTGTTGTCGTAAGCGCAGCGATCGATAAGCTCGTGGATCAGCGCAGTCCCGTTGTCCGGCAAGTCGTCGATGCGATAGCCCGCGGCCTGCATGGCACGAAGGATGTGCATGAGGGAGGCGGGTGCATCGAGGCCGACTGCATTGCCGATCTGGGAGGCCTTGGCGCTGGAGTTGGTGAGCACAAAGGCCACGCGTTTGTCGCGGTTGGGCAGCCGCTTCAAGCGCGCGAAGCGCGCCGCGAGCCCGGCCACGCGCTCGACACGGTCGAGTAATGGCTCGTATTCGACCAGATCGCTCGGCATGCCGGCGGCCTTCGCCTTGAAGGACACGGGGACGGTAACAATGCGCCCGTCGAACTCAGGGAGCGCCACGTTCATCGCCGTATCGAGCGGGTTGAGACCGCGCGCCAACTGCTCCCACTGAGGTCGCGTCATGCCGCTGGTGATCGCCTGGAGCATTGGTACATCGAGCTGCTCCAGTATGGCAATCGACCCGCTGTCTGGCGTCGGTCCGTCGGACCGGGTCACACCCATGGCGAACGACGTAGTATTGATCAGCGCGTCGACATGCGGGCCCTGCACTCCCACAAAAGGGCGTAACGCCGCTGGCATGCCCTCGCCATGACCCGCCCGCAGTGAAGAAGTGAACACCGGCAACACGTTCATGCCGCGGTTCTCCAGCGCGCGCACCAACGCATCGACAAAACGCGTGTTGCCGCTCATCCAGTGGGCTCGATAGAAAACAATGCCCGCGCTTGAGCGCTCTGGCGCGTGCAGCGCGAGCCACTCGTCGATGCCGGCCCCTTCGGCCAAATCCGGGTGATACAGCCCGTGCTCGGGCAGACTGACAGGCGGCTCGAACCCGAAGCCGGTGAGCAGCACGTGATCCGACAGGTAGCGCAGCAGGTGCGCAAGATTCACGCTGCCGCCGGCCTGGAAGTAGGCCAGCACCTCATGCAGGACATCGGGTGGCACGGTGGAGACGGCCGCAAGCTCAGGATCAGGTTCGCCGGTGCCGCTCACGGCAACAAGGTACCGACCGCGGCTGCGTGCATCACCCACCAGTTCGGCAAATCCTCGCACGGCGCCGGGTCCGCCGAGAATCCGCAGGACGATGATCTGCGTCGCGCCGAGCTCGTGCGCGAGCAGCGCCGCCATCTGGGCCTCGCTTTCCAGCGTCTGAAGATTCACGCCGGTCACCAGCGGGAAGTCTTCAGGCAACTGGGAAGCAGCGTTGTGCAGCACCAGAAGGTCGTTTGGCGCGTGTGTCAACAGCGCGATACTGCCGGATGGCATCGCCGTTTCACGCATCGCCACATCCCGGTGGGCACACGTCACCCTTGCCCAGGCGATGAAACACGTACTCGCTCACCTCGCACCCGCCTTCCAGATGTTCCGTTACGATGTGTTGCAGCGCTGTCTCATCAACGCGGCGATACCACACACCGTCGGGATAGACCACGAGAATCGGCCCGTCCCGGCATACCGTGAAGCAATGCGAGCGCGTGCGCTTGACTTTGAGATGCGGGCGGGCGTCGATCTGCTCACCTAGGCGCTGGAACATCGCTTCAGCTTGTGCTCCGCCTTCGGTGCACCGAGGGCCGGTGCACATCAGCACGTGTCTGAAATGTGTTCTCATGAAGCAAGGGCCAGCCAAAAGAGGGCATTCGCAACGCTGGTAGCCACCAGGAAAGCGTTTGCCAGCTCGACCGGCACTCCACCGGCGTGGATTCGTGGCTGCGGCGCGCCAATCAAGCGGCGCACAACGCCGCGAAAATCACCTTGCTCAAACTATCTGCGGGAAAGTGCGGATCGTCGTTCTCGACCGAATCGCGGATTGACGATATTGACACGTGTGACATGCGTGTTCCTCCTCTAGAAAAAGCCGCGCAGAAACCCTGAGCGAAGGAGGAGGTGAAAGACGGGTCAGGAGGCTCGGGTAAGCCCTCCACGTCGCCCTCCGCAACATGAGCCCTGCAGTTGCTTCAGGCCGGTCTCCGGGCTCACGAGTGGGAGATATATTTCCCGAGAGCAGCGCCTTCCCGTGCGAACGCACAGTGGCCTCTGCTGCTCCTTAACTCGCCTACCGTTGCGGGGGCAGCGCCGGATTCGCGATGGTTGAATAAACCAACCTCGCTTACCGGCTTCCCATTTCATCCTTCGGGCAAATGCCGTCGGGACACCTGAAGCGCCTATTTACTATACGCGCAGGTGGCGAGAAGTGTCCACGCTGATGGAACCCTGCGGCTCGCGCGCTTCAGGTATGGGACCATTGCATGGATTGCATGGGCGCGGTCTAGTAGTTCAACCTTCCCGCCGTAACGTCGATGCCCACAACGCCGGGTTTGCCCAAGTGCTCAGCAGCGTTGGATCGAGCCGGTCTGCCTCGAACTCCGCCATCCACCTCCCTGCCGAGAGCGATCGACTCCAGCACGCCCTTCCTGATGTCGCACTTCGATCGCTCGGGTAGCTCGAATCCGGTCACGGCCAAAGCCTGAGTTCAGAACCTGAGCTTCAGCGTCACACGCAATTCGCGTGGCTCGCCGGGATGAACGGTGATTCCGTTGAGTACAGGCGGGCTGCTCGGGCTAACGCGATAGTCTTGCTGGTAGGCAATATCGTAGTACTCGCGATCGAACAGATTCAGAATATCGATCGCTATGCCAAAGCCAGGCGAAAACTCCCGCTGCAAGCGCAGATTGGTGACGAAAGCCGACGGTGTCGTAAGACTGCCGTCCTGCGAGAGCGGGTAGGAGCCAATGAACCGCATTTCGAGCCCGACGGACCAGGGGCCAAGATGCTCCACGCTGGCCCTGAATAGCGCGACTTTGCTGACCGCGTTGGGAATGAAGTCCCCAAGCTGGCCATTGTCGTTGTCAATCGAGTAGCGAGCATGGGTCCAGGCCAGGTCAGCGTCGAACAGAAAGTGGCGGCCAAGCACCAGGTGATTGTTCCATTCGACGCCATAGCGCTTGCTGGCCCCGTTCGGCGACGTGCTGCCAATCCCGGAGTTGGCGTCGTAGACCAGTTCCGAGTCGCTGTTCAGGCTCCATAGCGCGAACGAACTTTGCAGCCCCGCGATGGCCTCGGTGCGCAGTCCCAGTTCCTTGCCAGTGCTGCCCACCAGCGCAGGTACCCGCGAAGATGGCAGGCCGGTGGTCGAATCGATCTTGCCGATCACTCCGCGCGCGTCATTGCTATGGAAACCTTTACCCTCGTTGATGAAGAACTCGGTCCGGGCCCAGGGACCGAGTATCACCGACAGCTTGGGCAAGACCTTGCTGCCCGAGGCACTGCCGCTGTTGCGCGGAATCACCATGGCATTCATGTTCATCGCGATGAGCTGCTCTCGTAAACCCGCCAGGCTGCGCAGCCATGGCGTCCACCTAGTGGTGTTCTGAATATAGAGGCCGGTTTCGGTCTCGCCCACCCGGTCGTCGCTGACCGTCTGGAAAGCGTCACGGCCCTCGGTGTTCAGCAGCGAGACATGGATATCGTCGTGTCGCACCTGCAAACCGGACTCGGTGATCGATTCGCGGCCAAGAAGTCCGTGATTCCACCCCTCGATCGCCTGGGCGCCGTGCAGGTTGCGATGTTCCGCCTGCTCGAACTGGTCGCCGGTGGCCGGGCGCAGCTCAAAGAACGTGAAGTTCGAGAACAGCTGCAGCCGGTAGCGCTGTGCGTAAGCCGAAAGCTTCGTATAGCCCTCGTCATCCTGACGGTGCCATTCGCCGGACAGGATCTGGCGCCCGGTGCCGCCCCCGTCAGTCGGATCCAGCCCGGAAAACCGACCGAGCCGACCCGACTGGATCAGTTCAAGCGGCACCTGGTCGGTCGCGCTCCAATTCGCGTCGTAGTACGCGCCTTCCGCGGACCAGCCCTGGGTCGTACTGCCGTCGCTCAAGCGCAGCAGGCCGTTGATCTTATGCAGAGCCTCGGGCACAGCCCACGGCCCGTTGCTGTTTTGCAGCTCCAGTGCTCCGAGCACGGTCGGGCCGCCGGCGGAGGTCGGGTCAACGGCCAGTCGCGTCAACGGAAAAGAGCCGGCCAGCAAAGCGCGCCGATAGCCAAAAGAACCCACCGTCAGTTCGGCAAAATTCTGGTCGATGCGGGTCCGGTACCGGATATCCGCCGCGCCTGCGGCGGAGAAATCGCCAGCCTGGGCGAAATATGGGCCCTTGAAGTAGTCGATGCGCTCGACCAGTTCCGGTATCAGGTAGTTCACATCCGAATAGCCTTGCCCATGCGCGTTGGTCGGCATATTGACGGGTACGCCGTCGATGCTGGTGGCGAAATCAGTGCCGTGATCCAGGTTGTAGCCGCGCAGGAAATACTGGTTCGCCTTGCCGTCTCCGGAGTGCTGTGTGACCACCAGACCTGGTACGGTTTCCAGCACTTCGCCCGGCCTCAGCAAAGGAATGTCCTGCAACAACGAGCCGCTGACCGTGCCCTGGGAGGCTGCGTCCGAGGTACCTACCGCGTTGTCATAGTGACCCTCGACGTCGATCCGGGGCGGCGCCTCGTCCGCAGCCTGGGTCGCCATGTCCTGCGCCAGGCCCGACCCGGCCCAAAGTGTCAGTGAAATTGTGACAACTCCGGTTTTCAGCTTCCCAAGACTCTTACCGGCCAACTCCGATCGTGGCGTATGAGCCAGCTCGCGGTGTGTCAGCGGAATGCCGGCTGCGGCTGCGCAGCAGCGTGCCGCAGTGACGCCGGGCACAACCTCGTAGACAATCCCGGCCTGTAGGATCCGGCGGCGAACCGCGCGCTGCCTGACGATCTGCACTCAAGCCTCTTTTGCGTTGACGTCGCCAGCGCAAACGAGGCTTGGACCACAAAGACGATGGCCAACCCCACCGGGCACCCCGTCCGGTGTGTTCGCGAGACGTCCGCGATGGCAGGTCTCCTGGCTCGCGGTTTCTACCGACCGTCGCCTTCCCGGTTACCCAGTGGCATTACTGACGATCGGCTCGCCGCTTACAGTTGCGGGGGCAGCCTCGGCATTGATCCTTTGGGGGATCGCACCGAGTTCCCTTTTTAATCCACCTAAGGAACCATCTGAGACGATGCTAGGGTCTGCGCCACGCGCTGTCAAGGACCGGCTCGATCGCCGCAAGCTCGCCATCCGTGTAGTGCGGCACGGGCAAGCTCGCTGTTTCGATCCGGCCGGCGCTGCAATCTGTATACAGCGCCACTTCATTCTCCTCGACATGAGTGCAATTGCTCAATTGACAATTGAATGTCTTCGCTCTGCCAGGCAGGCTATGCGGGCAAAGACTGCACGGCTACGTCCGGGAGCAAGTACCTCGCGCTGGACAGACTACAAACAGCGCAAACGACATCCGAGGTGAAGCATGGCGCTGACACGTAACTTCAAGGAAACCGTACAGGCACGAGTGCTTGCCGATCCTGCATTTCGGGAGGCGCTGCTTCGCGAAGGCATCGAGGCAATGCGAGACCCGCGGCGCCGCGGACGGCCGGGGTGTAGGGCGCTGGGTCGTCAGTCTAGGCCCAGGCGACGCAGCAGGGTCATTGCCCTGCTTGGTGGTGCTCGACCCTTGCTGCGTGGCGCGGATGTGCTGCAGCAGCCTGGCCGCAGTCTCACGCTTGCCGCGGCACGCGCATGGCAAAACCACCGTAGTGGCAGGCCGATCGAAAATTAGACTTCTTGACAGGTTCGTCTATCCTCGTCATACTAAGTTAGTTAACTATCTCATGCGCAACCATGGCCAGGACAGATGTCAATAAACGATCGCGGCTGATTCGTGCGGCAGTGGGCTTGGCGTACCAGAACGGCTTCGGCGCCACCTCGCTTGCGGACATCGCGCGCGAAGCCGAGGTTCCTCTAGGCAACGTCTATTATTACTTCAAGACGAAGGACGAGATTGGCGAGGCGATCGTCGAGCTGAGGCTAGCGCAGCTGTCCGCGCAACGCCAGCGATGGGACGAAGCTGGATCGCCCAAGGATCGGCTTTGCGCCTGTGTCCAAGCCGTCTTCGAGAACAAGGATTTCTTGGCAGAGCACGGCTGCGCGGTCGGGACGTTTTGCTCCGAGCTCCACAAGGCGGGCAGCTCGGTCGCCACCAGAGCGACCGAGATCTTCACTCAACACCTGGCCTGGATCGAGAGCCAGTTTCGCGCACTCGGGAAGGGGAAAGACTCCAACGGCCTTGCCGTACACCTGCTTTCCGCCATGCAGGGTGTTTCGATTCTGGCTCATTCCTTTCATGACCCCGGTCTTGTGGCGACGGAGATCAAGCGCCTCAAGATTTGGATTCAAAGCTTGTGAGACACCAGGCGGGCTGAGCCCGCAAGCCAACACGGCGAAGCCCGAACCCGGCCGGGCAAATGCGCATCCCGGTGAGTTAGCCAACTTACAAAACCGAAGTGACGAGGTGATCGGATGAATGGCATCTGGGTTTCTGGCGACATTCCCCGCCTCGACGGGCGTATGTCGAGTTGCGGCACCCCTGCCGCGACACGCCTGATGTCGTACGTCCGGGGTCCCCGGACAGGCGGCGCGGCGATGTGCAGAGAACCGATCGCGCTATGCGGCTTGCCGCCGCTTACCATGGGAGACCGATATGCGAGCGCAAATTGACAAGCGAAGGTTTGGTCCATGGGCCGTCATTACCGGTGCGTCATCCGGCATCGGTCAGGAATTTGCGCGCCAGATAGCGGCCTCAGGAATTCATGTCGCTTTGGTCGCCCGGCGAGAGGCCTTGTTGCGGACGGTTGGCGCTGAATGCACCCGGGCGTCTGGTGTCCAGCACCGTATCATCTCTCTCGACGTTTCCGAACCTGACTTCCTCCCGGTGCTTGCCGACGCCACGCGTGATCTCGACATCGGCCTTGTCGTCTCCAATGCCGGCACCGGAAATCCTGGCGAGTTCCTGAAGCAGGATCGGCGGTTGCTCCGGGAGACCGTGCGGCTTGGCGCGATGGCTCATCTGGACATCGCCCACCATTTCGGCGCGAAACTCACCGAGCGGCGCCGGGGCGGAATCGTGCTCGCGGGGGCAATGGGTGCGGAAAACGGCGTGCCCCTTATGGCGAATGACGGAGCTGCGAAGGCGTATGTCCACAGCCTTGGCGAGGCGCTTCACTTTGAGTTCAAACCTTTAGGTGTCTGCGTCACTGTACTGGCAGCCGGGTTTACGGACACAGCAGTTATCGGCAAGTTCGGCCTCGATCCGAAAACCATGCCGATGAAACCGATGAGCGTCGAGCAGTGCGTGTCCGAGGCCCTCGACGGACTGCGCAAAAACCGTTCCAGAGTCGTTCCAGGCCGGATGAACCGTATCTTGAACGCCCTCGTGCCCGCTTCTCTTGCGCGGAAGATGGAGGCAGACTTGCTTGGTAAAGGGCTTGCCAACAAGTCCGCTCCTGCAAACGCACGGGCGGCGGCCTGATACTGGATACGGTCTGTCGCCTCTCTTGCTGATGGGCAACACCACCGGCTTCTGCTCGGAAGCTGGGTGTCTTTGATTGGAGCACGCCCGGCGCCACTATTCGACGAAGACCTTTCGAGTCGGCATATTGCGGCGCCGGGTGCGCACAGAATCGCCGACGCGCTCGGCACCCATCCAGCGCCTGAAGCGTCTCGTTGATGTGCGGTGCGAATTGCAAATGGTCACGCGATTTGAGGAGTATTTGATTATGAAACTCGGGAGCAATACGATTTTGATCACCGGCGGTGCCAGCGGCATCGGTTACGAACTCACCAAACAACTCACGGCACGTGGTAACACCATTCTGATCACGGGCCGCGATCAGGCTAAGATGGACCGTGCGAAAGCGGCCTTTCCAAGAATTCACACCTTTCAAAGCGACGTTTCAGATCCGGACGCGATCACCATTCTTTACGAAAAGATCATCAAACAATTTCCTGAGCTCAACATTTTGATCAACAACGCCGGCATCATGCGTGAGATCAACGTTCACGACAAGGCCGGAAGCCTCGAAGACATCACTCGAGAGATTGAAATCAATTTGAGCGGGCCGATTCGCATGGTGAAACAATTCTTGCCGCATTTGAAAACAAGATCAGAGGCCGCAATCATGAACGTTTCATCGGGATTGGCATTTGTTCCATTGCCCATCTCGCCGGTTTATTGCGCCACCAAGGCCGGTCTGCATTCGTTCACCGAGTCTCTTCGTGTGCAACTGAGAAACACCAAAGTGAGGGTATTTGAGCTCGCACCGCCGGCGACACAAACCGAACTCTTGGGTGACTTTAATTTTGAAGACATGAAAGGCGTTTCTATCATGAAGGTGGAAGACATGGTTAAAGTCGCCGTCAAAGGAATGCAAATCGATCGATTTGAAATTCGTCCAGGTCAGGCGAATCAGCTCAAAATGATGAGTCGCGTGGCGCCTGGATTTATTTTGAAACAAATGAGCCGATCGGTCGATCGTATGCTGACGTCGTCAGCCGCAGCCAGATGGTGATAGCCGTGTACTTGAACGGCGACCACTTCGCGAAGCATTGGGCCGAGGAGGTCCAGATGACCTAGCTCAGCGCCCAAGGAGGGATCGTCTTGCGGTCACCCCCAGATGACCGTGTATGCCGGTCATCGGCGCCCGGACCGCCCTGGATCCGGTTCCAAGGCTGAACGCAGGTCGGCAACGGTCACCATCAACGTCATCGGATCGCAGACGGGCGGGGCCTCGCGCACCTACGTCGTCGGCGGCGATCTCGGACGCCGGTATGAGCGGCACCGGGATCATTGTCTTGCAGTCAAGATCCCACGCTGACCTCGTCGCCAGTTGCAACGCCACGGAATTGCCATGTGCCGCCTGCACGGAAGGTGCTAGCGGTGCCGAAAGTGTCTTCCAAGAACTGGATGTAGCTGATCTTGTCGCCCGTCACCCTGGCGAGCAGCGCGAAAGGAGAGGTAATCTCCTTGCCGAGCGTCCGCGTTTTATAAGTAAAGCTCCCGAACATCGCGACGCTATGTTCGTTGGCGATCACGTCTTTGACCTCGAACGCCTTTGTCTCCCAGACCCGGCCGATGCCGTTGAAGACGTCGACGATGCTGCGTGGGCCTCGGTTTGTGCCGGTCCAGGGGAGTACCTTGTGCAGCTCCGGATTGTCGAAGTTCAGCGAAACATAGGTGACGTCCTCGGTGGTGAGACGGCGAACGTGTTCGATATCCGTCGGGTTCGAGAGGAGCGTTTGTAACAATTCGAGCGGGGTTTTCATATGAGCCTCCAGGTTGAGGAGCTATAAGCGAATTTAGTGTACGAGGAATTGAGTTAAAGAGGCGGCGTGGCCAGCTGGAATTCGAGTGTCGAGATCGGATTTCAGCAACGAAAGGTGGAACGCCAGGCAGACCTCCGTCCCTTCAGAACATGCCGTTGGGGTTCGCGCGCGGGATGTTCGGGGCGATGATCGGAGCGGAGTTCTCGCGTGTTCCGACCGCCTGCAACGTGTCCCAGTGCTCGACCGCCTTCCCATCGGCGTCCATCTGATAGATATCGACGCCCGCGATGCCGGTATCGGCCGGATCGTCGGTGAACAGGTTCAGGAAGTTCACATGGGCCCAGACGTAGTCGCCAACGGCGATGATCCGGTGAACGATGACCCGAGCGCGCTTGCGTTCGCTCGTGACCTTGGCGAAGAACTGCCCGAGCGCGACGGACCCATCCGGGATGAGCGGGTTGTGCTGGATGTACGAGGGGTGGACGAACTTTGCCGTGCCCTCCTCGGATCGCTTCTGATTGATCATCAAATCGTAAAGAGCAAGCACGTTGTTCTTATTGCGGACGGCACGGCTGTCATTGGGATTGACGATTTCGATCATGATTTGCTCCATTAAATGAACGTTGAATAACGAATCGGGCCTAGTTCAATCCGACGATCTGAAGGCGGAGAGCATCGAGTTGGTCGTCCGATTGCTCTCGCACTGCGCGAAGAATCTCCTCGGCATCCGGGCCCACGCCGGCAAAGCGCGGCGCGGGAGTTTTCTCTGCCAGCTCGATCACTCGCGCGGCGGCGTCGGCGGAGGCGAGCCCTTCGCCCTGCATGCCGTTGAGCTTCGCGGCGAACGTGCCGAACGCGCGTCCGTAGAGATCGCGCTGCTGCATTGACATCCGCTCGGCGGTGCGCTCGAGCGCCGCCGCAGTTTTCTCCGGCCCGCCCGTTCTCATGTTGCCGGCGGAGGCGACGACCACGTCGATGCCGAAGGGCTTCAGTTCGGCCCGATAGACCGTCGCGAAAACCTCCATTGCCGCCTTCGAAGCCCCAGACGGTCCGTTGAAGGGCAGCGGGAGGCTGGCGGTCCACGTGCTGATCTGCACGATGCGGCCGCGCGCCTTGCGAAGCGCGGGTACGAATGCGTTCATGACCGACAAGGCGCCGAAAACGTTGACCTCGAACTCGCGCCGGATGGAATCGAGGGGGAGAACCTCCAACGGTCCGGGCGTGAGAACACCGGCATTGCTGATCAGGAGATCGAGGCCGCGATCGCCCAGCGCGTCTGTTACGCCACCGGCCCAGAACTTCACCGCGTCTTCCTGGGTGATGTCGCAAACCGCTAAGCTGACTCGCCCCCCGGAGCTTTCCTTCAGGTCCTGAACTTCCGCGGCCGACATGGCGGTGCCGAACACGATGTAGCCCTTGGCGGCAAGCCCGAGGGCGATGTCCCGCCCAAGACCGCTGCCGGCTCCAGTTACGGCGGCGGACCGATCAGAATTATTTGATATCAATGACATAGCTGACTCCCTTGGATTGGGTTGAATGCCAATATCCTGTGACGCGGAGAGCGAATCGACTATTGAGCAGAGGCCTATTCCTTTTGGAGACCGAGTTGCTTGCGTCGTGAAACCCACGATAGCGTTCCGCTTCACGATGCGGTAGCCTTGTTCAGCGACTATCTGTGTCGCAAAGAGTGGAACGCCCATGCTGGAACTTGAAGACCTGGGGACGTTCGTCGAGGTCGCCGATTCGGGTGGCATATCGCAGGCCGCGCGTCGTCTCGGAGTGTCGAAATCCATCGTTAGCCGCCGGCTAGTCCGCCTTGAAGCGGAACTCGCCGTCCAGCTGCTGACGCGCACGACCCGCGGTGCCGCTCTCACCGAGGCAGGCGTGACCTTTCGCGACCATGCGGTGCGGG
>Ga0307479_10002864_pt1 | contig 15681 bp, 13 predicted proteins | sample atmos_gasesECM4C_FD_203743 | JGI IMG/M metagenome (GOLD analysis project Ga0307479, IMG submission 203743) | Hardwood forest soil microbial communities from Morgan-Monroe State Forest, Indiana, United States - atmos_gasesECM4C_515 | ecosystem: Environmental > Terrestrial > Soil > Temperate... | reverse complement strand
GGTGGCTAAGACTTCCACGTTCCAGGCGTCGGCAAAAGAAAGGGCCTCCGCGATGGTGATGGCGACCGAATAAGGCTCTTCCCCGGTGGAGCAGCCGGCGCTCCAGATGCGGAGGGTGCGTGGATTCCTCCAGAATTTCTTGGTGTGGAGCTCCGGCAAGACACGTTTCTCGAACGTTTCGTAGACCGCTGGGTAGCGGAAGAAAGACGTTTCCTGGGTCAAAAGGCACTCGAGAAGAGCTTCGTACTCGAGATTGGTTTTGCGCATAGCGCGAAGAAGCTCGGTGCCGCTGGCGAACTTGTTGGCACGCAAGTGCTCGCGCACACGGGTAGAGAAGAACCGCTGGCGCGATTCATCGAAGCAAATGCCTGTCCGCTCTTCGATCAACATGCGGATCTCGCTCAATTCATGTTCGCTCAGACCAGCCACCGAACCCTGGCGTTCGCTCATCGTGACGTATCCGTTCCGGCTCCTAGTACTGCGTGACTCCCAAGCGGTCAACGCTGAAGCAGGGAATCAGTTTTTAGCGTTCGTTACCGGACCGCACCTGCTGGAACGGGCCGCTCTGGCGGCGCATGCTCGGAATCTTTGCTGGGCTTGCCAGGCGCGCGGAACTGGGCCAGCGCTTCGTTCAACTGGTCTGAAAGTTTTACGAGCTGGCTGACGGTAGCCACTGTGCCGCGCGTACCTTGCGAGGTCTGCCGCGTAATGTTGGAAATAATCTGCATCGCGTGAGCGACGCCTTCCGTGCCGCGGACCTGCTGTTTGGAGGCCAGGGAAATTTCCTGGACCAATTCCGCGGATTGGCGGACGACGCTGGAGATGGCGTCCAGCGCGCGACCCGCCTGGTCGGCGAGTCCCGCGCCGCCTTCCACTTCCTTGGTGCCTTCTTCCATGACCACCACTGCCTCGTTTGTTTCCGCCTGAATGGCTTTAATAAGGGCCGCGATGTCTTTGGTGGCGCTGCGTGAGTGTTCGGCGAGTTTGCGGACTTCGTCGGCTACGACTGCGAAACCTCGGCCGGCTTCACCAGCCCGCGCCGCTTCGATGGCCGCGTTCAATGCCAGCAAGTTGGTTTGTTCGGTGATGTCATTGATGACGTTGATGATTTCCGAGATTTCCAGGGAACGATCGCCGAGTGATTTGATTTTCTTGGCCGTGGCTTGCACGGAAGCGCGGATGCGCTGCATGCCTTCGAGGGTGTCGCGGACGGCGCGGTTGCCCTGCTCCGCGGCATCGAGTGCGCGGCGCGCGGCTTCGGCACTGGCTTCGGCGTTGTTGGAGACTTGTTTCATGGAAACGGTCAGCTCTTCGACGGCGCTCGACGTATTGGTGATTTCCTGGTCTTGTTGGGTTGCGCCCGCTTGCATTTCGTCGGCGGCGACGAGAATGTTGTTGGAGCAGGCGGTCACTTCCATCGCGGCTTTGCGGACGCGCTCCAACACTTTGGTGAAGTTGTCGAGCATGTAGTTGATGGAATCGACGACGTTGCCGAGCGCGTCGCTGGTGACTTTGCCTCGGAGGGTCAAATCGCCGCGAGCTACCTGGTTGGTTACCGCGAGCAGTTCGGTGATGCTGCGCTGCAGGCTTTCATTGGCTTCCTGATTGCTCGTGGCTTTGGAAACTTTGACCACGGCGCGATTCAGGTTTTCCGCGATGTAGCCGAACTCATCGTTGGAGTTGACGTCGGCGCGAGCGCGTGGATCGCCGGCGGCGAGTCGCTCCGAAAACGAGGCGAGCTCCTGCACCGGAGAGACCAACGCCCGGGTCAAGCGCCATCCGAGAAAGAGCGCGCTTATGAACGCCAGAAACAGGGCGAACACCACCGCGCCGCTCGCGCTGCTGGGCATAGCGCCGAAGTCGAGAATGGACGCGCCATTGGCCTGCCGGCCGGCGCTATACGCCAGCCAGAGCACGCCGATGACGGCCAGCGCGTTGACTAGCACCAGCGTCCAGATTGTAGAACTCAATCGCGATTTCATACTTCCTCCAAATCTCTTCCCGCGACCGCCGCACAGCGCGTCTCGCGCGATCGCATCAAATGCTGGGCCCGGGGAAAACCTCCAGCAATCTTTTCAGGTCAATGACCAAAGCCAAGCGGTCCTCGTGCCGCAGCATGCCGACACAGTGGGGCACGTTTTCTGGCGCTTGATCGAGCAGGTCTTCGGCATTCACGCTGTACGTGCCGATGACTTCATCGGCGGCGATGCCGAGGCGGACGTCCTCTGACTGGCCGTCTGCGCGGAGGGACGCGACAACAACGTGCTTGGGCAGAAGGCCGGGCCGGCGTCCTTCGGTCATGGCAATGTCGATGAGCGGAATGATCGAGCCGCGCAGATTGAAAATGCCGACCAAATAGGCTGGAGCAAGGGGGAGCTTGGTTACCACCGGCCAGTCCAGAACCTCTTCGACCTCCAGCACCGGCAAACAGAAGCGTTCGCGGCCGCTACGGAATACGCAATATTGCGATTCGGGCGGATGTTCCTCGAGTGGACCCAAAGCCTCGAGAAGCTCCGCGGTATCCGCGTCGGGAGCCATCGGCTGTAAATGAAAATCTTCGTTCATCTCTGTGTCGCTCTCGCCAAAGGCTTCATGCAAACCTGCGCACGGCACGCAATAATTCTTCGCGCGTGAACGGCTTGGTGACGTAGCCGTCCGCTCCCTGTTGCTCGCCCCAGTATCTGTCGCTGGCGCTCGATTTAGAGGTCACCAGAATCACGGGAATTCCGTTGAACTCCGTGCTGCTCTTGAGCTCGCGGCAAATCTGGAAGCCGTTACGTTCCGGCATTACCACATCGAGAAGAATTAGCCCCGGCTGTTCGTCCTTGATAGTTTCTTCGACGAGTTTCGGGTCATTGATGCCGATGGAAGGGTACCCCTCAGGTTCGAGAAGGCCCTGAATCAGCTTCACTTGCGCCGGCGAATCATCGACGATCAGGACTTTTTTCAGCACGCGCAGACTTCTCCCGACAATACTCCAGGTACAAAAGGTGCACGTCAGCGGCCAGCCAAGGTGCCAGGCGGCGCAGCGTGTCTCGTTTGTATAAACCTTTGTTGGTGAGTCGCTTAGCGGCCCAAAAGGCGATGTCTAACGCTTTCTCGCCGAGGGCGTGGAAGCTTCTTCCGTCTCAGCCTGAGATGCATTCTCAGCCTCCCGCATCTCGGTCGCCAGCGATGAGAATCGCTGCATAACTTCGTTGATGCGCAGGGCCATGCTGTGAATGGTTTTGATTTGCGCCAAGGATTCTTTTGAGAGTTGGCCGGGTTCGAGCAGCAGCAGCTCGGCGTTACCAATCATGGAGGTCAGCGCGTTGTTGACGCTGTGTTTCATGTCCGTCATGTAGCGGCCGAGGGTGGCGTAGCGCTCGTTTCGCGAAGCGCGATGTTCAGCTTGCTTCGCCAGACGCACTGCTTCGGAGCGGCGCAAGGATTCGCCAGCGACGAGCAGGAGAGTTTGCGTCCAGTCTTCACGCAAGGGCACGTGCACCAGCCGCGGATAGTGACCGCGCAACTGTCCCAGTTCGCGCGCGTCTGCGGGAGAGCAGAGAATCACTGCCGAGGCAGGGTCCAGCGAGCGCAGGATGTCCGTCAGTTTGCCATCGCGCAGCGGCCCCACAACAACGAGATCGTGCGGAGAGCTGTCGTGTTGTTTCCATACTTCGCTGCCAAGCACAGTGATGCCTGGCGCCTGCCGTTCGGCTTGCCAGCAGGCCGTGAGCAGCCTGGCAAACTCGGTTTCGTCCGTCAGGATCAATACGCTTGCGCTTCGCAAAGGGCCCCGCTCCCGAAAAACTCTTCTGTACGGTCTGCAATTGCTATAAATTGGTGCCTGTCTAAAAACCCGTTGCTACAGTTTTTCCGCTTCTTCCAGCGTGGTGAGTAGACGCTTGGTGCTAATCCCCAAATTTACGGCCGCTTCAGTGTCTTTGGCGCGTTTCGCCGCGTCCACGCGGTCTTGCAAACGCGAGATTTCGCTGCGCGCCACGGAGAGGGCACCGGTCATCCCGGCGGGCTTGCCGCTTTCTTTGGCGGCCTCGATAGCGGAGGAAACGATCGCACGCGCGACGACGGCGCGCCGCAGATCTTCGGCGGCCGGCCCGTCTTCGCTCACAAACGCGCTGACCTCCCAGGAAGACATCAGAATGCGCGCCTTGCCCATTTTGACGGTGGTCATGGAGCGGCCACGCGTCGGCGGAGTGGCGATGAGTTGCTCCCAAATCTGTTCAAGGCAAGCGTCGAAATCGATAGGCGCTTCTTTTTCCGCCTCTTTGGGAGGTTCGGGTTCCGGCTCTGGCTCTGGTTCCGGTTTTTTGGAAGCAGGCTTAGCCTTCACCGCACCCGGTGTGGGTTTCTGCGCAACGGGTTTGGCAGTAGGAGCGGGCTTGAGCGCTTCCGTGATCCGGGAAAGTTCCGGACTCGAAATAGATTTGGGCCGCAGGTTCTCAAGCGCCGCTTCTATAGAGGCCCGCATATTCAGCAGTTTTTCGAAGGTTTCGTTGACGGTGCGTTCGGTGTACTCCGGCTGGAACGGCTGCTTCCATTCCTGGGCCAACAACTGAATCTTGGAGATGGACTCCGAGGCAGAAAGTCCAAAATGGTGGCAGTCGACCATGCGGACGCCCTCGGACTCCAGTTGGTCCAGCCCCGTACGAATGGCGATCAGGTCCGCATGCATCAATTCGATGAGCGTGCGCCGGAGCATAAAATTGAAACGAATGAAGGCAATAAGCGCGGAGGGGTCGTAGAACATTCCTCCGGCCGCTTCCTTGACCTTGCGGCCCTGGGCGATGAAATTGGTCTTGAGCATGTCTCGCAGGCTGCGGAAGGCGCTAAGCGCCGCGATGATGTTTTCGAGCGGCTCGCACCAGTCGAGTGGGGCGGTGTCGATTTCTCCGAGCACTGGCTTCATGACCAATGCGACGTCCTCCAATTCAATCTGCTTGTGATAGATCTTTGCGGGAGCGCACAGCGCGAAGTACTGCACCAATAAGAAGTCGATCTTGTCGCGGTCCGTGTTGGTTTTGGAGGGCTTGCGTAGGTGGCGTTGGATGAGGGCGCGAAGCCCGATTTCGCTGGCATTCAGCGTGGTCATCTGCAGTAGTTGTCGAAGCTGGTGCACCAGGACTTGCTGATCCAACGAGTCGAGCCAGGTTTCGACCTCGGCGAACAGTTCGGAGGACGGATTCTCGGGCAGGTTGCGTTTGTCCGCAGATAACGGGACGGCAAGCTTCAAGCGTTTGGCAAGGGCCAAATAGATCGGGAAGACCGAACGGAGTTCTGCCCATTGTTCTTGCCGTTTCTTATCGACAGGCGCGGCTGTCGGCGGCTTCAATGTAGTGGTCTTGGTCACGCCCGCGTCATCCAATCGGCAGAATGTTGGAACTTTACGGCCACAGCTTTTCGTCCTTGCTGGTACTGGACGGCAACTACATTCGCTTCCGCGGCGCTTTGGTGGTGTTCGCTTTCCAAGCGCACGCGATCATCAAATTCCAAGGGCAGGGTGCACAAGAAAATTGCATACTCGGGGCCGCCAAATTCCAAAACGGTTGCCTCTTTGAGCTTGCCGCCGGGAGAGCTAAGCGCGGTCACTTGCACCGGTATGCGAACCGCGGGGGTACTCGGGAAGAAGCGGGAAAGCAGTTCTGCGCATCCCGTTTCCCGTTCGATTACGACTGTGTGACTCGAGCTTTTCACGTAGCCTCTGGACGTTTGGCGCTGCCGTGCGCTCGTGCTTCGGTGAGACACACGTATCTTTCCGAAGAAGACAGAGTCCCGAGAAGGGAAAATGCACTTCGAAAGCCAAAAGGGAGGCTGCCGGATGGATGTTGAAGCTGATGAAATAGCGAGGGTTAGGATTTGCCGAGAGTGCGCGAACGGCTCAGGCGTCTCAGGGTGAAACGTCCCGCGTCTCAGGTTTCGCGGTTTAGCCGGGATGAAGCGGGTCTGGTAGGCAATGAGACGGTGGGCTAGTGACTTGAGTGAGGACTGGCAGTCGCGGCGCTTGCGACTGTAGGCTTGACCGGAATGTTGTAGCGCTTGAGCTTGCGATAGAGCGTAGCCCGGCTGATGCCTAGCATTTTGCCGGCTAGCGCCTTGTCGCCATTGGCTTGCTCGAAGGCGCGCAGAATGGTCATGCGCTCCATCTCCGCGAGAGCCGTGGTGGAAAGGGAAGCGGTGTCCGGCGATGCGGCAGCAGTAGCACTCTGTTCGCTGCGAATGGCAGGAGGGAGATCGGTCACGTCGATGGTGTGGCGATCGCCCAGGGTGACCGCACGAGCGACGCAGTTTTCCAGCTCGCGGACATTGCCGGGCCAGTCATAATGCAGCAGGCTCTTCATGGCCCCGGCTGTAACTTGCACGTTGGCGCCGGTCGCGTAGCGCTCCAGGAAATGGTGAACCAGCATGGGAATGTCGGAGCGCCGGTCGCGCAGGGCCGGAAGGTGCACAGTGACCACGTTCAGGCGAAAATAGAGGTCTTTGCGGAAGGTTCCTTCGCGATAGGCGGCCTCGAGGTCGCGATTAGTCGCGGCGATTACCCGCACGTCCACGCTGATGTGATCGTTGCTGCCAACCGGGCGCACCTCTTTCTCCTGGAGAACGCGCAGCAGCTTGGCTTGCATTTCCAGGGGGAGTTCGCCGATTTCGTCCAGGAAAATGGTTCCACCGTTGGCTGCTTGAAATAAGCCAGACTTCGATTTGGTCGCGCCGGTAAACGCGCCTTTTTCATAGCCGAAAAGCTCGCTTTCCATGAGCGTGGGTACAAGTGAACCGCAGTCCACGGCAACAAATGGCGTTTGCGCCATGGAACCTCGAAAATGAATGGCGCGCGCCACGAGCTCCTTGCCGGTTCCGCTTTCACCGGAGATTAATACCGGGGTACGCGTATCCTTCAGACGCGAAATCATCCGCAAAACGTCCTGAATGTTGGCAGAGGTGCCGATAATACCATCGAGGCTTTCTTCGGTATTGACCCGCTCGCGCAGAAATTGATTTTCGGTGACCAGCCGAACCTTTTCCGCCATGCGCTGCAGCAGCAAGCGCATTTTCTCCACACGGAAAGGCTTCTCAATGTAGTCATAGGCGCCGAGCTTCATGGCGTCGACGGCGGACTCAATCGAGCCGTGCCCGGTCATGATGGCCACCTCGGTGCGCGGCAGCAGCGCCTTGCTTTGCTTTAGCAGTTCCACACCGGACTGGCTGGGCAGCTTGAGATCGGTCAATACCAAGTCCGGGGTCTCGGCGTCCAGACGCATCAGCGCGGCTTCGGCGCTTTCTGCCTCAGTGCAAGCATAGCCGAGGGTAGTGCCGATGGTCATGCAAAGCCGGCGAATGCTCTGCTCGTCGTCCACGACCAACAATCGAATTTTCAGCTCGTCGCTCATGGTTTTCCGAAGGTTTTCTCCACAATATTCATCAATTGTTGCACGCGAAACGGTTTCTCAATGCAAGGCGTGCCGCTCCTTGCCAGCAAGGCCTGGGTGTCGCTGTTGGCCGTGTCTCCGCTGATCAAAATAATTCGGCTGCATAGTTCCGGCTTGTTCTTCTGGATCCAGGCGTGGACTTCCGCGCCGTTAATCGAACCGGGCATCCGAATATCGGAGATCACACCCGAGTACTTGCCCCCATTCAGCATATTCACGCCTTCGGCACCCGAGACCGCGTTGGCCACAGCGTATCCCCGGCGCTCCAGTGCCGCGCGCAGAAAAGCCGTCACGGAAGGCTCGTCCTCGATCAAAAGAATGGGCGCGCTGCACGATGGGGCATTGGCATTCATCGTCCAGCCTCCTTGGCCAGCGCCGCGGATACCGTAGCGTCGTTGGCCACGGGGATGCGCACAATAAACGTGCTGCCGCCTTGCGCATTGTTCCAGCAAAGAATCTCTCCCCCATGCGCACGAACAATGCCATAGCAAATACTCAGGCCCAGGCCGGTGCCTTTCCCGGCCTGCTTGGTGGTGTAGAACGGATCAAAAATGCGTTCGGGATCGGCAATGCCGGTGCCGTTGTCGATGACCGCTACTTCCAGTGAGTCGCCGCGCCGCTGTGTGCGGATGATGATGCGCCCGCGCTGGCTGCTCTCCTGCACCGCGTCGTAGGCATTATTCAGGATATTGAGGAAGACTTGCTGCAACTGCTGCGTGTCGCCCAATGCCGGCGAAAGGCTCTCGTCGAATTCCTCAGAGACTTCCACGCCGTGACTCGCGAAATCATAGCTCCGCAGCTTGATGGTCTGGCGCAGCACACTATTCACCTGCACCAATTCGCGCTGCACTGGCCGCTGCCGCGCAAAGCTGAGCAAATCCTGCACGATGTCCTTGGTGCGCTGCGTCTCGTGCAAAATAATTTGCAGATCTTCGCGGGCATTCTCCGGAATCTGCGGATTCTCGAGGAGCAGGTCTGTAAAGCCGAGAATAGCGGCCAGGGGATTATTCACCTCGTGCGCGACGCCGGAAACCAGGCGTCCGATCGTGGCCATTTTCTCCGAGTGCGCCAGCTTGGCCTGCAACAATGCTGCGTCCGTGATGTCGGTCATCACTACGACAACGCTGTTGACGATATCCTGCTCGTCGCGCATGGGGCTAAGGCTAATGGAGAAATGCCCCATCGAGCCGTCGCTGCGCCGCACGCGCAACTCCAAATTTTCGACCTGTTGCCCGTGCGCGGTAGTCTCCAACGCGCCCTCAAAATCGCGTCGGTGCGAAGGCTCCACCCATTCCACCAGGCGGCGCCCAATCAACTCATCCTCACGGTAGCCTGCTTCGAAGCAGCGCCGATTGGCGTAACTGATCAGTCCGGCGGTATCCAGGACAAAAATCATGCTCTGAGTAGTGTTCAGGATCTTCTGGTTGAAGTCGCGCTCGCGCTGGAGTTGCGACTGAAAGGTCTTTTGCTCGGTAACGTCCAGCATCAACCCGCGAATTTGCGCGATTCCGCCCTGCGCATCGCGGACGGCGGTGATGTTCTGCAGCGTATGCAGCAGCGTGCCGTCTTTTCGGCGCAAGGTTTCCTCGTAATTACGCAGAACGCCGCGTTGCGCCAGTGCCTGCAAAAATCTCTCCCGTGCCGCGGGCGCGGGATACAAGTGCGGGCCGACATCGGCGCGCAGCAATTCGTCACGCGATTGATAGCCAAGCATACGGACCATGGCGTCGTTCACGTCCAGGAAACGGCCGTCCGGCGTGGCGAAAAATAGCCCCTCCTGAATGCTGTCGAATAATTCGCGGTAACGCCGCTCCGCCTCGCGCCGGTCGGTAATATCTTTCAGCACATGAATCGTGCGCGTATCGTCGTCCGACAATCCGGGCGCCCGTGAAGTCGACACCAAGAAAATTCTTTCGGGCGACGCCACAACATATTCTTCCCGCGGTTGTTGCGTATCGCGGCAAAAGGGGCAGGGAAGGTCACTGCCGCTCTCGGCTATGTGGCGCAAGCCGCTCATGGCCGCGCCCACCAGGGCGACCGGCGGCACGCCCAGGTGCGACGCAAGCGAGCGGTTGGTGCGCAGCACCCGCCACGAGCGGTCATGCACCACGATGTAGTCGCTGATGGCATCAATATCTTCGACCCATTGGCGCTTTGACCGCTCCAGCTGGGAAAACCGGCGAAAATTCTCGAGGGACAGCGCGGCGTGACTGGCCAGCGCATGCAGCAAGCGTCTCTCGCTTTCCGCCAGTTGCTTGCGATCGCGAATCATGGCGATCGCCCCCAAGCTTTCTGCATCGCTGGCAATGATAGGAACAAACACGAGCTTGGCGGCGCGTGGGCCTCCAGGCGTCGCGTCAAGGTCGAACTCTCGCTCTTCGATTTCTTTACGCAATTCACGGGCATTGCGAATGAGAGTTGTGTGCTGCTGCGGCTCCCAGGAAATTTTCTGGCTGAATGTCTGGTATAGATCCGTCTCGCGCCCGCGAAACACCAACACGCCGCACCACTCCGCGCCAAGCATGCGCGCTACGCGCTGCGCAAAGCGCTCCAGAAATTCCGGCAAGTGCCGTGATTGCGCCGCGTCGACGGCCAACTCCATCAACTCTTCCGCATGTTGTTGGGCGATGCGCGAATCTACCGCAGTGGCACGGCGGCGTGTCGATGCTCTCGGTGGCTTGCGGCTTGTTCTGGGCATTTGTGATCGAGACGCACTGTCCGCGTCTCATTTTGACAATTGGCGCGCTTTACCACGCTACCTAGGCATCTCAATGTGAGTCAACACCCAGGGTCTCGCGTGTTGCCGAATCGTCCACCATCGCACGACCGCGCCCCATCACTACGTCTCAGCGTGAGACCTGCAAGAACGAAATCGCGGCTTCTGAGACATTGCAATCACGCTCGCCCCACCCCTTGCACCTAACGCGGCTGCCGTAAGTTCACTGTTGCCTTGGACTTGTCGGCTCATCTACAGACTCCGGGAATAACCATCGGTGGATAACCCCGCTGGCATCCCACGTGCCTTCTCTGCACTGGGGCTTCCCCCATGCTGAGGAGGGGTAGTGTCGACACGGTCCAGTTGGGTCAGAAAGGCTTTTGCAGCCGCGGCATGCTTCGGTCTGTTAGCGGCGTCAGGATTTGCGCAATCGGGTGGGACGGAGGAAGGCAAGCGCAAGGTCAAAACCAAAGTGGCGCCGGTGTATCCGGAGCTGGCCAAACGCATGAATGTGACAGGCAAGGTCAAGCTCGAAGTGGTCATCACACCCGATGGCCGCGTCAAGAGCGCGCACGCCATCGGCGGTCATCCGCTTTTGGTTCAGGCTTGTCAGGACGCGGTGAAGGAGTGGAAGTTCGTGCCCGCGGCGGAGGAATCTACGCAGGTCGTGGAGTTCAACTTCAGCAGCTCCGATTAACGGAGTGAGGTACGTGCCAAATGCGGCCGGCGCGGAGTTTACCAGCCCGCCCAGCCCTTGGGGAGCGGAGGAGTTCTGCAAATGACGATTGGTAAAAAGTTGTATGCCGGATTTGGATTAGTACTCGCTATTCTGGTCATGCTCTTTCTCATGAACATTATTTTCGGCTGGAAAGAAAGCTCCGCCCGCAAATCCGCCTCTACCGTGCTGCAGAGCGTGCAAACCATCGAAGCGGTGCGCTATCAGATCATGTTGAACCGCCTGAACCTCAACAACTTTCTGCTCAGCGGCGACCCGCGCGATGAGGAGAGAGTCAATCGAGGTCTGACCGAGATGATCGACATTCTGAAGCGCGGCGAATCTCAGGCGGGCAGCGATCTTCTGCGCACTGCTTTGATCCAGGTGGAGACCACGGAAGCCAACTGGGCCGACAATTTTGCCAAACCGCTTCTGGCGAAGCGTCATCAAGTGGATTCCGGAGACTCTACCGTCTCTGACCTGCAAATTTTCTATTTACAGAAGGACCCCGCTTCTTGGCTGACAAAATCGTCCGCAGTGTTGGACCAAACCAACGAGGACATTACCAAAGCGCTCCAGGAAACCTCAAAGTCAGCGGAAACAGCCGGCCGTTGGGTCAATGGACTGACCACTTTGGGCACCTTGGCCGCGCTCTTGGCCGGTATGCTCGTTGCCTTCTATACCGCAAAGTCCATCAGCGAGCCTTTAGATCACCTCATCACCGTAGCCCGCGAGATCGGCGACTCCGGCGACCTCGACCAAAACATCGACATTCATCGCAACGACGAAATTGGCGCGCTAGCCACCACCTTCAACAATATGGTCGCCTACCTTAAAGAAATGGCCGGCGTCTCTATGGCCGTGGCCGAAGGCGACCTGACCCTTGAAGTCGTGCCGCGCTCCAAGCGCGATACGCTCGGCAACGCCTTCGTGCGCATGTCCCACGGGCTCCAGGAACTCGTTCGCACCACGCGCGATTCCGCCGGCCAGGTTTCCGCCGGCTCCAATCAAGTCGCCGGTGCGGCGGACGAATCCGCCAAAGTGAGCGTGCAAGCTTCGTCCGCCATTGAGGAAGTCACCAGCACCATGCACGAAATGAGCGTCAACGTGCAAAACATGGTGAAGAACACACAAGTGCAAGCCTCCAGCGTGGCGGAGACCTCCGCTTCCATCGACCAGATGGTCACTTCCATCAACCGCGTCGCGGATACGGCGAAGGTTTTGCTGGATATCGCCAATCGCTCGCGCGAGGAAGTCGTCAACGGCATCTCTACCATGGAGAAGGCCACCGACGGACTCAACCGCACCAACCAAGCCATCCAGTCTTCCGCCGAAATCATCAACGTGCTTGGGCATCGCGCCGACGACATCGGCAAGATTATTGAGGTCATCGATGACCTCGCCGAGCAAACCAACCTTCTCGCCTTGAATGCCGCGATCGAGGCGGCCCGCGCGGGTGAGCACGGCCTGGGATTCGCCGTAGTCGCCGACGAGGTCCGCAAGCTTGCCGAAAAATCGACACAATCCACCAAGGAAATCGCCGACCTGATCCAAAGCATCCAGCGCGAGGCGCGTCAAGCCGTCGAGAACATGGAGCGCAGCACGCGCATCGTCGAAGAAGGGATCAACCTGGGCAGTGATCTCGGATCGGCGCTGCATAAAATCTCCAACGTTGTCACAGAGGTCTACAAGTTCTCCCAGGAAATCGGCGCGGCCACCAACGAACAGTCCGTCGGCTCGCAGCAAATCGCCAAGGCCACCGGACGTCTAACGGAAATTACTCAGGAAATCAATTCCGCCGTCGAAGAGCAGGCATCCGGAGCGCAAGCCGTCGTTCGCGCCATGGACAAGATGCGCGAACTCGTGCAGCAATCCGCTTCCAGCTCCACGGAACTTTCAGCGGCCGCCGAGCAAATGCTCAAGCTCTCTCGCAATCTCCTGGAGACCATGGACCGCTTTGTCATCGAGCGTTCCGCGCAGGTTGAAAGCAAGCGCAAGCCAACATTCGGCCGGCGTAAAACAGAGGCAGAGCGGGAACGCGAAGCGGAGTACGCCGAAACGCGCCCTTAACTGAGCGGCCGCTTAACAATGGAAAAAGACCTCCAAGTCGTCGGCTTTCGCATCGGCAACGAGACCTATGGCGTGCGCATCGGCTCGGTCCGCGAAATCGTACGGGTCCCGCAAATTACGTCCGTCCCGAGCGCGCCGGAGACCGTCGAGGGCGTTATCAATCTGCGCGGGAAAATCATTCCGGTGATGGACCTGCGCAAGCGCTTTGGCCAATCCGAGATCCGGCCCGACAAAAAGAATCGCATTCTCGTCGTCGAGCTGGAAAACAAGCTGGTCGGCCTGATCGTTAACGCCGCCTCCGAGGTTTTGAAGATCGCTCCGTCCGAAATTGAGGCGCCGGGAAATGTTTTTGCCGAAGGCGAATCGAGCTACGTCACTGGCGTGGGCAAGCTCAAGGGGCGGCTGATCATCTTGCTGGATATCAGCAAACTTTTGCGGCGCTCCGAAATTAAACGTCTCGAGGAGGTCGCGGAACCCGTTGGCACCGCAAAGTAAGTTTGCGTCTGGCGCTATGCAGACGTCAGTTCTTCTTGCGGCCCATCCACCGCCTCCCATATGGGAACGCTAACTGCGCAGATCCAACTCACAGACGCCGAGCTGAAGCTTTTGCAGACGCTCGTCTATCAGGAATGCGGCATGTTCTTCGACGAACGCCGCTCGCATTTTCTAAAGGATCGTCTACAGCGCCGCCTCAAGGCTTGCCAGCTCGATTCCTTTTACAGCTACTATCGGTTGCTAACCAGCCGTGAAGGCAAAAACGAGCTGGCGTTGCTTCTCGAAAATCTCACCGTCAACGAAACCAGCTTTTTCCGCAACCGCCCGCAACTCGACTTGTTGCAGAAAACCGTGCTGGAAGAAATTTTGCACAAAAAACAGGAGCGCCGCGATTGGACCCTGCGTGTCTGGAGTGCGGGTTGCTCCGCCGGCCAGGAAGCCTATTCCGTCGCCATTCTGATCTGCGACGCGCTCGCCTACTACTATCTTCGCAATCCGCTGCCATTTGACGTGCCGTCGCCGAAGCCTTTGATCCCCCCGCCCTGGAAGCTGGAAATTGTCGCCTCGGACATCAGCTACGCCAGCCTGCGCGCCGGCCAGGAAGGGATGTACACCGAAATTCAGATGGAGCCGGTGGACTACACCTGCCGCCTCCGCTACTTCGAGAAAGTCGGCGAGAAGTATGCCGTCAAGCCACAACTCAAGGGGCTCGTCCAGTTCGACTTTCACAATTTGAAAACCGAATTCCTGCCCCGCCGCAACGACATCATTCTCTGCCGCAACGTGATGATTTATTTCGATGAGGCGGAGCAGAAGCGGCTCATCGAGAAGTTCTGGCATTGCTTGAATCCCGGCGGCTACCTCTTTGTAGGACACGCGGAAAGCCTCTTCGGCCTTACCCAAAAATTCCGCATGGTTCACGAAAACAACGGCACCGCTTACCAGCGAATCGAGGTTGCGTCGTGAGCCGTCTTCCTGACGATCGCAACTCCGAGCTGCGCGAGCTCTTCTTCGAGAGCGCCAACGAGCTGCTGCAGTCACTGAATGAAGCCGGCCTCCAGCTCGAGGCCAATCCCGCCGATGAAGAAACTTTGCGCCGCGTGCGCCGCGTGGTGCACACACTTAAAGGCGATTCGGCGGCATGCGGGTTCCAGAAGCTCAGCGAGTTGGCTCACCAGCTTGAAGACGTGCTCACTCCGCAAGTCGGCCGCAAGCGCGGCGCAAAACTCGCCGAACTTGTCCTTGCGGTTGCCGATTCGTTCGCCGCGATGCTCTCGGCATATCAGTGCGACACGAAATTGCCTTCGACCAACTCCGTCCGTGCCGCAATTCGCTCCTTGCTAAAGGGCAGGGGCGCTGCGGAGCGGCCCGAAACGTCCAATGAGCCTGCCGCGAAATCGACCAAACCGCCTGCCGCGGTCGCCGCCCCCGCTTTCGCCGCTCGCTTTGAATGGACAGAGTACGAGCAGCTTATGATCTCCGAGGCCTTCCATCGCGGCGAAATCGTATACAACGTTGCGCTTCGCGTGGATCCCAAGAGCCCGATGCACGCCGCTGCGTTTCAACTCATTCGCAACGTTCTGCATGGCTGCGGAACAGTGATCGCCTTGCGCCCCGAAGACAATTCCGCCGCGGCTTCCGTCGAAGTGGTCGAGGCTGCTCTCGCCAGCAAGCACACCCAAGACCATATCGCCCAGCGCTGCCGCATTCCCAGCATCGTTTCCGATGTGCGCGTCGAGCGCACCCTCACGCACGAAACACCGGAGCATGAACTGTTGGGTGACCTGCTCGAAGCGCAGGCCGCGCAGGTGGCCTCCAGCACTGCCGGTGAGCAAGCCGCCCCTAAAGCGTCAGCCCCAGGTTCCGCCGCCGCGACCATTGCGGAAAGCAGCCTGCGTGTGGATGCCGCGCGCATCGACGCCGTCATGAATCTTGTCGGCGAGTTGATCATCGGCAAGTCCATGCTCAACCGCACCCTTACCGAATTCGACCGTCGTCACGCCCATGACCCGTTGCGCGCCAAACTTTCTGACGCCTTGGCTTTTCAGTCGCGCGTTCTCGACGAGCTTCACAAATGCGTCTTGAAGATTCGCATGGTCCCCGTCGAGCAGCTCTTTCGCCGCTTTCCTCGGGTCGTGCGCGACGTCGCCAAGCAGTGCGGCAAAGACGTCGCTCTCGATCTCTCCGGCCAGAACACCGACCTGGACAAGGGCATTCTCGACTCCTTGGCCGAGCCTCTCATGCACTTGGTCCGTAACTCTGTG
>Ga0307479_10002863_pt1 | contig 15682 bp, 11 predicted proteins | sample atmos_gasesECM4C_FD_203743 | JGI IMG/M metagenome (GOLD analysis project Ga0307479, IMG submission 203743) | Hardwood forest soil microbial communities from Morgan-Monroe State Forest, Indiana, United States - atmos_gasesECM4C_515 | ecosystem: Environmental > Terrestrial > Soil > Temperate... | reverse complement strand
TCAGATTGACTCGCAAAGCCAAGACCACTGAGCACATCAAATTGCGCAAAAAGTGGAAGACGGAGCTTTCCAAGAACAATGAGGTAATCGGGATCCTTTGCGACTCGGTGTGCAAGGGCATCGCATCTTTGCTTTCGAGATATGAGCCTTCCACCGATCCCAAAGCTTAACGATCCCTGAGTAACAAGGGTCCAGTGTCGCGCGGAGCGAGCGATACCCTCACGTTACCTTTGTGAGGCGATTGTGTATCCTGAAGCAGTATGCCAAAACGACCGAAACCGATTGTGTTGACGATCCTCGATGGGTGGGGGTATCGCGCGGAGACGAAGGGCAACGCGATTGCTCTCGCGCGAAAACCGAATTACGACCGGCTGCTTCAGGATTTTCCCAACACGCTGATTCAAACCTCGGGGCCGTACGTGGGCCTGCCCGAGGGGCAGATGGGCAACAGCGAAGTGGGCCACATGAACATGGGCGCGGGACGCATCGTGCATATGGACATCACGCGCATTGATGAGATGATCGCGAGCGGGGAATTTTTCCGGCAGCCGCTGCTGCTGGAGGCGATGGCGCGGGGGCGCGCGCGCAACTTGCACCTGCTGGGTTTGCTGAGCGACGGCGGCGTGCACTCGCACATCCAGCACGTGTTCGCGCTGCTGCGGATGGCGCGCGAGCAGCACCTCGAGCGCGTTTTCGTCCACTGCTTCACGGATGGGCGAGACACGCCGCCGCACAGCGGCATCGAGTACCTGCAGCAATTGCAGCAGAAGATGCGGGAAATCGGCTGCGGACGCATCGCGTCGGTCTCGGGCCGCTACTACGCGATGGACCGCGACAACCGCTGGGAGCGCGTCGAACGCGCCTACCGCGCTGTCGTGCACGGCGACTCCCCGACGAAATCGGCTGACCCGGTCGAGGCCTTGCGCCGCAGCTACGAACGCGGCGTGACCGATGAGTTTGTCGAGCCGGTGGTGATTACGACAGGCGCATCGCCCTCGGCGCCTCCCGCGGGCCCCATCCGCGACAATGATGCCGTGATCTTCTTCAACTTCCGCGCCGACCGCGCCCGGCAGATGACCCGCGCCATCGCCGAGCCGGGCTTCGCGCAATTTGCAGACGCAAGCCGTCCGAAAAATCTCTGCTACGTCGCGATGACGCAGTACGAGAAGAGTTGGCCGTGGCTCCGCTACGTGCTCGCGCCGGAACAGGTCGCGCACATCCTCGCGCAAGTGTTCGCCGAGCAGAACCTGAAGAATCTGCGCGTTGCGGAGACCGAAAAATACGCGCACGTCACTTATTTCTTCAATGGCGGCATCGAAAAGCCCTTCGGCGGCGAAGAGCGCATCCTGATGCCGTCGCCGAAAGTGCCGACCTACGACTTGAAGCCGGAGATGAGCGCCGCGGGCATCGCCGACACCGTCGTCAAGGCCATCGAGAAGGGCGACTTCGACGCCATCGTGATGAATTTCGCCAATGCAGACATGGTTGGCCACTCAGGAAAACTCGAGGCCGCAATCAAGGCGGTGGAAACCGTAGACGAATGTCTAGGCCGACTCCGGCAAGCGCTCCAGCCGCGAGGGGGCGCGTGGATCATCACCGCCGACCACGGCAACGCCGAGACGATGATTGATCCCGTAACTGGCGGGCCGCACACTTACCACACGACGAATCCCGTCCCATTCATTCTTGCCACGGAAGACGGCCGCGCGCCGCTCGCGCCCAATGGCTCGCTGCGCGACATTGCGCCCACGCTGCTCGGAGTGCTCGGTCTCCCCACGCCTCCGGAAATGACCGGGCGCGACTTGCGCACCGTCCGGTAACAGAATCGGGCGCGGGAGAATGAGCTAGACTCAGGGATTGACAAGCCGATGACCGAGACGATGCAACCCGGATGGACGCGGCTGCGCACGGCGACCGGGCGCTACGAATATCAGTTTCAAGGGGAAATGCCCGCCGTACGGGGCGGCAAGTACGAAGACGCGCGAGACTACCAATTCCTGGTTCTTGACGACGAGGGTTGGCTACACAAGATTCCCATCCGCCTCGAGGCGGATGCCGGCGCGCAATTCGCCACGGTGGCCGCCCGAGTGCGCGTCGCCGAAGCGCAAATCTGCGCGGGGCTCGAAACCTACCGGCCGCACCAAGGAGCGCCTTACCCGGAATTGGATGCGCAGTTTGCCCTAAATGCCACCCGGGCTCGCGATCTCGCCGCGAAATTCACTACGCCACCATAAGCAGCAAATCCAACGGCAATGGCGACGGCAGGGAGTCTAGTTTCCCTGCGCGTGCAATGTTGTGGGAAACGACGAGCTAATCGACAGTCGACTTCGGCGCAGTGTACCCCTGGCGGGCGTACACCTGGAACTTCACCTTCTTGCCCTTCTGATCGTTTACGGTGAGCGGCCCGCCGTCGGGCGCCACCAGTTCCACTTTGATCTTGCGGTATTTTCCGTCGAGAGTGCCGTTGGAGGGGCTATAGCCCAGGCTGTACTGATTGCGCAGGCTGGCGGCCACGTCTTGCATGATCGCGGGAATTTCACCCTCAAACCTAGGGAACCACGAGCGGCCTCCCGTGAGCGCGGCGAATGTCTTCATCTGGTTCTGTGCCTGGAGGTAATCCATTTGCCCGATGGGACCCAGGCTTTGCGTGGCATCCATCATTTCGAAGAATCTCTCCCCGACGCCGACCGCAAAAATAGTTACGTCTGTCTCCTTAATTTTCTTCATCGTCTGATCGAGATTCAGCCTGCTGAAAGTGTCTTGGCCCGAAGCGAGGACAAGAATCGCTTTTTTGCCTTTCACGTCTTTCATGCGCTCCATTACGTCAGCAATGGCGTCGAATAGGTTGGACTCGCTGAAGGGAGGAAAGACGAGTGTCGTCAGCCCGCCTAGGACCTCACGGCGATCATGAGTGAAGTCCACTTCAACGTTCGGGCGCATGGAAAATGTCTCGAGCGCGATCCAATCATTCTGTTTCAGCGTATTCAGGAACTCGGCAGCCCAGTTCCTGGCGTTGTAGGAAAAGATCGCGTAACCGCGCCGGCTGAACTCCAGGAGCAGGACGATCGTCATGGGAGCGTCTGTCGGCGCAAAGTTCGCGACCTGTTGCACAGCGTTGTCTTCCGTGATGCGGAAGTTTTCCTTTTTGAGCCCGGTCAGGAAGTTCCCATTGTTGTCGGTGACCACGACGTCGACATTGACCACCGGCACGGTGACCGAGATCGAAAAGCCGCCCGGCGGCTGTTGTTGTGCGGGCTGCGGCTGCTGGTCCTTGGACTGGGCCCGCGCTCGCACTTCTCCGGCCGGAAATCCCAGTGTGAACACCAACACGCCGAGGAAAGTCCCCCGCAATAGAGTAGCTCGCATGGTTTGGTGACCTCTCAAATCTGCGACTCGGATCCCGCCCCGGGGGCCATAGGGGCATTAAACCAAGGCCTTGGCCAATACGCAAATCCTAATCATGGCTATCTCGAAATGGGCCTGCCCCCACCAGCTATTTTGGATGCACTAACAGGGCTTGCGGATGTGCCCCGTTCGTTTGCCATCGGGACACATGGGGCCTGACGGTTCGGCTATCCACTTGCCTACACATGATACGATGAACCGAGCGTGGCGGTTTGCGGAATCTTGCGCAGGGGGGATGCGGTATGTCTCGTCGTCTATCATGGATCGTACTAGCCCTGATGGGGCTCGCCGGTCTGAGTGTGAACGTCCGAGCGCAGGCGCCTCCCTCGTCGCCGGACCTCGCGAAGCTGGGCGAGGAGGCGCAAGGCTGGCTCACCGACTTGATCCGCATCAACACGGCGAATCCTCCGGGCAATGAAATGGCAGCGGCGAAGTATGTTTCCGGGATCCTACAGAAAGAAGGTATTACTACCGAAGTTATTGAAATTGCACCCGGCCGTGGGATCGCCATCGGACGGCTCCTGGCGGGGGCGCTGCCGGATCCCGCCAACGCGCTCCTGCTTCTCGCGCACTTGGATGTCGTGGGGGTGGATGCAGCCAAGTGGACCGTGGATCCGTTTGCCGCGGTGGTTCGCGACGGCTACCTCTACGGCCGCGGGGCGATCGATGACAAGGGAATGCTGACCGCAAATCTCGCGGTGATGGTCGGACTGAAACGCAGCGGCGCGCGGCTGGGGCGGGACCTGATCTTCCTCGCTACCGATGATGAAGAACAGGGCGGCCCGGCCAGCATCAAAACCGTCGTGGAGAAATACTGGGACAAGATTGCCTGCGCCTATGCGATCAACGAAGGCGGGCGGGTGATGTTGAAAGACGGGAAGACCCAGTACGTCGGCATCCAGGCCAGCGAAAAAATCTCGTACAATGTCACAGTGGTCGCCAAAGGACCCTCGGGGCATGGGTCGATGCCGCGGCCCGACAACGCGGTGGTGCACCTGGCCGCCGCCATAGCCAAAGTAGGAGCGTTTCAGGCGCCTGCGCAGCCGAACACCATCACACGCCGTTATTTCGAGCAACTCGCCAAGATCGAGGACGATGAGACAGCCAAGTGGATGCGCGCCCTCGAACAGCCGGAGCGCGCGGACCTGGCCGCCAAGCATCTCTCTGAGCAGAGCCCCATGTGGAACTCCATGTTGCGCGATTCCATCGCTCCCACCATGATTCACGGCGGGTTTCGCAACAACGTCGTCCCCTCGGAAGCCACCGCCAACCTGAATGTCCGGCTTCTGCCTGGGCATTCCATTCAGGAACTCATCGCGCAGCTCGGCAAGGCCGTCAACGACTCGCAGATCCGGTTTGACCTTGTGTCCGACGCCGGCGAAAACGCGCCGCCTTCGGAGCTGGATAGCCCGATTTTCAAGAGCATCGAGAAGATTACGTCCCAGGATTTCCCCGGCGCCGTCGTCCTGCCATTTCTGTCCACTGGGGCGACCGACTCGGCCCAGCTTCGCCTTCACAAGGTGCAGGCCTACGGGCTGCTGCCTTTTCCCCTCGCCGATGCGGACGATGCACGGATGCATGCGGATGATGAGCGCATCCCCCTGGATAGCTTTCGCAAAGGTGTCGCGTTTCTCTACCACGTCGTGAGCGATTTCGCCGCCGCCAAATAGGATCGGAGACCTTGCAGTCCGCGTGGAATGGATGGAGGGCATGAGTTTTCGCAGGGCTAAAATTGTATGCACGCTGGGCCCGGCCAGCGATTCGGACCTGGTCATCGAGCGGCTGATGCGCGCGGGGATGGACGTCGCTCGGCTCAACTTCTCCCATGGGACGTATGCGGAGCACGCGCGGACCATCGCCCGCGTGCGAGAGGCTTCCTTCCGCCTCGCGAAGCCCATCGCGATCCTTGCCGACCTGCAGGGGCCAAAAATTCGCACGGGCCCTTTGGCGGGCGGCCGTCCGGTCCAATTGTGCACGGGCCAGCGCTTCACGATCTTCGCGCACATGGGGCCCGGCACCAGCGCCGGAGTCGGGACCACTTATAAGCGGTTGCCGCGCGAAGTCTCCCGCGGGGACCGCATTTTGCTGGGGGACGGGTTGATCGGGCTGCGCGTGCTCTCGACGACGTCCGATGCGGTCGTGTGCGAAGTCGTGAACGGCGGAGAGCTCGGGGAGCACAAGGGCATCAACCTGCCGGGTGTGCAGCTGCGGATTCCAGCGGTGACCGCGAGAGACCGCGCGGACCTGGCCTTTGCCCTGCGCCACGGCGCAAATTACGTCGCCGTGAGTTTCGTCCGGCGCCCCGCAGATGTGCTTCTCGCAAAGGCTGCGATCGCCCGCTCCCGGCGAAGGGTTCCCGTCATCGCCAAGCTGGAGAAGCCTGAAGCCATCGAGAACCTCGACTCAATTCTCGCCGTAACCGACGGCGTGATGGTGGCGCGCGGCGACTTGGGCGTGGAGATGAGCCCGGAAAAAGTTCCCGTGGTGCAGAAGCACATTATTGCGAGGGCGTGCGAGGCGCGCTTGCCGGTCATCACCGCGACGCAGATGCTGGAATCCATGACCCATAACCCCCGCCCCACGCGCGCGGAGGCTTCCGACGTCGCCAACGCCGTTTTTGATGGCTCAGACGCGCTGATGCTTTCCGCCGAGACCGCCTCGGGAGCCTACCCCGTCGAGACTGTCCAGATGATGGACCGCATCATCCGCGAAGCCGAGGCCAGCGTGACGAACGTCCTTCGGCCACACCCTGCGCAGTTCAACATCGCGGAAACCTCTTCCGAGCTGATCTGTCACGCCTCCGAGGAATTGCACATGAAGGTCATCGCCGTGTTCACGCAGGAGGGCTCCACGGCGCGCCTGGTTTCCAAACACCGGCCGCTCCGGCCGATCATCGCGTTTTCGCCCTTGCAGGAGACTCGCCGGCGCTTGGCGCTGTACTGGGGAGTGATGCCGCGCACCATCAGCGGTGTCCATGACATGGAAGACCTTGTGAAAGTCACCGAGAGGCGGCTGCTCGAGGAGCGCCTCGTGAGCCGCGGGGACGTGGTCGGCATCGTGGCCGGCACTCCTTTTTCCGTAGGCGGCACGACGAACTTCATGAAGTTCCACGTTATCGGCAATCCCGGGAATCGAAGAAAAAAAGCCGCCGCTAAGAAGCGGGGCAAATAAGTCGAACGCCGAGAAGTAGCACAGCGCGGCGAAGCCGCAACGAATAATCTGTGCCCGGTAAACACTTCGATGGCTAGTCGTACAAGATGCCTGCCAAGCAGCAGGCCCTCCACAAGCCAAATCCCAGCAGGTCAGTTCACCCAGCGGTCATCCGAGGGGGGAGGCGGTTCATCCCTGTGGTTCCGCATGTACACTTCAAACTTGCGGCGGGCGCGGCGGCGCTTCCAGTCGAGGAAGTCGTTGCGCATGCGGTACAGGAATAGCCCGCGGCGGAGGTAGAGATACCCAACGAGCGCGCCGCCCAGGTGCGTCACGTGGCTCACGTTGTCTCCGCCGGTTCCCAAGGTCGCGAAGAATTCGATGGCGATTGCTCCGGCCACGTAAATCTTCATGGGAATCGTCACGGGGAATGGAATCAACCACACCTGGCGGTCCGGAAACACGATAGCTGCGGCCAGCAGGACGCCGTAAATCGCGCCGGACGCGCCAATGGTAGGAATCGCGACCGATACGCCCGTCATGTGCGGATCGAGCAGCGTTTTCACCAGGACGTTGATCAGGCCCGCGCCGATTCCCGTCAAGAAGTAGTAGACGTAGAACCGATGCGTGCCCCATGTGCGTTCCAAGTCCGCGCCGAACATCCACAGAAACAGCATGTTGAACAACAAGTGCAAAATGCCGTCATGGAGAAACAGGTAGGTAAACGGCTGCCAGATCCGCAGCCCGTGCACGACCGCTAAGGGCACAAGACCGAATTCCGTGAGATAAAACCGTTGTGCGGCCAGAGAACCAAACTGGTTGAGCAGCGTCTGGATCAGGAACACCCCCGTGCAAGCGATGATGATGTTCCGGATCGCAGGCGTCAGCATCCGCCCCCAGCTCATGCGGGGGCCGTAGGAGCGCGGGTAGCGTGGGATTGAGCCCATCTTTGCGAGTGTAAGCGCGGCGGGGCCGGGAGTCAAAAGATACAGTCGGTAAGAGATAGCGACTTCCAAAGTGCCCCGCCCCCTTGCGAGGGCAGCCGCGTGCGAGTTCGCGCGCGGCAGGATAGCGGTTAGGTCTGTCCATTGGCCGCTTGATTGCAGAGGTTCATGCGGACCCGATGGAAGTCGAGAGTTCGCCTACCCCTGGCCAATCGCAACTATTGAGCGCGACCTGGCGTCTTATTCGTGGATGCGAATTCAGTGAGCTTTCAGGAAACTGAATTAACATTGTAAGTCCGTAGCGGACTTCAACGGAAGGACACTTACGGTGCGGCTAAGGTAAAATTTTCCATGAGAATACAGTAAAATTAACCCGCATCATGTACGGCGAAATTATTTAGTTGGATTGACGAAACGGATCTGGACGAACGGGCTGAGCAAACTAAGATGCACATCTCCGCGCCATTCATACGACGGCCCATTGCCACTTCGTTGTTGACCATTGCAATTCTGCTGGCAGGTGGGGTGGCCTTTTATTTTCTTCCTGTGGCAGCACTACCCCGGATCGATTTCCCGACGATCTTTGTTCGAGCAGGTTTACCGGGGGCAAGTCCGGAAACCATGGCCTCATCGGTGGCAACGCCGCTGGAACGCCAATTCGGGCGGATCGCAGGCGTCACGCAGATGACGTCCACCAGCCAGCTCGGCGCCACGGGAATCAGTCTTCAGTTCGACCTAGATAGGGATATTAATGCGGCATCCCGGGACGCGCAGGCGGCCATCAATGCCGCAGCGGGGCAATTGCCTGCTGGATTGCCCAGCCTGCCGAACTACCGCAAGGTGAATCCGGCCGAAACAGACATTTTAGATTTGACCGTGTCATCGGACACGGTTCCCCGGGGTCGTCTCTACGATTTGTGCGATTCCTTCCTTGCGCAAAAGATAGCTCAGGTCGCGGGTGTAGGCCTGGTCCGGATCTCCGGGGGAGCGAAACCCGCGGTTCGCGTGGACCTAAATCCGAACGCACTGGCGCATTATGGGATTGGTTTGGAGGAAGTGCGGGCCGCACTTCGGTCAGCTAACGCAAACACTCCAAAGGGGAACCTGGAAGACCAATCCAACCGCTGGATCGTGAGTGACACCGACCAACTGCTCAAACCTGAGCAATATTCACCTTTGATTATTGCGTACAAAAATGGAGCTCCGGTCCGGCTAAGCGATATTGCGAAAGTGACCGAGGGGATCGAAGATCTCCGCAACTCCGGATACGCGAACGGCAAAACCGCCGTGGGGATGGGCATTGCCCGGCAACCGGGCGCCAACATTATTGAGACCGTGGACCGTATCATGGCGCTACTTCCGGAACTGCGCGCTTCGATCCCCCCCACGGTAGCGCTGGATACCAATTTTAACCGCACCACGACGATCCGCGCGTCAGTCAAAGATATCGAAATTACGATGCTAGTGACTTTATCGTTGGTGGTGATGGTTATTTTCCTTTTCTTGCGCAATGCCTGGGCCACGATTATTCCGAGCATTGCGGTGCCTCTCTCCATCATTGGAACGTTCGGAGTGATGTACCTCTTGCAGTACAGTCTCGATAATCTTTCTCTGATGGCGCTGGCGATCTGCACGGGTTTCGTTGTGGACGATGCGATTGTGGTGATCGAGAACATCTCACGCTATCTGGAAGCAGGGGATTCGCCGCTGCAAGCAGCCATGAAGGGATCCCGGGAGATCGGATTTACGGTCCTGTCGATGAGCACTTCCCTGATCGCAGTGTTTATTCCTCTCTTGTTGATGGGTGGAGTCATCGGAAGACTGTTCCGTGAATTTGCGATCACGTTAAGCGTGGCCATTGTCGCTTCTCTAGGTGTGTCGCTCACCACCACACCAATGATGTGCGCTCAATTCCTGAAATCGGATAAGGAAATAAAGCACGGAAGAATGTACCAAGCGTGCGAGCGGGTATTTCAATGGAGCGTGCAGACCTACGCGGCGGGGTTGCGCTGGGTTCTGCGCCACCAACCCTTTATGCTCGTCGTTACGGGTGCGACCGTCTGCCTCAGTGCGTACTTGTATTTTGTGATCCCCAAGGGTTTTTTCCCGCAACAGGACACAGGGCTGATGACGGGAAATATCATCGCGGCCCAGGATACATCCTTCCCCGCGATGCAGCAGAAATTAAAACAATACACGGACATCATCGTGAGCGACCCAGCGGTGAAAAGTATGATCGCTCAAACGGGGGGCGGCGCGGAAAATACCGGGGGGATGGAGATCGAATTGAAGCCGCTCGGCGAGCGAACCGTCACTGTGGACCAAGTGATCGCTCGCCTCCGGCCCAAACTCGCAGTGGTTCCAGGGGCCACACTCTACCTGCGGGCCTATCAAGACATCACGGTAGGCGCGCGGATCAGTAGTTCGCAATATCAATACACACTGTCCAGCGAAAATCTCGCTGACCTGCTGAAATGGGCGCCTCGCGTGGAAGCCGAGATGAGGCAGTTGCCCGAATTGCGCGACATTGCCAGCGATCAACAAACGCGCGGTTTGCAAGCCGCCCTGGCGATTGACCGCGATACGGCATCGCGATTGGGCATTTCACCGCAAACAATCGATAACACGCTCTACGATGCGTTCGGCCAGCGGCAGGTATCTACGATCTACACGGAATTGAACCAGTATCATGTGGTGATGGAAGTCGATTCGGCCTTCCGGGATAGCACGGATGCGATCCAAAGCCTATACGTGAGATCGTCAACCGGGCGCCAGGTACCCCTGAGCGCCTTTACCCACTATGAGACAAAGAATACGGCTCTCGCCGTAAACCATCAGGGCCAGTTTCCCGCGGTTACGATCTCCTTCAATCTTGGAGAAGGAGTCGCTCTGGGTGACGCAGTGACGAAGATCCAAGAAGCAGTCTTACATATGGGGCTTCCCGCCGATATTCATCCGACGTTCCAGGGAACTGCGCAGGCTTTTCAGTCCTCGCTGTCGAGCCAGCCGTGGCTCATCCTGGCCGCGCTTGTGAGCGTGTACATTGTATTGGGAATGCTTTACGAAAGTTACGTCCACCCGGTAACGATTCTCTCCACCCTGCCGTCCGCCGGGGTGGGGGCCCTTTTGGCGTTGCTGGCCTTCCACACCGAATTGACCGTAATCGCGCTGATTGGGATTATTCTGCTGATCGGCATCGTCATAAAGAACGCAATTATGATGATCGACTTCGCGATTGGAGAGAAGCGAAAAGGGAAGACCCCTGAAGAGTCGATTTACCAGGCATGCCTGCGCAGATTCCGTCCAATTATGATGACCTCGATGTCGGCGATGTTTGGAGGGTTACCGCTGGCATTGTCTGCCGGCGTAGGCTCGGAGATGCGGCGCCCCCTCGGGATCAGCATCGTGGGTGGCTTGATGGTGAGTCAAGTCCTCACTCTTTATACGACACCGGTGATTTACTTATATATGGACCGTTTCCAACTGCACTTTAAGCGGCGGAAGGAGGCCAGACTCCCTGAGGGCCAAGCGCCTCCGCAGCCCGCATCCATCAAGGGGATGCCGCTCACCTAAATTGCGGTGCCTGGACGCTATTATCTCCAGCTCATGCGGGGGCCGTACGATCGTGGGTAGCGTGGAATCGAGCCTATCGTTGCGACTGTAAGCGCCGCGAGGCCAGGAGTCAAAAGATGCAGGGGGAGGTATCCTAAAGGGAAAAATTCGGCTACACGCTGCAAGAAACGTAATCGGCCTCTACCAGCGACCTACCTGATTAATCTGCTTAACATCCGCGGGCATTACTCCTTCGTATCTGGGGATAGTTCCCGAGGGGGGCTGCGGTCACTGAGGACACAGCTGTATTACCGGATCGGTGCCATCCGATTAACAGCAGAAACGGCGCCCCATCATCTCTGTGTTAACTTTGTTCCAGCCTTGATTTGTCGCTTGCGAGGCGCTCGATGCAACCCAAGCCTTGGGTCTTTCTTGCCTTCATCGTCGGCCATCTGATCGTTTGCGGCCCCGTCTTCGCGCATCACGGTGCGGCATCGTACGTGAACAGGCTCATTGTCCTGAAGGAGGCGACGGTAACTAATTTCCTGTGGGGCAATCCGCACATCATCGTTCAGCTCGACGTAAAGGACGACAAAGGCAACGTCACACAGTGGGCCGCCGAGGCCGGCAATCCTTCAGTGCTCAGCCGGGTTGGCTGGCGCAAGACTTCCCTTCAGCCGGGTGACGTCATCAGGGTTTTCCTCTATCCAGCCAGGTCCGGCAACCCCGTCGGTCACATTCAGAAGATCATCCTTGCCGATGGCACAACTTTGCGGGATAGCCCGCTAAACTGAGGAAGTTCACCACTGAACTGGGGCGGGAAAAGCGGCAGCCTCGAAAAAGTTCTGAGGCGCCCGGTGCCTACTTGCCCTCCGTGTTCTTGCCGGCGGCCGGCTTGCTGATGAGGTTCACATAAGTTGCAGCTTCCGAGGGCACGCAAATCTGCTCGACCGATTTCTGATCGGGAACCCAAACGTATTTGTTCCTCCCCAGAACAAAAGGTCTTGTATACATCTTCGGATCGTCCACGGTCACCGTCAGCTCCAGGTGGTTGTGGTCCACACGCGTGTAGCGCTCCTGATAATGGCCCTCGACGCTGTGCGGGTAGCCGCGCGCATCGAGCCAGCTGGACTTGTCGCTGCCGGTGGTATCGATAACGAGCGTGTAATCTCCCTCCCAATGGCCGACGGAGTATCCGTACCACGTAGAATCCGGGCCGTCCTTCGTGTCGACGTTCTTGGGAAGTTCTCGCCCGTCGGTCCAGACTTCGCGCCAGATCTTGTTGTACTGGTGCAGGACGATGATCTTGTCGGGCATCTGGGCAAAGGCGATGCCCGCGATTTCGTCAACCGCGCTGCGGGGAAACCCGTACGGATCGCACGTCTTCGAGGGATCGTTGGAATCCGCCCATCCGACTTTCCGTTCCGTCTTGTTCATGCTGAACCGCTTTTCCCCCAAGGGCGTCATCGGGGGCACTTCTCCTCGGAGAGCTCCGAGAGGCCCTGTCCACACTCCGGTCACATCGTGTTTGGGAGCCGGCCCGCCGGGACCGGAATCCTTCAATGTTTCGTACAAACTATTGCCTCCACTTGACCCTGCTTGCCCCATGGCCATCGGCCCCCAAACGAGCGCGGCCATCAGGCCCCAAGCGAACGCGGCCATCGGGCCCCAAGCGAACGCGGCCATCGGGCCGATGACGAGTCTGGCGAACGGACTTCGCATTCGAGCCTCCAGCGTTGGCGGAGAATTTCTCACAAGAAAGCGCCAAATAATTATAGACCCACGGCCAGGCGCCTTCTTACGGAGCGCATTCCGGAGATGACCGATCATCAACTCCCGATCAGCGTCAGGCGGCTAGAGAAGCAACCCGATGGAGCGCTTCGCGTCTTCGCGCCGATTCGTGCGCACGACACAGGATAAAGCTCGACATCCGTGCCCCAAATGTTGTTATCCACTTAGTGCAATCCACGCGCTTCAACACATTTACCGCAGGTAATACGATATGGGAATATATGAAGTAATGAAAGGTTCCTTCCACGACCTGCTCGATTCGGCCCCAGATGCCATGATCGTCGTCAATTTGCAGGGGCAGATCATCTTCGTGAACTCACAGACAGAGATCCTTTTCGGCTACAAGCGTGACGAGTTGCTTCACCAGCGTCTCGAAATCCTGATCCCTCACCGGTTTCGGAAGCAACATCAGGGGGAGCGCGCGCAATTCTTCGCTCATCCTCGGCCGCGCCCAATGGGGTCGGGCCTCGAATTGTTTGCTCTGCGCAAAGACGGCAGTGAATTTCCGGCAGACATCACGCTCAGCCCTATTGAAACCGAAGAGGGTAGTGTGGTTCTCAGCGCTGTGCGGGATGTCACCGAACGCAAGCGGAATGAAGAAATCGCGCGACAAAACGTGGAATTAAGAACCAAGATAGCCCAGGAAGCGGCGGAACTCGCGGCGGCGAAACGGGAGCTTGAGATGATCGCCGAGCGAGGACGCGCCTCGGAAGCGCTCCGCAGAAGCGAAGCACGGGTCCGGCGCCTGGTGGAATCCAACATCATCGGGATCGCGACGGGCGATTTGAATGGCAAAATCCTTGATGCGAATGATGCCTTTTTGAAGCTTTTGGGATTTACCAGAGAAGACCTCCTCTCGCACCAAATGCGATGGGACACTCTGACCCCTCCCGAATATCACGCCGGTGATCAGCTCGCGGTCCAGCAGTTGCGGAGTACGGGATCCACTCGACCCTGGGAAAAGCAATTCTTTTGCAAAGACGGCAGCCGAGTTTCCGTTTTGATTGGTCTGGCGACACTCGCCGCAATATCCGGCGAGACCGAGGCCGTCTCCTTTGTCCTCGACATTAGCGAGAGGAAGAAATTGGAGCAGCAATTGCGCCAGGCGCAAAAGATGGAGGCGATTGGCCAACTCGCCGGGGGCATTGCCCATGACTTTAACAATCTCCTGGGCGTCATCATTGGATACAGCGAACTCTTCGAGATGAGATTGGACAACGGCGACCCGCTGCGGCCGAAGGCTGAACAAATTAAGAAGGCGGGGCAACGCGCGGCCGCGCTGACTCGCCAGCTTCTCGCCTTCAGCCGCAAGCAGTTACTCGAACCCAGAGTTTTGGACCTCAACTTTGTCGTGGCTGAAACACTGAAAATGCTTCAGCGCCTGATTGGCGAAGACATCGAACTGGTGACGATTGCCGGGCCAGAATTGGGACGCGTCAACGCCGATCAGGGGCAAATCGAGCAGGTCATGTTGAATTTGGCTGTGAATGCTCGGGATGCAATGCCGCAAGGGGGAAAGCTGACAATTTCAACTGCTAACGCGGAGATGGATGAGACCTTCATGCGGCAGCACCCCGGGGCTGTTCCTGGTTCCTATGTCGTGTTGTCGGTGAGCGACACCGGCTGCGGCATGGACCATGGAACGCAAGCACACATCTTTGAGCCATTTTTCACGACCAAAGAGATGGGCAAAGGGACGGGGCTAGGTCTAGCGACGGTCTATGGAGTGGTGAAACAGAGTGGGGGCTACGTTTCGGTTTACAGCGAAGTGGGGCGGGGTACCACGTTCAACGTTTATCTTCCTCGGATTGAGCAGCCCGTGACCGTAGTGCTCCAGTCCAGTGGTGGTAAGGAAACTGCTCAAGGGTCGGAAACGATCCTACTGGTGGAAGATGCGGAGCCGTTGCGCGAGCTGGCACGCGAGCTTCTGGAATCCAATGGCTACACGGTTCTGGACGCAGCCAATGGGGCCAAGGCTATCGGAGTCGCTGAGAAGTATCGCGACGCGATCCACCTCCTGTTGAGCGATGTGGTGCTGCCGGATACAGATGGACCGACGCTTGCCGAGCACATCATCCGCATTCACCCGGAAACCAAGGTGCTGTACATGTCTGGGTACCCAGACGCCGCCATTGCCCACCACGGAGTGCTCCGTTCCGGGATCGAATTGCTACAGAAACCCTTCACGACAGAAAGCCTCACCCGGAAGGTACGCGAGGTTCTTGCGAGCAATCAAGGAAAGCTGACTCTGACGTCCGCGTAAACGCGCGGATGCTCCTCAGGGAACGCAAGCAAAGGAGGTAGGCCTCAATTGCGGGAGGACTAGTGCGCAATTAGGGATTGTGCCGGTAACCGGATAGGACCGAGAAGTATCCTCGGATCGTTCACGTGGTGTATTCGTGATTGGCCGACGCCGCTTCATGCTGGCGTGGGAAGCATGCAAAACTCTCCAAGCGGGCATACACTACGGTTCGTTTTACTCCAAAAACAGCGGCCAATTGAGTCCGTTTTACCTGTCGGAGCAATTTGCGGCGCGGCTTGCAACTTGGCAAATTCAGCGTCCCGACCCTAACATGGGGCTGTGGCTTGGTCGCTGCTCTCCCGAACGTATCGTGGGCACAGCAGGGGAACAGGGATGAATACTCCAGTGCATCGAAGCAGGACGCGATGGCAGATTGCTGTCGTCTTTTTTCTCCTTCTCGTGATGCCGTGGTTGGGTTGGCCCCAAAGCGACGGCCTGAATAAATTATTTTCGGAGTATTACGAATTCCAGCTACGGGAAGACCCGGGGCTAGCGACCTTCGTCGGCCGCAGCGATTACAATGACCGTTGGGACGATC
>Ga0307479_10002862_pt1 | contig 15682 bp, 17 predicted proteins | sample atmos_gasesECM4C_FD_203743 | JGI IMG/M metagenome (GOLD analysis project Ga0307479, IMG submission 203743) | Hardwood forest soil microbial communities from Morgan-Monroe State Forest, Indiana, United States - atmos_gasesECM4C_515 | ecosystem: Environmental > Terrestrial > Soil > Temperate... | reverse complement strand
ATCTACGGCGTGAAGAAGCCGCGCTCGCCGGTGCAGCGGCTCTTGAAATACTGGAGCTTCCTCACCCTGGGGCCCATCTTCCTCAGCCTCTCGGTCTACGCCAGCTGGACCATCTCGCGGATGCAGGCGGCGCACGGCCATCCCGGACACAGCGAGGTGGTGCACGCGCTGGCCGCGCTCTCCTCGGTGGCCATCACCTACGCCGGCCTCGCCTTCCTCTACAAGGTGATCCCCAACGCGCGCGTGCGGCTGCGCTCGGCGCTGTTGGCGGCGTTCACCGCCGGCACCGCATGGGAGGTGGCCAAGTTCCTCTTCGCCTGGGCCAGCGCGCGGATGGTGCAGGTGCACAAGATCTACGGCTCCCTGGCGGTGCTGCCGATCCTGCTCACCTGGATCTACATCTCCTGGAGCATCGCGCTGGTGGGCTGCCGGCTCTGCTTCGCGCTCGATGCCTCGCGAAAGCCCGAGCCTCATCCCGACATCCAGGCGGCGGCGGCGCGCGAGACCTTCGTGGCGCGGCTGATGATCGCGCTGGTGCAGCTCCACCGCGAAGGCCGCGGGCCGCTCTCGGTCAAGCGGCTGGCGCGCCAGCTCGACGCCTCGGTCCGCATGGTGCGCGAAGGGCTCGCCTCGCTGTCCGCGGCCCGGCTCGTCGTCGAGGCCAAGCAGGGCGGCTTCGTGCCGGGCCGCGATCCGGCCCGCATCACGCTGGCGCAAATTCGCGCGGCTGCGCGATCGTCGGTGCGCTACCCGGCCCAGCAGGCCGACCAGGTCTCCGAAGCCGTGGCGCGCGCCTTTGCGCATGCCGAGGGCGCCGCCGAGTCCGCGCTCGGCGAGTCGCTGGAGAATTTCATGCGGCGCTTCGAGGTGGCGGCGCCTGTCCAGCACTTGACATCCGAACCGGAAGCGCGGGCGATCGGAGCCGGTGGGGTAGGTCAAGGTGCGCACAAGCCTGCCTGATTTTCGTGCTTCGCGGCGCTTGCTCGCAGCCCGGCACCTCAAGTAACGTTCGCATCCGTCGAACGTTTTCGACCGCCGAACCCGCGCGGAGCCTAACGATGCTGAAGAGCGATCTGATCGCCATCCTGGTGGCAAAACGCCAGCTGACCCAGAAGCAGGCCGAGCTCACCATCGAGACGATCTTCGACTCCATGAAGGCCGCTCTTTGCAAAGGAGACAACATCGAGATCCGCGGTCTCGGCGCCTTCCATGTGAAGAACTATCAGGGCTACAACGGGCGCAACCCCAAGACCGGAGAGGTGATCCCGGTCAAGCCCAAGCGCGGAATCCTCTTCCGGACCGGCAAGGAATTGCGCGATCGGGTCAATCGCGCCTCCGGCGCTCCGCTGCCCAAGGCCGAGCCCAAGTCCGAGACCGGCACAGCGTAGTTGCTGTAAATTTCCACCGTCGTTTCCGCAGCTCGCGGGGTTTGACAGCCCCGCGGCGACGCCTATACTGCCGCGCTCTTTCGCGGGGATATGCCTGCGTGCAAGAGGCCCCCTCGCGGGGCGTCGGAAGGTGGTGATTCCCAAGAATGCCGGGCGTGCGAGTCAAAGAAGGCGAGTCGTTCGAGAACGCCATGAAGCGCTTCAAGAAGCAGTGCGAGAAGGCAGGCATCCTGAGCGAGATCAGGAAGCGCGAGCACTACGAGAAGCCGTCGGTCAAGCGCAAGAAGAAGGCGCTGGCGGCCAAGAAGCGCGCCCTCAAGAAGGCGCGGAAGGGCGTGATGTAGCTCTTCCGCAGTGGATCATCACCGGGGCCCCGTGCGAGCCATCGCGCGGGGCCTTCGATCGAGAAGACATGCTCACCGATCGTATCGATCAAGAAATGAAGGCCGCCGCACGTGCCCAGCAGAAGCTGCGGCTGGGCACGCTGCGCATGCTCAAGAGCGCGATGAAGTATCGCGAGATCGAGACCGGCAAGGCGCTCGAGGATGCGGACGTGCTGGCGGTGGTGGGCACCTTGATCAAGCAGCGCAGGGACTCGGCCGCGCAGTACACCGCCGGCGGCCGGCCGGAGCTGGCCGCCACCGAGAACGAGGAGATCAAGATCCTCGAGGCGTTCCTGCCGCGCCAGCTGACCGATGACGAGCTGTCGGCGATGGTGCAGGAAGCGGTCGCGGCAGCGGGCGCCAAGGGGCCCAAGGACATGGGCAACGTGATGAAAGCGCTGATGCCGAAGACCGCCGGCAAGGCCGAGGGCAAGCGCGTCAGCGACGCGGTCAAGGCCGCGCTGGCGAAGCTGGGGGCGTAGGCGCTTGATGATTCCGGCGGCGACGAGCAGGGTCCTTCGCGTGAGCATCTCCGACGAGAAGCTGCAAGAGCTGCGCGATCGCGTGGACGTGGTCGCGGTGGTGCAGCGGCGCGTGCCGCTGAAGAAGAGCGGCCGCGACTGGAAGGGGCTCTGTCCCTTCCACGGCGAGAAGACGCCCAGCTTCTACGTCGTGCCCGACAAGAAGATGTTCCACTGCTTCGGCTGCGGCGTCTCGGGAGACGCGATCAAGTTCGTGATGCAGACCGACGGGCGCAGCTTCCGCGAGGCGGTGGAGCAGCTCGCCGCCGAGGCAGGGGTCGACCTGACGCCGCCCGACCCGGAGGAAGCGCGCAGGTCCGCGCGCCGCGCCGCGCTCGCCGAGGTCAACGAGAAGGCATGCACCTTCTACGAGCGCGTCCTGTGGGAGCACCCCAAAGGCGAAGTCGCGCGGGCGCACCTCCGCGGTCGCGGAATCGCCGAGGACACCGCGAAAGCGTGGCGACTCGGCTATGCGCCGAATCTATGGGACGCGCTGGTCAAGTCGCACGCGCTCAAGGGCGTCGATCCGCGCCTCGTCGAGGAAGCAGGGCTCGGCGTGCCGCGCAAGAAAGGCCAGGGACTCTACGACCGCTTCCGCGGCCGCCTGACCATCCCCATTCGTGAGAGCGGGCGTATCGTTGGTTTTGGTGGTCGCCTCCTCGAAGGGCAGAGTGAAGCGAAATACCTCAACTCGCCCGACACTCCTCTGTACCAGAAGGGTCTGACACTCTTCGCGCTCGACCGCGCGCGCGAGGCGATCAGGCGCGAGTCGGTCGCGCTCTTCGTCGAGGGATATTTCGACGCCATCGGCTTGCACCAGGCCGCAGTGCAGAACGCCGTCGCCACCTGCGGGACCGCGCTCACCGAAAAGCACCTCGAGCTGGTGACCAAGGCCGGCGCGCGCGAGCTGGTCTTCGTCTTCGACGGCGACGCGGCGGGCTTGCGCGCGGCGCAGCGCGCTTCCGAGATCGCGGCGGCGGCCGGTGTCGCGGCGCGCGTGATGGTCCCTCCCGGCGGCGAGGATCCCGACGAGACCGTGCTGCGCGCGGGGGTGCAGGGTTTCCGCGAGCTGCTCGCGGCGGCGCAGCCGTCGCTGGAGTTCCTCCTCGACCGTGCTCTCGGCCAGCTGCCCAAGGGCGCGCCGGTGGAGGCGCGCGTGCGCGCGGTGGAGGCGGTGCGCGGAATCGTCCAGGCCGCGCCCAGCCAGCTCGCGCGCGATCTCTATCTCGACAAGGTGGCGGAAAAGATCGGCGCCTCGGCCGAGGCAGTGCGGCGCGCGCTCGCCGGAAAGCCGCAGCCGCCGCCGGCCAGGCAGGCGCCGGCGCGGCCGGCCCCCCAGCAGCCGCTGCCGCCGTCGGTGGTGAAGGCCGAGCTGGTGATCCTGGCGGCGATCGCGCGGCGACCGGATCTGTCGCGCGCGGTGGCCGGCTCGGTCGGGGATTTCGTCCACATGGCCCTTCGCGAGGCGGCCGATTCGATCTGCGGCGGGGCAGCCCCCGACGCGGCCATTCGCGCCATCGAGCCCGACGCTCTCAGGCAGCGCTTGCTCGAGATGCTGGCCGAGATGGAGCAGGCAGGCGACCAGACTGACGCGAAGCGTCTCGGCAGCCTCTTGAAAAAACATGCGCAGACAGTGGCGCTGGAGCGGAAGCAGCGCTCTTCGCCGCGGGTTCCAAGAACCTGAAACGTACTGAAAAAAAGGGCGCCCTACCCTCTTTGCGATTACTCTCCAGCCCCTCTACGCCTCGATCGGAGTCCCAAGACATGGCCGACAAGAAGTCTGCAGCCGCCCGCAAGAAGCATCCCGCTCACCGGGCCGAGGCGAAGAAGGATCGAAAGGCCGCCAAGCCGGCCAAGGCGGCCAAGGTGCTGAAGGCCGTGCCGGCTGCGAAGCACAAGGCCGAGTCGCCGGCCGCCAAGGTGAAGCGCGGCGAGAAGGACGCGAAGCCGAAGCAGGCCAAGAAGGGTGCCAAGGGCGAGGAAGGCGAAGAGGGCGAAGAGGGCGAAGAGCCGGAGCTCGAGGCGGCGGTCCCCGAGACGGCCGACGACGAGGAAGCTCCGGTCCCCGAGGACCTCGACGACGACGACGACGATCTCGCGCCCCCCAAGAAGGGCGGCAAGGCCACCGACCGCAAGGAAGTGAAGGACCTGCTCGCGCTCGGCCGCGACAAGGGCTTCCTCACCTACGACGAAGTCAACGACGCGCTGCCGAGCGACATCGTGAGCTCCGACCAGATCGACGACGTGATGTCGATGTTCGGCGACAACGACATCGCCATCGTCGACGAGGCCAACAAGGTCAAGCTGCCGGAGACCAAGCCGCCCGAGCCGGAGCCGACGCAGGCCAAGGCCGAGGAAGAGGCCGCCTCGCCGGAAGCGCGCGCCGAGCGCGAGGAAGAGGACGACGCCTACTCCAAGTCCAACGATCCGGTGCGCATGTACCTGCGCAAGATGGGCTCGGTCTCGCTGCTCACCCGCGAGGGCGAAGTCGAGATCGCCAAGCGCATCGAAGACGGCGAGAAGGAAGTCCTCGAGGCGGTGTTGCACTCCTCCATCGCCATCAAGGAGATCATCCAGATCGGCGAGCGCCTGAAGAAGGGCAAGATGCGCGTGCGCGAAGTGATCCGCGACGCGCCCGACGAGGACGACGAGACCTTCGACGAGCAGGGCCGCACCGACCAGGTGGTGAAGCTGATCGACAAGATCCGCCGGCTCGACAAGGACAACGAGCACTACGGCGAGTTGATGTCCTCCAAGACCCGCCGGGTCTCCGAGAACAAGCGCAAGGAGTACCGCGACGCCATCGCGCGCAATGAGTCGTCGATGGCGGAGACGCTCGCGGAAGTGAAGCTCAACAAGCGGCAGATCGAGCGCATCATCGAGAATTTGAAAAAACTGATCGAGCGCGTCGATCAGGTGGAGCGCGAGCTGCGGCAGATCGAGCATCGCGCCGGCGTGTCTCTGAAGGAGCTGAAGGCGCTCTTGCGCGAGAGCGAGAGCGAGGGCAAGGGCGGCCTCGCCGCGCGCAAGAAGCTCAAGCACATGGGCCTCTCCGAGGAGGACGTGGGCGAGGTGGCCCGCACCATCGCCGCGGCGCCGCGCAAGGTGAAGCGCGTCGAGGAAGAGGCGCTGCTTCCGATGGAGGAGCTGAAGAAGAGCTTCGGCGCCATCATCGCCGGCGAGCGAAAAGCCGAGAAGGCGAAGGCCGAGCTGGTCGAGGCCAACCTGCGCCTCGTGGTGAGTATCGCAAAGAAGTATACCAACCGCGGCTTGCAGTTCCTCGACCTGATCCAGGAAGGCAACATCGGCCTGATGAAGGCGGTGGACAAGTTCGAGTACAAGCGCGGGTACAAATTCAGTACCTACGCGACGTGGTGGATCCGGCAGGCCATCACCCGCGCCATCGCCGACCAGGCGCGCACCATCCGCATTCCGGTGCACATGATCGAGACCATCAACAAGCTCATCCGCACCTCGCGCTACCTGGTGCAGGAGATCGGCCGCGAGCCCACGCCGGAAGAGATCGCCGAGAAGATGGAGCTGCCGCTCGACAAGGTCCGCAAGGTCCTGAAGATCGCCAAGGAGCCCATCTCGCTGGAGACACCCATCGGCGAGGAAGAGGACAGCCACCTCGGCGACTTCATCGAAGACAAAGCGATCACTTCACCTTCCGACGCGGTGATCAACATGAACCTGGCCGAGCAGACGCGGAAGGTGCTCGCGACTCTCACGCCGCGCGAGGAGAAGGTGCTGCGCATGCGCTTCGGCATCGGCGAGAAGTCCGACCACACCCTCGAGGAAGTGGGCCAGGACTTCGAAGTCACCCGCGAGCGCATCCGCCAGATCGAGGCCAAGGCTCTGCGCAAGCTGCGCCACCCCTCGCGCTCCAAGCGCCTGCGCAGCTTCGTCGAGAACTGATCTCGGCCTCAGTGCAAGTAGCCTGACAGCCAGAGCAGCACGAGGATCAGCAGGATCAGCCCGGCCGGCGACCAGCCCGCGTATCCCCAGCGTGGATGCGCCCAGGCTCCGCCGCCGAGCGTCAGCACCAAGAGGACGATGAGCAGGAGCAGCATCACTGCTTCACCTTCTCCTCCTGGCGGACGACGTTGCCCGCGGCGTCGCGCTCGACCGTCCTGGTGGTCTTCTTCTTCATGGTCTTGCCGTGCCGCTGGTGCTCCTCGGTCGTCTCGGTCGTGGCGACGGTTCCACCGCCCACGCGGTGGCGCGCCTTCGATTCGACCTTGGTCATGTCCGTGGCGCCGCCACGGGTATGCTTCTTCTCGATGCGGACGTCGTCGACCTTGTCGTCTGCGCGAGAGGCAACGGCGAAGAACGAGAGAGCGGCGATCAGGCAGGCGGCTCGCTTCATGGCTCCTCCTCGGCAAAAAGGTGATGCCCCGCGCGAAGCCGGGCAACGGACGAGCGCCCGTCGGCGCGACGCTTGAGATGCTAGGATGGCGCGGTGGCTCGCGCGGTCGCGGCGGCGATCGTGATCTCGGCGTGCGGGACCAAGCCCGCGCCGCCCGTTCCGCCTGCGCCCCCTGCGTGCACCGGGACGTGCTCGGCCATCGAGCACCTGGTGCTGGTGGTGCAGGAGAACCACTCCTTCGACGTCTACTTCGGCGGCTGGTGCACCGCCGCGCCGGGCTCGAACCCGACCTGCACCAGCGGCCCCTCCTGCTGCGAGGCGATGCCCGCCACCGATCCCGCCCGCGGCCTCGCGCCGGCCACCCTCGACGACGCCGCCAACGCCGCCTACAGCCCCGACCACACCCAGGCCTGCGAGCTGTCCGAGATGGACGACGGCAAGATGGACAAGTACGTGACCGCCTCGTGCGGCGACCCGCGCAACTTCGCGCGGGTGGTGCCGGCGCTCATCCAGCCCTATCGCGATTGGGCCGCCCAGTACGCGCTCGCCGACCGCTGGTTCCAGCCCATCGCCGGCGAGACCGTCTCCAACGACATGTACTTCGCCCGCGCGCAGTTCGTCTTCCTCGACAACGCGTACAACGCGCCCGCCGTCGGCGCGCAGTGCAGCGAGATCGTCAACAAGCGGAGCTTCACCGGCCCGACCATCGGCGATCTGCTCACGCAGGCCGGCCAAAGCTGGGCCTCCTACGGCGAGGGCTACGCCACCATGGCCGCGGCCACCGCGCAGGCGACCTGCCCCGCCGCGCCCGCCGACTGCGCGTTCGGGATCGGCACCTATCCTTGCACCTTCGACCCCAGCGACGTGCCGTTCGAGTATTACGCCAGCAGCCGCGACGACCCGGCGCACATGAAAGACCTCGCCGACTTCGACAAGGCCGCCGCCCAGGGAACGCTTCCGGCGGTGAGCTACGTGAAGGCGCTCGGCTATCACACCGAGCACCCGGCGGCCGGCATCCGCATCAGCGACGGCGTCGCCTTCGTCACGCGCATCGTCGGCGAGGTGCTGGCGTCGCCGCAGGCCGCCTCCACGCTGGTGCTCTTCACCTACGACGAGAGCGGCGGCTATTTCGATCACCTAGCGCCACCTGCGCTCAGCGACGTCGACCTGCGGCCTTACGGCCCGCGCGTGCCCACCCTCGCCATCGGCCGCTTCGCCCGCAAAGGAGTCGTGTCGCACATGGTGATGGAGCACTCCTCGATCGTCAAGTTCGTCGAGTGGAACTGGCTCTCTGGCCGGACCGGCCAGCTGGGCGGCCGCGACGCCGAGGTCCACAACATCGGCAGTCTGCTCGACCCGGCTGAGACCGGCGCCAGCGTCCCCGAGGACTGACTTCAGAATCCGAAGCCGATGCCGCCGTGGACGGACCAGTGCGGGGTGAGGCTGGTGGAGGTGAAGATGATGTCCGCCGCCACGCTGAGGTCGAAGAAGTCGGAGCGCTGCTCGAAGCCGAAGCCGAGGCCGGTCCACAGGCTGCTCGAGGCGGCGGCGGCCTGCGGGTTGAGCAACGCCGATTGTGAATTCAGCCCGCGGTTGACGCGGGTATTTCCCGCGATGAACAGCTCGGCGAGGAGGTACTGCCCGCCCTCGCCGAAGAGCTGGCGCGCTCCGAATCCCAGCTGCAGGCCCGGGAAGCCGCCGCCCGCGCCCAGCTCGAACTCGTTGTGCGATCCGGCCAGCCAGCTGAGCGCGCCGCCCACGTAGCCGAAGGGGGCGAACTCGTTTCCGCCCTCGGCGCGGAGCACCAGCGTGGGCGGCTGGCCGTGGCGGCGGGAGCCGCGGGTGAGGTCGATCTCGTCGGCGAACGCCAGAGCCGGCACCAGCAGCAGAAGGACGAGCAAGCGCACGGCCGCAGTATCCACAAGCGGGCCGCGATGCGCCAAGGTAGAGTCGCGGGACAGTACACTCCTGGGCCCGTAGCTCAACGGCAGAGCAGCCGGCTCATAACCGGTTTGATGCAGGTTCGAATCCTGCCGGGCCCATATTGATCGGAAGAGCCGGCGTCCCCGGATCGTTGACAGTTTGAGGCGGAGGCGCGAAAAAGCGTCCCCCTGGAGGTTCACGTTGTCGCGAGAGAAGCTGAAGGCGCTGGAGGAGCTGCAGAAGGTCGACATCAAGATCCGCGATCTCGCCGCCGAGGCCGAGCAGCACCCGGCGCGGCTCAAGCAGATCGAACAGGAGCGCAACCAGGCCAAGGCGGCGCTCGACACCACCCGCGGCCGGCTGGCCGACAACGAGCGCGCGCGGCGCCAGAACGAGCAGCTGCTGGCGTTGGAAAAAGAGAAGGTCCGCAAGTGGGAGTCGCGCCTCAACGAGCTGAAGACGCCGCGGGAGTACGCGGCGCTGGCGCGCGAGCTGGACATCGCCAAGAAGACCAACCAGACCGCGGGTGAGGAGATCACCAGGCTGGCCGGCGAGTACGCCGCCGTGAAGAAGCAGGTCGAGGCCGACGAGCTCCAGCTGATGGAGAAGGAATCGGTGGTCGAGCGCGAGGGCGCCGCCATCCAGGGCGAGCTCGACGCGGTGAAGGCGCGCGTTGCGGAGCTGGAGGTGGAGCGCAAGCGGCTGGTCGAGCAATGCGACAAGTCGCTGGTCTCGAAGTACGAGCGCATCCGCAAGCAGCGCGGCGGCGTGGCGGTGGTCCCGGTGGTGGCCGGCACCTGCAAGGGCTGCCAGCGCAACATCCCGCCGCAGATGGCCAACAATCTCATCACCGCGACCGAGATCATGAGCTGCCCCAACTGCCATCGCTTCATCTACGCGGCCGAGGAGCAGCAGGCCGCGGCGAACGCGTAAGTGATCGTCACTCCCGCGCAGCTGCTGCTCGCCATCGCCGAGCACGAGAGCCTGGAGAAGACCTGCGCGGCGCTGGGCATGGAATTGGAAACCGCGCGCAAGATCCTGCGCGGGGCCGCCGTCAAGCTGCAGGGCGAGAAGCCCGAGCCTCCTTCGCGCCACGACAGCCAGCGCAAGGTGTTCGTCTTCTCCGACGGCGCGGCCCGCGGAAATCCCGGGCCGGCCGGCGCCGGCGCGGTGCTCAAGGACGCCCACGGGCAGGTGATCGCGCAGCTCAAGCAGTCGCTGGGAAAGACCACCAACAACGTGGCCGAGTACAAGGGTCTCTTGCTCGGCCTGCGCAAGGCCAAGGAGCTGGGCGCGCGAGAGGTCGAGGTGCGCGCGGACAGCGAGCTGATGATCCGGCAGATCAACGGCAAGTACGCGGTGCGGAACGAGGGGCTCAAGCCGCTGCACAGTGAGGCGATGGCGCTCTTGCAGTCGTTCCCGTCGTGGAAGGCCGAGCACGTGCCGCGCGAGGAGAACGCGCTGGCCGACGAGATGTCGAACCGCGCCATCGACGAGTAGTTGAGTTAGACTCCGCCGCGGTCAGAGCCGTCCGGGCGGACGCGGGCCCGTTGAGGGCGCGAGGAAAGTCCGGGCTCCACAGGGCAGGGTGCTGGCTAACGACCAGCCGAGGCGACTCGCGGGAAAGCGCCACAGAGAAGAGACCGCCGGGATAGCTTTCCCGGCAAGGGTGAAACGGTGCGGCAAGAGCGCACCGCGCCTCTGGCGACAGAGGCGGCACGGCAAGCCCCACCCGGAGCAAGGGCACATAGGGGAGCAATGCGGCGGCCCGCCGCGCTCCCGGGTAGCTCGCTGGAGGCCGGCAGCAATGCCGGTCCTAGAGGAATGTCCGCCTCCGCCGGGAAGGCAACGACCCGGCGAGACAGGACCCGGCTTACAGGGCGGCTCTGACCATTTTCTTTTTCTTCCTTGAGGTTGGCGGTGGGGTTCGAGGGGTCCGTGGCCATTCTGTGGCCAAGTTCACCTAGGTTTGCACCGCTCGGACGGAGATCGATCGCGATCGTGGCGAGGTCGGCCTGCGTGAACAGCTCGGGTCGGAGATGAGCGTAGCGCTCGGTCATGACGACCGAGTAGTGGCCGAGGATCGCCGAGAGCTTCTCGATCGAGTTGCCCGCGAGCACCCACTGCGACGCGAACGTGTGGCGCGTCGCCTCGTACCAGCCGAGGCCGGGCTGCGTGAGCTCGAGCTGAGCGAGTGCGACGCGGAGGTAGTTGCCCGGCGTCGCCTTGTCGATCTTCTTTCCATCGCTGCGCATCGGCGGGATGACCCTGCCGGCGCCGCCAGACTTCAGCTTCCACTCGGTGAGAATCGGCAGCAGGGCGTCGAGGACCGGCACGATGCGGGAGTCGCCGTCCTTGAGCGGGCCGTTGACGGACTCGCGGACGTGGATGCGGCGCGCGGCCAGGTCGAGGTGCGTCCAGCGCAGCGCGAACACCTCGCCGGTGCGCAGGCCGGCCAGGGCGCCGATCGCGTAGGCGACGTTCAGCGGCTCTGGCAGCGCAAGGAAGATGCGGCGCACGTCGTCGAGCCGTTCGATGAAGGGCGTCTTTTTCGGGTCGTGCGTTGGGCGGATGAGCCGCATCAGCGACTTGGGCAGCCCGCGAGCCGGGTTACTCGACGCGAGGCCGCGCTCGGTCAGGTCGACGAAGATCGCGGAGAGGAGCGCGACGAAGATGCGGATGGTAGCCGGGTTCAGCTTCTCGGCGAGCTTGACCTCGACGAATGCGCGGATGCGCGCGACGTCCACCGCGGTCGGCTTCAGATGGCCGAAGTGCGGCTCGATGTGCTTTCGCCAGCGGTAGCGGTCGCAGTCGGCTGCGCGATGCGTGAGCTTCCGGCGTTCGAGGATGTCGGGCACCAGCTCGGACAGCGTAGGGAGGCCCCGTGGGTCGGGCGGAAGCCCGGCGCGGTGCTGGGCCATATCGCCGCGGATCTTTGCCAGCACGCGCTCGGCGTCCTCGCGAGTGGCGAAGCCGCCTCGCGTGCGGCGCAGGCCATTCTCTCGCCAGCGGACCTGCCAGCCGGTCGAGGTCTGGTGGATCTCGCCACTGCCCCACTGGCGGCGCCTTCTATGTCGCGTCATCGCGGTGCCTTCCTGAGTCGTCGCGGAGCTCGGCAGCGGCGCGGGCGACCTCATCGTCTGTCATAGGCCGGAGGGCTGACAAGTCCACGAGCACCTTGCGTCCGTCGCGCCGGGCCGGCCACTCGCCTGCGCTGACTCGCCGGCGGGCCGTCTTCTCGGAGACGCCCATCCGCCGCGCGGCGTCCTTGAGCGGTACCAGGGCGGGCGGCAACGCCTGGCGCATGGCCGCGAGCTCGGCGGTGACGCGCTGGAGGTCAGAGCGGAGAGGGACGAGCCGCGACGAAAGCAGGGCTGCGAGCGTGTCTTCGAGGCTGCCGCTCGCTCGTGAAGCTTCTCTCGGCGGGAAGTCTCGACCAGCGTCGCTCGAGCGCCGCCCCTGGCGCGATGCCTTCCGGCGATCATCAAGGGCCATGGTGAATGTGCTACTACACATCGCTTGTCTTACGCAACAGGATTTGCTACACACGATGGCGAGTGACATCTCATGTCTTACAACTGACTACGATACATTGTCCGAAGGACACGTCCGATGTTGAGAGCGGGGTCGGAATCGGTCCCTGGACGGCGTCCGATTTCGGATCTCACCCTCGAGGAGCACTGTGCCCTCCAACTTTGTAAAGAGTGGCGATTTTCTGAGAAGTACCCGGCCTCCGCCTCTTGCTGGAAACGGAGAGCTACCTGCTCCGGCCCCTCCCTCCCAACCACTGGATGGAGGGGCCGGAGCCGGTATCTCTTTCTTAGAGGCGGAGGCGGGAGAAGTTGAGGAAGGTGGGGATGGGGCGGAGGGCAAGAGTGGGATTGGTTCTTGGAGAGGAAGACTGACTGACAGGGACAAGGAGTTGGTGAGTCACTTGGGGTTGGTGAGGTATCTGAGGACAGATCAGATTGCAGAATTGATATTTCCAGGAAGAGCGCAGTCGGTGATTTCGGGGCGGCTGGGCGAGTTGTCGCAGCGGCGGGGAAACACGAGGGCGCTGATCAAGAAGCTCTGGTTTGTGAACAACGAGGGCAAGCGCGTTCTTGTCTGGGCGTTGACGCCGTCGGGGTATGCGCTGGCCGGGGAACAGTTGGGACGGCAGTTCAAGGTTCCGCGTCATGACGTGGCGCACCAGTTTCTCGAGCACGCGACGGGAGTGAACGACCTCTACGTCGCGCTCACGAAGAAGGCCGGAACGCCGAAGCCTGCGGAGCGGGGCAAGCCGGCCGACGACTTCGCTCGCGTCCCGAGCGCGTTTCGCTGGGTCGCGACCGAGGACCTCGAGCTGCCCTTCCAGAAGTACGTAACCAAGCCCCCGGACCACTTCGCGGAGCGTCGCCTGCAGCCGGACGCGATGCTCGAGGACCTGGTCCGCAAGCGCCGCTACATGATCGAGTTCGAAACCGGCTCGGCGACGGTCCGCAACTCCTCGCACAAGACCGCCACGCTGACGAAGTTCGACCGCTACTGCAGCTTCCTGCTGACGCCTACGACCGCGACCGGTAACGAGACGTACTACAGCAATCACTTCCGCGATGGTTACAAGCCCATCGTTGTCTTCCTCACGCGAACGGCAGCCAGGCGCGATACCATCGTCAAAGTCGCGGAGGAGTACTGGACTGCGGTCGACCGCCGCTTCCATCTACGCGCGCTCACCGTCGCGGAGGCTGGCCCGGAATTCCGCGCGCAGTTCGTCGGCGACACGGCCTCGCCGCACTCCATGGCCAATCCACCGCGCGTCGCAGCGCCGGCGACCCTCGACGGAATCATGGTCTCGTTTCGGGAACTCAATCTCCTCAGAGTCTTCTACCAAGAGGCGCTGAACATCATCCAAGACGTCCGCCATACGGTGCGCGCGGGCAGGCCCGTGACGACGGAGCCGCGCTACCCCGAGCTAATGAACCAGGCAGCAGCGGTTCTGCAGAGGCTCGTGCGCTAGGCCGCCAACCGAAAACGAAAGGAAGCCAGCAAATGCCAAAGACCCTCGAACTCGACTTCAAACTCTTCAACGTCCGTCTGCCGACCGGCACGGTCGAGCGCATCCAGCGCTACCGCGACTACCTCAACCAAACCCAGCCGGGCATCGAAGCCAGCGCCAGCACCGCCGCCCGCATGCTGCTCTTCCGCGCGCTGGAGCAAGTCGAGCAGGAGATGGGAATCCGCAAGAAGCAGAAGAAGTGACGCGCGCAGGATGTCACCGCGTGGGCGCCTCCTCGAAATAGCTGGCGTGAACCAGCTTGTCTTCGCTGATGGAGCAGTACATGAAGCACTCGTCTGAGCACGAGATCCTCTCGTTCGGCAGCGGCGTTCTCAGTCCGGCCCCCGGACCTTTGGAACACACTCCCGGTGAGAGGTACGTGAACGTTTCACTTGGGCAATACAGGTTGGAGGCATCCATCGGCTCGCCCAGGGTGAGTGTGCGATGCGAGGCTTCGCTGCACAGGACGTAGCGGGACTCCTTCGCGCAGGCCCGATCCGGACCCTCATCAACGGCGAAGGTTGCGCACCTAGAGTTGAAGATCACCGCGTTGCACGGCGAGCAACCGCCACTCGGATCGCTGTCGTACCAGAGCTGACGCACCTCGCCGGCTGGCGTACCCACGAACGAAGCCTCAATCCGAGAATCGATGCCATGCCGTGACATGAACGCTACGAACGGCTTCTTCGCGTTCCGTGCCGACGTGATGCAGTCGGCCACAGGTTTCCAATCCTCAGAGTTCAACCCTCGACAGACCACGGCGTCGGGGGCGAGCTTCATCGCCTGCGCGTTCAGGTCGCATTTCGCGCATGCGACTTGGACCATCCGATAGGTGGGACGCGACCCTTTCGGCAGGCTGCCGCCGCTCGTAACGAGCAGTAGCGCTAGAAGGCCGGATCGACCTGTGCCGCTGAAGGGCATGGCCGACAGCATACGCGGTCGTCTCGGCGTCCCGAAACCCGCCCGACCGATGGCCTCGCTCTGCCCTCCGTCGCCGCGCGCGCCAGACGTTTTAGCGGCCACAGGTCACGCTGGCTTGCACAGAGGGACGCTGAAGATCTTCTTCCAGTCGAACTGAATCGTGGCCTCGAGCGAGCGATAGCCTTTGCCCGTCAACAGGCAGATGTACTTACAGGCGATTCGATCGAGTGCGTCGACGGCGTTTTCGATCTCGTCGACGCTGAGGTTTCCATCGAAGCCTCTCGGGTCCAAATGCGCGAGCGTTCTGTCAACGAATGCCTCCACCTGCGATGTCAGTTTCTTGAGTTCCTCGATATCGCCGGAGATGATCCGTTCGGAAGCGAACCGCCCGTCTTCTGAAACAAGCTTGAACGTTGGCTCCTGCCAAGGCACGTAGTCCGGATCGCGCGGGAAACGCTCCAGGTAGAATTCGAAGCTCAGTTGTGGCGCGCACTCCTTCATCTGGGACAGCACGTGCATCAGCGAAATCGAGTCGTCTCGGTGCTTGAGTTGCCGACGGACTCCCAACGCAATACTTGCGATGTACGATCGAAGAACGAACTGGCAGAAGAAGCCGCCTTCGTGCGCGTCGATCCAGTCCCCGTTCGAACGGACCACTTCCTTGAAGCCAGCGAAGACCGCGCGGTCGTTCACCGTCGACTGAAGATCCTCTTGCACCCTCGTGACCGAGATCGCCCATCGATTCCACTCGTCTTTGCCAAGTCGCATCAGAACCATTCCTTTAGCCTGCTCCCTCGCAGCTACGCATCAAGTATGATTGTCACATGCGCCGACTGCTGTTGATTTCCGTTCTGCTGATTGCTTGCGAACCGGCGATTCGAATCAACGGCAGTTACCGCCGCAGCGTGGGAGACAAGCCCACGCTCGCAATCGTGCCGGTTCTGAATGAAACGTCGGGGGCGAGCGACGTCGCGTTCGAGGCCGCATTCGACAAGGTGAAGGAGCGATCGGCGCTCGTGCCGATCAAACCTATGCGGGAGCGGCTTCTGCGCGAGAGCGGTTTGCGCGATCTCCTCATCGCCGTCGCACAACGTGCCGGGGACAAGGACGATCTGCAGCGAGCTCCGAAGGTCCAAGAC
>Ga0307479_10002861_pt1 | contig 15682 bp, 16 predicted proteins | sample atmos_gasesECM4C_FD_203743 | JGI IMG/M metagenome (GOLD analysis project Ga0307479, IMG submission 203743) | Hardwood forest soil microbial communities from Morgan-Monroe State Forest, Indiana, United States - atmos_gasesECM4C_515 | ecosystem: Environmental > Terrestrial > Soil > Temperate... | reverse complement strand
GGCGAGTTCGGCCGTACGCTCGGCTACCTTGCGCTCCAAATCGGCATTTAGTGTGCGTACTTGCTCTTCAGCCTGGGCGCGGTGTCGCATCTCCCCATGAACGATTAAACCTGCAACACCCAGCAACAACAGCCCTAACGACTCGCCTAGCACAAGCACAGTACGCGTTCTCCGAGAACTGGCGTCCAGCTCGACGGAGCGCAGCGTGAGCAATCGCTGCTCTTCGCTCTTCATCTCATTGGTCGTTACCCGCACCCGGTCCATATAGTCTTTGCCCGGGCCTTCGCGCACTGCCGCCGCGCCCGCGGCCAGTCCCACGTCGCGCCGGACTTGAATCCGTTCCTGTAATTCCCTTAGTCGTTCCGCAACGAGCGGTTCCAGCGCATCCAGAGAACGCTGTTGCTTAACGTTGTCTGCGGTCAGCTTGCGTACCGCCGCAATGCCTTCGCGAACTGCGGTCAAACCACGCTGATAGGGACCGAGGTAGGAGTCCTGTCCAGTGAGAATGTATCCGCGCTCGCCGGTCTCCGCGTCGGTCATGCCTTGCAGGACTCCGTCAAGCTGCGCCATGACCTGGTAGGTGTGCACGACCCACTGCCGGTCGTCCGCATTGCGCATTAAGCTTCGGTAGGAAAGGCCGGCGGCGAAAAGTAACAGGGAAGCAGCCGCCAATACGCCACTGGTCAGTTTGCTCTGAAAAGTCAAAGTTCACCCAAACGTATTTGTGCTAGATGAGCCCCGAATGGGCTTACCGAAGGGACCTACAGTATGAACCAGACCAATTCCAAGACCGCAGGCAATCGTCACGTGGAGGTTCCTGCCTAGCAACACCCGACCGAAACGGGTTTGCGGCGCGGATTTCGCTGCCTGCCACGGTGGTACTGCTACTACTCTGGTACCAAAATTTTGGTGCTGTTGGGCCATCGAAATGGGTTCGGGATCGATCTAAGCTTCGAGCGTCCGCGTGTTGGAACGACCTCAGGGGCTCGAATGATTTCCACTATCGTTTTGCTGTTCGCATTGCCGGCGATGGGGCAGGGTTGCCCGCACGAAGGCGCCGACCACCGAATGCTTGGCCGGGTGGGCTGCCAGATTCAACAGAAGATGACCATCGAGAAGGCGCGGCCTCCGCGAACGATTTGGTCGATTCGGGTGTTGAAGCTTTCGGTGAAAATAGATCCCCGGCATCCACACCTGCTGGTGGAATGGCCGGCGCGAGCTCAAAAATTGTGGCGGTTCCGGATGGGATATCGGTGGGATGCCAATGCGCAGGCGTACATTTTTCCGTCGCTGGCGTTTAAGAAGGTGAATGGGCCTATGGCGGAGTATCAGAGACACAAAGACAAGGCCATTCAAACGGATAAAGCCAAGCCCGACCATCGCAAGGCGGGTGAGGATGGGGCGCTGGCGGCCGAAGTCTCAGAGCTGCCGTCCGCTGGCTGGCGCTACCCGGACCCAAACTGCTTGGGATTAACTGACTCCAGCTCAAACCCGACTCGCACTCGCATACACTCTCGCTTCGGTGCGGCGTTCAAGCGGCGGCAAGGCCGCCGCACTCCACAAAATGCTGCTGCGCCCCTACGGGGACTTGCGCCCGTTAGTTCACCGTTTGTGTCAAGGTTGTGGATGTGCTGGGGTTGAAACCCGCGCTCCCGTTGTAGATGGCGGTGATGGAATGCGAGCCAAGCGCTAAGGTTGACGTGCTGAAAGTTGCTTTGCCGCTGGTTAGCGCGACGGTGCCTAATACGACGGTGCCATCCTTGAAGGTCGCCGAGCCGGTGGGCGTGCCGGTGGTGGAAGACTTTACCGTAGCGGTGAAGGTTACCGCGGTGCCGTGCGCCGATGGATTCAGTGAAGAAACGATGGTGGTGGAGCTGGCAGCCTTGCTGGTTATAAAGGTGAGGACCGCGGATGTGCTGCCGGTGAAGCCGGCGTTGCCGGTGTAGACCGCCGTGAGCGAGTGAGTCCCTACCGTAAGTTTCAGCGTGGTGAACTTGGCGTGGCCGAGGCTTAGTGTGCCCGTTCCCATGACCGTGGAGCCATCCTTGAAGGTGACCGTGCCGGTGGGCGTGCCGGACGTGGATGATTTCACGGCTGCGTAGAAGGCGACCGGTTGGCCGTACCGCGAGGCGTACGGCGAAGAGGTAAGGACGATCGAGGTGGCCGCCTTGGTGATGGTCTCGGTCAAAATCGGCGAATTGCTGGCGGAAAAATTGGCGTCGCCGTTGTAGCTGGCGACGATGGAGTGCGATTGTGCTGCCAAGGCGGCGGTCGTGAATGAAGCGGCATTGCCCGAAAGCGCCACAGTGGCCAACGTTGCCGCGCCGTCCTTGAACGTGATGGTCCCAGTGGGAGTCCCGGAAGTAGAGGGATGAACGGTGGCCGTGAAGGTCACTGATTTTCCGTAGACAGACGGATTCGCAGAAGAAACCAGGGAAGTGGTGGTGGACGCGGAGGCGACGGTGGCGGAGGCTTGCGCGGAATCGGGACTTTCGCCGGAGGCGTTGATTGCGCTGACGACGTAGTAGTTCGCCCCAGAGGCGGCGCTGGTGTCGGTGTAGCTGTTGGCGGTGAGAATCGGGGGAGGCGCGATGATGGTGTACGGCCCGCTGGACGTCGTGCTGCGCTTGACGCTGTACCGGATAGGCCCAGACTCCGCGGTCCAACTGAGATTGACTTGGCCGGTGGACGTGGGCGTTGCGGTCAGGTTAGCCGGCGCAGGGGGCGCGGAGCGCGCGCGGTTGCAGGCTTGAATGAAGTAGTAGTCGCCGTAGATCAGGGAAACGTCGATACCGGAATTTTGGGGAACGGCGGCACTTCCGTGGAGAAGGATGCCTTGACCGGTGGTGCTGTTGCCGAGATAAGCGGGAGAGGAAGGAGAGGAGAGGGAAGATAGGATTTTGAGGGCAGCGTTGCCGTAGATGGCGCTGTTTGTTGCATCAACATACGTGCTTAGTTCGAGAAGGCCAGCGGCGGCGATGGCAGCCGCGGAGGAATCGCGAGGAGCGGTGCTGCCCTGAGTGAAATGGAAATCCCAATAGGGAACATCGTCGCTAGGAAGATGGCTGATGAAATAGTCGGCGAGGTTCTCGGCAGTGGTGAGAAAGCGTGAGTCCTTTGTGTAGCGATAGACCATGGTGAAGCCGTACAGTCCCCAAGCTTGGCCGCGCGACCAAGTCGAGCTGTCCGAGAAACCTTGCCAGGTGTATTGGGCGGCGACGGCGCCGGTGGTTTCGTCATAGCCGACCACGTGAAAGGTGCTGCCGTCTGGGCGCACGTGATTCTGCATGGTCTTCAAAGCGTGAGTGACGGCGTGATCGCGCCAGCTGGAGAGACCGCCGTTCTGCGCCGCGAAGAGCAAAAGCTCAAGATTCATCATGTTGTCGATGATGACGGTGTAGTAGTCGCCCTTGATGTCGAAGTTGGGCCAGGATTCGATGACGCCCGTGCCGTCGGGGAATTGACGCCAGAGGTTGGTATCCATGGCCTGGGCGGCGGTTTGAATGACTCTCATGTCGGCAGGATCGCGCGTGATGCGATAGGCGTTCCCGTAGCTGCCGAGAATCTTGAAGCCGATGTCGTGATCGGAGGCATTAACGTCCTGACTCTGCATGTAGGCGGTCTCGGCTTGCGCTTGGGTGAGCCAGGAGCTGCTTAGAGTCTGTTCGTACATGAACCAGAGCTGGCCGGGAAAGAAGCCGCTGGTCCACGCGCTGGGACCGGCGAGATTCCAGTTATTTCCATTGGAAGGATTGGTGCTGACCGGGAAGAGAGGGTTTTGCGAAGTGCTGTGGCTCGCGACGTAGGAGAGCGTATTGGCAAGTTGGCCTTCGGCAAAGGTAAGGGCTTGATCGGTGCAGCCGGCGGATTGGGCGTCCGCGGTTGGCACGGAGAAGCGCACGGCGAGCGCGACCACTGAGGCGACTAAGAACAATGCGCAGACCAGGTGTTTCATATTTGTGAGAGAAGCTTTCTTGCTCGCTGGATTGAGCTGGGCGGGAGATCGAGGTTGAGAAGTCGATCAGCGGGCGATTCAGTAGTTGAATTTTAACATAAATGTTGCCGGCCAAGACGGATGACTTCAGCGAAGACGACCGATCACCGACGCCTACGCAGTAGCAGGAGTATGACTGCGGTAACCACTACAAGCGCGATTCCGACGAAAAGGACGGCATAGCCGTGGCGCGAGAAGAGGGCGAGTATGTGGCGTCCATAGGTGGCACCGAGCCACGCAAGGACGGCGTAGCGAATGGCCCGGCCGATGGTCAAGGCGGTCAAGAATTTTGCTCGCGAATACTGCATGGCCCCCGCCGCAATCAGGAACGGAACCATTGGGAATGGCGGGGGCAATACTGCCGGTACGGCTATCGCCGCGAAGCCCCAGTGCTCGAAGGCCTTCAGAATCTTTTCGGTTTTGCGTTTGGAAAATTTCTTGGCGAACGCTTCCTTGCCGCCCTTACGCGCCAGGCGGTAGGTAATGAACCCGCCGAGCACAGAACCGATGGTGGCCATAAGTGCGTAGTAGAACCAGAGGTGTTTATCGCGCGCAGAAAGAAGGATGGTGGCGAAATCCATGCTACCGGGAATGGGGATCACGGAACTATCGAGCAACCCGAGCGGAATTAACCCGATTCCGCCGAGATGCACAAGCCAGTGGGTTAAGTCTCGAGTCGATGGCGCGAAGAAGGTGGCGGAGGGTTGAATGGGCATCGACGATGGCAGGCCCAGGTTTGATGCACTACGGACGAAAATAGGATTTTGCAGTGCGGGAGTCTTGCTTGCGCCATGTTGGGGGCGCACAGGTTGACGCCAGCGCTACTTAGGTTTTGATTTTTTCGCCGTCCCAGGTGGTGGCCGCTTTACGGAAATAGGACTCGTTGGCCAGGTGGCAGGCCAGCGCGGCGTTGTGCCCGAAAACTACGTCTTCGACATTAGGCTTACGCGTGCGCACGGACTCGAAGTAGGTCCACATGTGCGGCTTCTGTTCGTCCCAGGAAACGCTGCGGAAGGTCAGTCCCTGGAAGCCGGGTTCTTTAGCCGGTTTGGGATCGTGCTCTTCGTGCCACTTGTTGACATACTCTTCGCGCATCGCGCGCGGGAAACCAGAAGAGTAGTAGCTTGGCGATTCGTCGTTGCCGGTTTGCGGATAGTAGGTGAGCGCGTATTCGGTGACTTCAAGAATGCCTTTCGAACCGCTGAAGCGATAAACCTCCGGCGATTCCGTACCTAAATTGAGCCGGAAATAGATGGGGATCTCGCCATACTCGAACAGCGTGGCGTGAACGTCGGGCATGTTGCGCCCGTCTTTCCAGCGCAAAATGCCCCCGCTGGATAGCACGCGCTTGGGCGCCTCGTTCAAGCCCAGCATAAACAACATCCCGCTGACCAGATGCACCAGCAGATCCCCCGCAACTCCGGTGCCGTATTCCTTCCAGCAGCGCCAGCGCGCGAAGTATTTCGGCGACATGTCCGGATCCCAGGGCTTGTGCGGGGCGGTGCCTTGCCAGGTTTCCCAGTCCAGAGTTTTCTGCGAAAGATCAAAGGGCGGCGGATATTCCCACGCGCCAGTGGGATCGTTGCGCCCGAGGGAGCCTTCCACCATCATGAGGTCGCCGATGGTGCCTTGGGCAATCAACTCCTTTGCTTTGGCGCACAGGACCGAGCTGACGCGCTGCGAACCGATCTGAATGACGCGACCGGTAGCTTTGCCGGCTTTCACCATTTCCAGGCCGTCTGACGGCGAATGCGACATCGGCTTCTCGCAGTAGATGTCTTTTCCCGCGTGAACGGCGTCGACCACGACTTGCTTGTGCCAATGGTCAGGAACAGCGGCGATGAGGCAATCGATCTCTTTGTTGTCCAGCAAATCCTTGTAGCGGCGGGTAACGAAGAGATTGGGGTTGCCGGTGATTTCGCGCGCGAGCGTATGGCGGCCGTCATAAAGGTCGGCGGCCGCGATACATTCTGCTCCAGGAAGTCCGACGGCGGCAGTGAGCAGGCCCGAGCCTTGCATGCCGATGCCGATGATGCCGAAGCGCAGGCGGTCGCTGGGGGCGACGCGGGGGTAGCTGGCGGCCTCGACGCGCTCGTCGCGCAGGAAAAATGTATTGGCGGCGGCGAGAGCGCTGGCGGCGCCGGCGGTGCGTTGCAGAAATTTACGGCGCGAGAGATCGGTTTTCATTGGGGCTCCTGGTTGGGCGAATCGAAAATCGAAACACGAAGAGCGAAAATCGAAAAAAGAAAAGGCCTCAGGTCCGCAAAGCGGACCTGAGCTACAGCTTTTGTCGCTACTTCAGCGGCTGCAGGGCAACTTCCTTGAAAAAGACGATGTCGTTGTCGCTGTGATTTTGCAGGCCCATGTAGCCTTCATTAGGGCGGCGGCCGCGCTGCGGTTCGAACTCGAACTTTTTCTCGGGAACCGGTTGGCCCTCGGTGTAGTCGGTGACCTTCACGTCGTTTAGCGTGACTACGGTGTGCGGGCCGTCGAGGGTGATGAGCATGGTGTTCCACTCCGGGCCCGGCTTGCCCGGCCGAGCAAGCGGCTTGGTGAGGGAATAGAGCGTGCCGGTGACGTGGTACTCGTCTTCCTTGGAATCTTCGGGCTGATTGTCGATCTGCACTTCGTAGCCGTAATGCACGGGCATCCAAGGCTCGCGCGGCTCGACGGGAATGCGAATGAAGACGCCGGAATTGTCGTTGTGGTCGCGCATTTTATATACGACACGAATTCGGCAGTTGCTGACTTTGCCGCCCGTCCAGTAAAGCAGACCCATGCCGCCGTGCGTCTGGATCAGCCCGTTCTCCACAGTCATGTTGCCGGGGCCGACGTGTTTCCAGTCGTTGAGATCTTTGCCGTTGAACAGTTGCTGCCAGGGTTTTTCCGTTTGCGAGTAACCCGGAATGGCGAGCGCCGCGGCAGCAGAAAAAATCAAAACCAAATTGCGCATAGGCCCCCTTTGTGCCGGGGATATCCTACCGGATTACCAGCGCACGATTCAATTTAAGGTGAGACGTTTGCCTAAACAAGGTCGATAAACTCCACTAGAGTGACGCCACACTGTTTCAGGATGTCGGACAGAGTGCCTTTGGCTAATTCCGAATGCATCGGTACAATAGTTTTGAATACTTTATCGCCGGCACGTTTTTCCAGAGAAACGTGGCCGCCTTTTTGGCGAAGTTCGACAAAGCCGGCTTTCTTCAGCGCTCGGACAACACGTTCGCCGGAGACGCTCGGGAGCTTTGGCATTTCAGTGGGAGACTTCTAGAGTAGTCCAGAAGGCCTCACCTTCTGCAGGCCTTTGTTCGGGAACGCCCCAGGTTTCCAGATAGAGTTCGATGGCTTCGCTGAGGTTGGCGCGAGCACTCTCGACGTCCTTTCCTTGCGAGGTCACACTCAACTCGGGACAACGAGCGATGTAGAAATCATCTTCTTTAGTGATGAGGGCGGAGAATCGGTAGTTCATAGCCCGATGCTAACATCGAATGCGGCTGGATAGTGCACTCAACCGCAAGAAGCGGCGGCCCTGCGAAGCTCAGGGCAAACAAGACCACCGCACTCCAAACTATTTCAGTTCGCGTAGCTAGATGTTGCGATACCGGACTGGATGATTGTGGTCTTGTAGCGATAGCGGAATTTTTTCTGGGCCGGCAGTTACGGCGGGCGCATGGGATGCCGGTTGGGCCGGCAGTGGGCTGTTTTGAATTTGCATCAAACGCAGCACGTTGCACCTGCTATGGAAGCGAGCGTCGCGGATCACGTTTGGAATTTGGAAGAATTGGTGGGATTATTGGCGCAGAAAGTTAGGGCTGCCGCATGACCCATGATGAGTGGCGCTTGCTTGGGTACGGGATTCTCACCGCCTCCCTGATGATGCTTTTTCTTGTGCCAATTCTCATACATGATAGGAACTTTTCGAAGCCATTTGCTGAAGGGATTCTTGCGTCTATCGCCCTAACTGTATTTCTTCTTTCTAAGCACATGGAACATCGCAAAAAGCAGAAATAAACAACTGCCAGTTCCAAAACAGCCCCACTACCGTGAGGCCGGTCAACTCGACGGAACGTTGGTTTTCTGTTATACTGTTCCTGTAGAAAAATGCGTCCAAAAAGCGGGAGATTCCTCCCGCTTTTTTTATTTTAGGCCTGGCGCTTTTGCCGAGCTTATGGGGGTGCGTGGCAACGTGAAGAAGGCCTCCCTCAGCGCCTAAAGGCGTGTGATCCTGCGGCGATTTCGGCACGGCTGAAGCCGTGCCCTGACACAAAGCCCTGCAGCTGCATTCGTCTCATGTCGGGGCTGAAGGCCCCTACCTCCTTAAGCAAAACAGTTTTTTTTCCGCGCCTACGGCACGACCCTTCGAGGCTCAGGGTGAACTGAAGTCGTGCCCTGACTCGAACTGTCCCTAAGCCCATGCCCAACCAAGAGCAGATCGTAAAGTCCATTGCGGCGGTGGCGAAGCAGCTTGGCCGCGCGCCCTCGCTATCGGAATTTGTCGCTCGCGGAGGAATTCCGAAGTATTTCGTCTTCCGGTTTTTCCCCACATGGAATGAGGCGGTCAGGGCCGCGGGACTGCGGCCCAGCCGCTTCTTCGCGCGGCCGGATGACATGGAGTTGCTCAAAGGCTGGGGCGAGACGGTGCGAAGACTGCGGGCGGTGCCTTCGCGGCGCGCGTATCGTCTAAGGGGAACGCATTCGCCGCGCACGCTGGAAACGCGGTTTGGGTGCTGGGCCGCGCTGCCGCAGGCGTTTCGCAATTTCGCGGAAGGAAAGCCGGAGTGGGCCGATGTGCTGGCACTGGCGCTCGTTCCGGCTCGAAAGAAGAAGGAGAGCCGGGAATCGAAGGGAAAGTCTTTTTGCGTGATTCAGCCGGAGAGGGGGCAACACCGGCTTTTACGGGAACGCCCCATGTACGGGGAGCCTCTGGACTTCCCGACCCTGCGCCACGAACCGGTCAACGAACAGGGCGTCGTGCTCCTTTTTGGGATGGTCGCGAAAGATTTGGGCTACGTGGTCGAATCCGTTCAAGCCGGTTTCCCCGATTGCGAGGCGAAACGCCAGATCGGGCCCAAGCGCTGGCAGCGCGTGAACATCGAATTTGAATTTGAGAGCAGGAATTTCCGCGACCACGGCCATCCGCTAACCGGCTGCGACGTAATCGTCTGCTGGCACCACAACTGGGACGACTGCCCCGCCCACATCGAGGTCCTCGAGCTTTCCAGCTTCCTCAAGTCCTTGCGCCGCTCCCAAGATTAGCGCCTGCCTCCCAAATCAATTTCAGTGGTTTGCCCCTCAATATAACTGCCGGTTCGCCCATCACTGGGGAACAATCCTCAGAAACGTTAGTGGCGGGACAACAGTAGCTATGGGCCATTCCCTTTCGAAGCTTGAGAAGAAAGCGACCTCGCGAACAGCTATTGAACTGTCACCCTTACGAGCGTCGCGTGCTGGAGCGTGCCTGAGGTGGCCGTGACAGTGACGGCGTAATTCAGTGTGGGCGGCGGCGGTGTCATTTGGGTGATTCCTCCACCTCCACATCCTGCCTGTAAGGCACCTAACGCAAAGGAAAGGCTGCATAGCAGCCAAAGGCTGCGCCTCCGGTTTTTCGACTTGTCGCCGGCCAGGCCTAGACCAATGAGAGCAAGTGGGATTGGAAGGAAAACAGCATAGAGAGGGCGCGAAAGCTGGGCTTCGCCGGAGGGTATAAGTTCTGCCGAGTGGTTTGGTACCGTGACCGTGAGTGTCGAGGCGACCGAATGTGCGCCGGGCGCGACCGACGTTGGGGATAGAGAACACGTTGCCAATGCCGTCGATGGATTCACCGGAGATGGAGTGAGTGCACAGGATAGTTGAACGGCGGTGGTAAACGACCCGTTAATGGGAGCAATAGTGATGACGTCCGTTACTTGGCCTCCGCGCTGTGCGGTCAAGTTCACGGATGCAGGCTGAACCGAGAAATCGCCGGGCGAACCGAAAGTAACCATAGCAAACTCGTCGGAGCTCAGGGTGAGGTTGCACGAGCCTGCGCCACTGCACGCGTCGCTCCACCCTGAAAATGTGGCTCCCGGAGCGGGCGACGCAGTCAGGTCGACTGCTGTCCCGGGTGCGAAGCTTGCTGTGCATGATGTTCCGCAATTCACGCCTGCGGGGTTGCTGGTTACCGTTCCGCTTTCGTTGCCAGCCAACAGTACCGACAGAACGTGAGACGTCGGCGTCGCCCCACCATCAATCACGATAACGTTGCCACCGCCGTTTGCTAGGTAGTTTACTACGTAAATCTTGTTCGTCGTGGGGTTGACCGCGACGGCATTCGGTGCACTCGCATTGGGATCGATGACCGTCGTCACAGCGTTGGTTGCTCCGTTGATGATAGTCACGCTGCCGGGGTGGGTGCACGCGTCGTTTTGACAGCCGGAGTTCGTCACGTAGATCGTGTTGGTCACTGAATCCACGGCCAACCTTGCAGGATAGCTTGCGTTTGGGTCCTTTACAGTGGAAATGGCGTTTGTCGCGCCGTCGATTATGGTCACGCTTCCGTTTCCCGTGAGTGCAGAATCGTCTGGGATGGCTACGTAAATCTTGTTGGTGTTTTGATTCACCGCGACGGCTTGTGGTACCAGCATATTGGGATCGGTGAGCGTCGTGATGGCGTTCGTGGCGCCATCGATCACCGTGATGTTGCCATGGTTTAGGCCGGGCGGATTTTCCCCAAGGTTGCCTAGGTTAGCAACGTAGATTTTGTTCGTGACCGGATTCACACCCACGAACTGAGGAGTTATCGCGTTGGGGTCGGTGAGTGTGGTAGTGGAATTCGTGGCGCCATCGATAACAGTCACGTTGCCAGGGTTGGTGCTGCCAGATATTCCAAGGGCGTTGTTGGCGACGTAAATCTTATTCGTTAGCGGATTTGCCGCAATCGCGGCGGGATTCAGAGAGAGCGCGTTGGGATCGGTGACGGTGGTAATGGAATTCGTGGCGCCGTCGATCACGTTGATAATGCCACCCCCCTCCGCAACGTAAACCTTGTTGGTTACGGGGTTCACGGCAACCACGGGGTACACGAAAACCGGATTGGTGGACAAATTGGTCACAGAGTTAGTGGTGCCGTCAATCACGGCGCTTGGGACATAAGTCTTGTTGGTCACAGAGTTCACCGCCACGTCGCAGAAGTAGCCCTTAATGACAGTAGTCGCGTTCGTCGTCCCATCAATTACGGTTAAGCTGCCGGTGGCGGGGCGGCCGAAGCCGTGGAGGGTGCAACTTGCTACGTAAATCTTGTTTGTGACCGGGTTCACGGCCACCGCTCGCGGAAAATCGGTCCCAACTGGAATCGTAGCGACGACGGTTTGCGCCCCGGCTGCTGCCGGCCAGACGAGGAACAAGCCTACGGCGACAAAGTGGAGAATCTGAGCCCGCGATACACAATTCCTGGGTTCCACGACTTCCTCCTCTCGGCTTCTGTATTCCGGTTCAAGACTGCTCTCAGTCCATCCTTGATTGTTGTTTGACAGGCCCGGCTGCAAAGCGGCCCAAGCCCAGCCGTCTCTGCAGGGGCCAGCAATCCCCTCAGTCGTTTTCTTCGGCAGTAAAGAGCTTCTTCGCGTCAACAGTTATGACTACCGGGAGGCTTGGTCCATTGGCGAGCGTCAGCGACTCGAAAATCGCGCGTAGTTGCCTCGAGTCATCGTCGAACACGAGGGCCAAGACTGCGGAACGAACCAACTGGCCCGATTGGTACACGTTGAAGGCTCCTGTCCCTGTGCAATCGGCATTCACCGTCACCTCAGCTGTAAGTGTTTCCTCCGCGGAGGCACCGCCATTGCTTCTGGTCTGCGTCCCGGAGAGATTCCCATCCGCGTCCAAAGTGAATCGGCCCACAGCCGCGACGGGGACTGCGCCGGTTGGAAGGATGATCGCTCCGGTGTATGTGTAGCCCCACTTTCCGGCGGCGCCCGCCAACGAACACTGTCCGGCTTGTGCCGATGGAACTGCGCCCAGACCAACCGTTAGAGAAAAAACTGCTGCCAGAATCGTCAAAGCATGTTTTCGTCTCATACTGTGCTCCTTAAAGACTCAAACTCGGGCCGTGGGCAGACTCTTACTCGGTTATCTGGGACAAGTCCTGAGGGAGAGACGAAATTCGGCAGAGGTTTTCCCGAGGCGACGCACCGCCCGAATCTTTCAGCCGCGTTACACAAGGGGTATATAATCCAGCCACTTAGTTCGCCGGAGCAGGCCGTGGACCGCGACTTCCGAGTGGGAGCCTGGCTGGTACAGCCCAGTCTTGACGCCATCACGCGCGAGGGCGTGACAATTCACGTCGAGCCGAAAGTGATGGAAGTGTTGGTCTGCTTGGCCCAGCACTCTGGCGAAGCTATCCCCAAGGAAAAGCTGCTCCAGACGGTTTGGGCGGATACGTTTGTGACCGACGATGTCCTAACGCGCTCGGTCTCGGAATTGCGGAAGGTGTTCGAGGATGACGCGCGGGAACCCAAGGTCATTCAAACCATCCCCAAGCGGGGCTATCGGTTGCTGGCGCCGGTTACTTTCGTGAATGGAACTCCTGCCGCTCCAGGCATCCAGGAGGCAGTCCGACCTGCTGATCGAAGTCAGAGAGATGCCAAGACCATAAATTCCTTGCTAGTGCTGCCGTTCACCAATGCCAATGGTGATTCTGGTACTGATTATTTGAGTGAAGGAATCACAGAAGCAATCATTAACCATCTGTCGCAGCTGGCGAAGTTGCGCGTTGTGCCGCGGAACACCGCGTTCCGGTACAAGACGCGAGAGGCCGACACCGCAAGTCTGAGACGTGAGCTCGGTGTCGATGCTGTTGTCACCGGAAGAGTGATGCAGCGAGGCGAAAGTCTGGTGGTTAGCTCGGAGCTCGTGGATTTGGATAGTGAGGCACAGCTTTGGGGCCAACGCTATAATCGTCAGCTTTCTGAAATTTTTTCTGTGCAGGAAGAGATCGCCGCGCAGGTCGCCGGGGCGCTAAGGCTAAGGTTAACAGGCGAGGAAAAGCAGCGTCTCGCCAGACAGCATACTCAGAACCGAGAAGCGTATCTGACTTACCTCAAAGGCCGCTATCACTGGGCCAGGCGTACCGGAGAGAGTCTCAAGCGCGCCCTCCCTTACTTCCAGCGGGCGATTCAGGAAGACCCTGGATACGCTCTGGCCTACGCGGGCCTGGCCGAGGGCTACATCTTGTTGACCTGGTTCAACGCCTTGACTCCAAGGGAGGGGATCGAACAGGCCAAGGCGGCGGCTCTCAAGGCCGTAGAAATCGATCCAGAACTGGCCGATGGATATACCGTGCTCGGCTTCGTTAGCGCCAGTGACAGAGACTGGAGGAACGCTGAATCCGCCTTCCGGCAGGCGGTTCACCTCGATCCTGCTAACTCGCTGGCCCACAGCTGGTATGCGCTTTGCCTTACTGCAATGGGGCGTTCCGATGAGGCCATCGCTGCAATCTGCCGGGCTCAGCAGATCGACCCGCTCTCGCTCGTGCTTCACCACCATGCGGCGTGGGTTCACTACCATGCACGCCGCTACGACGACGCCATCGCGTACTGCCGTGAAGCGTTGGAGATGGAACCCAACTTTCCATTGTGTGCCCTCTGGCTCGGAATTGCCTGCACGGAGAAAGGGATGCACGAGGAGGCGGTAACCTCTCTTCAGAAGGCCCGGGAGAGTGGTCTCATGGATGTAGCCTTTGCGATCGGATTCCATGGCCACGCGTGTGCTCGTGCGGGGCGCAGGGCTGAGGCAGAGAACCTCCTCCAGCAATTAATGAAGCCGAGCCAACCATTCTATGCCGATTCGTATCACGTCTCGCTCATCCAAGTCGGTCTGGGGGAGCCCCAGCGCGCCTTTGATTCCTTGGAGAAGGCGTACCAGGAAAGGTCCCTGACCCTGACCTGCTGGATTAAGTGCGATCCGAGGCTCGATCCGCTTCGAGCCGACGCGCGCTTTAACGATCTGCTCCGCCGCTTAGGACTGTGACCATAACTCGCGGATCGTCGGCAATCCGGAAGTAATGCCGCCAATATTTCGAAAGATCCTGGCTGCTGCGGTCCTAAGCGACACTCTTACATTGTGAGCCGCTAACGCGCGGGTGGCAGCGGTATAGGCGCCGACCAGTGGGCGTCTCGGAATCGCCAGCGACCGTCTCGATACTCAACCAAGGCAGTAAAGTATCCGGCTGTCTCGGTACGATGCCCAGCCTTATCTACCTGGATCTCGCGCCACGACGCTGCGACGACCGCGAGTTCGGCAGTGAGAGGATCAACGCGCAAATCGTCACCCCATGTCAATTCGATATGGTTGAGGGTCCGCGCAAAATTCTGAGTGCCCTCCTTTGCGGCGGCTGCGTTCGGGAACGCTAGCTGTCCGTTAACGGCCATGAAGAATTCTGGGCCGTTGTCGAAGAACTTGAGCCACGCCAGCGGCCCCTCTTGAGTGACATCATGGGCCACGGTATGCATGAACGTGCGCGCGCTCTCGCCAATAGCGGCCGCACGAGCAGGGGGAAGCGACTGTGACTCGGCTGATCCTGCGGCGCGAGCGGAACAACCAGCAAGAGCGAAAGCCGCGAGGAGGGCAGCACTCGGCCAGATCAATACAGGGAGAGTTTGCACGAAGCGGCCAGCTTTCCTGATCGCTTGATGAGAACTACAGGAACGAACAGAATGAGGATTCTTATCCAAAAGTCCCCCAGAAAGCATGCGACACCTCCCAACTTTAGTGCATCCGCGCAGCGCAGAGCGATTCGCCGTCGTGCCGTCCGTTGCGGATTGTCTCGACCTGACGCTGCATAGGTTAGTACCATACTTCCTCGCGAGGAATAACATGGCAAACCGCTTTGGTCCAGACATCCTAATTCAAGCCCCAGATCCTAAGGAAGCTGCCCTTTTTTATGTCAATCATCTCGGATTCGAAATTACCGACAACAACCCGAAGATGATCGGCCTCCATGGCAAGCACATCAACTTGTTCATCGAGCCTGGCCCGTCCTTGGGGCCAGTCTTGGAAGTGACGGTCGACAACGTTGCCGACGCGAAGCAGCGACTAGTAGAGGAGGGCTGTGAAGTTGTCAAGGACGAGCCGGATTTTCCTCGCTGCTATGTCAAAGATCCATTTGGCATAATCTATAACCTCACAAGCTAGGACCGGCGCGTCGGTCCCAGGAGAGATGGCGAGCCGATTGTCGGCAATCCGGAAGTAATCCCGCCAATATTTCAAAAGATCCCGGATGCTGCGGTGGGCAGGACAGGCAGGAGTGTCTCCGTACTGTTTCAGTTCGCCGGGTGCCCCGCACGCCGTACCTGCGTGGGGGGCCTTTTATCTTCCGTCGTAGCGCCGGCGTCTTTGCCGGCCCTCCGCTCTTCTTCAAGGTGACTGCCCCGCCCACATCGAGGTCCTCGAGCTTTCCAGCCGCATCAAGTGCTTCCGCCGCTCCCAAGAGTTCTCGCGAATGAACTTCGGGGCCGGCGCAACCTGTTGAGCATTGGCGCTTGAAGCAGCAAAAAGAAGAATGGCGACGAGGAAGGTTCGCATCGACCCCTTCTGTTTTTTTCGTTTTCTACTTCTCCGTTCACACTTCGACCGAACCTGTATTTTTCGAACATTCAGCGTGCTAGCGATCGCGCCGGTTTGGATACGTCGTGCAGGTGGGACTATTTCTTG